>Ga0111538_10000040_pt1 | contig 147900 bp, 138 predicted proteins | sample SoiMethybrSBSTD1_FD_79669 | JGI IMG/M metagenome (GOLD analysis project Ga0111538, IMG submission 79669) | Bulk soil microbial communities from a Populus tree surrounding site in Tennessee, USA - Soil MetaG P. TD hybrid SBSTD1 (version 2)... | ecosystem: Environmental > Terrestrial > Soil >... | reverse complement strand
CGCACGTTGGCCTGGCCGCCGAGCTTGCCTTCGGTGCCGACCTCGCGCGCCACGCGCGTCACTTCCGAGGCGAACGAGTTGAGCTGATCCACCATCGTGTTGATGGTGGACTTGAGCTCCAGGATCTCGCCCTTGACGTCGACCGTGATCTTCTTCGACAGGTCGCCCTTGGCCACCGCGGTGGTGACGTCGGCGATGTTGCGCACTTGGCCGGTCAGGTTGGCGGCCATCAGATTGACGTTGTCGGTGAGGTCCTTCCAGGTACCGGCTACCCCGCGGACGTTGGCCTGGCCGCCGAGCTTGCCTTCGGTGCCGACCTCGCGCGCGACGCGCGTCACCTCCGACGCGAACGAGTTGAGCTGGTCGACCATCGTGTTGATGGTCGACTTGAGCTCCAGCACCTCGCCCTTGACGTCGACGGTGATCTTCTTCGACAGGTCACCCTTCGCCACCGCGGTCGTCACTTCGGCGATGTTGCGCACCTGACCCGTGAGGTTCGCCGCCATGGCGTTGACGTTGTCGGTCAAGTCCTTCCAGGTGCCCGCCACGCCTTTGACCTTGGCCTGACCGCCGAGCTTGCCTTCGGTGCCGACTTCGCGCGCAACGCGCGTCACTTCCGACACGAACGAGCCGAGTTGGCCCACCATCGTATTGACGACCTTGCCGATGCGCAGAAACTCGCCGCGCAGGGGCCGCCCTTCCATCTCGAGGTTCATGGTCTGCGCGAGGTCGCCGCGGGCAACCGCGCCGATCACGCGCGCCATTTCTGCGGTCGGCTGCACCATGTCGGCGATCAGGCTGTTGACGGTCTCGATCGTCGCCGCCCAGGAGCCGGTTGCGTTCGGCAATTTGGCCTGGTGCCCGATCTTGCCCTCCTTGCCGACGGCGTCGCCGAGGCGCTGGAATTCCTTTGCCATCCGCTCGTTGAGCTCGACCACATCGTTGAAGGCGTCGGCGATCTCGCCGTCGATGCCTGACAGGCCGATCGGCAGCCGTACTGAAAATTCACCCTTGCGAAAGGCCCTGAGCGCGGCAAGCAGGTTGCGGTTATCGAGTTCGGTAGGGGCAGTCCCCGTGGTCGGCATCTTAAGCACTCGCGGGCTGGCGTGGCGGCACCCGGAACCGTCGACGACGGTCCGCGCGATTCGGAGCCAGCGCGATCGAGCCGAACGGGAGGAGACATTCACCGGCTACGATGCGTCTCTTCCTGGACGCTGGCGCCGGCTTTGCGAACCGTTCCCCTCGTCAGCTCTTCAGACGGGCTGACCCTAACGCCCTAAACGCACCCGGCGTCGGAATGGTTCCTGTCGACCCGGGCTTTTTGTCCCCAAGGCGCCCCCTGTAAAAACCGTGCGCCGCTATTGATTGCGACTATCGTTGCGACCAAGCTTAGGCGGGCCCGAGTCTCCAACACGATCATGCCAATGCGGCGCGCGCGGGCCTCGCGGAAGACGTTAACAATTTGAAAAATCAAGGAAAATTCCATTGGCACCGCAGTCCTCCACTCAGCTCGACACCGTTCGGCGCCTGCTTGGCGAATGCACGCTGTTTCGGGGACTCGACCCTTCCGGCCGCGACGAGCTCATGTCGCGCGCGCGGGTCCGCCAATTCGCAGCCGGCGACACGATCTTTCTCATGGGCTCTCCCGGCGATTCCCTGATGGCCGTGCTGAGCGGCCGCGTGCGCATCAGCATGACCTCGCCCGAGGGCAAGGAGATCGTGCTGGCCGTGCTGGAAGCGGGCGAGCACTTCGGGGAAATCGCTTTGCTGGACGGGAAGGAACGTACCGCCGACGCGACCGCGCTCACGGCCTGCAGCCTGGCGGTGCTCGAGCGCCGCGACGTGCTCTCGTTCCTGGAGCATCACCCCGGCGCGTGGTTGTCGATCGTCGAGGTTCTCTGCACCCGGTTGCGCAATACCGATCAGCATATCGCGGAGATCGCCTTGCTGGGGCTCCCGGCGCGCCTCGCAAAGGCGATCCTGAGATTGCTTGACGCGCAGGATTCCAATTCGTCCGGCCTGCAAATCAAGACCTCGCAGCGAGCCCTCGGCAATATGGTCGGCGCGTCGCGCGAGAGCATCAACAAGTGCCTGGGCGAATGGCAGCGTCAGGGTATTGTCAGGATCGACGGGACCCTGATCAGCGTTACCGACAATACGGCGCTTCAACGAATTGCGGAAGCGGCCTAAGGCGAACGCGGTCCACCACCCGCCCACGCGCGCCCGGGCTACCGCCCCGAAGTTCGCGAATGGCCTTTTTTCCGTTTGAACTACTGACCACCAGTCTTGCCTACCTTAAGTTTATGAGCCCGATAGTCCTGACGATAGAGAAACCCATCCGGCAGTTTCGATAGCTTTTGTCTAATTCACTAGCGACCAAGGCCGTGCTAGTGTTCCTTGGCGGTTTCACTTCGGGGCAAAAAGGGGGATGTTCCATGGGCGGATTTACATATGACTTCTACGTTTCCGGCATGCTGGAATCGGTGAATTTGCGCTTCGCACCGGGAGACGGAATCAAGGAGATGATCGCGCTGCAAAAGGAGTTCGATATTTTCTCGGAAGGACGCAGCGTTCGGAACATCTTTGCGCTTCTCAACATCGGCCCGACAGAGAATTGGGCGCAGAGGAGAGGATGGTATCGATTCTTGAGCTCGCTTACCGAGCTACCGTCCGACAAGCGGGATCAAAACGCCGATCAGAGAATTGTCAGCGCCTTGCGGGCGCATCTTGCATCAAAGGAAGCCTTGCCCGTTTACTTCGCGGCACACGCGTCTAGCAGGAATCCGGGCGTGTACGTGAGGGGTCGCGACACACCACTCGTCTATTCCACGCAAGAATATATGACCATCTCGCTGCCGATGACGGCCATTGAAAAGAATCGCGAAAAGCGCCGCGCCAAACGCTGACACGGCATGACGATGCCGACGCACACCAATACCGACGCCGATCTCGGCGATGTGTACGCGGCCATCGAACGTTACTATACGAGCATGATAACGAAATTCGGCCCCACGCCGCGAGGCGTGGATTGGACCTGCAGGCCGACCCAGGAGCTGCGATTCGTGCAGCTCCTGAAGCTCTGCAGCTTCTCCAGCGCGTTCTCGCTGAACGACGTGGGTTGCGGCTACGGCGCGCTGATCGCATATGTGGCAAGGCGTCACGCCGACGCGAGCATCAATTATCTGGGGATCGATTTGTCGCCCGCCATGGTCAGGAGCGCCAGGCGTCTTTGGCGCGGTCGCAGCGACGCAAAATTCGTAGCTGCAAACGCAATTCCCCGCAGCGCCGACTATTCGATCGCGAGCGGCATTTTCAATGTCAAACTGGATCAGCCGTTGCCACGATGGGAGTCGTTCATCGCCATGACCCTGGCCGGGATGCGCGCCACCGGCCGTCGCGGTTTCGCCGCCAACTTCATGGCGCCGCTACCCCATGGCGCGCGCGCCCAGGCAGAGCTCTATCGCACCCCGCCGGAGCCCTGGATCCGGTACTGCGAGCGTACACTCGGATCGTCCGTCGAGTTGCTTGCTGACTACGGCCTGCGCGAGTTCACCCTGCTGGTCCGACCCCAATTCAGCTGACCCTTGCGGGCAGGCAGGCGCGCACGCGCGCAAGCAGCGGCTCGTAGGTGCTTGCACCGGACATTCTGATCAGGCTCTCGGCATGGCGGAGCAGTTCGTACGCCTCGTCGAGACGCGCGGGGCCATGCTCGGATACGAGGGCAGCCGCGCAGGTCATTGATGCACGGCACTCCGGCAAGCGCGCGCTTCGCTGCTGCGCGACATCGATAGCCTGCCTCGCAGCGGCCAATGCCGCTCCGGATTGACCTAACCGCAAGTAGCAATCCGCGAGACTGGCCAACATTTCCGGTTCGTATTCGAGCGCCACTCGTGCCTTGCGTGCGAACTCCACGCCTTTGATAAAGTCGCGCAGCGCACCATCGAAATCCCTGGCCACAGCCTTGGCGGTCCCGGTGCAGGCGTATGAATAGACCTGCAAATAGGGAATCCGACTTTTTTCGGCAATCTCGCCTACGCGGCGCGCGTGTTGCTCCGCAAGGGCGGCGTCACCAAGAAACCAGGAAAGATCGACGTATCCGAGGTGGGGTATGAACTGAATGGCCGGGTCGAGGAGAGTTTCCTCGACGCGAAGCATCAAATCGAAGCACTTTTCGGCTTCAGCGAAGCGGCCGAGCCTGACCAGGATGCGTCCGCGCAGGCTCCTGACCCAGTGCTCCACGTTGAAGCCCAGAAACCGGTGATCGACGTTCTCGATGCGGGAAACCCCCTCCAGGGCGGCGGTATTGGCGGACAGCGCCTCGCGCAGCAACCCGGCCAAATTGTACGCGTGGCCAAGAAATGCGTTAAGAGTGGCGATGCGCCCGACGTTCTCCTGCGTCTTCAGCAACGACAGCGCTTCCTTAACGCGATCGACATAAACGTCCGCCTGCCCGCCGCTGGCCACCGTGATCCGACCCTCCGTCGCCAGCAACATCTGTATCATCGTATTGTCGATCAGACGGGCCCAGCCTATCGCCTCCTCGATGAACGGCTTGGCCTCTTCGGCGGTCATGCCTTCGCGCCAGCCAAACATCGCAATTTGCCCGCTCGCCATGATTCGCAGCGTGTCGGTCTCGTGCGAGCGCGGCTGCGTTTGCATCAGCTGGCGAACCTGGTGCCAACGCTTGACGGCCTGCGTGGGATCGGTGGTGCCAATCCAGCTCGCGGTGCGCGCCGCATAACGTGCGGCCTCCAGGAGCCGTCCCGACGCCTCGAAGTGATAGGCGAGTAGTCCTGCAAATTCGTCGAGCCGGTGCTGGTAGAATGTTTCCGCCGCCTGCGCCACCGCGGCGTGGAGAGCGGTGCGACGCGCCTTGAGCTGTGTCGCGTAAGCGACCTCCTGGGTGAGGGGATGGCGGAACGCGAATCCCCGCGCGTCGACGCCGGCTCGCTCCTGGATCAGCTCGGCGTCGCACAAGCGACCGAGCAAAGTCTGCACTTCGTTCAAAGGCTTGCCGGCCACCTGTTCAAGCAACGCAAGGGGAAACTCCTTGCCGATGATGGCGCCGATCTGGAGGATCTCCTTCTCGTGTTGGCCGAGGCGATCAATGCGGGCACCTATGACCGCCTGGATAGTTGCAGGAAGGGTCCCTTCAAAGGCGCGCATGCCGAGCCGGTACTGCCCGAGGTTGCCGAGCAGCACGCTGTTCTCCGCCAGCGAACGTACGAGCTCCTCGGCGAAGAACGGGTTGCCTCCGCTCCTCTCCGTGACCTGCCGACGAATGCTATCGGTCTCAGGGTGACCTCCAATCAACTCCTGCACGAGGTCGCTGGTGGCCGCGGGGGTAAGCTCGGCGAGCGACAGTTGTTCGAAGTACCGCCACGTCATCCATGTAGCGCTGTAGGCAGGCCGATAGTTGAGCACCAACATCGTGCGGGTGCCGACTATGGCCTCCACCAGGGCCGCGACAAACTCCTCGCTCGCCTCGTCGAGCCAATGCAAGTCCTCGATAAGGATTACCGATGTGGACGTGCCGCTTTGCCTGACCATGCGGCGTACGATGTCCAGGAGCCGCGCGTGACGGGCCTTCGGGTCGAGATGCGCCGAAAAGTGCTCGCGGTCGGACGCGCCCAGAAATTCGTGCAAAAGCGGGAGATCGGTGCGGAATGCCGGGTCGATCGCCAGCATCCGTTGCTCGACCCGTCGCCTAGTAGCCGCCGCGTCGTCGGTCGATTGAATGCCGAAGAATAAGCGGAGAAGTTCGAGGATGGGGCGCAACGGCATCGCGTGTCCGTAGATCAAGGCGCGGACCTCGAAGACCGGAATGAAGCGACTACGACACCATTCGGCGAACTCGTGGCAGAGTCGGCTCTTCCCGGCGCCCGGCGCGCCCGAAATGCCGACTACCTTGGCGTCGGCGTTTTCGGTATTGCGCAGAGCTCGTTGCAGCGCGCCAAGTTCGAAATCGCGGCCGCGAAACGACGTCAGATTGCTTGCTTGAAACTGTCGGCTTGTCACCGAGGGCTTGAGGCCAAGTAATTCGTAGATCTCGATCGGCTCCACGAAACCTCTTAGCGCCCGCCGGCCCAGCGCACGTACATCGCAGTACGCCCGGACCAAGCGATAGCAGTCCTCGGTCAGACAGATGCCACCGGGTTTCGCAATCTGCTCCAGACGGTTGGCCAAATGAATCGTCGCGCCATGGGGATCCGGATCGGCGCGCTGACCCGGGTTGCTGACGCCCGAGACCACCTCCCCCGAATGCATTCCGATCCGTATCTTCAAGCCGCCCAGTTGCGAAAATGCCTGTTGCATGGCGAGCGCAGCCTCGCATGCGAGCAGGGCATGGCCCTCCTGCGCCCGCGGCGCGCCGAACATTGCCATGATGCCATCGCCGCTGGTCTGTGTGACAGTGCCGTCGAAGCGTTCGACGACTTCGCACATGGATTGTATGGCCGGCCGCAGGCGCTCCATCGCCTGCTCGGCGTCGAGGCCCGCGATGAGTTCGGTCGAGCTGACGATGTCGGCAAATACGACAGTGGCTTGCTTGCGCTCGCGGACGATCGAGCTGTTCTGCGTATCGCTCCGGGCGGGCCATTGCCGGTCAAGCGCCTGGCCGCACGAGCCGCAAAAAAGGGCGGCCGGCGAATTCTTGTGCCCACACAGTTGACAAGTCGCAAAAAGCAACGCTCCGCACTGGTCGCAATACGTGTTTGCGGCGCCATTATCACTGGCGCATGCCGGGCAGCGCATTTCGCTCTCGCTTTGGTAAATTCAATCACCGCATCGCATGATAACGCTGTTTGACACAGGGCCCTACAACTCCGAATTCATCGATTGAGTATCGTCATCTTTATGTCGTGAAGGCCTTCCTGTTAGACCACAAGATCATGCAAAAAACGGATTGTGCAATCGGGCATGGGGCTCACGCTTCGCCCGGTCGCAACCGCTTCACCTGCGAACCGATCCCGAATAACCGGTGGCTCGATCGGAACGGCGTTCGCTAGAGTGCCGCGAGCGCCGGCTTGATCCCGGCGCGCACCGTGCGAAACGCCGCGATCGCGCCGTCGACCGCGGCATCGTCGATGTGCCGGTGCGTCACCAGCCGAAGCTGGGTCGGGTTCCAGGCACCCGCCTGCACGCCCTCGGCCGCGAGCCGCGACTGCCAAGTCGCCGCGTCGGCGCCGCTGCGCGCAACGTCGATCATGACGATGTTGGTCTCGACCGCGCGGAGATCGACCAGCGCTCGATCGATGGCGTGAATGCCGGCGGCCAGGCGTGCCGCGCGCGCGTGGTCCTCCGCCAGGCGCGGAACCATGCGCTCGAGGGCGACAACCCCCGCGGCCGCCATTACCCCGGCTTGGCGCATCGCGCCGCCGACCATCCGGCGGAACGCGCGGGCGCGCTCGATGAACGTCGCCGTCCCGCAGATGAGCGAGCCGAACGGCGCGCTCAGACCCTTGCTGACGCAGAAACACACGCTGTCGCCGTGGCGAGCGATGTCCGCCGCCGGCACGCCGAGCGCGACCGCGGCGTTGAACACCCGCGCGCCGTCGATATGCACCGGGATGCCGTGCTCGGCGGTCATGGCACGGACGGCCTGCAGCGTGGCCAGCGGCACCACCGCGCCGCCGGCGCTGTTATGGGTGGTCTCGATTGACACGAGCGAGGTCGCGAGCCGATTGGCGCCTAGCTCGGGATTGAGCATGGCGCGCAGGGCCCGGAGATCCGGGGCGCCGCGCCGGCCCGGGATGGTGCGGTGAAACAGGCCGGCGAGCTGCGCGATCGCGCCCATCTCGCTGCGCAGGATGTGGGCCTCGGCATCGAGCAGCACCTCGCCGCCGCGCCTGCCATGCGCCAGCAGCGCCACCAGGTTCGCCATCGTGCCGCTGGTGACGAAAACGGCGGCCTCCTTGCCGACCGCCGCGGCGGCGGCCGTTTCCAGGCGGCGCACGGTCGGATCGCCCTCGCGCGCATCGTCGCCGAGCTCGGCGACGCGCATGGCCTCGCGCATCTCCTCGGTCGGCAGGGTCACGGTGTCACTGCGCAGGTCGATCATGGGCGGCTCCTCCCGTTGAAGGGCAAGATCAATTCGGATCGGTCATGAGTCGGCAGTCGTCGCCGCTACCGCATCGACAATTCATAGCGCCGCAACAGCCGGTAGACGAGGGCAACCGGCAGGATCGTGAACAGAATCAGGACGGTCGCCGCGGCAGCAGCGACCCCTGGGCTCGTCCCCTCGAGCGCCTGAAACATGGCGACGGTCATCGTGGTCCAGGGGCCGCTGTAGAGCACGACGGTCGCGCTCAGCTCCGAGGCCACGGTGACGAAGGTGAGCACCAGGCCGCCGACGATGCCGCCCAGCATCAGCGGCACGGTGACGCGCAGGAACGTCATGAGCGGGGGCACGCCGAGATTGATCGAGGCCTCCTCCAGGCTCGGATCGAGCTGGTGGAGGATCGCGCTCGACGAGCGGACTGAGAACGGCAGCCGTCGCACCATGTAGGCGAGAACCATGATCAGCCAGGTGCCGGTCAGGATCAGGAAGCCGGTCGAGAACGCCATCACGAGGCCGATGCCGAGGACGGTGCCGGCGACCGCGAACGGCGAGGTCGCGATCACATCGAGCAGCGCGGCGAGGCGCGAGCGGTGACGCACAACCACATACCCGATCGGCACGCCGATCAGGGTCGCACCGACCGCGGCGAGCGCAGCCAACGTGAGGGTGTTCGTCAGCGGCCGGTAGCTGCGCTGGAACAGCTGGCCGAAATTGTCGAGCGAGAAGCCGTACTGCAGCACCGGGCCCTTGAACTGCAGAAACGAAATCAAAACCACGGCCGCGAACGGTACCAGCGCGGCGGCAACCACGGTCCAGCAGTATGCCGCGCCCAGTCGGCGCAGCGTCGGCGCGACCTCGAGCGGGGGCGCAGAGCGGCGCGCACCGGTGGCGTAATGCCCGCGCGCCAGCACGCCGCGTTGGATCATCAACGCCGCAACCGTACACACGATCAAGAGCATGCCGAGCACGCCAGCCGATGACGGGTTGGCGGCGGTTTCGCCGACGAACAGCTTGTAGGCTTCCACCGAAAGGATCGGTCGGTCTTCGGCGAGCACGAACGGCACCCCGAAATTCTCCAGCGCTTCGATGAATACCAACAGGCCGCCGGCCAGAATGGAGGGCAGCACCAACGGCAAGGTCACGGTGCGCAAGACGCGCGCCCGCGCGGCGCCGAGATTGTGCGCCGCCTCCTCGACCGAGATGTCGACCGACTTGAACGCCGCGACGGTGGGCAGCACGACGAACGGATAGAGCGTGAGCGTGTAGGTGGTGACGATTCCTTTCAGACCGTAGATCGAATCGAACGGGACGCCGAGCGAGCGCAGGAACGAGGTCACGACGCCCGCGCGGCCGAACATCAACACCAGGGCGTAGGCGCTGACGAACGACGGCAGCACCAGCGGCAGGGCCGCAAGCGCGAGCAGAACCGGCTTGCCGGCGATCGGCAGCCGGGCGACGCAGAACGCGAACGGCACGCCGATCAGGATGGCAAATGCGGCGGCAGCCGCCGCCACGATCAGGCTGTTGCCGATGCCCTGAAGAAAGAACCGGTTCGACAGCACGCTTGCGTAATTCGCGAGTGTCAGCTTCGTGCCGCTCGGATCGAGCACGCTCGCGCCGAAGACGTTGAGCAGCGGATAGAGGAAGAACAACCCGAGAAAGCCACCCGCCACGATCGCGATGGCCAAGGGAAAGGCATGGCGGGAAAGAAAAGAAGTCATGGGTGATCCCTTGATCCTTCCCCGTCATTGCGAGTTGCACACCGGCCAGGCGGCCGATCCACCTGGATGAAACTTGGGCAACCCCTCATCCTAAGGAGCGCCGCGCAGCGGCGCGTCTCGAAGGAATGCTCCAGAAGTCGGCAGCGAGCCTGCGGTGCGTGCTTCGAGGCTTTCCCCGACTGCGTCGGGGAACTCAGCATGAGGAGGTGGGGGGCGCCCGAACCACATCCGCAGCTTGCCTCCGTCATTGCGCCTCGCTTTCTCTCTTCCTAGGAGCGCAAGCGACGAAGCAATCCCGATTCGGCGCTGCCGTTCTGGATTGCTTCGCCTTCGGCTCGCAATAGGTGTCTACTCGGCCGCCTCGGTGCCGGCGCTCGCCGGTGCGAGGCGCGTGATGCCCGCGCCGGCAAGCGCCGCGATCGCATCGCCCGAGAGCCCGAGCTCGCGCAAGACCTCCTCGGAGTGCTGGCCCAACATCGGGGCCGGACGCACCAGCTCGGGGCCGTCGCGGTCGAGCAGCACGGGATTGCGCGCCAGGCGCATGGTGCCGAGCTGCGGATGGTCGATTTCCTGCACCACGCCGCGCGCGACGATCTGCGGATCGTCGAACACCTCGGCAAAATTGTTGACCACCGAGCACGGGATGCCGGCTTGCTCGAGCGCGGCCTCGAGCTCACGCGCGTCGCGCGCTTTGACCGCCGGCTCGACCATGGCCAGCAGCGGCTCCTCGTTGACCTTGCGGCTCGCAACCGACGCGAAGCGCGGGTCGCCGGTATGTGCAGAAAGCCCGAGCGCCGCCATCAACCGCGCGAACGCCGCGTCGTTCGCAGTGCCGAACGCGACATATCGATGGTCGCGGGTCTCGAACAGCTGATAGGGCGCATTGAGGCGGTGCCGGTTGCCGAGCGCCTTCGGGATCTTCCCGGTGGTGAGGTATTCCGCCGTCTCCCAGGCGGCGGCGGCGATCGACGCCTCGACGAGCGAGACGTCGGCTTCGCGCCCCTCCCCGGTGCGGCCGGCACCGACGAGGCCCGAAAGCGTCGCGTAGGCGGCGAACAGCGCGCCGAAGATGTCAGCAGTCTGGATGCCGGGCCGCATCGGCATGGCGCCCGGCTCGCCGGTGACCGAGAGCGTACCGGAGAACGCCTCGGCGATCAGGTTGATCCCGGCGCGGTTGCGATAGGGTCCGGTCTTCCCGAAACCGGACACCGACGTGTAGACGAGGCGCGGGTTGACGGCGCGCACTTCGCGTGCGCTCAAGCCGAGCTTGTCGAGCGCCCCCGGCCGGTAGGCCTCGACCAGCGCGTCCGACGCCGCCGCGAGCTTCAAAAGCAGGTCGCGCGCTTCCGGGCGCTTGAGGTCGAGCACCAGGCTGCGCTTATTGCGGTTGAGCGCCGCGAAGCTCGCGCTGGCGGCGTTCTCGATCGGCGGCAGGGCGCGCGCCATATCGCCGCCCGGCGGCTCGACCTTGACGACGTCGGCGCCCATGTCGGCGAGCAGGGTCGCGCACAGCGGGCCGGCGATGAGATTTGCGAGCTCGATCACTCGGATTCCGGCGAGCGGCTTTGCCATCGTTGCTCTTTCGGCCCTAACGGTTACGGGTCATGCCTCGGCTCGAATTCCGCACGCGCTCCGGGCTTGCGCGCAGGCTCAAGCTCAATAGAGCGCTAAGGACCGCACAATCGAGCGCTGCGCGGATTGGTTGGCCTCGAAGTCGCAGGCGCCAGCTTGCCCGCGGGACGCCCTGCTCGGCAATTGCCGCCCAAAGGCTTTCTCCCTAACGCGCTGCGGCGATGTGCGTAAGCGCGCGCTGCAACCAAGATCACGGTTTGTGCGAGTGCAAGCCTTGACTCTGTTCTCTTTTTGTTCTATCCTGCAGAATGGCCCAGATGCAGCGACGGGGACCGAGATGCTCATTGGAGCGCCTTGGGGGCTGGCGCGGGGCTAGCTCGGAGCCAGCTAGCGTCGGCCATCATTCATTGATTGCAGGATGAGTTTATCCAAAGCTGAGCTTGGCAAAACGAACGTGATGCCTAGTGATCGGGTGGTCGGGCTTGAGCGCAACATTTCGCAAGATGAACTCGATATCCAGGTGGTTGGAGTGATCGAGCCTTGAGTGCAACACTTCGCGAAACGAAATCGATATCCTAGTGGTTGGAGCGATCGAGCCTTGAGCGCAACATTTCGCAAAACGAAACTCGATGTCTAGGTGGTTGGGGTAATCGAGCCTTGAGTGCAGCATTTCGCAAGACGAACTCGATGTCCTGGTAATCGGGTGACTGGGCCTTGAGCGCAACACTTCGCAAAACAAACTTGCCAGCCGCCAAGCCGGCGGCCGCCTCGGCGCGGGCGGATCCATGAACCTGCAGTCCAGCCTGTTTCCAAGCACGAACATCCGCGTCGTTCCGACCGACTACCGCCTGCGCCTGCCGGGGCCGGTGGCGGTGCCGGAACGGGTGCGCTCAGCGGGCGCGCAGCCGGTGCTGTCGCATCGGGGGCCGGAGTTCCGGGCAATTCTGGCTGAGACGCTGACTTCGCTTGCCCGCGTGTTCGGCACGACGCGCGACATTTTCCTGCTCGGCACTTCCGGCACCGGCGCCATGGAGGCCGCGCTCGCCAACGTGCTGGCGCCTGGCGACGCGCTGCTCGTGCTCTGCAACGGCCAGTTCGGCGAGCGCTTCGCGGCGATCGGCGAAGCGATGGGGGCGGCGGTCGACCGCCTGCAGACGCCGTGGGGAGAGGCTCCCAATCCGGCCGCCGTCGCCGCGCACGTCAACGCCAAATCATACCGGGCGGTCGCTTGTGTGCACAACGAAAGCGCGACCGGCGTGGTCGCCGACGTGGCGGCGATCGGGGCGGTGTTGCGCGATACGCCGACCCTGCTCGTCGTCGACTCGGTCAGCGGCGTCGCCGGCATCGAGATGCGCATGGACGACTGGGGTGTCGACATCCTGGTCGCCGCCTCGCAGAAGGCGCTGATGTCCCCGCCGGGCCTCGCTTTCGCGGCGGTGAGCGACAAGGCAGTGCGCGCGATCGAACGCGCCGACACCGTCCCTCGTTTCTACTTCGACTTCCGCCGCGCCAAGGCGGCGCTCGACAAGGGGGAGACCTCGTTCACACCTCCGGTGTCGCTGGTGCTGGGGCTGCGCGAGGCGCTGGTGATGATCGAGGAGGAGGGCCTGCCGGCGGTGCTGGAGCGGCACCGACGACTTTCAGCGGCGCTGCGCGCAGGTTTCGTGGCGCTTGGCCTGCCGATGTTTCCGACTGCGCCGACGCTGTCCGCCACTGTCACCGTCGGCGTGGTGCCGGACGGACTGGACGGCGGCGCGATCGTGCGCCACATGCACGGGCGCTACCGCACGGTGATCGCCGGTCAGCGCACGAAGCTGCAGGGACGGGTGATCCGCATCGGCACCATGGGGGCGATCGGTCCAGCGGATATCCTCGCCGACCTGCACTATCTTGAATGCACGCTGCGCGATCTCGGCCGCGCCCCGCAACCAAGCGCAGGCGTCGACGCGGCCGCCAACGTTTTGGCGCCGTGACCGGCCTGTCCTCGCTCTCGAAAGATCACCAAGGCGGCGCATTGTGTTCGCAAGCGTTTGTATACGCTCGCGCCGAGATCCGCGAACGGGGAGAGGGTCATGCACATGCGCAGAGCCTTGGCTGCGCTCACGTTCGCCGCCGCGGCTGCCGTGTCCGGCGCGGGCGCCGCGATCGCGCAAGGCAAAGTCGTCGTTTACTCGGCCAACGACGCCAACCTGAACCGCTTCGTGTTCGAGGCCTTCACCAAGGAGACCGGCATCGCAGTCGAGCAAGTGGAGGCCGGATCGGGTGTCGTGTTCCGCCGCATCCAGTCCGAGCGCGAGCGCCCGCTCGGCGACGTGGTGTGGGGCGTCAATCGGCTGCTGCTCAATTCCAACAAGGCGTTGCTCGCGCCATATCGGTCGAAGCACCACGACGCGGTACCGGCGCAGTTCCGCGATCCCGACGACCACTGGATCGGCACCAACGTGCACCTTTTGGTGATCCTGCAGAATACCAAGCTGCTGCCGCCCGACGCGGGGCCCAAGGGCTGGGGGGATCTCGCCGATCCGAAATGGAAGGAAAAGGTCGCTTTCACCGATCCGGCCAATTCCGGCTCCGCCTACGCCAACCTCACCATGCTGGCGCAGGCATGGGGGCCGGGCGAGGCAGGTTGGGAAAAGGTCGCGCGCCTGCTCGCCAACACCAAGGTGCTCAACCGCTCGAGCCTGGTGTTCCAGGGGGTGGGTAACGGCGAGTTCCCGCTCGGCATGTCGCTCGAATACGCAGGGTACTTGTGGGCGTCGAACGGCGCGCCGGTGAAGGTGGTGTACCCGGCGGACGGCACGGTCGCGCAGATGGAAGGCGTCGCGGTCATTCGCGGGGGGCCGAACCCTGATGTCGCAAAAGCCTTCGTCGACTATGTCACCCGCAAGGACGTGCGCGAGGCCATCCTCAAGTTCGCTTTCCGCCGGCCGGCGCGCGGCGACCTCGATTTGTCGCAACTGCCGGGTCAGATGCCGGCGCTCGGCGACGTCAAGCTCGTCGACTACGATGAGGATGGCTGGACCGCGCGGCGCGCGGAGACCATGCAGAAGATTCAGGATCTCATCCGCCGCACCCGCTGATGTGCTCGCCCATTCGTTATTGTCCAGCCTGACCCGGGACTCCAAGCGGTGCGCGGGCGCAGGCCATGACCGCCATCGCGATCGAGGGTGTCGCGCGCACGTTCGGCACCGTGCGCGCCGTCGACGATGTCTCGCTGACCATTCGCGACGGCGAGTTCTTCACGCTGCTGGGGCCGTCCGGCTGCGGCAAGACCACGCTGTTGCGCATGGTGGCGGGGTTCTGCGCGCTTGACCGTGGCCGCATTCTGTTCGGCACCGAACGCATCGACACGCTGCCGCCGCACCGGCGCAACACCGGCATGGTGTTCCAGAACTATGCGGTGTTTCCCAACCTCACGGTTGGCGACAACGTCGCCTACGGATTGCGGGCGCGCAGGATCGCGGGCGACGAACTCAAACGACGGGTCGCGCATGCCCTCAAGCTGGTACAGCTCGACGACTTCGCGCCGCGCTGGCCACACCAGCTTTCGGGTGGACAGCTGCAACGAGTCGCGATCGCGCGCGCGGTCGTAATCCGGCCGCACGTGTTGCTGCTCGACGAGCCGCTCTCCAATCTCGACGCCAAGCTTCGCGTCGAGATGCGTGGCGAGATCCGGGCGTTGCAGCGGACGCTCGGCATCACCGTCATCTACGTCACCCACGACCAGGAGGAGGCGCTGGCGATGTCCGACCGCATTGCCGTGATGCGTGCCGGCCGCCTCGAGCAGGTCGACGATCCAGCGACGATCTACCAGCGCCCGGCGACGACGTTTGTGGCAAGCTTCGTCGGCATCACCAACCTGCTGGCGGGCGAGGTGGTGGGACAGGAGGCCGGGGCGATTGAGGTGCGAGTCGGCGCCAGCATCGTACGCGCGCACGGCACCATGGGTGTGGACACGAGCCGTCCGGTACTGGCGCTGCGACCGGAGGCGCTGCGAGTGCTGGCTCCCGGCGAGAGTGCGCCGGCGGGTTTTGCGACGCTCACCGGCATGCTCGAAACGGTCGAGTACCTCGGCGCGCTGACCCGCTTCACGCTGCGGCTGCCGGATGGGCCGCCGCTGCGGCTGATGTCGCTCGCCGCGCCCCGCGTCGAGGACCGGATAACGGTTGCCTACGATCCCGCATGCGTAGTGGTGCTACGCGAGAGTTCGTAGCCAGCAACGACGGGCATTTGCGTGTCCTGCAGACGTAGCGTGTTGAAGGTGAGAGCAGCGGTTGCCTGCCCGCGCTTTGTCCATATCGGATCGGCAATTCACCCCGCCAGCCGCTGCTCGATTTCGGCGACCGGCAGCTTGACGTAATCGCGCTCGACTTCGGTGCGCAGTACCGCGCGGAGCCCCGGCGTGTAGTGCTTGCGCAGCACGCCGAGGGCGCGCGGCGGCGCGACGAGCAGCAACGACTTGATCTCCCCGTTTCTCGCGGCACGGTCGAGATCGTGCGCAAGCGCTCTCAGGAACCGATCCTCGTACTGCCGGTGCCAGTCGGTCTGGTCGACGGCGCTCCGCATCGTTCCTGCCGACTGGAATGCGCGCCCCGGTGCGTCGGATCCGATCTCATGGGTCGCCGGCACCTCCTGTTGGCGCACCACCCGCGTGCGCAGATTGGGAAATTTGCGGTCGCCGACATTCTGCAGGATGAGCGCCTTGGCGCCGTCGGCGACAACAACCCACTCATGCTCGTCGATCTTGGGCGCGTGCATGGCAGATTGTTAATGTCTCCGATGAACCGTCGGTTCCTTGACCATGATCAACATTCGTCGTCGTAGGCAATTTTTCGGGCACGGCTCACGATCGTTGGCCCGCCCTAGGTACTGACCTTGCCGCAGGCGAACGGCGCACCCTCGGCGTTCATGCGGTGGCTTCTCTCTCGTCATGGCGGGCTTGTCCCGGCCACTCACGTCTTTCTATCCTTCGATAGTGAAGCAAGACCTCGACGCTGGCACGAGATCCTCGCGCCGGCTTCGGGCACGGGCGTGACGCAGCGGAGGAACCAGGCGCCGATGACGACTCCGAAAGTCGAGATCCAGGACGGGATGGCTATCGAATGGGATGCGCCGATCGCGATGGACGACGACGTGGTGTTGCGCGCCGATGTCTTTCGCCCGATTCCGGACGGCCGATACCCGGTGATCCTCAGCTACGGGCCATACGCCAAAGGGCTGGCATTCCAGGAGGGCTACAAGAGCGCGTGGACGCGCATGACCAGGGCCTATCCGGAAACCGCCGAGGGATCGAGCAACAAGTACCAGAACTGGGAGCTGGTCGATCCGGAGAAATGGGTGCCGGACGGCTACGCCATTGTGCGCGTCGATTCGCGCGGCGCCGGCCGCTCGCCGGGCTTCCTGGACGTCTGGTCGTCGCGCGAAGCCAAAGACCTCCACGACTGCGTCGAATGGGCTGGCACGCAATCGTGGAGCAACGGCAAAGTCGGCATCAACGGCATTTCGTACTATGCAATGAACCAGTGGCAGGTCGGACCGCTGCAACCGCCGCATCTCGCGGCGCTGTGCGCCTGGGAAGGTTCGTCGGACTACTACCGCGAGCTCGCGCGGCACGGCGGCATCCTTTGCGACTTCCTGACGAACTGGTCGCGCCGGCAGGTGACCAGCGTCCAGCACGGCGTCGGCGCGCGCGGGCCGGTCAGTGCGGCAACCGGGGAGCCGGTTGCCGGTCCGCCGACCCTGTCCGAGGTGCAACTCGCCGACAACCGCGCCGACGTCGGCGCCGAAGCCCTGTCGCGCCGCATGATCGACAGCTACTACCTGACGCGCATACCGGTGCTCGAGGCGATCGACGTGCCGCTGCTGTCGGCGGCCAACTGGGGCGGGCAAGGGCTGCACCCGCGCGGCAATTTCGAAGGCTACCTGCGTGCCGGCTCCAAGCAGAAGTGGCTGGAGGTGCACGAGGACACGCACTTCTCGCATTTCTACACCGACTACGGCGTCAGCCTGCAGAAGCGCTTCTTCGGCCACTTCCTCAAAGGCGAGGACAACGGCTGGGATAAGCAGCCGCCGGTGCAACTCAACATCCGATCGCCGGGCGAGAAATTCACCGTCCGAGCCGAGCACGAATGGCCGCTCGCCCGCACGCAGTGGACGAAATTCTATCTTGACCCGGCCGGCCGCGCCCTTGGGCGAGAAGCCCAAGCGCGCGAGACGCGCCTTGCCTACCAAACCACCGGCGATGGCGTGACCTTCCTGACCCCTCCGCTGACCGAGCAAACCGAGATCACCGGTCCGGTCGCGGCCAAACTGTTCGTCTCTTCGGATACCAGCGACGCCGATCTGTTCCTGGTGCTGCGCGTGTTCGCGCCCGACGGCAAGGAGGTGGTGTTCATCGGCAGCAACGATCCGCGCACGCCGGTCGGGCTCGGTTGGCTGCGCGCCTCCCACCGCAAGCTCGACCCGGTGCGGAGCTTGCCGTATCGGCCCTGGCATAGCCACGATGAGCAGTGGCCGCTGACCCCGGATGAGCCGGTCGAGCTCGATATCGAGATCTGGCCGACCTGCATCGTGGTGCCGCAGGGCTACCGCATCGGCCTCACGGTGCGCGGCAAGGACTACGAGTACGACGGCAGCGACGCTGCGGTGCCTCATGCGGCCTACCCGATGCGGGGCGTCGGCCCGTTCACCCACACCAATCCCCGGGACCGGCCACCGGCGATCTTCGGCGGAGTGAATACCCTGCACTTCGCGCCAGGCCGGATCCCGTACCTGCTGCTGCCGATCATCCCGCCCGATCGCTAGCATCGGACGGACCCGTTTCGTCGAGGCGCCGCCACAGAGGAGATCACGTTCGAGGAAGTTCCCGAGTCCGCACGGGCGTCGTGCGCCCGCTCGGTCCCTGGTGTAGAAGGAGCGCAAGCGCCGCGCATGCGGCGCCGTGCGCACCCTACGGAGCCTCCAAAAATGCTGGATCAACGCGGAGACGCCCTTCCCACGAGCACGCCGAGGATGATCGCGCGCCGGGACGGCGCCATCGGCTGGATGCTGTTCAACAATCCGGCGCGGCACAACGCGGTCTCGGTCGACATGTGGCAGGCGGTGCCGGACATCCTGGGTGCCTTCGCACGCGACGACGCAATCCGCGTGGTGGTCCTGGCCGGAACCGGCGGCAAGGCGTTCGTTTCCGGCGCCGACATTTCCGAATTCGCGGAGAAGCGCTCCTCGCGCGAGGCGGTATTGGCATATAACGCGACCTCGGAGCGCGCGAGCCGCGCTATCGTCGAGTGCGCCAAGCCGACCATCGCCATGATCCAAGGCTACTGCATCGGCGGCGGTGTCGCGGTTGCGCTCTGCTGCGACTTGCGCATTGCCGCCGACAATGCCCGCTTCGGGGTGCCGGCCGCCAAACTGGGTCTCGGCTACGCCTATCCCGGCATCAAGCGGCTGGCCGACGTTGTCGGGCCGTCGTTTGCCAAGGAGATCTTCTACACGGCGCGCCAGTTCGACGCGGCCGAGGCGCTGCAGATGGGACTAGTCAACCGCGTACGCCCGGTGACCGAGCTCGAGGACTACGTCAGCGGATATGCGGCGACCATCGCGGCCAACGCGCCGCTTACCATCGGCGCCGTCAAGATCGCGCTTTCCGAGTACGGCAAGGATGCGGCCGAGCGTGATCTTTCCCGCGTGCAGGCCGCGGTTGACGCCTGCTTCAACTCTACCGACTACACCGAGGGCCGCACCGCGTTCATGGAAAAGCGCAAGCCGGCATTCGTCGGCCGATAGCGACCTGGCGAGAGGCCGCCCGCCCGAGCTTGGCCGCCGGCACGCCGCGGATTCGAAGACACATGTAGCGTGGCGCGAGGGTCACTGCACCGGCACATGCCAGATGTCGGCGGCATATTCGCGGATGGTGCGATCCGACGAAAACCACGCCATGCGCGCTATGTTGAGAATGCTCGCGCGCCACCACGCCGGGGCCTGTGCCCACTGTGCATCGACTGCGAGCTGCGCCTGGCAGTAGGCGTCGAAGTCGGCAGCAACCAGGTATTCATCGTGGCCGAGGATCGCCTCGGTGAGCGGGCGGAACCGCTGGTGATCGTCGGGCGAGAAGGTGCCGGCCGCGATGCTTTCGATCACCTCCGCCAGCGCCGGCGAGGCTGCCGCGGCATCGCGGCCGCAGAATCCCGTGCGCCACTTGGCGTTCGCCTCCTCGGCGGTAAGGCCGAAGATGAAGACGTTGTCGGGGCCGACGCGCTCGCAGATCTCGATATTGGCGCCGTCGAGCGTGCCGATCGTGAGCGCGCCGTTGAGCGCGAGCTTCATGTTGCCGGTACCCGATGCCTCGAAGCCCGCGGTCGAAATCTGCTCCGACAGGTCCGCAGCCGGCACGATCGCTTCCGCCAGCCGTACGGCGTAGTTCGGCAGGAACGCAACCTTGAGCCGATCGCCCACGGCCGGATCCGCGTTGATCACCTTGGCCACGTCGTTCGCGAGCTTGACGATGAGCTTGGCGCGGGCGTAGCTCGCCGCCGCCTTGCCGGAGAAGATTTTGACGCGTGGGGTCCAGTCCCGCGTCGGTTGCGCGCGGATGGCATGATAGAGCGCGATCGTGTGGAAAATATTGAGCAGCTGCCGCTTGTATTCGTGAATCCGCTTGATCTGCACGTCGAACAGCGCTGTCGGATCGAGCCGCACGTCGATCTCCTCGCGTATTAGCGCAACCAGTGCCTCCTTGTTGGCGCGCCGCACCGCCGCGAGCCGCCCGGCGAAAACGCTGTCGCCGGCGAAGCGGTCCAGACCCGACAGCGCCTCCGGGTCGTCCAGCACGCGCCGGCCGAGCGCCTCCACCAGGAGCGCGATCAGCCGCGGGTTGGCCTGATGCAGCCAGCGGCGGAAACTGATGCCGTTGGTCTTGTTGACAATGCGGCCCGGATGCAAGGCGTCGAGGTCGCGGAATATTGTCCGGCGCATCAGGCTGGTATGCAGGGCAGAGACTCCGTTTACCCGGTGCGAGCCGAGATAGGCGAGATGACCCATGCGCACGCGCTTGCCGTGGGCTTCGTTGATCAGCGACACCGATTCGAGCAGACGCGCATCGGCGTGTCCGCGCTCGCCATGTTTGAGGTTGTGCCAGTTGATCAGGTAAATGATCTGCATGTGACGCGGCAGCAACCTGTTCATAAGCTCGACCGGCCAGCTTTCCAGCGCCTCCGGCAACAGCGTGTGGTTGGTATAGCTCAAGGTGAGGGTTGTGATCCGCCACGCCCGGCTCCACGAGAACTCGTACTCGTCGACCAGGATACGCATCAGCTCGGCGACGGCGATCGCCGGATGCGTATCGTTGAGCTGGATCGCGGCGCGGTCCGGCAGCGTTGAAAGGTCGTCGTTCTCGGCGAGATGGCGGCGCACCAGGTCCTGCAGCGAGGCCGAGGTGAAGAAGAACTCCTGCCGCAGCCGCAGCTCCTGCCCGGACGGGGTGGCGTCGCTCGGATAGAGCACGCGGGAGATCGCCTCGGCGCGGGCGCGGGCGGCGAGCGCCCCGACATGGTCGCCCTCGTTGAAGGCGTGCAGATGGATCGAGTCCTTGGCGCGTGCCGACCACAACCGCAGCGTATTGACGCGGCGCTCGCGCCATCCGACCACCGGCGTATCGTAGGCGATCGCGAGCACCGTCTCGGCCGGATACCAGATGCCTCGTGCCGTCTCACCGTCGCCGCCGATATACTCGACCATGCCGCCGAAGCAGACCGGATAAGCCACCTCGGCGCGCTCGATCTCCCAGGGGTTGCCGGCGGCAAGCCAGTCCTCCGGCACCTCATGTTGCCAGCCGTCGGAGATGATCTGCCGGAACAACCCGTGATCGTAGCGAATGCCGTAGCCGTAGGCCGGCACGTCGAGACTGGCCATGCTGTCCATCAGGCAGGCGGCAAGGCGCCCGAGACCGCCGTTGCCAAGCGCTGCGTCCGGCTCGAGTGCTCGCAACGCGTCCAATTCGACGCCGAGACCGGCGAGCGCCTCGCGGACCTGGGCGGCGATATCGAGGTTGCTCACGGTCTCGAACAGTAGTCGCCCGATCAGGAACTCCACAGAAAAATAGTAGACCCGCTTATGCCTTTCGGCGCGACGGTTCGATTCGTTCCAGCGGTCGATGATGCGGTCGCGCACGGCAAGCGCGGTGGCCATGAACCAGTCCCGGGGGCGCGCGGTTGTGACGTCCTTGCCGAGCACATAGGTCAGCTTGGCGAGAATCGCTCCGCGCAGCAGCGCCGCGTTGCCCTCATCGGACCGACGTTGCTGCGTTCGCTCGGCATCAAGATTGCGCAGTTGCACGCCGGGTTCCCACTCCCTGACCCGCTCTCGACTCGGCCGCGACTCGGGGCCACGCTCACGCTGGTCGGATTTAAGGCGATCAACATCAACCGGCAAGCGGTCATCGGGTTCCATATCGGACCGCCAAATGTCGCGCCACGAGCCTAGGCCGAGAGCTGCCCTCGATCCGGATTGCCGCCTCCGTGGCCACCGAGTGCCGGGTTTTCTACTGCAACCGCCCAAACGGGAGATCGCGCAGCGTCGGTGCTCGCTCCAATGCCATCAGCGTCTCGAACAAGCTGGTCGCGCGATTGCTTCCCAGCGAGCCCTCGGCGCAGTCCATGAATTTCGCCCTGAACTCGTTCGCGGACATCGGGTTCTCCCAGCTGCCCTTGGCGTTCTTGACCGGCGGGTGCGCGAGCTCCTCGCCGGTGCCAAGCCGTACCGAAACCGTGTCACTCTCCGCGAAAGCTTCGCCCGGCGTTGGAACGGTCGCACATTCGACTTTCCGCATGGTGCCGACCACCTCGGGCCGCTGCACGAAACCGTCGGTGAGCTGCGCGAGTCCGACCTGGCGCGCCACCAGCGCCGAAGCCATTGCGAACTCGATCGAGAACTTGGCTTCGAGCCCATTGGCGGGCGCGTGATTGCGCAGGATCAATCGCTGCGTCTCGCCGAGCGTGACATGGATCTTGTCGACGTCGTCGGCGCCAAGGTCGTGAGCGTCGGCAAGATCGAGCATCGCGTCGATCGCACGGTGGGCACAATAGCACAGCGGATAGCGCTTGACGTTGACGCCGGTCTTCTCGAGCCGCCATTCGCGGCCGAGCTTTAGATCCGTCTCGCCGAGGTCCGGATTGCCGGACGGCGAGTGCGCAAGCAAGAACCCGGTGCGGTGCTCGAGCACGTCGGGCGAGGCGGTGTAGCCGTTCCTTGCAAGCCGCGCCGCGAGCACGCCGGCCTGTGCGGTGCGGCCGGCATGCAGGGACTTCGTCATGGTACCGAAATTGGCGACCAAGCCGGCGGCGAGCGAGGCCGCGATCCCGATCGCATGCGTCGTGCGTTCCTCGTCCAACCGGTGCAGCCGCGCGCAGGCTGCGGCTGCCGACAGGCTGCCCCAAATGCAGGTGGGATGAAATCCGCGCTCATGCAGCGCGCCGGGCTCGCGTTCGCGCAGCACGGCCCACAGCTCGTAGCCGGCAACGTAAGCGGCAAGCGCGTCGCGGCCGCTGGCGCCGATGGTCCAGCCTTCCGCCAGGATCGCCGGCGCCATGGCGGCACTCGGATGTCCGTCGATCGCCACATCGTCGTAGTCGAGCACGTGGCCGGCGACCCCGTTGACCAGCGCAGCGTCGAGCGCCGACAGCGGGCGGCCGGACGGGATCTCGGGGGCCGCATCGGTCGCGGCGGTCGCCGACATGAGGTCGCGCACGATCGCGACCGGTGGCTCGTTGGCCCCGGCGATCATGGTGGCGACGCAGTCGGCGATACCGATGCGCGCCGCCTCATAGCAGCGTTGCGGCACGGCATCGGGCTCGAGCGCGGCGACGAAGGCGGCGGTCTGGCGGGTCAATCCGGTCATCGAGTCCTCCTTCGTCACCATCGTCCACGGGGGCGGACGGTCGATCGAGCGTCATTCGACAATGGATGTTGCCTCTGCGGCATGACCGTCAATGTTTCCTCATGCGGCAGCGGCATGATGGAACGTCTTCGGCAGTCCGGCCCGCGCGACCATGCCGAAGAACCGCTCACCCGGCAGCCAAGTCTCGACGTCAGCGCGCACGGCAATCAGCTTCTCGATGTCGATCCCGGTCTCGAATCCAAGCGACTCGAGCAGGAACACGCAGTCCTCGGTATTGATGTTGCCGGTCGCGCCTGGAGCGAACGGACAGCCGCCGAGTCCGGCGAGCGAGGCATCGAACCGGCGCACCCCGGCCTCGACCGCGGCCGTGACGTTGGCGATGCCGAGCCCGCGCGTGTCGTGGAAATGCGCCGCCAGCGGGATCGCGCCTGCGACCCGCGCCACCGCATCGAACAGGCGGCGAACCTGCCCGGGATTGCCGTAGCCCACGGTGTCGGCAAGGCTGATCTCCTCGGCGCCCGCCTCCGCCATGAAGCCGGCGATCTCGACCACCCGGCTCTCCGGCACCGTGCCCTGGATGGTGCAGCCGAACGAGGTGGCGAGCCCAGCGGAGATCTGCACTCTGCCCTTCAGCCCACGGGCGTCGCGTTCGGCCACGATACGTCGGAAGTCCGCGATCGACTCGTCGGTGGTGCGGCGCACGTTGGCAAGATTGTGTGCCTCGCTCGCCGAGAGCACGTAATTGACCTTGGGCACGCCGATGTCGAACGCGCGCTGCGCCCCTTTGAGGTTAGGGACCAGCACCGCAGGCTTCAGTCCCGGAATGGCGAGCGCGCCGCGTGCCACCTCGGCGGCATCGGCGAACTGCGCGACCACGTGCGGCGGCACGAACGAGGTCACCTCAATGTGGCGCATCCCGGCGGCCGCCTGTGCCCGGCACCAGGCCAGCTTCTGCTCGGCAGAAAGGATGGTCTTGACCATCTGGATTCCATCGCGAGGACCCACTTCTCGGACATCGGCGCGCTCGCGCATGACAATGCTCCTTACCGACCCTTGAATTGCGGCTTGCGCTTCTCGTTGAAGGCGAGGATACCCTCGCGCCGGTCCTCGGTCGGGACCATGCGGTTGTAGGCCTCGATCTCGAAGGCAAGGCCGTCCCAGACCGACATATCTGCGCCGCGGCCGATTGACTGCTTGGCTTGGCGCACCGAGATCGGCGCGTTGGCGGCGATTGTGCCGGCGGTCGCCAGCGCCTGCGGCAGCACGTCGGCGGCAGGCAGCACGTGGTTGACCATGCCCCAGCGGTGCGCATCCTCGACCCCGAACGGACGGCCGGTGAGGATGATTTCCTTGGCGCGGCGCTCGCCGATGGCGCGCGCAAGCGTCTGCGTGCCGCCGGCGCCGGGCATGATGCCGAGGGTGACCTCGGTCAGGGCAAAGCGCGCGGTCTCCGACGCGTAGATGAAATCGCAGGCGAGCGCGATCTCCAAGCCGCCGGCGTAGGCAGCACCGTTGACGGCAGCGATGATCGGGGTCGGGCAGCCCATGATGGCGCGCACCATGCGCTCGAAGATCAGGTGCTGGCGCTGCCATGCCTCGTCGGTCATGCCCCTGCGCTCCTTGAGATCGCCGCCGGCGCAGAACGCCTTGTCGCCTGCGCCGGTCACCACCACGCAGCGCACATCGCCCGGATCCAGGTTGAGATCCTCGAAACAGTGCACGAGGTCGAGCCCCATCTGCGTATTCATCGCATTGGCGGCGTCCGGCCGGTTGAGGGTGACCAGCATCACGTGCGGCTGCGGCGTCGCGACGGTCAGCGTCTGGAAGTCACGGTTCATGCCGGGTGACATGCAATGACGCTACCATACGCGCCATCCGCCGTCATGGCTCGACTGCGGATGCCGTGGCGCGCACCGACGGGCGCTGTTGGTCGATCTTTCGCCACGCCTACCATCACAGGATCTGGTCGAGAAACTGCCGCGTGCGTGGGTCGCGCGGGTTGGCGAAAAATTCCTTCGGTGGACCGTGCTCGACCAGAACGCCACCGTCGGTGAAGTAGATCTGGTCGGCGACCTCGCGCGCAAACCCCATTTCGTGGGTCACGATCACGCAGGTCATGCCCTCCTCGGCGAGCTCGCGGATGGTGAACAGCACCTCCTTGACGGTCTCCGGATCGAGCGCGGCCGTCACTTCGTCGAACAGCATCACGTCGGGGTTCATCGCCAGGCTGCGCGCGATCGCGATGCGCTGCTGCTGCCCGCCGGAGAGCTCGCCGGGATACGACTCCTCCTTGCCCTCCAGGCGCACCTTGCGGATGAGCTTGCGCGCCTGCTCCTCGACCTCGCGGCGGTCGCGCTTGAGCACGTGGATCGGCGCCATCATCACGTTCTGCAGCGCGGTGCGGTGCGGGAACAGATTGTATTGCTGGAACACCATGCCGACCTTGCGCCGCAGCTTGAGCTTGTCGAGCTTGGGGTCATTTACCTCCTGGCCCTCGACCAGGATCGAGCCGCGCTCGATCGTCACCAGAGCGTTTATGCAGCGCAGAAGCGTGGATTTGCCCGAGCCCGACGGACCGATGACGCAGATCACCTCACCCTTCATCACGTCGAGCGACACGCCGCGCAAGACCGTGATGGCGCCGAACGCCTTGTGCACGTCAAGGATGCGGATCAGCGGCTGGTCGGGCGTCCATTGCGGCATCAGCGCACCTGAAACCCGCGCTCGAGCGCCTGCGTGGCGCGGGCAATGGGGTAGCAATAGAGGAAGAACCAGAGCAGCAGGTAGAGATAGAGCGGCACCAGAAGCTCGGTGCGCGCCTCCGACGACAGGATGTCGCCGGTGAGCGTCATCGCCTCGCTGACACCGACGACCGAGGTCAGCGGGGTCGCGACCGTGAGGATGGCGTAAAGGTTCATCCAGGGCGGGGTCATGCGCTTGATGCATTGCGGCAGGATGACCATGCGCAGCGTCTGCGCCCGGCTAAACGCCAGCGCTTCCGATGCCTCCCATTGCCCATATGGGATCGAGCGTACGGCGCCGCGCACCAGCTCGGAGACATTGGCCATGACCGGCAGCGACAGCCCGATCGTCGACTTGAGCCAGCCTGGCAGCGCCACGATCGTGCCGCCGATGCTCACCTCGAACGGCATCAGCAACATGCAGTAGAACAGCAGCACCAGCCAGGGCGAGTTGCGGAAGAACTGGGTCACGAACCAGGACACACCACGCGCCGGCCCGAGCAACGAGACTTGGCCGAGCCCGAGCGGGAAGCCGGCGACGGTGCCGATCGCCATCGCGAGGAAGCTCATCGCGATGTTGAGCGCGAACCCTTGTGCGAGCAGGGGCGTCCACTTGAGGATGGTGGCGATGATCGACGGCGCGCCCGGCGCCGTTTGCGCTTCGGCCACGCCCACCGACAGGGTGAGGGCAGCCGCGAGCATGAGGCCGTGCCGGGCGCGCAGGCGAAAGGCCGGCCCCTGCGCGCTACCGCGAGGGCGGAACGGCAATAGAACCGGCAGGTCGGTGCGGCCGCCGACGCTCACGGCATGTATCCGGGGACGCGCATGGCGCGCTCCCACCGCCCCATCACGAATACCAGCACGCCGACCAGCGAGACGTAGATGATGAGCAGCACGTTCATCATCTCCGGCACGTTCGATTCGTCCGACCAGATCTGGTTGGCGACGTAGAGCATCTCCGGCACCGCGATCGCGTACGCGATGGTGGTGGTCTTCACCAGGTTGACGAGATTGTTGTTGAGCGCCGGCAGGCTGATGCGGAACGCGAGCGGCAGAATGACGTAGAGGTAGGCTTTGAGCCGGCTATAGCCGAGTCCCTCGGCGGCCTCGACCGTCTCGCGCGGCACCGCCTCGATGCCGGCACGGAAGATCTCGACGTTGAACGCTCCGGCGTAGAACGACAGGCAGATCGCCGCCCAGGTGAAGTTGGAAACGAGCGGTACGCTCAAGCCGGTATCGGTGGTGACCTTCAGGTACGAGCCGAGCGCGAAATAGAAGAAGTAGAGCTGAACCAGCGGCGGCGTGTTGCGGAAGAACTGGATGTAGGCCTGCGTCGCCAGCCGTGGCAGCCGGAAGCGCGTGCCCTGGAGCCAGGCTCCGACGATGCCGATCAGGACGCTGGCGACCAGGCAGACCCCCATCAGCCGGATCGAGGTGAGGAAACCGTTGAAGAATCGCGCGCGGTCGAAGGCGTCATAGAAGATGGTGAGCTTGATGCCGGACGTCTGGTGCAGCAGCCGGAACCAATCCCACAGCGGCTGGAGATCGATCATGGCGCGTGGTTCTGCCCTATCGCGCCACCACCGCCGTCGCGCCCGGCGCTCTGCCGGGCATCCACGTCTTGCTTGGCCGCCGCGACAAAGACGTGGATGGCCGGGACAAGCCCGGCCACGACGAGTTGATCGGCATCACGCAAACCGGCGGGGTGAGCGCCGTGACGGCTACATCGTCTTCTTCTTGTACTGCCCGTGCATCTTCTGCAGATAAGCCGACGGCTGGATGTTCCACTTCTTTTCGAGCTCGATTAACCGGCCGCTGCGGTGCCAGTCCTCGAGCACCTGCGCCATGAACTTGCCCCACGCGCCGTCACGCTCCTCCAGCTTCACCGCCAGGCCCCACGGCTCCTCCAGGATGGTTTCAAGCTTCATCTCGAAGCCAGCCCACTTCGGATCGGCGAGCCGCTCGGCGAAGGCGGTGTCGTCATAGACCCAGCCGGTACAGTTGCCCTGCAACAGCGCGGTCTCGGCCTCGGTCTGGCCCTTGAAGGCCACGATGTCGGCGCCGTACTTCTCGGCCACCGGCTTGTTGTACCAGGCGCCCTGGATGGCGCAGATCTTCTGGCCTTTGAGCTGTTCCCACGTCTTCAAACCGGCCTTCTTGTTGGCGAGCACGCTCACGCCTGAGGCGTAGTAGCTCGGCTCGATGATGCCGACGACCTGCCGGCGATCCGGCTTGTCGTTCATGGTGGCGATCATCAGGTCGATCTTGCCCTGCTGTAGGAACTGCATGCGATTCGAAGAGACGACCGGCTCCAGCTCGAGCTTGACGCCGAGCTTGTCGGCGACGTCTTTTGCCATGTCGGGCTCGAGCCCGACGATGGCACCGCTCGGATCGCGGAAGCCGAACGGCTTATAGTCGGCCTTCGAGCCGACGACGATCACGCCGCGCTGCTTGATCTTGTCGAGTGTCTGCGCGGCTGCAGCGCCGACGCCTAAGCCAGCGCTCAGGGCAAGCGCGGCGCCTGCTGTAAACAATTTCTTGAGCATGAACAGTCCTTTCGGAGCGGTAGTCGTGCGAGGAGCGGCGAGCATAGGCGGGCGAGCCCACCCGTGGCAACGCGGCTCAACGAACCGTCACGCCGAACTCGGCAGCTGCCTCCATCAGCCAATGCCAAAACGACTCGGCAAGGCCACGCGGCACTGCGAATTCATAGGTCGGCGCTGCATCCAGCTGCCAGAAATGCACTCCGACATGGGCGACGTTGGTAACCGCGGCGTCGCCGGGTGCAAAGGCCCGCGGATGCAAATCGAGCATGACGCCCTTGGCGAGCGCCTCGCGCGCATGTCCACCCCCGATGCGCAGCAGAATGCGGGCGTCCGACTGATCGCAGACCGACGCCAGATTGGCAAGCTGCTGACGCAGTTGCGCTTCGAAGGCCGCCCCGTCGGCCGCCTCGCTGCTGGCGAGCCAATGCCCGGGTCCTCCCCAGACGAAAGCGATCGGACCGTGCGCCACGCGGCGCGGCTGTGCCGGCAGTTCCAGGCCGAACACCTCCTTGACCCGACGTTCGAGCTCAGCCTTGCGGCCTTTCAGGACCATGACGGTGGCCAAAGCGACGTCCGGGCGGAGCGTGACCTCGATGCCGCCGTCCCGGGCAGTCGCGCCGCGGGCGCCTGGCGTCCCCGACTGCTCTAGGCCATGACGACGCACAAGCGCGGAGCGACCGTTGTTCATCTGGTGGATCCGTGGCCGGCTATCGCTTGATGAATTGTATCGGCTTGACTTCCTTCTCAAGCGGGAAGGTCAATTTGTCGACCTCGCCCAGCGCGTTCCGATTGAACGTGACGGGCACAAAACGATCAATCCCGAAGGCGCGAAACGGTACTGCAAACAAATCAGGCACGCCCTGCAGCGTGCCGACGGTGACCGGCTGCAAGAGCCACGGCGCCTGATAGTAGCTCATGAACGCCGTGTTGCCGCGCACCGTGATCGAGATGTCGCCGAAGCCCGGATGGGAGAACAATCCGGCATAGTCGCTGGCCAACCCAGTGTAGCCACGAACCAGGGTCGTCGGCTCCGCCGGAGCTGCCCCCTGCGCGGTGGACGACTGCGCCGCCGCGGGCGGCTGATCTGGTTGCGACCGTTCCATCTGGCCCGACACCACACCTGCCGCCTCGGCCATCGATCGCGTCGCAGCGCTGCTCACCTGCAGCAGGTGCGCGTAAATATCGGCGGCGATCAGTGCGGGAACCGCTTGCTTCAGCTTCGGGAGGAAAAAATCGTAATTCTGGTTTGTCAGCACGACCACGCCCAAGCCGTCGTCAGGCATGAAGGACACATACGCGAAATAACCGTCGGGGATTCCGGCATGTGAGACCAGACGCTTGCCTTGCAGCGATTGGACAGCCCAGCCAAGGCCTGATTGTCCGCCCCCATCTGGGATCGCGATGTATCCGTCATACATCTTTTCAAGCAAGGCGCGATCAATGAGCCGCGTCCCGTCCGCCGTGACGCCATGATTGAGGTGGAGGCGAACCCACTCAGCCATCTCGATGACATTCGAGTTGATGGCTGCCGCGGGTGCGATGTTGTCGAAATCCTTCAGCGGCATTTCGACGAGCGCCGGGGCAGGCAAGACCTTCCTAAAATACCCCTTGGCGCGATAGGGATCAGCCTGAAACGCTGCCATCGTGAGGTTCGTCTTTGCCATGCCGAGCGGATCGAGAATGCGGCTCTTGACGAACGCCTCCCACCTTTCGCCGGTGACCGCTTCCAGCACAAATGCCGCCACCGAGTAAGTCATGCTGTTGTATTCCCACGATCTCCGGAAACCTGTCCCCGGTTTTGTGTTCGGGTCGAGGTAGCGCAGCCGGTGGTAGAGCTGCGCGCGGGTGAAAGGGGTGAGGTACCAAAGCGCGTCGTGCCGCGGCAGCCCGGTGCGATGACTCAAGATATCCTCGAGCGTCATCTCGGCTTGGGCGTCTGAATCCTGCATTGCGAAGTCGCGCAGGTACTGATTGACGGGTACGTCGAGCCGAATCCTGCCTTGGTCGGCGAGCATGGACAGCGCCATGCTGGTGAACGCCTTCGTTGCCGAGCCCACTGCGAACATCGTCTCCGGCTCGACCTTTTGTCCTGAGGCGCGGTCGCGAATACCGAAGCCACCCTTGTATAGGAGTTTGCGATCCTGGAGGACCGCTACCGCAACGCCCGTGTCATCGAAGGGTTGGTGCCGTTGGATGGCGGCCGCGATCACCTGCTCCAAGGCGGTGGTGGCACCGGTTGTTTGCGCGGCCGAAGGTGTGGCGGCGCCGAGCAGAAGGCCGATGAAAAACAACAATGCCTTCATGCGAGCTCCTGTGGACTTTTCAGACGACGTCACCCCATGGAGGAGGCCACGACGTGGCTCGTCCGCCGCCATCAACGTCACGCGCGATAGCCTGAGAAGCCGGCGGCACCAGGCCTGTCACTTGTCGTATGGGCTCCGGATGAATACGGTTATGCCGCCCGGCGTCTTTTTGGTGTCCCCCACGTCGGTCACCGTAATCTCGTAGTCATAGCCCGGCATCCACGCAAAGGTGATCTGCCTTGGCGGTCGCGGCTTGCCGGCAAGATCCTTGTCGCCGAGCGCATGATAGATGACGCTGCGCAGCGTCTCCTGAATGGCCTCCGGCAATCGCTTGAGGTACCTCTGGTAAATCGGATGGAGCGAATGCTGCTTTCCGACGAGAACGCCGACGAGCGGCTTCCCGGGAGCGAACTCCTCGCGCTTCTTCGCAGTCTGCCCAATCTGGCTTGGTGTGAATTGGCTGTTCAAGTCGTTCAGAAGGGTCTGGACTCCAGGCATGATGTTCTCCCGCCGTGCCGCGTTGCGCGCTCGAAAATCCTACAACCGAGAAGAGCGTCCGCACAAGGCGGTCGCAGTCTCGGCCACCTCGCTATCACGACACGGCTCGCGCCGCGCCGCGCCTCTTCGTATCGCGATCAGTCCGGCCCCTCAGGTCGTCGAGCAATGGCTGATAGATAGCCGCGGCCGTTTCGGCCATTAAAGCCTCGGCCCTGTCGAGCTCGACGCTTGCATCCTGCCCACCGCGCTGCAGCACGCTCGCTCGCACGAGATGTGCCAGGACCTGCGGCACGCGCGCGCAGCGCGCCATCGCGATGCCGAGCGCCTCGCTTGCGAGACGCTCGGCGTCGTCGCGATCGCCTCTTCGGTCGTGCGCATGGGCGAGTTCTGCCAGCATACGTGCTTCGATCTCCAGACCGGCCTTGCGCCGGCGCGCGAATGCAATCGCCTCCGATAAATCCTCGATTGCCGCATCGAGCCGTCCCGCGGCAATGTGGGCGAGTCCGCGCGACGCCTGCGCGTAGACACGTGCGTAGGAGCCGCCGCTCTTGAGTGCAATCGAAAACGCCCGCGCCGCATGCTGCTCGGCAAGGGGTGCATCGTCTTCGCCCCAGGCCAGCTCCACATAGGTGACGTCGACCAGATGATCGGTGAGGTCGCCACGGCGTGGATCGAGCTGCAGCAACTGGTCGAGATAGGTGCGGGCCTCCGCAAAGCGGCCGAGCGTCACCAGAATCTGGCCGCGCATGACGATCAGCCAACGCTGGATATCGAAGCCCAGCAGCTTGCTGTCGAGCTTGTCTATCTCCCGGGCATGATCCATCGCGTCGCTGTTGGCTTTCAGCGCCTCCTCAGTCCACCCGGCGAGCCGTAGCGCCTGGGCGCGCATGGCCTTCACGGTCACCTGCAGACTGGCGTCGTCAGACTCATTGGCGAGCGCTTCGGCCTCGCGGATCTTCTCGACATAGTTGTCGGCCGACCCGCTGGTCGCGAGGATCCGGCCGTAGGCGGCCGTAATCAAGGCGTTGCCGCGCAAGCTCTTGGAGGCGAGCGCGAGCGCCCTCGCCTCAGCGAAGTACGGCTCCGCCTCCTCGGCCGATAGCGCCCCCGTGCGCCAGCCGAAGCTCATCACCTGGCCGCAAGCCATCATCCGGAGCTGGTTGGTCAAATCGGTCATCGGCTCGGCCGCCAGGAGTTCGAGCACCTTCTTCCAGCGTCTGAACGCCTCGTCCGAGTCGGTGGCTCCGACCCACATGGCCGCACGCAGGCTCGCCTGCGCCGCCTTCAGCATCTCGCCCGCCTGCTCCAGATGATAGGCCAATAGCCCGGCGCGCTCGCCCAGACGATCCTTGAACTGCGCTTCGATCGCACGCGCCACGGCGCCGTGCAGCGCGCGGCGTCGGTCGCTGAGCAGCGAGCGGTACGCGACTTCTTGGATCAAAGGATGCCGGAATGCGTAGAGTGCCTCCTCTTGCCGCGGCAGCTCGTACAGGAGCTCGGCACGGCGCAGCTGGAACAGGGTCTCCGCGAGAGCCGAATATTCCTTCTCGCTTACGCGTTCGAGAATCGAAAGTGGAACCTCCCGGCCAATCACGGATGCATTCTGCAGAATATTCCTCGCCCGCTCGTTGAGCCGGTCGATGCGAGCCGCGAGCACCGCTTCCACGGTGGACGGGAGGGGGATCTCGCCGATCCCGCTTTCCACACGATACGCCCCGTGGTCGCCCTTGAAGTCTCCCCGCTCGACCAGGGAATGGACCAGCTCCTCCAGAAAGAACGGGTTACCGCGCGCGCGCTCGGCAATATTTCGGCAGATTAGCGCAAGTGACGGGTCGGCGCCCACCAGACTGCGCAACAACTGATCGATGGTCGACGGATCCAGCAGCCCCAGTCCGATCTGACGATAGTGCGATCGCTGCATCCAGGGTGCTACGAAATCCGGCCTGAAATTCAAGACCAGCAATGCGGTCGTGTCGGGCACGGCATCGACGAGCGCTTCGACGAATTCGGCGCTGGCGGTGTCGATCCAGTGCAAGTCCTCGATGATGATGACCGTGGGCTGGTCGCGGCGGCCCGAACGGGTCAGACGACGCACCGCGTCAATCAACCGGATCTTGCGCACTCCCGGATCCAGCTTGCCGAGAGGATACTCCGGGCTTACCAACCCCAAGAAATCGAGAACGACCGGCAGAGCTTCCTCTAGGCCCGGCACGCTGCGCAAACTGTCGACGACGCGCCGGCGTGCGTCGTCGGCGGCATCCGTCATGCGAATCCCGAAATAGTCCCGCAGCAGCTCCAAGACTGGCTGCAGGGGCGTCGCCCGGCCGTAGGCAAGCACTCGCGCCTCATGCACGCGAATGCCTCGCCGGCGGCAGTGCTCGGCAAATTCGAAGCAAAGCCGGCTCTTGCCGATGCCCGCCTCCCCAACCACGCCGACGGTTTGACCTTCGCCGTTGATGGTGCTCGCCAGCGCCTCTTCGAGGACTTGAACGGCGTTGTCGCGGCCAATGAGCGGCGTCAGCTGTGTGCGGCTGCGGAACAGTTCGCTCGCGCGCGCGTGCCGAACGCCGATGAGCTTGAAGACCTCCATTGGGGCCGACAGTCCCCGCACCGTCTTAAGGCCCAGCGACTCGGCCTTCACGAATTGTCGGGTGGCCGCATAGGTATCCCGGCTTAGAAGGATTCCACCTTCTTCCGCCATTTGCTCCATCCGGCTTGCCAGATGCGCCGCGGTGCCGGTGGCATCGAACGTCTCGTAAAGCGTATTGCGGACGGCGTGGATGATGACCTCGCCGGTGTGAATACCGACGCGGATCTTCAGCAGCGGATCGAGAAACCGGCTGACCCCATCCTGCATCGCCAGCGCTGCCAGGCAGGCCCGCACCGCGTGGTCTTCATGCGGCTTGGGGGCACCGAAATAGACGACAATGCCGTCGCCGCGGGTCCCGGTCACGACGCCGTCATAACGCTCTACCGCGGCCTTCATGCAATCGAGAACGGGCCGCAAACGGCGCATCGCGCCCTCGGCATCCAAGCTGTCGATGAGCTTGGTGGAATTGCCGATGTCGGCAAACAGCAGCGTCACCAGCTTGCGTTCCCCGCCGGTGGCACTTAACGAGCGCAGCAGATTGTCCGGCGGCGGATAGGCCTTGTCTATACCTCCCGTCAGAGGCGTGCCACATTGCCCGCAAAACAGGCTCTTTTGCGGATTCGACCGGCCGCATGCGCTGCACACAAGGCCGAACGAAGCGCCGCACGCCTGGCAGTATTCATTGGCGTCACTGTTTTCAGCGCCGCACTTGATACACAACATCTATCGTATTCCGGAGGTCCAAGGTGAGTTAGCCGCGACGCCCGAACAATACCACACCATTGCTCGGACTCAGAGCGTCCTATTAGGCGAGTTCGAAAATCCGTTACCGTGCGATATGAGACGCTTCGTTGGCCGAGCCGGTGCACGCAAGGGATGCGTGCATGTGTCTTGCAGAATCTATGAACCAGTCTCGGCGACGGTTTGTCGCAGCACCACGCGCTGCGCGGCGCGTCCGAGCAGACCGAGCTTCTCCATTTCCGCGCGGATGGAGGGCGTAAGCAGACCGACGCGAGAGAGGTTCGACGCAACGCGCGCGAACACCGCCTGCCGGTGGGCAAGCATCATCGCATCTGTCGAAGCGAAGGCGACGCCGTCGGAGCGCCGGATGCCAAGACGCGCCCATACGTCCTCAAGCAGAAAGCGACGGCTCATGCGATGAATGGCCTCGATCACGAACTCCTGGCGAGCCTTGCGCTCGGCGTCGGACATCTCCGCATAGACATCCTTTAGCAACAGCAGGCCGAACGCGACGTGGCGCGCTTCATCGCGCGCCACCAGGGCAATGATCTGCTTGATCAGTTCGTCCGGGAAGATGGTCTTCGCCAGTCGAAAGACCGCGAGGGCCACGGGTTCCAGCACGACGTGCAGGCCCAGCGCGGTCATGTCCCAGTCGCCATGTCGCAACACGTGGTCGAGGAACGACGTCATCGACTGGGATGGCGGGTAGGGATCCGCGATCCGCTCTCGGATGTAACGTGAGAAAGCGTCGACGTGCCGCGCCTCGTCGGCCGCCTGGCTGGCCGCGCAGGCCTTCGTCTCAATGTGTGGCAGCGTCTCAACGAGCCGCGCAGCGGCGATCAGTGCTCCCTGCTCGCCATGCTGAAACTCGCCGACCATCCAGGCCTGCCGCTCCTGACCAAGCAGGCGCCACCCTGCCTCGCCGTAGCGCGCAAGCGGCGAGAGCTTGAAGGCGGCAAGCTCCGCGTCCGCGGTCGGACCGCGCACCGACGCGTCGGGATCGAGCGTCCAATCGATGTCGGTCGCAACGTCCCACTGCTGCTGCCGGGCCGCAGTGCTGAGCGCGCCGAAGGACGCATTGCCTCGCGCATAGTCGGCCGCCAGCCGAACCGGCGTGTTCGCCATGATGATTAGGCCGGACATGCCGTTACCGTCCGTCCACGAACCGCGGAACCCAAAGCGGGTCGTCGCGTCCCCCGGTGATAGCGAAATCCAACCTACGCACCCAGCTTCTCCCCGTGCGGATCGATGAAGCACGGTGCGCCGACTTCGACCTCGACGATGCCGTCGCGAACGGGATCGACCGCACGCACGCGCCGGCCGATCATCCGTCGCCCCCCGGCGAGCAGCCCGAGACCGATCCAGCACCCGAGCGTGGGCGAGAACGCAACCGAAGTGACGACGCCCTGGTCGTTGGCGGCGCGCTGCGTCGCCACCAGGGGCAAGAGATGCGCACCCGCACGCAGCCGTGCCTGCGAATCTGAGGGCCTCAGCCCCACCAGGACCTGGCGCTCCGGGTCGACCAAGGCCGGACGGCCCGCCATGACACGGCCGACAAAGTCCTTGTTCGTGGACATCATCCGGCCGAAGCCGAGATCGCCGGCGGTGGTGCGGCCATCGAGCTCATTGCCGGCGACGTGACCCTTCTCGATGCGCAGCACGCTGAGCGCCTCGGTCCCGTACGGCGCGATACCGAACGCGCTGCCCGCCTGCATCAGGGCGCGCGCGAGCGCGTCGCCGTAGCCTGCCGGTACTCCGATCTCGTAGGCGAGCTCGCCGGAGAACGAGATGCGGTAGAGCCGCGCGGCGACGCCGCCGCAAACCGTGAGCTCGGCCGCCGCCATATGGGGAAGCGCCGCGCCAGCGAGGTCGAACGGCGGGTCCACGATTTTCACCAGCGTGTCGCGCGCACGCGGGCCAGCGACCGAGAACTGCGCCCACTGATCGGTTGCGGAGATGAGCTGGACGTCGAGCTCCGGCCACAGCACCTGGTGGCAGAACTGCAGGTGCTGCAACACCCGTCCGGCATTGGCCGTGGTCGTGGTCACGAAAAAGCGGTCGGCAGCAAGGCGCGCGACCGTGCCGTCGTCGAGTACGAAGCCATCCTCGCGCAGCATGATGCCGTAGCGCACGCGGCCGACGGCAAGCGTCGACATCGTGTTGATGTAAACCCGGTCGAGGAAAGCGCCGGCAGCCGGTCCGTGGACTTCGATCTTGCCGAGCGTGGACACGTCGCAGAAGCCGACCGCCGCGCGCACTGACCGCACCTCGCGGTTTACGGTCACGAGCCAGTCACCCTCGCCGGCGCGCGGGTAGTATTGCGCGCGCAGCCACGGGCCGGCTTCGACGAACACCGCACCTTGCTCGACCGCCCAGGCATGCGACGGCGGCAGTCGCGTCGGACGGAAGTGGTGGCCGCGATGGTGGCCGGCGAGCGCGCCGATCGCGACCGGGCTGTAAGGGGGCCGAAAGCGGGTCGTGCCGGTCTCGGGGATCGAGCGGCTGGTCAGTGCGGCCAGGATGGCGAGGCCATTGACGTTGGCGATCCTGCCTTGGTCGGTCGCCATGCCGAGCGTGGTGTAGCGCTTGAGATGCTCGACCGAGCGGAAGCCCTCGCGCTCGGACACTGCAATGTCGTCGACGGTGACGTCGTTCTGCAGGTCGACGAAGGCTTTCTGCTTCGAGCCTGCGACGTGCCACAGCGGCGCGACCGCGAACACCTCGTCGTCGGCCTTCGGCACATCGGCCGACGAGGCCGCGAAGGCGAGGTCCGCGGCTGCACGCCCTCCGGCCGCGGTACCTTCCGCCAGGCCGCGCGCCAGCGTCATGGTGCCGTTCGCGGCGCCGACGACCGCCATGCCGCGCGGCAATGGCCCGGGCACGAAGGCAGCAAGCTCTTCCCGCCATTGCGGCGCCGCGCCGTGATGGCAGGTGAGATGCACGTTGGGGTTCCAGCCGCCCGAAACGCCGAGCCCGTCGACCGCGATGGTCTCGCTGCCGTCCGAGGTTCGCACCGTCATGTGCGAGAGCGCCTTCCCGCCTGCGGTCGCGATCACTTCGCTGCCCGCAAGCACGCGCGCCGGGCCGGCGGCGGCGCGCAGGTCGGGTGGGACATCGCGCCGGCTGTCGACGATCGCCGCAACCGCGACGCCGGCCGCGGCGAGGTCGGCCGCCGTCCGCCAACCGTCGTCATTGTTGGTGAAGATCGCGATCTCCTTGCCGGGCAACACCGCGAAGCGGTTGACGTAGGCCCGCATCGCCGACGCCAGCATGATGCCGGGACGATCGTTGCCGCCGAAGACGATGCTGCGCTCGGTCGCCCCCGCGGCCAGCACCGTCCGCTTGGCGACGATCCGCCACGCGCGCTGGCGCGGCTGGTGCGCGGGCGGCACTGGCAGATGGTCGTTGACACGCTCGAGCGCCCCGTAGGTGCCACCGTCATACACGCCAAAAACCGTGGTGCGCGGCATCAGCCGCACTTCCGGCAGGCTCGCCAGTTCGTCGACAGCGCGCGCTACCCACAGTCGTCCCGGCATGCCGTCGATCTCGCGGCGCTCCGCCAGCAGTCGGCCGCCGAGGCAAAAGTCCTCGTCGCAGAGGGTCACACGCGCACCGGCGCGCCCGGCCGCCAGCGCCGCGGCGAGCCCGGCCGCGCCGCCGCCGATCACCAGCACGTCGCAGAACGCATTGGCGTGTTCGTAGTGGTCGGGGTCGGGCGCGCTCGCAGCGCGGCCGAGGCCGGCGGCGCGGCGGATGAGCGGCTCGTAGAGACGCTCCCAGAACGACGCCGGCCACATGAAGGTCTTGTAGTAGAAGCCGGCCGCGAGCACCGGCGCGAACCAGGAATTGACCGCCAGCAGATCGAACCGCAGCGAGGGCCAGCGGTTCTGGCTTGTCGCCTCGAGCCCGTCGAAAAGCTCGACCACTGTCGCCTTGCTGTTGGGCTCGCGTCGGGCGCCGCTGCGCAGCTCTACCAACGCCGTCGGCTCCTCCGAGCCTGCGGTCACGATGCCGCGCGGGCGATGATACTTGAAGCTGCGGCCGACCAGGCGGGTGCCGCGCGCGAGCAGCGCGGAGGCGAGCGTGTCGCCCGCAAACCCCGCGATCGGCTGGCCGTCGAAGGTCGCACGCAGCGGCCTTGTTCGATCAACCAAGCCCTCCGTGGCGAGGCGAAACGGCTGCGTCGGCGGGATAGCCGCGTCGTTCATGTTCGGAACCGCAATTGATCCGGCCCGCCGTCATTGCGGGAAGCGAAAGCGACGAAGCTCCCTCGACGTAGCGTCAGGCCGTCTGGAACGCTTCGCCCTCGGCTCGCCGTGACGGGTCTCATGGCGTGCCGTCCTCCGGCCCGCCGAGCGACCGCTCGTTGAGCGACTCGACGCCGGCGATGTCGTGCGTACGGGTGTCGCGCGTCACCTTCAGCCAGGCCTGGCAACCTGCCGCGTGATACCAGAGCTCGTGGTGCGCGCCGGCAGGATTGTCGCGCAGATAGACGTAGTCGATGAAGCGAGCGAGCGCGTCGGGCGCGCCAGGATCAGGACGCGTAACGGTCGCGTCGCCCAGATAGGCGAACTCGCGCACGTCGCGCACTCCACAATGCGGGCAGGCGATCCGCATCGCGTCTCAGTGCAGATTGGGCTGCGCGCCGGCGCCGCGCTCGTCGATCAACGCGCCGGTCGTGAAGCGATCGAGTCGGTAAGCGGCGGCGACCGGATGCGGCTCGTCGCGCGCGATCAGGTGCGCAAAGCACCAGCCGGATGCCGGTGTCGCCTTGAAGCCGCCGTAGCACCAGCCGGTGTTGAGGTAGAGACCTTGCACGGGCGTCCGATCGATGATCGGCGAGCCGTCCATCGACATGTCCATCAGCCCGCCCCACGAGCGCACGATCCGCAGTCGGCCGATCAGCGGCATCATCGCCATGCCGCCCTCGCACACATCCTCGACCGTCGGCAGGTTGCCGCGCTGGGCGTATGAGTTGTAGCCGTCGATGTCGCCGCCGAACACCAACCCACCCTTGTCGGACTGGCTGATGTAGAAATGCCCGGCGCCGAAGGTGACGACATGGTGGACCAAGGGCTTGATGCCCTCGGAAACGAAAGCTTGCAGCACATGGCTCTCGATCGGCAACCTTAAGCCTGCCATGGCGGCCAGTCGCGAGCTCGAGCCCGCGACCGCGAGCGCAACCTTGCCGGCACCGACCGCGCCACGCGTGGTCTCGACCCCGGTGACGCGGCCGTTCTCGCGGCGAATGCCGGTAACCTCGCAGTTCTGTACGATGTCGACGCCGCGTCGATCGGCGCCGCGGGCGTAGCCCCACACCACGGCGTCGTGGCGCGCGGTGCCGCCGCGCCGCTGCATCAGGCCGCCGTGGATCGGGAAGCGCGCGCTGTCGAAATCGAGATATGGTACGAGTGCGCGCACCTGGTCGCGGTCGAGCAGGTCAGCGTCGACGCCGTTGAGACGCATGGCGTTGCCGCGGCGCGCGAAGGCGTCGCGCTGAACGTCGGAGTGACAGAGATTGAGCACGCCGCGCTGGCTCACCATGGCGTTGTAGTTGAGATCCTTCTCAAGGCTCTCCCACAGCCGCATCGACCACTCGTAGAACGGGATGTTGCCTTGCATGAGGTAATTCGAGCGGATGATGGTGGTGTTGCGCCCGGCGTTGCCGGAACCGATCCAGCTCTTCTCCAGGACCGCGACGTTAGCGATGCCGTGCTCCTTCGCGAGGTAATAAGCGGTGGCCAGGCCGTGGCCGCCGCCTCCGATCACCAGCACGTCATAGGATTCGCGCGGGGCGGCGTCGCGCCAGGCCGGAGTCCAGTTGCGGTTGCCGGTGACGGCGTTCCACGCGAGCGCAAGAGCCGAGTAGCGCATTGTTCTTTCCGGTCGGATACGCCTCAGGGGCGCCCCTCGTGGGCGCCCGCGGGGCACAACGGGCGACCACAAGGGTCGCCCTTACGCAATCCGTCAACAATCTAGCGTGGTCTGCCGCTCCCAGTCGGTGAGATGGCGGGAGTAGGCGTTCCAGTCGTCGTGCTTCAGTTTCAGGTACGAGCGAAACGTCGCTTCGCCGAACGCCTCCTTGATCACGGTCGACCTCTCGAGCGCACGTAGTGCGTCGAGCAGGTTGAGCGGCAGCCGCTTGGCCCCCTTCGCCTTGTGACCGTCGGTATACATGTTGATGTCGAGGCGTTTCCCGGGATCGCGCTTGCCGCGAATGCCGTCGAGGCCGGCGGCCAGCACCGCCGCCTGCAGTAGATACGGATTGGCCGCGCCGTCCGCGAGCCGCAGCTCAAAGCGACCGGCATCCGGGATGCGGATCATGTGAGTGCGGTTGTTGCCCGCATAAGTGACGGTGTTGGGCGACCAGGTGGCGCCGGACAGCGTCGGCGGCGCGTTGATGCGCTTGTAGGAGTTGACAGTCGGGTTGGCGATCGCACACAGCGCCTCGGCCGAGTGCATCACGCCGCCGATGAAATGATAGGCGGTCTGCGACAGGCCGAGCTCGCCCTTGCGGTCCTCGAAAACGTTCTTTCCGTTCTTGGTCGACCATAGCGAGGCATGAACGTGGCATCCGCTGCCGGTGAGATTGCCGAAAGGTTTCGGCATGAAGGTCGCGCGCAGACCGTGCTTCTCGGCGATCGACTTGACCATGAACTTGAAGAACGCGTGCCGGTCGGCGGTCACCAGGGCGTTGTCGTACTCCCAGTTCATCTCGAACTGGCCGTTGGCGTCCTCGTGGTCGTTCTGATACGGCTGCCACCCAAGCGCCGCCATTGCATCGCAGATCTCCGCCACGATATCGTAGCGGCGCATCAGCGCCTGCTGGTCGTAGCACGGCTTCGACTGCTGATCCGCCGCATCCGAGATCGCCTGGCCGTCAGGTGTGATCAAGAAATATTCGCACTCCACGCCGGTCTTGAGGTCAAGACCGTCCTTGGCGGCGGCTGCGACCACGCGCTTGAGCACCTGGCGCGGATTCTGCGCCACCTCCTGGCCGTCCATGAGCAGGTCGGCGGCGACCCATGCGACCTCGGGCTTCCACGGCAGCCGCATCAGGCTCGCCGGATCGGGCGTGGCCAGGATGTCCGGATCGGCCGGGGTCATGTCGTACCAGACCGCGAAGCCGGCAAAACCCGCGCCCGACTTCGCCACCGCGTCGATCGCGGCGGCCGGCACGATCTTGGCGCGCATGGTACCGAACAGGTCGACGAACGAGATCAGGAAGTATTTGATCCCCTGCTTCTTGGCGATCTCACCCAGCGACGGCATTGCTTGCCCCCTCAGTTCTCGTGCTGCGAGCGTCGAGGTGCGCAAGGTGCCGCAGGTAGGACGCTTGCGCACGTTCCACGTTTGACGAGATAGGCGCGCGTACCGCGCCCCCTTGCGTCCCTTCCGGCGGGCGAGCTCACGGCGTTCCCGGAATCCACTCCGTGCCGGCGAGCGGCACGCGCGCCATGGCGGCGGCTTCGACCGTGAGCGCGACCAGATCTTCCGGCTCGAGGTTGTGGACGTGCGACTTGCCGCAGGCGCGTGCGATCGTCTGCGCCTCCAGGGTCATGACCGCGAGAAAGTTCGCGAGCTTGCGTCCGGCGACGACGGGATCAAGCCGCGACGCCAGCGCCGGGTCTTGGGTGGTGATCCCCGCCGGATCGCGCCCCTCGTGCCAGTCATCGTAGGCGCCGGCAGTAGTGCCGAGCGCGCGGTACTCCTCCTCGAGATTGGGGTCGTTGTCGCCGAGCGCGATCAGCGCGGCGGTGCCGATCGCGACCGCGTCGGCGCCAAGCGCCAGGCATTTGGCCACATCGGCGCCGCCGCGGATGCCGCCGGAGACGATCAGTTGCACCTGACGGTGCATGCCGAGATCCTGCAGCGCCTGCACCGCTGGCCGAACGGCGCCGAGCGTTGGAATGCCGACGTGCTCGATGAACACGTCCTGGGTGGCGGCGGTACCGCCCTGCATCCCATCCATCACGACCGCGTCGGCGCCCGCCTTCACGGCCAGCGCCGTGTCGTAGTAGGGACGCGAGGCTCCGACTTTGACATAGATCGGCTTCTCCCAGTCGGTGATCTCGCGCAGCTCGTGGATCTTGATCTCGAGATCGTCCGGCCCGGTCCAGTCGGGATGACGGCAGGCGGAGCGCTGGTCGATGCCTTCCGGCAACGTGCGCATCGCGGCGACCCGGGCGGTGATCTTCTGGCCGAGCAGCATGCCGCCGCCGCCGGGCTTTGCCCCCTGCCCCACCACCACCTCGATCGCATCGGCCTTGCGCAGGTGATCGGGATTCATGCCGTAGCGCGACGGCAGCACCTGATACACCAGGATCGACGAGTGCTGGCGCTCCTCCTCGATCATGCCGCCGTCGCCAGTCGTGGTCGAGGTGCCGGCCGCGCTGGCGGCGCGCCCGAGCGCCTCTTTGGCCTGCGCCGACAAGGAGCCGAAGCTCATTCCGGCGATGGTGATCGGAATCTTGAGCGTGATCGGCTTTTTGGCAAAGCGCGCGCCGACGGTGACGTCGGTCGCACACTTCTCGCGGTAGCCTTCGAGCGGATAGCGGCTGATCGAGGCGCCGAGAAACAGCAGGTCGTCGAAGTGCGGCAGCGCGCGCTTGGCTCCGGCGCCGCGGATGTCATAGATGCCGGTCGCGGCCGCTCGCCGGATCTCGGCAATGGCGTGGTCATGGAAGGTCGCCGACTTGCGCGGCGGGGTGTGGATCCAGCGGTCCTGCCCGCTCATCAGTAAGACCCTGCATTGTCGACGTGGAAGTGGTAGAGGCGGCGCGCCGAACCGTAGCGTCGGAAGGTGCCGATATCCAGCGCGCCGTCGAGGCCGGCGACCGTGAGCAGCCGGCGGAGCTCCGCGCGGTGGTGCTCGGCCAGCGGCTTTTCGATGCAGTCTGCGCCCAAGCTCTTCACGCTGCCGCGCACGTAAAGATGCGCCTCGTAGATCGAGTCGCCGAGCGCCTCGCCGGCATCGCCGAGGACCACCAGCGTGCCGGCCTGCGCCATGAAGGCCGACAGGTGCCCGACCGAGCCTTTGACGACGATGTCGATGCCCTTCATCGAGATGCCGCAACGCGCCGAGGCGTTGCCGTCGACCACCAGCAGGCCGCCGCAGCCGGTGGCGCCGGCGCCTTGCGAGACGTCGCCCCGCACATGCACGCGGCCCGACATCATGTTCTCGGCAACGCCGGGGCCGGCACTGCCATGCACCAGAACGGTCGCGTGCTTGTTCATGCCGGCGCAGTAGTAGCCGACGTGGCCCTCGATCTCGACCGTGATGGGCGCATCGATGCCGGCGGCGACCGCATGCGCCCCGCGCGGATTGAGCACCTGCCAATGCGTCTCGTTGGTATCGGGTGCGAGGCGGTGCAGCGCCGCGTTGAGCTCGCGCAGCGGCGTTCGCGCGAGGTCGACGGTCGGCATCAATGCCGCTCCCACTGGTAGACGGTCGCGGGCTCCGGCTCCCACACCCGCGCGGCGTCGACCCCGGGGAGATCGACCAGCGCACGGTATTCGGTGCCGAACGCAACCCAGCGCTCGGTCTCCGCCATCACGGCCGGCTTGCAAGCGATCGGATCGCGCAGCACGCCGAACCCCGATTCGGTCCCGATGACGAAGGTGTAGAAGCCGTCGAGCGCGGCGAGCGACGCCTGCATGGCAGCCTCCAGCGAGGCGCCCTCGCGCAACCGCCACGTCAAATAGCCGGCGGCGACCTCGGAGTCGTTCTCGGTCCGGAACGCGAGGCCTCGCCGGATGAGGGCGCGGCGAACCGCGTTGTGATTGGACAGCGAGCCGTTGTGCACCAGGCACTGATCTGAACCGGTGGTGAACGGGTGGGCGCCGTCGGTCGTGACCGCCGATTCAGTCGCCATACGGGTGTGGCCGATGCCGTGCGTGCCGCCCATGTTGGCGAGGCCGAAGCGCGTCGCGACGCGGTCGGGTCGGCCGACCTCCTTGAAGAGCGCCATGCGCCGGCCCGCACCCACGACGTTGATCCCGGGCACGCCCTCAAGCTCCGCCCGCACGACAGCCTCCCGCGCAGCCGGCAGCGTGACGACCGCGTGGGTATCGTGGACCGCATGCTGCACCGGGCTTGCCGCCACTCCGTTCAGCCGGCCGATCAGGCCGGCGAAGTCGAAGCCCGCCGGCGCGCGCAGCGTGAGCTTGATGCAGCCGGGCGTCTCGGCGCCGTAGACTGCGAAACCCGCCGAGTCAGGCCCGCGGTCACAGAGCGTGGACAGCATGCCGGCGAGCAGTCCGCCGAGATCGGGCGCGAGAGTTTGGTCCTTCAGGAACAGCCCGACGATGCCGCACATGCGGTGACGCTCTCTAGGACCCGGTTTCGACCATAGGGGCAACCCTGTGGCTGCCCGGCTGTTCGTCAACGGGGGTGACCGCAAGCGGACCGCCCCTACGACCACTTGCATGCACGGCACGCCCGTGTCAACTATCGCGCAATTTTGTTTCTCACGAGGAAACTAGGTCATGCGCGATGCAGCGAGCGGCGCTCGATCGAAAGTCCGGCGCCGGCAATCAAGGCATCGGACCAGACGGACCGACGGCTCCAAGGTCAGCGAGCTGCGCACCGGCTCGTTGGCGCCCGTCGAGCTTCCCCCTCGTACCCTCGAAGCCGGCATCGGCACCGAGGTGCGGCGGCTGCGCAAATCGCTCGATCTCACCGTGGCCGAGCTCGGCGCGGCGGCCGACATCTCAGCCGGGATGCTGTCGAAGATCGAGAACGGCACGATCTCGCCCTCGCTCGCGACCCTGGATGCGCTTGCGCGGGCGTTGAACGTCCCGATCAGCCGGCTGTTCGCCGAAACCGAGGAGCGCCGCGACTGCTCGTTCGTCCAGTCCGGCAGCGGCGTTCGAATCGAGCGTCGCGGCACCAAAGCCGGCCACCTGTACGATCTGCTCGGGCATTCACTGGCGGGGGAAATCGCGGTCGAGCCCTATCTGATCACGCTCAAGCGCGACGCCGTGCCTTACACCGGCTTTCGCCATGCCGGTGTCGAGTTCCTCTACATGCTTTCCGGCAAGGTGCGCTACCGACACGCCGACCGCAGCTACCTGATGGAACCGGGCGACGCGCTATTCTTCGACGCCGCGGCGCGTCACGGTCCAGAAGAGCTGGTGGAGGCGCCGATGCGGTACCTTTCGATCATTATCTATCCGCGCCAGCCGTAGGGTGTTGCGCCGCCTTTCGCCGCACGACAGTTGTTTGACACTCACGAAATCCTCCCCGATCATTCGCGGCGAGGAGCCGGGCCGAAAGGAGAGACCACATGTCCATGCTTTGCCGCACCGCCCTAGCCGCCGCGGTCGCGTTCGGCGCCGCCCTCCTGTCATCCGTTGCTCCCGTCCCCACCGTCGCGCAGGAGCCGATCCGGATCGGACATGTGGCCGCGCTGTCGGGCGCCTCGGCGCAGTCAGGCGAGGCGATCACCCGCGGGCTCGCCGTTGCGGTCGACGAGATCAACGCCAAGGGCGGGCTCCTCGGCGGGCGCAAGCTCGAATTGATCCAGCGCGATGACGAATCCAACCCGCCCAAGGGGTTGACCGCGGCACGCGAGCTCATTTTCAAGGAGAAAGTCGACGCGCTGTTCGGGGGCATCGACACGCCGGTCTCGCTCGCGATCGTGCCGCTGGTGAACAAGGAGAAGAAGATCTTCATGGGCGTGTGGGCCGCCGGCACCGGCATCACCCGCAACAACGCCAAGCCCAACTACGTTTTCCGCGTCTCCGCCGTCGACGACTTGGTCGATGTCAAGCTGCTCAAATACGCCAACCAGAAATTCGGCGCCAAGAAAGCCGGGCTGATGCTGATCAACAACCCTTGGGGCGAGTCGAACGAACGCGGGCTTATCGCCGCAAGCAAGGCCGACCCCACCGTACAGATCGCCGGCGTGGGCAAGTTCGAGAACAATGACGTCGACATGGTGCCGCAACTCGCGCGCCTCAAGGAAGCCGGGGCCGACGCCATCATCCTGGTCGTCAACACGCCGCCCGGTGCGCAGATGATGAAATCGCGCGAGCGCATGGGTTGGAAGGTACCGGTGATCTCGCACTGGGGAATCTCCGGCGGACGCTTCCCCGAGCTCGCCGGCCCGACCGCGAGCGATGCGCATTTCGTGCAGACCTATTCGTTCTTCGGCAAGCAGAGCCCGGTCGGCGAGCGCGTGCTCGCCGGCTTGAAGAAAAAGTATCCGCAGATAAAGGGGCCCGAGGACATCTTCGCGCCGGTCGGCACTGCCAATGCCTACGACGCCATGCACCTGTTGGCGCTGGCGATCGAGCAGGCGAAATCGACCGACGCGGAAGCGGTGCGCACCGCCCTGGAGGACCTCAAGGGCACCTATGCGGGCCTGATCAAGTCCTACACCAAGCCGTTCAGCGCCGACAATCACGACGCGCTCGGCCCCGACGACTACATCATGGTCCGCTACGAGGGCGAGAAGATCGTCCCGGTAGAGTGACGCGATAAAGGTGGCGCCAGAAACAGCCGTCATCCTGAGGCGCCCGAGCGGAGCGAGGGCCGCGAAGGATGATCCAGACGTCTCCTGTCATGCGTCTTTCGCGGCTCGGCGCGTTTCGCGCCGAGCCGCTCCGGATGACGAAGCTGAGTTGAACGCTGCATCCGGCCGGCGCCAGCCCGGGCGCGACGGATAGGCAGCGGCCCAATCCGATGCTGGTTGCGTCCGCGCTCATTTCCGGTCTCGGGCTCGGCAGCATGTATGGGCTGCTGGCGCTCGGCTTCCACGTCACCCACGCGGTCTCCGGTACCGTCAACTTCGCGCAGGGCAGCACGATGATGCTGGGCGCGGTCCTGTGCTTCACGCTGTGGGTGACGCTGGGCTTCCCGCTCGGCTTCGCGATCATTGCGGCGCTGATCGGATGCGCGCTGTGGGGCGCGGCCGTCGAGCGCGTCGCGGTGCGGCCGTTCGTCGAGCGCGGCTCGAATTCCTGGTTGATCGCCACCGTTGCGCTCGGCATCGTGATCGACAACGTCGTGCTGTTCACCTTCGGCAAGGATCCGCGCGGCATGCCGTCGGGCATACTCACCACCGGCTCGGTCACGGTCGCCGAGATCAAGATCCAATACCTGCAGGCACTCATACCGGTGGTTGGACTGACGATCGCCGCCGGCTTGCATCTGTTCTTCCAGCACTCGCGCCACGGCAAGGCGCTGCTCGCAGTGGTGCAGAACAAGGATGCGGCGCGCCTGATGGGCATCGACGTCGAGCGCGTGATCGTCGCGGCGTTCGCGCTCTCGGGTCTGCTCGCCGGCGTTGCCGGCATCCTGGTCGCGCCGCTGTTCACCATCTCGTCGACGATGGGGACGCTGTTCGGAATCAAAGCCTTTGCGGTCGCGATCCTCGGCGGCATCGGCAACGCCTGGGGCGTGGTGGTAGCAGGGCTGATCTATGGCGTCGCAGAAGCGCTGATCATCGCGCTGCTCGGCTCGACGTATAGCCAGATCGTGACCTTCGCGCTGGTGATCCTGGCGCTCACGCTGCGACCGCACGGCCTGTTCGGCCGCGCCGAGGTGAAGAAGGTATGAGCGCGCGCGCGGTCCTGCTCGCCGCCGCGTCCGCTGCCGGCGTCTGCATCCTGATCTGGCGCGGCGACGGCTACCAGCTCTACGTCATTGCGCTGGTCGGGCTCACCGCGATCGTCGGCATCGGCCTCAATGTGCTGTTGGGCTTGAGCGGGCAGATCTCGCTCGGGCACGTCGCCTTCTACGCCATCGGTGCCTACGCGGTCGGGATTCTGACTACCCGGCTCGGGCTGTCGTTCTGGCTCGCGCTGCCGGCCGCGGCTGTGCTTGCGGCGGTCGCCGGTGCGCTGCTGGCGATTCCGGCCCTGCGGGTGCGCGGGCCGTATCTCGCCATGGTGACGATTGCGTTCGGATTCGTGGTCGAGCAGGGCGCAGCCGAATGGAGCGGCCTCACCGGCGGCTGGAACGGCTTGATCGGCATCCCGCCGCCTCACGTCTTCGGTTTCGACTTCGCCGACCGCGAGATAACGTTCTTGGTGCTCGCGCTCACCATCGCGGCGCTGGTCCTTTACGCCAGGCTCAGCGCCAGCCCATGGGGCAAAGCGATGCGGGCGGTGCGTGATTCGGAGACCGCCAGCCTGTCGATCGGACTCGATCCGACGCGCATCCGCACCGCCGCGTTCGTCGTATCCGCCACCGCTGCAGGCATCGCAGGCGGCGTGTTCGCGCCGCTGAGCAACTTCATCAGTCCGGAATCCTTCCCCTTCTTCCAGTCGATCCTCTTCCTGCTGGTGGTGATGCTGGGCGGCGCCGACCGCGTGTTCGGTCCGCTGGTCGGTGCCGTGGTCGTGGTGCTGCTGCCGGAAGTGCTGTCGTTTTTGGCCGGATACCGTCTGTTGTTCGTGGGCGCGCTGATGCTCGTCGTACTGCGCCTCGCGCCGAGCGGCGTCGTGGGGCTCACCGCGCCGCTGTTCGAAAAGCGCAAATACCCCCGCACCGCCGATCTCTCGCGCGACGTGATCGGCTATCTTGCCCGCGGGGGCTCCGGCCAAAACCTCGCGGTCGAGGGTCTTACGGTGAGCTTCGGCGGCGTCCGGGCGCTCGCCGAGCTCAGCTTCGAGGCCCGATCGGGCGCCATCACCAGCCTCATCGGCCCGAACGGCGCCGGCAAGACCACCGCACTCAACCTGATCTGCGGCTTCTATCGCCCAGACGCCGGCAGCGTGCGGCTCGGCGATCGCGAACTGGCGGGCATGTCCTCGCACCAAGTGGCACGCGCCGGCATCGCGCGCACTTACCAGGCGAGCCAGCTGTTCGCGACGCTCTCGGTGCTCGACAATATCTTGATCGCGATGCGCCGAGGCCAGCTCGGCATCGCAACGCTGATGGCGCCCGACCGCGACCCGGAGCGCCGGGCGATGGCGGAAAGCCTGCTCGCCTTCGTCGGCTACCGCGGACCGCTCGACCAACTCGCCGGCGCCCTTCCCCACGTCGACAAGCGCCTGGTGGAAATTGCACGCGCCCTGGCGATCCGCCCGAGCGTGCTGATCCTCGACGAGCCGGCGGCCGGCCTCGATGCTGCGGACACGGCGGCGCTCGCGCAGCTGTTGCAGAGGGTTGCCGCAGCCGGCCTCAACGTGCTGCTGATCGAGCACGACATGACGCTGGTCATGCGCGTGTCGGGCCACGTGGTCGTGCTCGACGCCGGAACCAAGATTGCCGAGGGACCGCCGGCCCGAGTTGCGGCAGAGCCGGCCGTGCTCAAGGCGTATTTGGGTGAAGGCCGGCAGGTCGATCGCGCCCGTCGACGAGCATTGCCGACGCCATCCGAAACGCTGCTCGCGACCCACGCGCTCTCTGCCGGCTACGGCGGCTCGATCGTCATTCGCGATATCGCGCTGCGCGTGGACGAAGGCGAGGCGGTGGGCGTGCTGGGCGCGAACGGCGCCGGCAAGTCGACCTTGATGCGCGCACTTGCCGGCCTCAATCGGCCGGTAACGGGCGAGATCCACTATCTCGGCGAGCGAGTCGAGCGCGCAAGCGCGAACCGCATCGCCGGGCGCGGCCTGGTGCTGGTGCCGGAAGGGCGCCAGGTGTTCCCGGAGCTCAGCGTGGTGGACAACTTGCGACTGGGCGCCTTCACCCACCGCGAAGGCGGCACCGCGGCGGCGCTGGAGCGGCTGCTGGCGCGCTTCCCTCCGCTGCGCGCGCGGGCGCATCAGCGCGCGGGCCTGCTGTCGGGTGGCGAGCAGCAGATGCTGGCGATCGCGCGCGGGCTGATGGCGCGCCCGCGCGTGCTGATGCTCGACGAGCCGTCGCTCGGCCTTGCACCGAAGCTGCTTGAAGAGCTCTATGATCTGCTGGCGGAGCTGCGCGAGGAAGGCACCACGATCCTCTTGGTGGATCAGGTTGCGACGCTGGCGCTAACGGTCGCCGATCGGGCCTATGTGCTCGGATCGGGCGCCATCGCGCATTCCGGCGGCGCCGCCGACATGCGCGATGATCCCGCGCTGTTGCGGGCCTATCTCGGCGGCCATGGCGAGCAGGTGAGTCCTAGCCCGACTGAGAGCGTTGCGGCGCACGCCAAACTGCCAGAAGATCGGGCCGCTCCACCAACAGCGCAGCGATGAGCCCGGCGACGACCGCCCAGAACGCCGAGGTGATGCCTGCGACCGAAAATGGTGTCGCCGCAACGCCAAAGGCAATCAGTGCTGCGAACCGCAAGGTGCCGCCGAAGGCTTTCTCGAGCGCGTCCTGCAGTGCCGACAGCACGGCAAGGCCCGCCAGGGCGAACAGGTACGTCCGTGGCAAAACTCCGATCACGGATATCACCGGGGGGGCCGCAACCGCGAGCAAGATGGTGAGGCCGGCTGCGACGAGATTGGCCCAGTATCGGCCGGACTGCGGACCGGCCTCGGGCGCGGCGAAGATTGCGACTCCGGTTCTGGCAATGATCGCGGGATGCCCCCCGAACAAAGCGTTGACGACTGAATTTACACCCACGACGACCGTCGAGGAAGCAACGGGTACGCGGTACCCCTGTGCAATCAGGAATCCCATGCCCTGTACGTTGCCGAGACCCATCGCCAGGATCAGCATCGGCAAAGCGATGGCAACGATGGCTGGTACCGAAAAACTGACCTCGGCAAGGCGCGCGGTCGAGAACGCCCATTGGATTGGCGTGTTTGCGAATGCGCCTGTTGAATAGATCGCGATTGCGCCCCCGATCATTGCCAAACCAAGCGGCGGAACTTTTGGATTCTTGACGGCGCGGCCGACGAGAAATGCCGCCACTGTCGCTCCGGCGACGGCGACATCCGACACCGTGGCGCTCATCATCCGCGTCACGTAGCTCAAGATGCTTCCGGCAAACATGCCCATCACGATCGGCAGCGGTAGCCAGGCCATGATGCGGGAGCCCACGCCAATCAATCCGAGCGCGATAATTGCGGCACCGGCGACCAGATTGGCGCCGATCATTTCGGCAATTGTGTACTGGCCTGCCAGCGTGCCGAGGTAGATCAAGCCCGGCATCGACCAGGTGATGGGAATGGGCTGCCGATAACACAAGCTCAGACCGATCGATGCAATTGCGCCGCCGAACCATACGATGAACATCCAGCTCGACGATTCGGCCGGCGTGAGGTCAAGTTGATCCGCGACTGCGACTTGCAATGGAACTGCGCCTAGCGCGTACCAGACGAATCCCGTCACGCCAGCCCAGAACGCCGCCATGTTGAAGTCGCGCAAGTACGCCATGGTCCACGGCCAATCGCGAGATCGAGGGTCGCAAGCGAGCCAAGGATGGGGCACGGCTTCACGCAAAGCCTTGTCTCCAGCTTGATTTGTCCTTGCGAAGCGCTTGATTATCCGCTTAGGAGCAGCGCGCGTCGCGCGCCGTCGCTGCCGACAAGGTGCTGAAGTTGCTCGTCTCTTTTGGTGCTTTCGGTCTCGACACCGACCGCCGTGAACTCAAGCGCCACGGCGAACTGGTCCCGCTCGAGCCCCAGGTCTTCGACCTGCTGGTCTATCTGATTGAGAATCGCGACCGCGTCGTGAGCAAAGACGATCTCATCGCCGCGGTCTGGGGCGGCCGGATCGTATCGGAGTCGACCCTGACCAGCCGTATCAACGCCGTGCGCAAAGCGGTCGGCGACAGCGGCGGACGGCAGGCCGTCATACGCACGATCGCGCGCAAGGGAGTTCGCTTTGTAGGCGAGGTATTCGGGCAGCGGGATTCCGCGGCCGTGCAGCCGCCGACCCCGCTCACCCTACCCGATCGGCCCTCGATCGCGGTCCTTGCGTTCTCGAACATGAGTGATGACCCCGAACAGGACCATTTTGTCGACGGCATCACCGAGCAAATCATCATCGCGCTTTCGAGAGTACGTTGGTTCTTCGTCATCGCGCGTCACTCCACTTTTTCCTACAGACATAGCGGAATGGACGTGAAGCAGATCGCCCGCGAGCTCGGCGTGCGCTACGTACTGACTGGAAGCGTCCGACGCAGCGACGATCGAATTCGCGTCAGCGCGCAACTGATCGAAGGTTCAAGCGGCAACACCGTCTGGGCGCGCAGCTACGATCGGGCCCTGTCCGACATCTTCGCCGTGCAGGACGAAATGACCCAGACCATCGTCGGCGCGATCGAACCGGAGTTGGGCCGCGCCGAACGCGAGCGCGCGCGGGTCAAGCCGCGCGACAACCTTGACGCCTGGAGCATCTACCAGCGTGGCATGTTTCATCTCTACAGGTGCACCCGTGAGGATCTATTGGAGGCGCGCCGGCTCTTCCGGCAGGCAATCGCCATAGATCCCGAGCTGGGCCCTGCCTGCTCGGGCGAAGCTGAGGCCTACTATTACGAGGTAGTCTATGGCTTTGCGAAATCGAACGAGGAGAATCGCGAAAAGGCGATCGAGCCCGCTCATCGCGCGGTCACGCTCGATGGCGACGATGCCGGCGCGCATTGCACGCTTGGGCGCATTCGTTACCTTCGGCGCGAGTACCCGCCGGCCATCTCGGAGCTCGAAGTCGCGCTCGAGCTCAACCCGAGCCTGGCGCTTGCGCACTACGGCCTCGGCGCGGCGCTCGTGTTTTCGGGCAAGGCCGCGCAATCGCTGCACCATCTCCAATCGGCCATTCGTCTGAGCCCGCACGACCCCAACATGGGCTCGTTTCTCGTGCGCATTGCGGACGCCAAATACTTCGCGGCGGACTACGAGAGCGCGGTCGCTTTCGCGCTCAAGGCGCTGGGCAAGCCCAATTTCCAATGGTCCCGCTACGCGGTACTGATCGCGGCGCTCGGTCAGCTCGGCCGCGTTGCGGAGGGGCGGCGTTACCTTGCGGAAGTGACCCGCCAACGCCCCGATTTTTCCATCGCCTTCGTGCGCACCACGCATCTATTCGGCGAACCGGATATCATGGCGCACTATTGCGAGGGCTTGCGTAGAGCAGCAGTGCCAGACGCACGGGGGGCACATTGACGTCAGTTGAATTTGCGCCAAACCAAGCGTGAACGGGGAATGGGTTGACATGGATCTGATTCTGAAGAACGCGCGCGTGGCCGGGCGGCCGGAACTCGTCGACATCGGCATCCAGGGCGGCAGGATCGCGGCGATCGCGCCTGGCCTTGCCGCCGACGGGGAGACGATCGACCTCGACGGCCGCCTAGTCTCGCCCGGCTTCATCGAGACCCACATCCACCTCGACAAGTCCTGCATCCTCGATCGCTGCAGCTCGGCGCGTGGGGATCTCGAGGAGGCAATCGGGGAAGCCGCCAAGGCCAAGGCGGCGTTCACGCCCGAGGACGTATACACACGCGCCACCCGCACGCTGGAAAAGGCGATCCTGCAGGGCACCACCCACATGCGCACGCATCTTGAGGTCGATCCCGGCGTAGGCCTGCGCGGCCTCGAAGGCGTGCTGCCGCTGATCAAGCAATATGCGTGGGCGATCGACCTGCAGATCTGCGTGTTCCCGCAGGAAGGGCTGCTCAACAATCCCGGCACCGACGAGCTCATGGTCGAGGCGCTCAAGCGGGGCTGCCGCACCGTCGGCGCCGCGCCCTATACCGACAGCAACCCACCCGGTCAGGTCGATCGCGTGTTCGCGCTGGCGCGCGAGTTCGACGTCGACATCGACATGCATCTCGATTTCGGACCGACCGCCGACGGCATGGATCTCGAGCACGTCTGCCGCCGCACCGACCAGCATGGATACGGCGGGCGCGTCGCCATCGGCCATGTCACCAAGGCAACGAGCCTCGCGAGCGAAAAGTTCGACGCCATGGCAAAGCGGCTCGCGGACGCCGGGGTCGCGCTCACCGTGCTGCCGTCGACCGACCTCTACCTGATGGGCCGCCACCACACCCACGACCACAACGCGACCCGCGGAGTGGTGCCGGCGCACAAGCTGGTCCGCGCCGGCGTCAACTGCTCGCTGTCGAGCAACAACGTGCTCAACCCGTTCACCCCGTTCGGCGATTGCTCGCTGATCCGGATGGCGAACCTCTACGCCAATATCTGCCATGTCGGGAAAGGGCCCGACATGGCCGCCTGCTTCGATATGATCACGCGCCGGCCCGCGCAGCTGATGCGGCTTGCCGATTACGGCCTCGAAGTCGGCAAGGCGGCGGACTTGGTGGTGCTCGACGCCGGCGAGCCCGAGATGGCGGTCGCCGAGCTGGCGCCGGTGCTCTATGCCTTCAAGCGCGGGCGCAAGACCGTCTCGCGCGCGCGCCCGGTGCTGCATCGGCCGAACTGATCATGCATGATCCGCTCAATGCGTTCTGCCGGCACACCCACGTGGCGCTGGCGGGCAGCGGCTCAGGCCCGCTCACCGGCCTGACGTTTGCGGCCAAGGACGTCTTCGATATTGCCGGCCACCGCACGGGCAACGGCAACCCGATGTGGCTTGAGACCCATCCGCCGGCGGAGCGCACCGCGTCGGCGGTGCAGCGGCTGCTCGACGCCGGCGCCCGCCTGGTCGGCAAGACCCACACCGACGACATGGCCTACAGCCTCAACGGCGAGAATGTGCACTACGGTACGCCGGTGAACCCGGTCGCGCCCGGACGCATCCCGGGCGGCTCGTCGAGCGGCTCGGCCGCGGCGGTCGCGGGCGGGCTCGTCGACTTCGCGCTCGGCACCGACTGCGGCGGCTCGGTCCGGCTGCCCGCGAGCTACTGCGGCCTCTACGGGCTCCGACCCACCCATGGCCTGGTGCCCGCCGACGGCGTGGTGCCGCTGGCCTCGAGCTTCGATACCGTGGGCTGGTTCGCGCGCGATGCCGCCCTGATGCGGCGCCTTGCCGACGTGCTGTTGCCGCCTGCTGCTTCCTGGGCGCCGACGCGGTTGCTGATTGCGCCGGTAGCGTTCGCGGCCGCGGGTGCGGTCGTGACCGAGGCGCTGCGCGACAGCGTCAATCGCATGAACGCAAAGTTCCGCAGCGTCGAAGAGGCACGCGTCTATGTCGGCGATCCGTCCGAATGGGCGCAGCTGTTCCGCGTGCTGCAGGGGGCTGAAGTCGCCGCCCAGCACGGCGCCTGGATCGACCGCCACAAGCCGAGCTTCGGCCCGGGCGTACATGAGCGGTTCGAATGGGCGCGCACCATCGATCCGTCAGCGGTCGCCGCCGCCAAGCCCAAGCGCGAGGCCATCGCCCGTCATATGGAGGCGCTGCTTGGCGACAATGCCTTGATCTGCCTGCCGGCCGCTCCCGGGATTGCGCCCAAACTCAAGACCCCGGGCCAGGAGCTCGAACCGTTCCGCGCCCGCGCCTTCGTGCTGCTGGCAATCGCCGGCCTCGCGTCCCTGCCGCAGCTCACGCTGCCGGCCGCAACGATCGACGGCTGCCCGATCGGTCTGTCGTTGATTGCGCCGCACGGCCGCGACCGCGCGCTGCTCGACTGGGTGGCGGCGCATCCGTTGTAGGATGCGCGAAAGCGCGCTTCGCCCCGCTACGACTTGCTCACGCGTGGACGCGATCGCGCAGGCCCGATACGCCGGCGCGTTCGGCGCAGTGGTCGCAGCAGAAGAACCTCCCGTCCTTCTCAAGTCCATGACCCACGATGCGGATGCCGCAAACCTCGCATTTGGGGGCAAGGGCATGGATCGCGCATTCGAAGCTGTCGAACGTGTGCGTTTTCCCATCGCGGACGACCTCAAAAGCCTTGTCATAGTCGTTGCCGCACGTTTCACAGATCGCCATGGCTTCACCTCACATCCGATATCTCGATTTCAACCAAGGCCGGAATGGTTCGGTTCCACCAACGCAACCAACAAACCGATCGAGCGCGAACTCCAGGAGCACGCTGGCCACGCCGCGGCTGACCCGACCGGCGCGCGCAAACCACCCTTAGGCTACAGCCGCCGCCCAACGATCAAGCCGACCACCGCCGCGAGCGCCAGGGTTCCGAACAGCGACTTCCGCGATCCATGGCGCATGTTGTCGTTCGCGATCTTCGAGACCTGCTCGCCGGCCTTGATCGCATCGGCGTAGCCCGCCTGTTTGACGGCGCTGATGAGGGTTGCGGGGCGGGCGCTCTGCAGCGCCGGAGGATGGCGCACCTTCGGCCGGTGCCGCGCGAACGCCAGCACGAACAGCATGAACGCAAGCAGCGCAAAGCCGCCGCCGAGCACGGCGAATGCCACGTGGGGACCGTAGCGTATCGCCAGCCACGCGTGGAGCGCGACACAGGCGACAACGATCGCGCCGAGCGCGCACAGCGCAGCAGCCGCGGCGAGCACGAGCGTCAGCACCGCGTACCGGCTCTGACGCCCGAGCTCGCCCCTCAGCCACACGATCTGCCGATCGATATCGGCGCGGACGAGAGCGACGAGCCTGCCGAACATCAGCCGCGGCCTCGCGAGATCATGCCGATAATGACACCGACGAACAGTGCGCCCGCCAGCGCTCCGAGCGGATTGCGCCGCGCCATGGTTTCGACCTCGGAGGCGAAGGTTTTTGCCTGCTCCTTGGCGGAAGCGGCGAGCTCGGAGCCGGCCTCGGCGACGCCGCTCGCCGCCGTCCCGACCTGCGTGGCGACGGTCTGGCCGACCTGGCGAAGCGTCTGGCTCGCCTCGCTGCCGGCTTGGGAGGCGAACCGCGCAAGCGTCTCCTTCAGGCTCGCGACATCGTCGCGCAGCCTGCTCATGCCTTCAGTCAGGTCGTCGCGCGCCGCGGATGCCGATTCGGCGATGCCGGCGCGGCCGCGATCGAGCGCCTCGCCGACCTCGCTTCTCGTCTGCTCGGCCTGCTGGCGCAGACCCGACAGCGACGGCGCGCTTGTCGACTGTCCGAAGCCGGAGCCCGCGGGTGGCTTCGACGGCGACGTGGGTGATTGGGTGCCGACGGTCCCCTGAGCATCGCTGCGCGACGCGCCCGGCATCTGTCCGGCGCTGGAAGTGTAGTCCCTTCGTCCTTCCATGGATGTGGCCTCCTGTTGGAGATGAGAACGCGGAGGGAACGCGCCGCAGGTGGCGGAAGTTCCTGCGACGCGGTCGAACTTAATGCCCGGCCTCGTCGTCGCGGACAAAACGCGCCGGGCCGCAGGACGCCTGACCAGTGAGCCCGGCGGGGGTCCCGGGAACTCGCGCCGGTGAGAACTCGTTACCTCCACGGCGTTTCAACGGCGGACAGGAAGGAGGGGCAGATGGCCGCGCCCACGGTAGACGATACACACCACGTCGGACGCGGTCCGCCTGCCGCCGAGCGCGGGATGGCGGATCTGTTCGCCGAGGTCGTCAAGGAGTTCAGCAACCTGCTCCACAAAGAGATGCAGCTTGCCCGTACCGAGCTCTCCGAAAAAGTGACGCTGCTGGCTTTGAGCGTCGGGCTGATCGTGGCCGGGGCAGTACTGGTGATGGCAACGCTGCTGCTGCTGCTGCAGGCCGGCGTCGCGGCGCTGGTGGCATCTGGAATGAGCGTCGCGGTCGCGACCCTCATGATCGCCGGCGCGACCCTGATCGTGGGGCTCGGGATCCTATGGTTCGGCGTCACCCGGCTGCAGGCCAAGAACCTCGCGCCTTCCAAGACACTGGAGCAGCTGCAGCAGGACGCCGCGGTCGTCAAATATGGGGTCAGCCGGCAATGAGCGATGCATCGAGCAACCTCGAACACGAGGCGGACGCCTCGCGCCGGCGTCTCGCCGGACTCCTGGACGAGCTGCGCTTTCGCGTTTCGCCCGGGGAGGTCGTCGAGCGACTGGTGCGCGACGCCAGCCGGGATGGTGCGGGATCGCAGCTCCTGCACACCCTGCGGGAGCAAGTGCGCAGCAATCCGGTTGCCTGCATACTGATTGCCGCCGGCATCAGCTGGATGATGCTCTCCGACCTGCAGAAAAACCGCCGTGCCTTGCGTGCCAGCGAGCTGCGCGCGCTGGTGCCGAGGCGGGCGCGGCGTTCCGTCGCCAAGACGACGCGGGCGCGGGCGCGGCGCCGAACGAAGCCCCGCAAGCGAGCAGTCCGGAGGGCTTGAGACGATGCTTGGTCCAACTGGAAACTTGCTTTCGTCATTGCCATGCCCGGCCGCATCTCCCGGCCGCGCCGCCTCGGCCTCGAGAGGCCGCCCCCTACAAGCGCGGCGAAGATATGCGCCGCAGTACCCGGACCGCCGTCGGCGCCAGCGTCTGCGCCTTTTCCGCAGCTGCGCGGCCGCGCTGCGCGCGGCGGCGGCCGGACACATCGAGCCGCCGGTTTCTATCGAAAAGGATTAACCTTTCCGCTCCAGGCACTGGGCGGTCGCGAAACGTCATCCCCGCTCGGGAGTTCAGGTCCGAACGCTTTGGGCGTGGGCGCATGCTGAACTCACCGGGCGATCCCGCCAGTCGCGACCGCGCCGTAGCGGCAATCCGGCGCAAGCGAAAAAATTCGCCGGCGGCCGCCCCGAACCGGAACCGTAAAGACGCCCGAGCGATTGCAAGGTGGATCTGTCGGCTCAACGCAAGGGGGCGAATCGGAGGTAGATGGTGCTGCGACCCTCTCTGCGGGCCCTCGGTAGTCGCGAGCCGGGGAAGCCGCGGTCCTGGACGCTCTCCCTGTTCAAATACACCTTCCTGACCCGCGCCTGGCCGACCTGGATTCGCTACGCCGCCACAGTTGCGATCGTGGTCGGCACGCTCGCGGTTCGGCTCGCCTTGGAGGCCTGGTTTCCCGGCTCGCCGTTCCTGTTGTTTTTCCTGGCGATCATCCTGTGCTCGGCATTGTTCGACCACGGCGCCGGGATGTTTTCGGTCGTGCTCAGCGCCGCGCTGGCGAAGTGGTTCCTGATCGAGCCGACCGGAAGTCTCAACGTGCTGCGCTCGGAAGACATCGTCGGCATTTCGGTCTTCATCGCGATCGGCCTCATCAGCGCCGCGGTCCTGGAGGCGCTGCATCGAGTGGCGCGCGATCTTGCCGATGCCAACGAGATGCTCGTCGCCTCCGAGGGCGAGAAGGACCTGCTGCTGCAGGAAGCGTCGCACCGGTTCAAGAACGAGCTGACCATGCTCTCGACGATGCTGCGCCTTCAGCAACGCTCGATGCAGGACGGTGCCGCCAGCTCCGCACTCGGCGTGACCGCCGATCGCGTGCTGGTGCTCGGCCGCCTACACGAGCGGCTGCAGCGCTCGGACACTTCCGCGGTCGTCGATACACACGAGTTCATCTCGGCGCTGTGCGACGATCTGCGCACCGCGATCGAGCTGCGGCCGATCGCGCTCGAGGTCCACGCTGAAAGCCATCTGATCAGCCAGGAGCGCGCCGTGCCGGTCGGCCTGATCATCAACGAGCTTCTCACCAATGCCCTGAAATATGCGTTCCCTGATCAAAGGGCGGGCAGGGTCAAGGTGATGTTCGAGCGCGAGGCGCAGGCCTACTGCCTGAGCGTCAGCGACGACGGCGTAGGAATGGTCGCGGGAAATGAGGCCGCCAGCGGGCTCGGCCAGCGCCTGGTGCGCGCGATGGCATCGCAGCTTCGCGGCTCGCTGGAGATCGGGCCCGGCCCGAACGCATCTGGTACCTGCGCCACCGTCCGCTTTCCGCCCGACGGTGCCGAACGCGCATCGAGGCCGCGTGGCTCGGATTGAGCGGTAACCAATCCGGGCTCGTTCGCGCCCAAGTTCTCGCGGATCTCCCTGCCGCTCTATGCTCGGAACACCCCGCCCCAGCCGGTTACGCGCGCCGGGTCCACCCCCGTGACGCCCAGGCATTTCGCGAGGGTTACCGCCACCGAATCGTAGACCGGAATGCCGAGCTCGCGCTCGAGCCGCGCCGCAACCGCGGCGCCCCGCATGTTGGTGCACACGATCGCGACCGCATCGGCACCTTCGCGTACGACCTCCCTGATCATGCGCTCGATCTCCTCTTCGGTGATCTCGCCGAAAGCGAAGTTGTCGGTGATGCCGAGGTGGCGCTCGGCCTCACAGCGCAGCCCGGCCGCACCCCAGTTGGCGACGATCTTGGCCTGCACCTCGGCCGTATAGGGCGTGACCAAGCCGATACGGCCTGCGCCCCTGCGCCCGAGCAGCTCGCGGAACGCCAGCGTCGTGGTCACTGCCTCGATGTCAGTCGCCGCCGTGATCCTTCCGGCAAGCGCTTCGTCGCGCTCGAAGCCGAGCCAACTTGCGGCGGTGCCGTTCCAGGCGATGACATCGACCTTGGCGTGCGCGAGCAGGTCGGCGGCGCGCAGAATCTCGCTGTCGTCGAACTGGGCCAGCGATGCAACCGATAGCGCGATCTCGGTGACCTTGAAGCGGCCGAAATGCGCCGACACCTCCGTCAGCCCGGCCAGCATCGCCGAGGTCACCGGCTCCAGCACGGTATTGGACGACGGGGTCAGCATGCCGAGGCGGACGCGGTGGCTCATGGCGGCAGTTCCGGGTTATAGGGTGGCGTCACTCCGACTCGCATGCCCGGCCTTGCTCCGGGCATCCACGTCTTTCTCTGTCGGTTCGCAGAAAGCAAGCCGAAGATAGCCGGGACAAGCCCGACTGCGACGACGAAACTGGCTGGAAAGCATGATCGACCCGATCTCGCTTGAACTGTTCAAGAACGCCATCTTCTCGATCGCCGACGAGATGGCGCTCACCGTCTTCCGGACCACCTACTCGGGTGTGCTCAAGGACAATATGGACTACTCGACCGGCTTTGCCGATGGCGACGGCAAGCTTGCCGCACAAGGCCTCACGCTCCCCGGCCATCTCGGCTCGGTGCCGACCGCGATGGAAGCGATCATGCGCCACTTCCGCGACGACATCGCGGAGGGTGACGTCTTCATCATGAACGACCCGTTCGACGGCGGCATGCACCTGCCCGACATCTTCATTTTCAAGCCGCTGTTCCACGGCGGCGAGCGCCTGGCGTTCGCCTGCACGGTCTGCCACCACACCGACGTCGGCGGGCGGGTGGCAGGATCGAACGCCTCCGACTCGACCGAGATCTACGCCGAGGGCCTGCGCATCGCGCCGATGAAGCTCTATGAGGCGGGCCGCCTCAACAAGACGATCATGACCTTCATCGAGAAGAACGTGCGCGTGCCGGTGCAGGTGTTCGGCGACCTGCGGGCGCAGCTTGCCGCCTGCCACATCGCCGACGAAGCATTCGCCGAGCTGGTCGCCAAGCACGGGGTGGCGGAGACCAAGGCCTATATGCGCGAGGTCATCGACTATGCCGAGCGGATGACGCGCGCGTCGCTGCGTGATCTGCCCGATGGCGAGTGGAGCTTCGAGGACTTCATCGACGACGACGGCGTCGACTACGGAGTGCCGATTCGCTTGTTCGTCACCATCCGCAAGCACGGCGAGCACATGGTGGTCGATTGGACCGGCACCAACCCGCAGGTGAAGGGCGCGATCAACAACACCCTCTCGTTCACCAAAGCGGCGTCCTACACGGCGGTGCGCTCCGTGCTTCCGCCCGGCATCCCCAACAACGAAGGCGTGTTCCGCGCCATCGAGGTGATCTGCCCACCCGGCACGGTCGGCAACGGCGTGCTCCCGGCGGCCTGCGCGGCGCGCGGCTTGACCGGCTTTCGCATGACCGACTGTATGTTCGGTGCGCTGGCGATGATGCTGCCCGACAGGGTCAAGGCGGCCGGCGACGGCGGCAATACCGGCATCTCGATCGGCGGGTACGACCGCGACCGCAAGCCGTTCATCTACGTCGATTTCACCTGCGGCGCCTGGGGAGCGCGGCCTTACGCCGACGGCCTCGACGGCAACTCGCACATGTTCGCCAATATGGCCTCGCACTCGATCGAGGTGACGGAGGCCGAGCATCCGATCGAGCTCACGGCCTACGAGTTCGTGCCCGACAAGGCCGGCGCCGGCAAGTTTCGCGGCGGCGTCCCGTTCCGGCGCGACTACCGCTTCCTCGAGCACGAGGGCGTACTGCAGGTGCGCTCCGACCGCCGCGACCACCGCCCGTTCGGCCTCTACGGCGGCAGTCCGGGTGCGCCGTCTGAGAACTATCTCAACCCGGCGGCCGAGAACCGACTGCTGCCGTCGAAGCTCACGATGACGATCCGCCGGGGCGACGTATTCCGCCACGTGCTGGCCGGCGCCGGCGGCTGGGGCGATCCACTCGAGCGCGATGCGGCCGCGGTGCTGCGCGACGTGCGCAACGAGCTGCTGTCACCAGCCAAGGCGGAGGCCGACTACGGCGTCGTCATCGACACCCGCGCGTGGACGGTGGACGCCGCGTCCACGGACGCGCGGCGCAGGGCGATCCGGGCGGCGCGCGGCTGGCGCGAGCCTCCGAAGGTGCAGCGCCACGATCCGCTGCCCATGCAACGCGCCGCCGGATGATCCCGATGACGTTGCCGGTCAGGGGCGCAAGGGCGCGTGCGCACACTCGCGTCGCCGATCGTGCGCCCGCGCCGCTCTGCCGGCGCCTTGCGCCTGCTACAAGCTCATGGACGGTGCAATGCCCATAACCTATCGCGTCGGCGTCGACATCGGCGGCACCTTCACCGACATCGTGCTGCTCGGCTCCGACGGCACCATCCATACCAAGAAAGTGTCTTCCAGCGTCGAGAACTACGCGCAGGCGATCGTCGACGGGCTCGCCGAGGTGTTCCGCGAAGCCGCGCTGAACGGCGCGGCAATCGAGGAGATCCGTCACGGCACCACCGTCGCTTCCAACGCCATTCTGGAGCACAAGGGCGCGCGTGTCGGCCTGATTACCACCGAGGGCTTCCGCGACGTCCTTGAGATCCGCACGCTGCGGATGCCTCGACTCTACGACCTCGCCTGGGTCAAGCCGCCGCCGCTGGTCGAGCGTTATCTGCGCAAGACCGTGGCCGAGCGCGTCGACCACAAGGGCCGGATCGAGCGGCCGCTCGATCCGGCCGACGCGGCGCGCGCGGTCGAGGCCCTGCTGGCCGAAGGCGTCGAGGCGATCGCAGTCTGCCTGATCAACTCGTTCGCCAACCCGACGCACGAGCGGGCGATCAAGGAGATCGCCGCGCGGCGGGCGCCGGCTCTGCCCTTGAGCGTCTCTTGCGAAGTGCTCCCTGAGATCAAGGAATACGAGCGCACCTCCACCACCGTCATCAATGCCTATGTGATGCCGATCGTCGCCACCTACCTGCGTGCGATGCGCGCCGGCCTCGACCAGGCCGGCATCCCGGCGCGCCTGCTGCTGATGCAGTCGAATGGCGGGCTCACGACCGACAAAGCCGCGGCCGAGCGCCCGATGAATATCATCGAGTCCGGTCCCGCCGGCGGCGTTGTCGGCGCGCAGGCGTTGGCGCGCGCCAAGGGACTGCCCAAGATCATCACCTTCGACATGGGCGGCACCACCGCCAAGGCCTCGATGGTGGAGGACGGCGAGGTCACGCGCGCGCACGAATACGCGGTCGGCGCCGGCATCATGGTCGGCTCGCGCCTGCTCACCGGCGCGGGCTACACCCTGAAAGTGCCGGCGATCGACCTCGCTGAGGTGGGCGCCGGTGGCGGCTCGCACGTCTGGATCGACGCCGGTGGCGCGCTGCAGATCGGACCGCAGAGCGCAGGCGCCGCGCCCGGGCCGGTCTGTTACGACCTGGGCGGCACGGTGCCCACCGTCACTGACGCCAGCGTCCTGCTTGGCTACCTCAACCCGGGTCATCTGGTCGGCGGCGCGCTGCGGCTCAATGCCGACAAGGCCCGGGCGCTCTTTGCCGACGCCATCGCCAAGCCGCTCGGAATGGCGGTCGACCGCGCCGCCTACGGCGCGCACCAGATCGCCGCCTCCAACATGATCCGTGCCATCAAGGCGGTATCGACCGAACGCGGACGCGATCCGCGCGAGTTTGCGCTGTTTGCCTTCGGCGGCAACGGCCCGCTGTTCGCGGCCGGCATGGCGGCGGCGCTCGGCATCGGCCGCATCGTGGTGCCGCCATCGGCCGGCCTGTTCTCCTCGTTCGGCCTGCTCTATGCCGATGTCGAGCACCACTATGCGCGCACGTTCCGCCGCCTATTGCGCGGCGCCGACCTCATCGAGATCGAGGCTGCCTGGGACGCGCTGGCCGCGCAGGCGTCAGCGCAGCTTGCGGCCGAAGGCTTTTCGGGCGCGAGCGCACGGCTCAAACGCTCGGCGGCGCTGCACTACAAGGGCCAGACCTACGAGCTTACGGTGCCGGTGCCGGACGGCCCGGTCGACAGCAACATGGTCGCGCATCTCGAAGAGGCGTTCGGAGGCGAGCACGAGCGCACCTACGGCCATCGCGCCGGTCGCGAGGAGCCGGTCGAGCTGGTCGCGATCCAGGTGGTCGGCTCCGGATTGCGGGCGGGAGGCGGCGTGCCGGAGCAGGTCGCATCAACCCGGCCGGAGCTCGCGGCCGGCCCCCCGCGACGCGCCTATTTCGGTGCCGAGCGCGGTTGGGTCGAAACGCCGGTCTTGCGCCGTGCCGACCTTGCGGCCGCGCGCACCGGCCCGCTCATCGTCGAAGAATACGACGCGACCTGCCTGGTCCCGCCGGGCGCGCGCGCCGCGCTCGATGCCGGCGGCAATATCGTCATCGAGTTGTGACTTGTGACGTTGCGAAGGAGAGATCTGCATGGAACGCGGCGCCGCGTTTTTCGAGCGAGTGACGCAGGGGCTGCTGGCGGCCGCCGAAGCAAGCCGGGTCGAGACCGACCCCGAACTGGCGCTTGCACACATCACGCGCATCGCACAGCAAGTTTTGGGCGAACACACTGGCCAGCAGTCGCAAGCGGCGGGAGCCGGAGAGCCTGAGTTCAGGTGTGCGGGCATTTTCTTTGCCGCGCCGAAACGCGACCATCTGATCCTGCTGGCGGAACACAATTACCCGCCAGAGCAGCATCGTGCGCGCATCAGTATCCAGGACAGCAACCCGGGCTTGGTGGTGAGAACAGGTGAGCCGAAAATCGTGCCCAACACCGACGAAGATCCGAATTTCCGGCAGATCCTGAGCACAACACGCGTTGGCTCGTCCGTATACCTGCCGGTGATCTGGCGACGACAGGTACTCGGCATGTTCAACGTCGCCGCGCAGGCACGCCATGCCCTCGCGCAGATCGACCTAAAGATGGGTCTGCTCTTTGCCAATCTGTCCGCGGCCACCTGGATGGCGCTCGATGGCCCGCGCTACCTCGAGGAGGTGCTTGCAGGCTTGCCGCCCTGGCGCGAGAGCTCGCCGTCGGGCACGGCGCCATGATCAGGTAGTAGTGTCGAACAGGGATTGCCATACCTTAAGCATTGCACTGCTGGTTGACGTGGGCGCCCAATCGAAGGGCACAGTCGCCATTTTGCGCCGCACTGGTTGGCATCGGGGGTGAGCGATCGGCGGTCGCACGCTTCATTGCGCATGGCACGGCGTTTGCGTATCGTTTCCTTCGCAGCCCGCGCGAGGAGAGGTGCGCCATGAAACGCTTTTGGCTTCTGTGTTTATCAACGTTTCTGGCGGCGGGACTCTGCCAGGCCGATGCGAAGACATTTCGTTATGCCTACCGCATCGATCCAGCCTCGCTGGACCCCCACGCGCTCGCGGAAACGTTCACGCTATCCTGGCTCGGACAGGTCTATGAGCCGCTGGTTGGCCGCGGCAAGAATCTGGAGCTGGTCCCTGCTCTGGCCGTCAAGTGGGAACAGCCCGACCCCAAGACTTGGCGCCTTCACCTCCGGCCGAACGTGACGTTCCACAACGGCGAGCGGTTCGGCGCCGACGACGTGATCTTTTCGATCGCGCGCATCAAGGCCGAGGGATCCGACATGGCCTACACGGTGGCGACCGTCACCGATGTGCGCAAGGTCGACGACATGACCGTCGACCTCGTCATGGACAAGCCGAACCCGATCTTGCCGCTCCAGACCACCTCGACTTACATCATGAGCAAGGCATGGTCGGAGGCGAATGGGGCGGCAAAACCCGCAAGCGTCAAGAACAAGGTCGAAAACTTCGCCACCAACAACGCCAACGGCACCGGCGCGTTCAAGATCAAATCTCGTCAGGTCGGGGTCAAGACCGTGCTCGTCCCTCACGAGGCATGGTGGGGGCCCCGTGAACACAATCTGACCGAAGTGGTGTTCACGCCGATCCAGTCCGACGCCACGCGCGTCGCGGCGCTGCTGTCGGGCGAACTCGAGATGATCTACCCGATTCCCCAGCAGGACGCGGCGCGCGTCAATGCAACCGGCAAGCACGCCGTCCTCACCGGCTTCGAGCTGCGTACCATCTTCGTCAATATGGACCAGGCGCGCGACGAACTTCTGGAGTCGAGCGTCAAAGGCAAGAATCCATTCAAGGACAAGCGGGTCCGCCAAGCGATCTACCAGGCTATCGACATGGACGCGATCAAGAGCCGCATCATGGGCGGCACATCGCACGTCGCCGGTACGATGGTCGCTCCCGGCGTCAATGGCTACGACGAAAAGCTCGACCGCCGCCTCGCGTTCGATCCGGAAGCCTCCAAGAAGCTGCTGGCGGAAGCGGGTTATCCGAGCGGTTTCGAGTTCGGGATGGATTGTCCGAACGACCGCTATGTGAACGACGAGAAGATCTGCCAGGCGATCGTCGGCATGCTGGCCCGCGTGGGCCTCAAGGTGAATCTGCTGGCGCAGACGCGGACCAAGTACTTCGAGAAGATCCTCTCCCGCAACACCACGTTCTCGATCCTCGGCTGGCAGCCGCTGAGCTACGACGCCCACTCGACCCTGCAGGACGTCATCAACACGCCACGCGACAAGATTGGGACCTACAACGTCGGCAGCTTCTCCAACAAGCGCATCGACGAACTCACCGATCTGGTCGAAAACGAGGTCGACCCCGCAAAGCGCCAGGCGCTGATTTCGGAAGCGCTGACCATTCACAAGTCTGAGATCGGCCACATTCCGCTGCACCAGGCGGGGCTCGCCTGGGGGGTACGCAAGGGGGTGTCGGTCCATTTGCGCAACGACGACAGCCTGGAACTGCGTTGGGTCAAGGTGGAGGATTGATCGCGCCGGCTTCACCGAGCAACGAGATGCTGCCGGGGGCGATGAGGCGCGTGGGACGGCTGCGAGACCAATAAGGCAGTGGGCACGTTCATCTTCCGGCGCCTGTCACAGACGCTGTTCGTCGTGTTGGCGGCGGCGCTGGCGAGCTTTGTGCTGCTGAGGTACGTCGGCGACCCGGTCAACAACATGGTCGGGCAAGCTGCCAGTCTGGCAGAGCGCGATGCTATGCGCCGCGCACTCGGGCTGGATGATTCAATCCTGCTGCAATTCGTCCGTTTCCTGCGCGATATCGTGAACGGCGATCTCGGCGTCTCCTACCGCTTCGGCGTACCCGTCTCCAGACTGCTGATGGAGCGCCTGCCGGCGACGCTGGAGCTCAGCGTCTGCGCCATGCTGGTGGCGACGCTCGTCGGTGTTCCGCTTGGGGTATGGACGGCCTTGCATCGCCGCGGTGTGCTCAGCCATGTGCTCCTGGCAATCTCGCTCATTGGCGTGGCCCTGCCGACGTTTCTGATCGGCATCGTGCTCATCCTCATCTTCTCCGTCTGGCTCGGATGGCTGCCCTCCTTCGGGCGCGGCGCCACCGTCGCGATCGGCCACGGCTGGACGACCGGTTTGCTGACGACGAGCGGACTGAAAGCGCTGGTGCTGCCGAGCCTCACACTGGGCCTTTTTCAGATGACGTTGATCATGCGGCTGGTGCGCGCCGAGATGCTGGAGGTGCTGCGCACCGATTACATCAGGTTTGCGCGCGCCCGCGGCCTCCCGCGCACGACGGTCAATTTCGATCACGCCCTGCGCAATACGCTTGTTCCAGTGATCACTATCGTCGGATTGCAGTTCGGCAATATTTTCGCATTCTCAATCATCGTCGAGACCGTGTTCCAATGGCCCGGTCTCGGGCTCCTGGTCATCCAGTCGATCCAATTCGCAGACGTGCCGCTTCTAGCGTCCTATCTGGTGCTGATCGCCTTCGGCTTCGCGCTCATCAATCTCACGGTCGATCTGCTCTACGCGGTGATCGATCCGCGCGTGCGTGCCGGCCTGATCGTTTCCCGGGCGAGGCTATGAGCACCGACGCCGGGCTGTCGGACCGCGCTTCGAACCCGCCCTGGTGGGACAGCGATCTCGCCTACGATTTTCTCCATTCGCCGGTGGCAATGGCGGCAGCTTCCGTCGCGCTGGTGCTTCTGATCGTGGCGCTCGGCGCCGACATGATCGCCCCCTATGATTCGAACAACCCGGCGAGCGCCAACGTCATCGATGCGCGCCTGCCGCCGGGCGCCATCGGGTTTGCCGGCGAGCACTACATTCTCGGCACCGATCCGCAGGGCCGCGACATGCTCTCCGCCATCATCTATGGCCTGCGCACGTCCCTGATCGTCGGATTCTCGAGCGTCTTGCTCGCGGCTTTCGTCGGCATCACGCTCGGCCTGCTTTCGGGTTATTGCGGTGGCCTCATCGACAGCGTCATCATGCGTATAGCGGACGTCCAGTTGAGCTTCCCGGCCATCCTGATTGCGCTGTTGGTCGACGGCGTCACGCGCACGGTGATGGGCCGCGGCGCTCACGACGCCCTCGCGGTTCCCGTGCTGGTGATCGCGATCTCCGCGTCCTATTGGGTGCAATACGCGCGCACGGTGCGCGGCCTGGTTCTGGTGGAGCGCGACAAGGAGTATGTGCTTGCCGCCAGGGTCACCGGCGTCGCCCCTGTGCGCATCATCAACAGCCATATTCGACCCAACGTGATGGGGCCGGTGCTGGTGATCGCGACCATCAATCTGGCGCTCGCAATTCTCACCGAGGCGACGTTGAGCTTCCTCGGTGTCGGCGTGCCGCCCACCAAGCCGTCGCTCGGATCGTTGGTTCGCATCGGCAACGAGTTCCTGTTCTCCGGCGACTGGTGGATTTCGATCTTCCCCGGCGCGATGTTGGTGATCCTGTCATTGTCGGTGAACCTGCTCGGCGACTGGCTGCGAGACGCGCTCAATCCGAAGCTGAGCGATGGCTGATCCGCTGCTTTCGGTACGCAATCTGCGCCTCGAAATCGCCACCCGGCGCGGGCCCCTGCTGGCGCTCGACGACGTGTCGTTCGACATTGCGCCGGGCGAGGTGCTGGGGGTGGTGGGCGAGTCCGGCGCCGGCAAGTCGATCACCGGAACCGCGATCATCGGTCTCCTCGACCCGCCGTTGCGGATGACGGGCGGCGAGATCGCGTTTGCGGGCCAACGCATCGACAACCTCTCCGCCGAAGCCTTCCGGCTGCTGCGCGGCCGCTCGATCGGCGCGGTGTTTCAGGATCCGTTGACGAGCCTCAATCCGTTGCTGACCGTCGGCCGGCAGCTGGTGCAGACGATGCGGGTGCATCTAGATATTTCACCGGCGGCCGCCCGATCGCGCGCGGTTGAGCTCTTGGCCGAAGTGGGGATTCCCGCACCGACGGAACGGCTGGACTGCTATCCGCATGAGTTGTCAGGCGGCATGCGGCAGCGGATCGTGCTCGCACTCGCCTTCTGCTGCGAGCCGCGGCTGATCATTGCCGATGAGCCGACGACAGCGCTCGACGTTTCGGTGCAGGCGCAGGTCATCGAGCTTCTCCGCCGCATGTGCCGCGAACGCAGCACCGCGGTGATGCTGATCACCCATGACATGGGAGTCATCGCCGAAACAGCCGACCGGATCGCAGTGATGTATGCCGGGCGCGTGGTCGAGATCGGCCCTGCGACTGCGGTGCTCAAGGGTCCCGTGCATCCCTACACCCGCGGACTGATGGCTTCCATTCCCAGCATGAAACGGCGCACCGCCGATCTCGTCCAGGTCGAAGGCAGCATGCCGCGGCTTGCCGAGATCCCGTCCGGTTGCGCCTTCCATCCGCGCTGCCCGGTTCGCCTGCCCCATTGCGACTGCCAACGTCCTTCGTTGATGAACGCGGGCGACACGCTTGTAGCGTGCTGGTTGGCGGCGCACGGCAACGTGGCGCCTACACGGGAAACGATCGGACATGCTTGACCGCACCGACTGCATCCTCAGTGTCAGCGGCCTGACCAAGCGCTTTATCCTGTCAACGCCCTGGATTGTCCGGGCCCTGTCGGGTCGGCCACCTCGCACCGTGCATGCAGTGGAGGATGTCAGCCTCACGATCCGGCGCGGGACGACGTTTGCGCTGGTCGGCGAATCCGGTTGCGGGAAGTCGACCATTGCCCGGTGCGTCGCGGGCATCCTTGAGCCGACGGCGGGCACCATCGCCTTCATGAACCGGGATGTCACAGGCGCGCGAGGCCGCGCGGGACGCGAGCACCGGCGCCACCTGCAGATGATCTTTCAGGATCCGTATGCCAGCCTGAACCCGCGCTGGCGCGTCGAGCGTATTGTGGCCGAGCCGATCGTTACGCATGACCTCTTGGCCGGCCGCCGGCACATCGAAGCGCGGGTCGCAGAGTTGCTCCGGCTGGTCGGCCTATCGCCGGCGGACGCCCGCAAGTACCCGCACCAGTTCTCCGGCGGACAGCGGCAGCGAATCTCGATCGCACGCGCGCTAGCGAGCGAACCTGCCTTCATCATCTGTGACGAACCAACGTCCGCACTCGATGTATCCGTGCAGGCGCAGATCCTGAACCTGATGCGCCGCCTGCAACGGCAGCTCGGTCTCACCTACCTGCTGATATCGCACAACCTCGCCGTGGTCGCGCACATGGCGAATACGATCGGCGTGATGTACCTCGGCCGGCTGGTCGAATGCGGCGACGCGGAACGTGTGTTCGGCCACCCCTTGCACCCCTACACCCGCATGCTGCTCGATGCGGTGCCCGATCTCGAAATGACCGGTCGCCGACGGCAGGCCCTCGGTGGTGAGGTGCCAAGCCCGATTGCCCCGCCCTCTGGGTGCACATTTCATCCGCGGTGCCCGCTGGCAAATGCGCGATGCGCGCGCGAACGGCCGCAGGCCCTGCCCAACGGCGACGTGTTCGTGGCCTGTCATGCGGTCGAGGAAGGCCGCATCGAGGTGCCGGCGGCAGCGAACGCTTTCTAATGGTCGAAGCGCGCCGGATAGGTATCCGCCGCGATCTCGATATGCTGACAGCGCGTGTAAATTCGCTCGTAGGGTGGCCGCAGGCGCTCGACGTCCTTCTCTGAAGCCGTGAGCAGCGGCTCGATGCGCGCATGCGCTTCCGCTATTTCATCGAGTAGCGCGTCCTCGTTAACCCCGGTCAGGCGCCCGTCCGCCAGCACGACCTCGCCATCCACCATGACGAAATCGACCTCGTTGCGGCCGGCCGCATAGATGAGCTGATTGACCGCATCGTTCAGGGGCGTGAACGGGATACTGCGAAGGCGGTAGGCGGTGAGGTCGGCGATGCGACCGCTTTCGATCGCGCCCAATTCATCGCCGCGGCCGAGCGCTGTGGCGCCGCCCATGGTGGCGGCCCGCAAAGCCTCCGGCGCGCCGAACCACTGCGTGTAGTTCCCGCGCAACTTGTTGAGCATGGCGGCGAGATACAGGGGATTCTGCATGTCCGTGCCCTCGATCGAACCGCAGCCGTCGGTCCCCATGCTCACGTTGACGCCGGCATCGAGCAGCGCGCGCACCGGTGCGAGACCGGAGCCCACCTTGAGGTTCGAGGTGGGATTGTGCTGCACCGTGACGCCGGTCCTGGCCAGAATCTCGATTTCGCGGGGATTGAGCCAGATCGCATGAATGAAAGCCGTGTTCGGCTTCATGAAGCCGATGCGGTCGAGATACTCCACCATGGTGGAGCCGTACCACAGCTGGCCGGTGACAACCTGCATGCGGGTCTCCTGCACATGCATCATCACCGGCAGATCGAGTTCGTCCGCCATGGCGCGGACCGCGCGAAGGAAATCCTCCGTGCAGCGCTGCGGCGCCGACGGGGCCGCGATATAGCCGACGCGCTTCTCTCTTGGATGGCGCGTGCGCGCGAGCGTCTTGGCGAAGTCAAGCAGCTCAGCCGAAGAAAACATCGGGGTGGCGTCGAGCTCATTCAGAAGCTCGCGCGGAAATTCCTCATCGACGAACGGCACCGCGCGAAAGAATGGGCGGTCGAACAACGTTGGGCCGACATAGGCGCGAATTCCAATGTCGTCATAGGCCTGGAACACGGCTTCGACGTGATCATGGCGGATACGGGGCGCCACATTGGTATCGTCGCACAAGGTCGTGGTGCCGCTGTGCAGCGCCTCGATGGCGCCGATCATGGTACGTAGGTAGACGTCGCGCGCAGAAAGCTCGATCGGCCGCAGCGGCCGCACATAGTTCATCCAGAGTTCCAGTGGGAGATTGTCCTTTCGTCCCTTGTAATAGCCCTCGTGGCTGTGGTGATGGCCGTTGATCAGCCCCGCCGTCACCAGCCGCCCACGCAGGTCAATGGCCTCCCCTTCGGGCGCGCGGGTGCCCGTCGGCCGGATCTCGCGGATGTGCCTGCCTTCGATGACGATATCAACGCCACCATCGCTTGGCCGTGCCCCTTGCCCCAGCAAAGCCAAACAGCCGACAAGTGTTTTCTTCATCGCGGACTCCTTCATGGTGTCGCCGCGAGCACGCTGCGCGCTCTGCCGGCGGCAACCTCGTGAATCGCGTTCTGAGCTAAGGCACGGCCGCTTCGCTCACAGCGCTCGCGAACGTGAGCTCATGGAATTTCCGTGCCAGCCGAGTGCCATCACCCCACCAAGCGCGGCAGCCACATCGCGATCTCGGGAAACACGCAGATCAATCCGATCATGAGCAGGAGCGCGATCACGAACGGCGCCGCCCCCCACTCGACGTCGGACAACCGGCCGCGCCCGCGGATGCCCTGAATCACGAACAGGTTGATGCCGAACGGCGGGGTCACCATCGCGGTCTGGATCAGGAGCACGATCAAAATGCCATACCAGACCGGATCGTAACCGGCCTGCAGGATCAGCGGCGTGGTGATGGGAATCGTCGAGATCATCATCGACAATTCCTCCATGAAGGTACCGAGCACGAGGTAGAGCACGATCACCGCCGTGAGCACCTGCACCGGCGTGAGTTGATAGGCGGTGATCAGTCGGCTGAGCTGCTGGGTGAGGCCGATCGTCTGGATGACGATGTTGAGAAAAAACGCGCCGACCAGGATCGCCACGACCATCGCGGTCGTGCGCACGGTCGCCTCGCAGACCTCGATCAGCATGGCGAGCGTGAGGCGCCGTCGCCACGCCGTGATCGCCAGCGCGCCGACGATACCGACCGCTGCGGACTCGGTCGCGGTCGCGATGCCGAAGAAGATCGCGCCGACCACGACCATCAGCAGGACGAGCGGCGGCAGCAGATCCGGCAACAGCCGGATACGCGCCTCCCAATTGGTCGGGACTTTCTGTCCGCCCCAATGCGGCCGCCACAAGCAGGCGATCAGCACGGTCAGGCTGAACAGCACGGTGAGGATAAGGCCTGGGATAAACCCGGCGAGATACAGTTTGGGCACCGAAGTGTCGGTCATCACCCCGTAGATGATCATGTTGATCGAGGGGGGAATCAGGATGCCGAGCGTTCCACCGGCGGCGAGCGTGCCCAGGAACAGCCGCTCATTGTATTTGTGCTTGTCGATCTCACCCATGGCGACGACGCCGATCGTCGCCGCGGTCGCGACGCTCGACCCCGATACCGAGCCGAACAGCGCACAGGCGCCGATGTTGGAGTGCATCAAGCCGCCCGGCAGCCAGGACAGCCACTGGATCAGCGCGCTGTACATGCGCTCGGCGATGCCACTGCGCAGCAGGATTTCGCCGAACATGATGTAGAACGGGATGGCGGTGAGAATGAAGTTGTTGGTCGTCGCCCAGGCGAGCTCGCCCATGACCCGGGTGAGCGGCAGCGGCGAGTAGAGCTGGTTGAGGATCAGCCCCGTGATCCCCATGCCGGCGGCGACCGCGATCGAGCTGCCGAGTACGGCGAGCAGCACGATGAGGGAGACCGCGACCGTCATGGCTTGCGCTCGCCCTCGATCGCATGCTCGATCGCGCGGATCTCCTCCTCGGCTTCCGCCACCGCCGATTTCGAGCCGATCAGGTCGAACAGCCTCCGCAGATCCCCCGCCAGATAGAGCGGAAGGGCGCGCACCAACAGCAGCAGCGCGACCGCGACGAAGAATACGAGTCCCGCGACCCACAGCGCCTGCGGAATCACCAGCGGGGTCTCGAGCTCGTTCATGGAGCGTGAGCCGGAGACCCAGGACTGCTGCAGCACGCCCCAGCCGTGCCAGGCGACGAGCGCGATGAACAGCACGAAGCAGGCGAGGCTCAAGAGGTCAAGGGTTGCGCGCGCGCGGCTGCCTACGCGGACATACACGGTGTCAATGCGGATGTGCGAGCGCGACAACAGGGCGCTCGAGAAACCCCATGCGCTCGCAATGGCGAGCGCATAGCCGGAGAGCTCGTCGGCACCGCCGAGCGTGCGCGCGAACGCGTAGCGCATGGTGACGTCGACGCAGATGACGATCGCCGCCAACATCAGCATCGCGCCGCCGACGATCGCGCCGACGCGCGAGACACCGTGCACGATCCGGTGCAGGTGCGCCATCGTCGTATCCACGTGCCCCCTCACCTACCTGTCCGCTCGCAGGGCTTCACCCGCGCAAGCGCACACAGGTACGCGGCGCTACGGCGTCGGCGCCTTGAGGCCGAGCGCCTTGCCGACGGTGTCGTTCCATTCCCGCGCGCATTCGGCCCCGCAGCGCTTGGCCCAACCGGCCAGTACGGCGCCTTCGACCAGCTTCTTGTGCGTCTCCGCTTCCTCGGGCTTGACCGCCACGATCGTCGACTTGGCGAGCTTGCCCATGGTGCACGGCTGCTTGCCGGTATTGCAATTCTCGGCCTCGGCGGTTGTCGTCTTGATCGTGGCCCACATCTTGTCCTCGTAGGCCTTGAACTGGTCGAGCAGGAATTTCTGCACCTTGGGGTCGAGCCGGTTCCAGGTAGAAAGGTTGACGGCGAGCACGTTGATGCTCCAGCCAAGCGACATCGGGTAGATCGACTTGGTGACCTCGTTCCAGCCGGCGGTGTTGCCCGAAAGGCTCCCGGTGACGCCGCAATCGACCACGCCCTGGCTGAGCGCCGGCACCACTTCGGCGAACGCCATGCTCACCACGGTGGCGCCGACGCCGCCGAGGAAATCGCGCATGGTGTTGTTGAAAACGCGGATCTTCTTGCCCTTGAGGCCGTCGAGCCCGCCGATCACCTCGCGGCACCAAAACACCTGCGGGGTATTGCCGCCGAAGGCGAGAAATTTGGCGTTCCAATTCTTCTGCATCTGCCGGTCGATCACGCCGCGGTAGGCGTCGCAGGCCATGCGCGCCTTGTCGGCATCGAGCGTCAGGCCCGCAAGGTCGCAAGCCTCGAAGCGCGGGTCGTCGCCGGCCATCTTGGAGATATCCATGGCGGCGAAGTCCATGACGCCGAGCTTCAGCAACCGCAGCATGGTCTTGTCGTCGATACCCATCTGGTCGAGCGGCGTGATGTCGGCCGTGACCGCGCCCTTCGACGCTTCCGGAATGGTTTTGCGCCAGAACGGCAGCTCGTCGTGGATCGAGACCGGCGTCGGACTGTTCAATCCGATCACCTTGACCTGCGTCTTCGGCAGATCCTGCGCCTGCGCGCCGAGGGCAACCGCGGCGCCCAACCCGAGTCCAAGCAAGATACGGTGCAGCATGTCGGAACTCCTGCAAACGGCCGCGCGAAGGTGCTGCCGGCCCCTGCGCTGCAGTCTGTCATCAGTGGCGGCGACATTGCAATGGATGTCGGACGTTGTAGCGGCGGCCGAAGTGGGGCAAGAGCGGACGGCTCACTTCCTACCGTCCCCTCGCGGAGCAGAACGGAGGACAGGCTATGACCGCTGCGATCGGATTCATCGGGCTCGGCCTGATGGGAACGGGATTCACGCGACGGCTGATGGAGACCGGCCACCGCGTGGTCGGATTCGACATCGATCCGGCGAAGGTTGCGGCCGCCGTGAGCGCGGGCGTTACGGCGGCCGCGAGCGCGGCCGAGGTCGCTGCGGCCGCCGACATCGTCCTGATCTCGGTCATCGACACGCACGCGGTCGAGGACGCAACGCTCGGGTCGCAGGGGGTTGTTGCGCATCAAAACCTCGCCGCCAAGATCGTCGTCGACCATTCAACCACCGAGCTTTCGGCAACGGGGCGGATCGCCGCGGCCCTCGCCGCGCGCGGTGCTGCGTTCGTCGATGCACCGGTGTCCGGCGGCCCGGAGGCGGCCGCAAGCGGCACGCTCGCGATCATGGCCGGCGGCACCGATGCCGCGATCGCGACGATTGCGCCGACAATGAGCCATCTCGGCAAGCTCACCCATATGGGGGCGGTCGGCACGGGGCAGGCAACCAAGCTTGTCAACCAGACGCTGGTGCTCACCAATTTCTGCGTTCTGGCCGAGGCGCTCCGCCTCGCGCAGGCGCACGGCGTCGACGCTCGCAAGATTCCGCAGGCGCTTGCCGGCGGCCACGCCGGCTCGAACCTGCTGCCGGTCGCCTTTGCGCGCATGATCGCCGAGGATTTCGCGCCGCGCGGCTACGCGCGCCAGGTGCTCAAGGACCTGGAAATGCTCAACGCGGCCGCGCGCGCGCAACATCTTGCGATGCCGATGGCCTCGCAGGCGCTCACCCTTTACCGGCTCCTGGTTGCGGCCGGCCATAGCGAGCTCGACGCCGCCGCGGTGGTCAACCTCTATCCAAAGGTCGGAAAGCTCTCCGGGTGAGCACGAATCGTCAAAACGACCACGGCACGAAATCACGGGTATGCTGTGGAATGGATAATTTTACTCCGCGCCGCATGGCGCGGATATCTGCCTGGGAGGGGGTCGAGGCGGAGGTGACGCTGCCGCCGGTCGATACGCGCCCATTGGCTATCCCATGGATACCGGCCGTGGTGTTGAAAATGGCCAAGGATGGATGCGCATCCAGCTTGTTGTGCATCAGCTCGTGAATGATCAGGTTGGCCAGCAGCCGCGGACGGCTCGCGTCTCCGGTGGTCGCGTCCATGTAGACTTCGGAGATCATCGCCCTCGACGACTGGCTCCAGACCGTGGAGCCGGCGGGGCCGAGCGGGTCGCTGGTGTGATTGGCGACGATGCTGCCGCCGCTGTTCGTTAGCATGTAGCAAACCAGATCCTTAGCGGCGACCTGGCCGCTGTCGGAGTTGTACCAGAAGTCCGAACTGGTGAAGGTTCCCGTTCCGGCGACCACCTGGTCGAAGAAATCGATCAGGTAAAGCCCGACTTGGTACAGGCCACCTTCGCCGATGTCTTCATGGTCATAATTGAAGCGGCTAATCAGATGAACGTTCAGAACGGGCATCGCGTGGTCTCCATGACCTCACGCCTCGGAGCCCAGGGGCGGGCGCCGACCTCAGTTGTAGATTCGTCGCGACACCTACTGGTGGGGTTCACACCCACTCGAAGAATTTGGGGTCCGCCGGTGATGGCAGGGAGGAGCATGCCGTGTCTGCGGGAGGCGCGCCGACGCGCCGGTGTCTTTGAGCTTTGCGCATCGTGCGTGGGACGCGCTACGCTTCCTCCGGGCAATGATGCAGGGAGGCGCCGGTGGCGTACGAGACGATCCGCTATGCGGAAGACGGCCCGATCGGGACGATCACGCTCAACCGTCCCGAGGACGGCAATATGTTCACCGCCACGACCTGCCACGAGATGCGCGATCTGATCAACGCCATCCGCCGCGAGACCCGCACGCGCGTCATCGTGCTCACCGGCGCCGGCGACAAATTCTTCTGCATCGGCGGGCGCAAAGGCGACATGGAGGACACCACCCTTTATGCCGGCACGCTGCCGGTGCTCGACATGTACGAGTCGATCGAGCGGCTGCAAAAGCCGGTCATCGCTTCGGTCAACGGCTTCGCGGTCGGAGGCGGCAACGTGCTGCAGATGGTCTGTGACCTGACCGTTGCCAAGGAGAGCGCCGTGTTCCGGCAGGTCGGCCCGATGATGGGCTCGTTCGATGCCGGCTACGGCACCTGGTATCTCGAAGACCTGGTGGGCAAGAAGAAGGCCAAGGAGATCTGGTTCCACAATCCGAAAATGAGCGCGCGCGAGGCGCTCGCGCTCGGCCTGATCAACAAGGTCGTGCCGGACGACAAGCTGATCGAGGAGACGCGCCGCTTCGCACTCGAGATTGCCGAGCGCGGTGCGTTCGCGCTCGCCGCCGTCAAGACCGCGTTCCTCGCGCGCCATGGCGGGGTGGCGGGCTTGGCGCGCATGGCGCACGACCTGTTGCTGCGCGCGTATCTCGAAAGCGAGGAGAGCCACGAGCTCGGCGAAGCCTTCGCCGCCAAGCGGACGCCCGATCCGCAAAAGTTCGGCCGCTGAGCCGAACATGAGCCGTCACTGCGAGCCGAGTACGGAGAGCGTTGCGGGCAGACCACCATGCGCCCCTTCCTGACCCTGCATCATCCGGCGACCGCCCGGCGTTACTACGCCGAGGGCCTGTGGCAGGGCGAGACGTTCTACGCACTGCTGGCGCGGCATGCGGCCGAGCGGCCGCACGCGCACGCCTTGCGCGGCCGCGATCGCCGACTAAGCTGGAGCGAGCTCAAACTGTGGGTAGACGGCGTCGCCGCCGCGCTCTGCGCCGACGGGCTCGCGGGTGGCGACCGTGTCTCGCTCTGGCTCGGCAATCGCGTCGAGGCGGTGGTGACGTTCCTGGCCTGCTCGCGCCAAGGTTTCGCCTGCAACCCGTCGCTCCACCGGACCTATACCTGCGGCGAGATCGTCGCGCTGCTCGACCGCCTGCAGACGCGTGCGCTCGTCACTGAACCTGGCTGGGGCGGCGACCACGCCCGCATCGATTTCGACTCCGCGCTTCGCACCGTGACCTCGTTGCGGCGCGTCTACTCGCTGCCGGACTTCCCCACGCCCGGCCGCGCCGCGCCCGAGCCTGTCGCTGATTCCGACAAGGTCGCCTACCTGGCCTTCACGTCGGGCACGACGGCCGCGCCCAAATGCGTCATGCATTCCGACAATACTTTGCTCGCCAATGCCCGCGACATGGTGCGTGATTGGGGACACGGGCCGGCGACGAAACTGCTGACGCTCAGCCCGCTGTCGCACCACATCGCCTGGGTGGCGGTAGCGCAATGGCTGATCGCGGGCTGCGAGCTGATCGTCAACGATCTGCCGACGGGCAAGCAAGCGCTCGACTGGATCGTCGAGACCGGCGCCACCTATGTCATGGGCGTGCCGACCCACGCCATGGACGTGCTCGCCGAGCAGGAGCGCCGCGGCATGGCCCGACTGGGCGCGGTCACGATCTTTTACATGGCGGGCGCGCCGATCCCGCCATCGGTGGCGGAGGCTTTCGTCGCGCAGGGCATCAAGCCGCAGAACATCTACGGCATGACCGAGAACTCGTCCCACCAGTACACGCATCCGACCGACGATCACGCAACGATCGTGGCTACCTGCGGCCGCGGCGGGCGCGCCTACGAGGTACGCCTGTTCGATCCCGCCGACCGCGACCGCGAGGTCGCGGGCGGCACGGTCGGCGAGATCGGTGGGCGGGGCGCCGCGCTGATGCTCGGATATTTTGGCGATCAGAACGCAACCGCGGCGAGCTTCAACCGCGACGGCTGGTTCCTCTCGGGCGACCTCGGCGTGCTCGACGGGCACGGCAATCTGACGATCGTCGGCCGCTCCAAGGATCTCATCATTCGGGGCGGCCACAACATCCATCCGGCCCACATCGAGGCGCTGGCGCTTCGCCACCCCGCGGTTGCGCGCACCGCCTGCTTCCCGGTGGCCGACGCGCGGCTCGGCGAGCGGGTTTGCATTGCGGTCATCGGCACGATCGCGCCCGACGCGCTACTGGCGCATCTTTCGACCGAGGGGCTGTCGATCTACGACATGCCGGAATACTTCGTCGCCCTCGAAGCCTTCCCGCTTACCGCAAGCGGCAAGATCCTCAAGCGCGAGCTGGTCGAGATGGTGAAGCGCGGCGAGCTTTCCCCATTGCCGGTCCGCTGGCAGCGGGCGCGGGAGAGCGCATGATCGCGATCATGACGGTCGATCGAATGACGTCGCTGACTTCGATGAACGACGTGCGGCTCCGGTCGATCGCCGAGGCCCGGAACGCGCCGACGCCAGTCGCAATACTGGCCGAGCGCGGTCCAGCAAAGGGCTACCTTTCGTTGATTGATCTCGCACCGGGGCGATGCGAAAGACTGGACCTTGGTCGATCGCTCTCAATCGCGAGTCACTGATGCCTTGGATGGTCGGCGTCGATGTCGGCGGCACGTTCACCGATTTCTTCGCGTTCGACGACGTGAGCGATCGGATCGTTCTGCACAAGGTTCCGTCGACGCCCGATGCGCCAGCCGAGGCGGTCATCGTCGGCCTGCGCGAGCTTGAGCGCCGTTATGGCATCGATCTGGCGACCGTCACGCGGCTTTCGCACGGCACCACGGTCGCCACCAATGCGCTGATCGAGCGGCGCGGCGGCAAAGTGGCCCTGGTCGTCACTGCGGGCTTTCGCGACTTGATCGAGATCGGGCGGCAGATCCGTCCACACGTTTTCAGCCTGCAGGACGACTATCCGGCACCGCTGGTGCCGCGCGAGCTGCGGTTCGAGACGCCGGAACGCATCACGGTGAACGGTGTGCCGCTGCACGCGCTTGCGCCGCAAGCGCTGCCCCAGCTGGTCGAAGCGATCGGAGCGGCCGAGCCCGACGCCTGTGCCGTCTGTCTGCTGTTCTCGTTTCTCAATCCGTCGCATGAGATCATGGTCCGCGATGCGCTCGGTGCCGCCTATCCGAACATGTTCCTGTCGATCTCGTGCGAGGTGCAGCCGGAGTTTCGCGAATACGAGCGGCTCTCCACCACGGTGCTCAACGCCTACCTGCAGCCGGTGATCGATCGCTACCTCGGCGATTTCGCCAAACGCGTCGGGGCAACGGCGCCGAATGCAACGCTCGGGATCAACCAGTCGTCGGGCGGCCTGATGTCGGTTGCGCGCGCGCGCCGGGTGCCGATCCGCACCGCCTTGTCGGGACCGGCCGCAGGGACGGTTGGCGCGATCCACATGGCGCGCCTTTCAGGCATGGCGGACGTCATCTCGCTCGACATGGGCGGGACCAGCGCGGACGTCGCCTTGGTGCGCGGCCTGAGCGCCGGCACGACATTCAACAAATGGATCGAAGGTTACCCGGCGCGGCTCGCCTCGCTCGACATCAACGCGGTCGGCGCCGGCGGCGGCTCGATCGCATGGTTCGACCGCGACGGGCTCCTGAAGGTCGGGCCGCAGAGCGCGGGCGCGCAGCCGGGGCCCGCCTGCTACGGCCGCGGCGGCCGCGACGCGACCGTCACCGATGCCAACCTGGTGCTCGGTCGTCTGTCGCCGCGCGGACTCCTGGGTGGCGACATGGCGCTCGATGGCGCTCTGGCCCGCCAGGCGATCGCGCCGCTCGCCGAGCGTCTCGCCTTCACCATCGAACGCGCCGCACACGGGATCGTCGGTATTGTGGTCGCCAACATGGTGCGGGCGATCCGCGCCATCTCGGTCGAGCGCGGCCATGATCCGCGCGCCTTTGCGCTGCTCCCGTTCGGCGGCGCTGGCCCGCTGCATGCGACCGATGTTGCCAGGAGTCTTGGCATCCGCCGCTGCCTCGTCCCGTTCGCGCCCGGCATCCTGTGCGCGCAGGGCCTGATCGTGTCCGATTTGCGGGAAACCTTCGTGCGCACTGCCGTCACGCCGCTCGCGCCGGAGCGAATGAACGACATTCGCGCGCGTATTGCCGAATTGAAGACGCAAGCCGAATCCTGGTTCGTCGCGGAAGCGATTGCGAAAGCCGACCAAGTCAGCGACATCGTGCTCGATGCGCGGTTCGTCGGCCAGAATTTCGAGCTGCCGGTCGCGCTCGGCGACGCCGACCCCCTGCCCTGCCCCGAGAACATCCGGCACCTGTTCTTCGCCGAGCATGAGCGCGCCTATGGCTTCCACAATCCCGCCGATCCGGTGGAGATCGTGAACTTCCGCCTGATCGCAGTCGGACGCTTGCGTCAGCCGGCGGCGCGCCCGGGCGAGCGACGTAACGAGCCGGCGCACCGCCCGATCGACAGCCGGCCGGTATGGTTCTCTGCCGCGCAGGCGGAACCGACGCCGGTCTACGACCGCGCAGCGCTTCGGCCCGGGGACGCCATCTCCGGTCCGGCGGTGATCGAGCAACTTGATTCGACGACGCTGCTGTTTCCCGGCGACCGCGCCGTCGTCGACCCTTACCTCAACCTCCTGGTCGAGCTTGCACAATGAGCACGCCTCGGATGCCCTCCGTCGTTGCGAGGAGCGCAAGCGACCAAGCAGTCCAGCGGCTGCAGCGGAGCCTGGATTGCTTCGCTTCCCTCGCAATGCCGAACGCCAATGCGAACTAGCCTGGACAGAGTTGCCACCCCATGAGCATCGATCCGATCACGCTCGAGATCCTGTCGAACGGTCTCAAGTCGATCGCCGACGAGACCTACATCGCGCTGATGAAGAGCGCGTACTCGACCAACATCAAGGAGCGCCACGACCACTCGACCGCCATCATCGATCCGCGTGGACGCCTGGTCGTGCAGGCCGAGAATTCTCTAGCGATCCACCTCGGCTCGATGATGGGGCTGATGAGCGCGCTGCTCTCCAAGGTGCCCCTGTCGGACGTGCGCGAGGGCGACATCTTCATTGCCAACGATCCATTCACGGCCGGCGGCACGCACCTGCCGGACGTCAACATGGCGATGCCGGTTTTTGCCGACGGCGAGCTCGTCTGCTTCATGTGCAATATCGCGCACCATGCCGATATCGGCGGCATCACGCCCGGAAGCATGGCCGGCGGCACGGAGATTTACCAGGAAGGGCTGCGGATCCCGGTCGTGCGGCTGTTCCGCGAGGGGAAGCTCGCCGAGGACGTGCTCGCTCTTCTGCTGCTCAATGCCCGCGTGCCGGAGGAGCGCCGCGGCGATTATTTCGCGCAGGTGGCGGCGTGCCGGCTCGGCGTACGGCGCGTGAACGAGATGATCGAGGCGCGCGGGGCCGCCATGCTCGCGACCGCCTTCGACGAGATCATCCGGCGCACCGGCGACCGGCTGCGCGACGCGCTCACGCGGATCGCACCGGGCGAGTACACCTTCGAAGACGTGATGGATGACGACGGCGTCGGCACGACCGACATCCCGATCAAGCTGCGAATCGTCGTCCCCCCGCATGGCAGCAACCGGAAGGTTTTGTTCGACTTCACCGGCTCGGGACCGCAGGTGAAGGGCAACATCAACTCGACCATCTCGGCGACGCAGGCCGGCGTGCTCTATTCACTCAAGGCCCTGCTCGATCCCGACGTGCCCAACAACCAGGGCCTGATCGATCTCGTCGACATCGACGCACCGCTCGGCACGCTGATCAACGCCAGATTCCCGGCCGCGGTTGCGGCCCGCGCCAACACTGCGCAGCGCATCGTCGACGTGGTGATCGGGGCGCTCGCGCCCGCCATTCCCGAGGCGGCGGTCGGCGCTGCCAATGGCGCCAACACCACCGCGGTCTTCTTCGGCCACGATCCGCGCCACAGCCGCGACTACGTGTATCTCGAGACACTCGGCGGCGGCTTCGGCGGGCGCTTCACCAAGGACGGCAAGGACGGGGTGCAGGTGCACATCACCAACACCTCGAACCTGCCGATCGAATCGATCGAGATGGAGTATCCGCTGCTGGTCGAGAGCTACGGCTTCGTCGCGGATTCCGGTGGACCGGGCAAGCATCGCGGCGGGCTCGGTCTGCGGCGCATCGTGCGGCCGGTCGGCCACACCATGACGTTCTCCGGCCAGGGCGAGCGCTTCATCAACCAGCCCTGGGGCCTGTTCGGCGGTGGCGAGGGCGGCACCGGACGCTTCGTCAAGCTGAGCGGCACCGACTCGGTGACGCTGCCCACCAAGCCGGCAAACCTGGAGGTCACACCCTCCGAGGCGATCGTGGTCGAGACGCCGGGCGCCGGCGGCTATGGCGCGCCGCGCGAGCGCGACCGCGCCGCGCTCGCGCAGGATTTCCGCTCCGGCAAGTTCAGCCGCGAGTATCTGATCCGCCACTACGGCTACGATCCCGAGGCCGCGGGCGGTTGACCGTCGTTGCAGCTTCAATCTGGGACTACGCATGACCTATGACTTCATCGTCGTCGGGGCCGGCATCAGCGGAGCCGCGAGCGCCTATCATCTGAGGGAAACGGGCGCGAACGTCCTGCTGATCGAGCGCGGCGAGCCGGCGAGCGGCGGCACCGGCAAGAGCGCAGCCATCATTCGCCAAAGCTATTCGACGCCATTGCTGGTACGCCTGGCGCACGCCAGTATCACGATGCTCGCGCGCGCCAAGGACGAGCTTGGCCAGGACGCCGGCCTGGTGCAATCGGGCTACTGTTTTCTGATCGCTTCCGACATGCTCGACGGCGCGCGCCGGAACGTGGCGATGCAGAAGGCTCTCGGCATCGTCAACGAATGGTGCGATGGCGCCGGCTTCGGCCAGCACCTGCCCGACCTTAATCCGGATGGCATTGCGGCGATCGTCTACGAGCCGCACGGGGGCTACGCCGATCCGGTGCGGGCGACCGAGGCCTACGTCGCCGCGTTCCGCCGCCTAGGCGGCGAGCTCCAGAGCCGCACACCCGTGCGGCGGCTGGTGCGACGGGGCGATCGCGTCGCGGGCGTCGAGCTCGACACCGGTACGATCAGCGCCAGCTTCGTCGTCAACGCCGCCGGCCCGTGGGCGAAGCCGCTCGCCGAGAGCGCCGGCCTGGCGCTGCCGCTGCGCACGGTGCGCGAGCAGGACACGGTCTGGCAGGTGCCGGCCGGGCGCAAGCTGCCGAGCGCCTCGATCTCGAATGGCGTCGATGCGATCTACTTGCGCCCCCTCGGGCACGGACGCTTCATCATCGGGCGCGGCTTTCCCAAGGACTATGTCGACGTCGATCCCTACAACTACAGGGTAACCGCCGACGATGCCTTCATTGCCGACGTGCAGGCGCGCGCCGAACACCGCTTCCCGGCCTTCGCGGGGATGAAACTGATCGAAGCTTACGCAGCGCTCTATGACGTGACGCCGGATTGGTATCCATTCGTCGGCCCGCGTGGCGGCATCGAGGGCTACGCCGACTTCTGTGGCGGCAGCGGCCACGGGTTCAAGATCGCACCCTCGATCGCCAGGGAGCTGGCCGACTGGCTCATCGCCGGCAAGGTCGCCGACGACTTCCGGCAGCTGAGCCACGACCGCATCGCGACCGACAATCTGTTCGTGCAATCTTTCGGCGGCAACCGCGGGTGAATGCCATGATCAAGATTCACAACTTTGCGCGCGGTGCGCGCGGACAGCGCGCGATGTGGCTGTGCGAAGAGATGGGGCTCGCCTACGAGGTGCAAAATCATCCGTTCCCGGTTCCCGCCGCGTATCGTGCGCTCAATCCGCTTGGCACCGTCCCCTTCCTCGAGGATGACGGCGGCGTCGCGATGAACGAGTCGGTTGCCATCATGCTCTATATCGCACAGCGGTATGGGCCGACGCCGTTGCTGCCGACCGCCGACCCGGCGCTGACCGCAAAGTGCCTGCAGCTGACGGTTTTCGGCGAGACCGAGATCGGCATGAACCTCAATCCGCTGCTCGCCGCCCATTTTGGCGCGGCTGCAGCCGACAAGCGCAATTGGTCGGTGCTCGGGATCGAGCAGCGGGTCGAGCGAGCCGTCCAGTATGCCGAAACGCTCGTGCGCGGCAGGTCATATCTCATCGGACATGACTTGACGCTCGCCGATATCTCCGTGGCCTGCGGCCTGGGCATTTGGCAGGGCGCGCTCGGCGGACAACTTCCCGAAGCGCTCAAGGTGTATCAAGACGGGTTGCGAGCACGGCCCGCATACCAACGCGCCAGATCGCGTTGCGCAAACACGACGGACTGATCCGCTCAATCGGGCATTTCGGCGGCTCCTGGGCTCATTCGCCGTTGACCTGGGGGAGGCGAAGGCCGGCGGCGGGATCGAGCGAAGCAGGATCCGGGGCATGTGATTGCGAGCCGGAAGCAGAGCAATCCGGTACGGCCGGTGATTGGCTTTGCACTCCTCGCATGACGACACTCGCGGCGACGACTATGCTGCGCCCGGGCGCGCTCGCTTCATCCGGGCTACGGGCTGCGTTGCGCATCGAGGAGACCGCATGGCGCTCCTGCAGGTCAAAGGTCTGCGCCGCCGCTTCGGCGGTGTCACCGCCCTCGACGGCGCCGACCTTGTCGTCGAGGCCGGCCGCATCACCGGCCTGATCGGCCCGAACGGCGCCGGCAAGACGACGCTGTTCAATGCGGTGACCGGCGCGCTGCGTCCGAACGCCGGCTCGGTGTATTTCGACCGCATCGATGTCACCGGCTGGCGCCCGGATCGGCTGGCTGAGGTTGGGCTCTCGCGCACGTTCCAGATCGCGCGCGGGCTTGCCGAGCTCACGGTGATGGAGAATCTGATGCTGTACGGCAAGCATCAGCCCGGCGAGACGTTCGCCTCCGCGGTGCTGCGTCCGGCGGCGGCGCGGGCGCGCGAGGAGGAGTTGCGCCAACGCGCGCTCGCGGTCGCGCGCGAGCTCGACATCCTCGAGGTCGGCGACGACCGCGCCATCGACCTCTCGGGCGGCCAGAAGAAGCTGCTCGAGCTCGGCCGCGCGTTGATGGCGGAGCCCAAGCTGATTTTGCTCGACGAGCCCGCCGCCGGCATCAACCCGACGCTGGCGCGGCGGCTCGCCGCACACATCCTGGCGCTCAAGGCGCGCGGCATCACCTTCCTGATCATCGAGCACAACATGGGGCTCGTGGCGGAGCTCTGCGACCACGTGGTCGTGCTGGTCGCCGGCAAGCCGTTCGCGCAAGGGCGTTTCGCCGAGCTGCGCGCCGACCGTCGCGTGCAGGAGGCCTATATGGGTCACCGGGCGTGACGGCACGCCCTCCCGGCCGTCAGACCAAGGCCGCGCGGTAACGCGACCGAGCCTGCGCGCGCCGGCGATCGGCGAGGCTCGCGAGCCAGTTGGCGAAAAACTTCTCGGCCGGGCGTCGCCAAGTGAACGGCGGGTGCTTCGAGAGATCGTCGTCGGGCCAATAATTCTCCGGCAGTGAAACGTCGGCCCGCCGCGAGCGGTCACGCACGTACTCAAGCCCGAGCGTATCGGCATCGTATTCCAGATGGTTGAACATGTAGAGCGCGTTGCGACGCTCGTCGCCGATCAGGCAAAGGCCGCTCCGGGGCGATTGCGCCAGGCACGCGAGGCCGCGCTGCCACGGCACGTCGGACGCGCTTACCTCGGCATGCCGCGATACCGCACACGCGAAGGTGATCCCGAGTCCGTCGAGCAGAGGCTCCCGCACCGCCATGACCTGCTGCGCGAAGATGCCGAACAGCTTGCGCGGCAGCATGCGCAGCGGCACGCCGTGGAATCGCCAAAGCGCGGCAAAGGCGGCCCAGCAGACGTAGATCGTGCTGCCGACATGCGTCGCCGCCCAGTCGCAGATCTCGACCAGCTCGCGCCAATAGATGACGTCTTCGAATGGAACGTGCTCGAGCGGCGCGCCGGTGACGATCAGGCCGTCGAGTTTGCGCGGTAGCGACGTCGCGCTCCAGCGTCCATAGCGCTCCGTCCCCTCGACGCCAGGTCGATGCGAGCACGGCAGGCCGAGCACCAACTCGACCGGCTGGCGGGTCGCGCCGAGCAGGCGTGCGAACTGCGCCTCGGTGCTGGTTTTGTCCGGCATCAGGTTGAGGAGCCCGATGCGCAGCACCGTGTCGCCGACGGGCGGCGCGTTCAGCACCTCGATCCCCTCGCGCCGTAGGAGCGCCGCGGAGGCAAGTCCCTCGGGCAGGATAATCGGCATGACGGTGCTCCGTCGGTTGGGAATGAAGGGGCAGACGGCGGCCGGGGGAGAACACCGCCGTCTGCCGCGGCGTACGGGGAGTGCCGGAAGGGTCAGGCCGCCACCGCCACCGGCTTGGCCGACGCCGCCAAAGCCTGGTCGAGATCCGCGATGATGTCGTCGATGTGCTCGATGCCGACGGAGAGGCGCACGTAGCCGGGCGTGACGCCGGTCGCGAGCTGATCGGCCGCGCCAAGCTGCGAATGCGTGGTCGATGCCGGATGAATGGCGAGCGAACGGGCATCACCGATGTTGGCCACGTGATAGAAGAGCTGGAGCGCGTCGATGAAGCGCGCGCCCGCCGCACTGCCGCCTTTCAGCTCGAAACCGACCAGGCCGCCGTAACCGTGCTTGAGGTAGGTGTTGGACCGACGGCGCTGCTCGGCGTTCTCGTGCATTCCGGCGTAGATCACCCGCTCGACGGCCGCATGCGACTTGAGGTGTCGGGCGACCGCTGCCGCGTTGCGGCAGTGCTCGCGCATCCGCAACGGAAGTGTCTCGAGCCCCTGGATGAACTGGAAGGCGTTGAACGGGCTCATGCACATGCCCAGGTCGCGCAGCAGCACGACGCGGGCGCGGATGATGTAGGCGATGGGCCCCAGCGGCTTCACTGCCTCGGTCCACACCGCCCCGTGATAGCTCGGGTCGGGCTGGTTGAGGTTCGGGAAGCGCTCGCCGTGCGCCGCCCAGTCGAAGTTGCCGCCGTCGACGATAACCCGCCGATCGAGGTGCCGTGGCCGCCGATGTACTTGGTGGTCGAATGGACGACGATCGCGGCGCCGTGGTCGAATGGCCGGCAGATCAGTGGCGCGGCCGTGTTGTCCATGATCAGCGGCACGCCGAGCTTGCGCCCGATGGCGGCCACCTCGCCGATCGGGAACACGATGAGCTTCGGGTTGGGCAGCGTCTCGGCATAATAGGCGCGAGTGCGGCTGTCGGTCGCTCGCCGGAAGCCCTCGGGGTCGGCCGGATCGACGAAACGCACCTCGATGCCCATGGACGGCAGCGTGTTGGCGAACAGGTTCCAGGTGCCGCCGTAGAGATCGGTGGAGCTGACGACATTGTCGCCGGGCCGGCACAGGTTCTGCAGCGCTATTGCCGACGCCGCCTGGCCTGAGCTGACCGCGAGCGCCGCCACGCCGCCTTCCAGCGCCGCCACCCTCTGCTCGAGGGCGTCGCAGGTCGGGTTCATGATGCGCGAATAGACGTTGCCAAACTCCTTGAGCGCGAATAGGTTGGCCGCGTGCTCGGTGTTGCGGAACTGGTAGGATGTGGTCTGCACGATCGGCACCGCCACCGCGCCGGTCGTGCCGTCGCTGCGCGGGCCCGCGTGCAGCACCATGGTCTCCGGGTTCTTGCTGTGTATCGGCATCTTCCCTCTCCTTTCGCGCGCGGCGTGCGCTTGAGCCGCTGGATGCGGCTCGCTCGGCCGGCTGTCCGCCCGTGGCGCGGCGGCCCGGGTGAGGGGAAATGTGTGGCGACGCGTGAATTGATGCTTGAAGGAAACCCTGAGGTTTCCTTGGAGATTTCCTGAGATTTTCGAAATCAGGCGCCCAGGCGAGGCGGAACGGAGGCCGGTGTGCCTTGCCGCTACTCAACGCCGAGCCAATGCCCCGAGCGCCGCGAGCGCGACGCGGAAGGGGCAACGCGGCCCGCCGAACGAACCACGTGATCGCGGCGCCGGAATGCGGGACACGAGCAACCCGCAGCCAGATGGGCAACGGCAGATCAGGCCTGGTCGAATAGCTTCACCGACCCCTTGATCGCTTTCCAGGCGTAATGGCCGCCAGCCATATACCTGGCGTCGAACCCGGCCCTTCGCAGGGCGACGGCCGTTTCGCAGCCGACGTGGAAGCCATAGACACAAAACGTCACCACCGGCTCGGTCTTCGAGAGCTCGCCGATCCAAGCGTCCAACCGCTCGGGATCGCGCCAAATCGCTCCCTCCATCATTTCGTGGGACCTGGTGGTGTAGTGCCGAGGGCGCGCATCGATGATCTGGACCGGCACGCCGGAATCCAACATTCCCTTGACTTCCTCGGGGGTGATGGACGGCAGATCGCCGAACTGCGGTTGCACGAGCCGTATCGGCGGTTCGACTTTCACTGCGTTTTCGTATCGCGCCTGCACCGCATTCCAGTCGATGTTGCGCATGAACGCGGCAATGTAGGCGGTCGCGTTTGCGCCGAACTCCGACTGGTAAGCGTGCTCGTACATGTCGAGGGCGAGGATTGGAATTCCACCGGCGATGGCTTGGGCATGCTCCGAAGCGGTCTGGTTGATCAGCCGCCCGTCACGAGGCACGTATATGAGCAGAACCCAGCCGGCGCTCCCGGCCAAGGCCGTAGCGAGGGCGACGAACTCGCTCCGCCAACGATCGACCGAGCCGAAATCGCGCGCGACCGCCGCCGTCATGACGTCCGGAAGCTTTCGTCCGTCTCCGCCGAGGCTCGCGAAATACAGCTCATGCAGCAGCGTGGAATTGAGCGCCGTGAGCTCGTCGCGCTTCAGGCGGCTGATCACCTCGGCCGGCGTCGTGCCGGGATCGAGCGACGCGAGCTCGCGGGCGATGGCGTTGAGCTGATGGAGCGCGGCGCCGTAAATGTGCTCATAGTGGCTCTCGATCAGCCGCGGAGAGATCCCGTTCAACGTCCAGGGTCGGCAGAACAAGGGAGCGATCTCGTATTTCATCGATGTGTTTCCGGACGGCAGAAATGGCGGCGTCTCGTCGACCAACCAGACGACCGTAGAGACGACATGCGTTGTCGCCAAAGCATCATTTCTAGGGCGACCCGAGCTTTTCTCATGGGATTGCTGACAGCCGATGCCGCTCTTCGCGGCGCACCTGGCGGCCGATCTCGCTGAGGTCGCCGAGGTGATCATCGTCGACTTGCGCCAGCGCTTGTCGGCCCTCGTCGCGCGCCATCCACCAGCGCGCACGGGCAACCCAATAGAGCGGCCTCGTCAACCAAGCGGGTCGCACTTTTGGGGCCACGCTCGGCGAGCGTACCGCAGGCAGCATCTTCATGCTCCGTGCACGCAGGCGAGCCTGGCGCTGCGCGCCGAACCTCGCGACCGAGCGGCCTGCTCAGGGAAGACCTCTTGTCGGCGGCGCGCGAGCGGGCCGGACAGCTGGCACCGAGCGGTGGGACGAATGTCACTCGACGCGTGCCGAACACCGATTGCCATCCTGAGCGCCAGGTCGTGATCAATGCCCCTCAATCTGAGATGCTCGTACCGGCGGGCGGCCAAAAGGCTGTCGCGCAAGGCCGAGGCGACGGCCCACAACGTGGTCGCAAGGGGCCAGGACGATGGAGCGGCGGGCTCGACGGAACCAATCAAGTCCTCGTCTTGGTCGATCGGGTCAAAACGCTCCTCGAGGGAAAAGTTCCGCAGCATCTGCGTGCTCCTCGACTCATGGGACGGCGGCGTGTCTCGATTTCGAGGGCAACCAATTAGGCGGCGCCGCAATCAGCCGCAAAGCATCGTTTCTCCGACCACCCCCAGAATATTTCATGATCAGGCGGTTGAGACCGCCAGCCACGAGCACGGAACAGGCCAAGACAGGAGGGCATGACTCACGCTGCCACGCTGGAGCGTGCGCGCTCGAGGGGCGAGATCGCACACGATGTCAGCGCTTGCGCACGGCGCGCCCGCTGCTCTTCTGCCCGTTTGAGGGAGGCTCCGTGCGCTCAATCGTTTGGCTGGCTGGGAGAGACCGCATCCGCCGGACCTCCTCGCTTGCCTCGGCGAGCAGCCACTCGCGGAAGATCGCGATCTTCGGAAGCTCCGCGGTCGACCGCGGACAAACGATCCAATAGGCGTAAGGCACCCTGAGCGCCAGCGTGAACGGGCGAACAAGACGGCCGGCAAGCAGGTCCCAGGAGGCGAGCGCGGTGCGAGCGAGTGCGACGCCCTGACCGTCGACCGCCGCGTCGATCGCCATGCTGGCCTGATTGAAAACCGACCCGCGGGTCACGTCTGCATCGCTCACGTGCGCCTGTTGCAGCCATTTCGCCCAATCCCGCCGGTCGTCGAGATGGAGCAACGGGTGATGCTTGAGGTCGGCAGGCGACCGCAGCGCATTGCGGCCGCGCAGGAGGCTTGGACTGCACACCGGAAACAGCTCCTCCTCGCACAGCCGTGCGACGTGCAGCCCTTGCCACTGCCCGTCCCCATGGCGGATCGCAACGTCCACATCTTCACGCGCAAAATCGACATGCGCGAGCGAAGCACTCACTCGCAGGTCGATACCGGGATGGGCTTCGGCGAAACGTCCGAGCCGATGCACGAGCCACTTGGCGGCGAAGTTTGGCGAGGTCGTCACTGTGAGGACGCCCGAGCTCTGCCGCTGCAGCAGTCGCTCGGTGCCGAGCGAGACGCGGTCGAACGCGTCGCGCACCACTTCGAGGTACGCCTTGCCGGCCTCGGTGATCACGAGCCGCTGTCGTTCGCGCTGGAACAGCCGCAGCCCGAGCTCGGCTTCGAGCGCCTTGACCTGATGGCTGACCGCCCCTTGCGTGACGCAAAGCTCGTCGGCCGCCTTGGTGAAGCTCTCATAGCGAGCGGCGGCTTCGAACGCCCTGAGCGCATTGAGCGATGGGAGCTTGCGCGGCATCGGCGTGCCTCAGCATGAGAAAAATTGGGCCAGCATTGAGAAACGATGCTTTGCCAGGAATCCGAAACTGCTGCAATTGGCGGGCTCCGTTGAGGCAAACAGCCAGACCGAAGGAGCCGAAAATGCAAAATTTATTGATGATCCAGGGGTACGCGGCCACACCGCTGGTGAGCGCGGATACGGCCCCGTCGCGAGCGCCCGCCGTGGGCCTCCTCCACCGTCTCGTGGACGCAATGACCCTGTGGTCGATTCGCCACAACACCCGCCGGGCATTGGCCGAGCTCGACCGCCACCAGCTCCGGGACATCGGCAAGACCGCCGAGGAAGCGCGATGCGAGGCCGCCAAGCCGTTCTGGCAAGCCTAGCCGTGCCCGCGTCGCGGGGGCGGATTTGCGCGCCCGCGGCTTGCGCTGGCGTGGAGGGGCAAGAGATACCGAAGGCCCTGGGGTCGCGGCTCGAATCCATGTGCTCGCTCCAAAATTCGAGCGAGCAGCGCTTGCATGGGAGAGCCCACGTAACGGGGAGGCTGCTTGTGCCCCCGTGTGCCGAGGATACAAGAGTCCCGACGAGCGCTCAACGGCTCCGGGACTTTGCTCCGGCCGTCATTGTTGTGCTAGGCTGCCGGTTGCATCGGCAACGACCAAGCACTAGCTTTGCGATCACGGGGGACACGCAGACTCCCCGTCAGACGGCCGTTCCGTCCAAGCGCTGCGCAGCACTCGGTTTTCCGAGGAGATTGCGCATGGACGAAGCGGCTCACTTCCCCGCCCCACCGTCTCTCGCAACGCCGTCCCTTGATCCATCGGGCGGCGTCGCATGAGCGCGATCGTGGTCCTGTCGCGCCGCGATCTGCAGGCGCTGATGCGTTTTGACGACTACGTGGACGTGGTTGCGCACGGCTTTCGTATGCATGCCGAGGGTCGGACCGCCTCGCCGCCTCCACTGCATGTCCCGGCGCAGGATGGAGGATTTCACGTCAAGGCAGCGGCGCTTGCGCTCGCGCGCGGTTACGCTGCGATCAAGACCAACGCGAACTTTCCGCACAACCGACGCCGCACGGGGTTGCCCACGATCCAGGGCGCGATCCTGCTGTTCGATTCCACCAACGGGGCGCCGCTCGCGCTGCTCGACTCGATGGAGATCACAGGCAAGCGAACGGCAGCGGCGACCGCGATCGCGGCGCGCTATCTCGCCCGTCCGGATTCCCGCGTGGCAACGATATGCGGCTGCGGCGAGCAGGGACGCAGTCAGGTCACCGCCGCGCGGCATGCGCTCAAGATCGAGCGGGTATTCGGTTGGGACATAGATCGCGCCGCAGCAGACGCATTCTCCCGCGAGATGGGGGAGCAACATGGGATCGATGTTCAAGCGGTTTCGGACCTTGCAGACGCCACGCGCCAAAGCGACGTGATTGTGACCTGCACTTCCTCGACAACCCCATACCTCGGCCCGGACCACGTGCGGCCCGGCACGTTCGTCGCCGCGGTCGGGGCCGACAATCCGGAAAAGAGCGAGATCTCGCCCGAACTGATGGCGCGCGCCGTGGTGGTTGCCGATGTGGCCGCCCAAGCCGTCACGATGGGCGATACGCATCACGCCATACGACACGGTGTCATGACCGCCGACGCGATCCGCGCCGAGCTCGGCGAGCTCGTCACCGGCCGCAAGGCCGGGCGCACGAGCGCGGAGGAGATCACGTTGTTCGACAGCACCGGCACCGGCATCCAGGACGTCGCTGCTGCCGCGTGCGCCTATGAGCGCGCCTGCGAACTCGGCGCAGGCTCGCGCGTTTCATTGTCGTAGCCCGTCACAGAGAAACGGGATGGTCGTTCCAGGGCCGAGGGCACGTCAAGCGTTGGGCGTCAAAGGGACGCCGGCTGGATCATCGGCTTTCGAACTGGAGCGCTGGGACACTCTGCAGGCCGACCTTCTATGTTTTCGAGGAGTGCTTTCATGAGTAGAGCAGGCTTTCTCGCCGTCGTGCTGATTGCTTTCACGCTGTCGCCGGCCGCCGCGCAACGGATCACGTTCGGCGACACGCCGATTGGCTCGACACCAAAGGATTTCGAGACGGCCTTGACCGGCGGCGGCAAACCCGGCCAGTGGCAGGTCGTCGAGGATGCTACGGCGGGGGGCGGGCGCGCGCTCGCTCAACTGAGCGTCGATCCAACCGACAACCGCTTTCCGCTGGCGATCTACGCGCCCGGTAGCGCGGCCAATGTCGAAGTAACGGCCCGCTTCAAGCCGATTTCAGGAAAGGTCGATCAGGCAGGCGGGCTGGTGGTCCGTTTCGCCGACGCCGACAACTACTATGTCACGCGCGCGAATGCGCTCGAAAACAACGTGCGCTTCTATCGCGTCGTCGCCGGTCGGCGACAGCAGCTCGCCTCCACCAATACCAAGGTCACGGCCGGAGAATGGCATACGATCGGCCTGAAGGCGCAAGGCGACCGCTTCACGGTGTCCTTTGACGGCAAGGTGCTTCACACAACTGCGGACAAGACCTTCGGCTCGCCCGGCAAGATCGGCGTATGGACCAAGGCGGACAGCGTGACTCGCTTCGATTGGATCGAGATCAAGCCCCTGAACTAGGAGCGCCCACGATGCCCTATACGATAAGGCCCCTGTCGTGCGATCCCGCGCGCATCCCGGGCATGTCGGAACGGCTGATCATCAGTCACTACGAGAACAATTACGGCGGTGCGGTCAAGCGGCTCAACCTGATCGAGGAGCAGATCGCCGAGCTCGATTACACCAAAGCTCCCGGTTTCGTGATCAACGGGCTCAAGCGGGAAGAGCTGATCGCGATGAACTCGATGATCCTGCATGAGTTGTTCTTCGATGGCCTCGGCGACCAGAGCGAGCCGGCAGCGGGGTTGCGTGACGCGCTTACCCACGATTTCGGCTCTTACGAGCGCTGGCGCGCCGAATTCATCGCCATGGGCAAGGCCCTTGCCGGCGGCTCGGGCTGGGTGCTGCTGTCGTGGTCACCGCGCGATCGCAAGCTGGTTAACCAATGGGCGTCCGATCACTGCCATACGCTGGCCGGCGGCGTGCCGATCCTCGCGCTCGATATGTACGAGCACTCCTACCAAATCGACTTCGGCGCCAAGGCCGCGACCTACGTGGATACGTTTATGAACGTGATCCGCTGGCGCAACGCCGAGCGCCTGCTGACCACCTTGTCCAACCAAACCGGGGGCGAAGCAAAGACCTAAGCACAGGAGAAGTGATCATGCGTGTTTTCGGCATGCTGGTGGTCGCGGCGCTCGTCAGCGTCACCACCACCGCCCAGGCCCAGGATCTCGACTGGAAGAAAGTGGATGAGGCGTTGGGCAGAACGGGTGCGGTCAGCGGTGATGTGCACCGCTACGGCTTCCCGCGCGGCGACCTGCAGGTGACGCTCGACGGCGTCACGATCAGGCCAGCCCTCGCGCTCGGCGGCTGGGCGGCGTTCAAGCCGGCGCACGGCGGCGCAATGGTGATGGGCGATCTCGTGCTGCTGGAGACCGAGATCAATCCGGTGATGTCCAAGCTGATCGAGAACGGACTTGAGGTCACCGCGGTCCACAATCACATCCTGCGCGCCAACCCGGCGACCTTCTACATGCATATCGGCGGCCATGGCGATCCGGTAAAGCTCGCCACCGCAATCCGTACCGCCCTCGCCGAAAGCAAGACGCCGCTCGCGACACCAGCGCCCGCGGCGCCTCAGCCTGCGATCGATCTCGACACGGCGCAGCTCGATCAGATCATCGGCACCAAGGGCCAGGCCAACGGCGGCGTCTATCAACTCGCAGTGCCGCGGCGCGACGCGGTGACTGAGGGCGGCGTTCAGCTTGCACCGCCTGGGCCAACGGGTGTTGCCACGGCGATCAACTTTCAGCCGACTGGCGGCGGCAAGGCGGCGATCACCGGCGACTTTGTGTTGACCGCCGAGGAGGTCAACGAGGTGATCAAGGCGCTGCGGACGAGCGGCATCGAGGTTACAGCGTTGCACAGCCATATGCTCGACGAGCAGCCGCGTCTCTTGTTCATGCATTTCTGGGCCAACGACGACGCGCTCAAGCTCGCGCGCGGGCTGCGCGCCGCACTCGACAAGACTGCGCGCGCGAAGAGCTGACGCGCGGCGTTCGGATTGGTAAGCCATGACGAGGCTGCCCATGAAGACGGGCATTGCCGTCGCTCTTCTGGGCAGTCTCGCCGTGGCGGCGGGCGCGGTCGAGGCGGCTGAAAAATTTTAGAAGGTCTCAGGCAGCCAAATTCCTGTGCGCATACCTCAAGCAGTTCGAGCCCGACGGCAGCAAGAAACAATGAGCAAGCATGTCCTGATTATCGGCGCAATGTTGGCTGCGGTGATCGCCTCGACCGCGGACGCGTCTGCGCAGTCGAGCGATACGGCTCCGCTGCAGCTCGAAGCCAAGATTCCGCTCGGCGACGTGGTCGGCCGGCTTGATCATTTCGCGCTCGATCCGCACCGCCATCATCTGTTCATTGCCGAGCTGGAGAACAACTCGGTCGGCGTCATCGACCTCAATGGGCGCAAAACGATTCATACCATCCGCGGCCTGCCGGAGCCGCAGGGCCTCGCCTATGTTGCCTCGGGTGATGCTCTTTATGTGGCTAATGCGGGTGATGGATCGGTGCGGCTCTTCCGCGCCGGGAGTTTTTCACCCGCTGGCAAATTTGATTTGGGCGCCGACGCGGACAACATCCGCATCGACGCCGAGAAGAATCTGGTCTTGGTCGGCTACGGCACGGGAGCCCTCGCCGTGATCGATCCAGTCACCCGGCAGAAGACTGCCGACATTCCGCTCGATGCGCATCCCGAGAGTTTCCAGATCAGCACGAGCACCGATCAGATTTTCGTCAACCTGCCTAAGGCGCGCTCGATCGCCGTGCTCGATCTCATGACGGGGCAGCGGCGCACCAGCTGGCGCATGGTGCATGAAGCGAATTTCCCCATGGCCCTGGACGAAGACAATCAGCGGGTGATCGTGGTGTTCAGGAAGCCGGCAAAGCTTTCCGTCTTCGCACAGGAAAACGGCAAGCTTGTTGCCGAGCGCGACGCGTGCGGCGATGCCGATGATGTCTTTTTCGATGCCAAACGGCAGCGCATTTACATCAGTTGCGGCGCCGGAGTTATTGACGTGTTCAGTACCGAAGCCAATGCCTACCAGCGCGTCGCACGCATTACGACCGTAGCCGGCGCCCGCACCTCATTATTCCTGCCGGGGATGGACCGCTTGGTGCTTGGGGTGAGGGCAACCGACAAGGAGCCGGCGGCCGTCTGGATATACCGCGTGGGTACCTTGAGCAGGGCGTCGGCCGTGGGAGAGGAACGAAACGACCGATCGCACGTTCAAGCGCCGTCACATGAGCATCCGGCGCCCGCTTCGTCCCATTTTCTTGAGGTCCAATCGGAGCCCCCTGCTCGGCGTACTGGTCAGCACAGCTTCTCAAACAATTTCCCCACCTTCCCTTGCGGTTCGTTCTGCCCGGAGTTAACGTTAGCTGCGCGGGGAAACGCAGGCTCCCCGTCAGACGGCTCTACCGTCCAAGCTCTGCGCAACACTCGACGAGTCGAGGAGATTGCGCATGGACGGAGCACCCAATCCAATTGGTCTAGACGGTCTTGGCGCACTTTGGCGACCGCACGTGAGGTCGTCATGCCGCTGAAGATCCTCGGCGTCATCGAGATACCGGCTTCCGCAGGCAGCTCGTTCGACCATGGCGCTTTCGACGCCAGGAGCCGCCGCGTCTTCGTGGCACACACAGGTCGCAACAGCGTCGAGGTTATCGATCACGACGCCGGCAGACACAGCGCGACGTTGCCGGGGTTTCCTGAGGCTGCCGGCGTTGTCGCCGACGACGGCCAAGTCCTCGTGACCAACCGTGGCGCCGCAAGCCTGGCCTGGCTCGACGCACACAGCCTGCAAACGCGCGCCACTTTCAAGACTGGTCCGCGACCGAACGGCGTCGGTCGTTGCGCAGCGCGGCCTCGCGATCGCCGCCTGCATCGGCGACGAGACGCACACCGCCACACTCCATGTGCTGGGCCTCGACGGAAGTCGACGGCACTCGATCGACCTGCCCGGACGGCCGCGCTGGTGCGTGACGGATGCGACCACGGAGCGGCTGTTTCTCGCGATCCGCGAGCCCTCGATGGTTCTGGTCGCGCGGTTGCCCGAGCTCGACAACGTGCAGCACTGGAAGCTTCCGTCGGCAGGCGCGCACGGGCTCGATATCGACCACCAACGCGGCCGCCTTTACCTCGCCTGCGATGACGGCGCGCTGATTGAAGTCGACATTGGCGCCGGAATGGTCCGCAACAAATGGCCCATCGCCGGCGTGCCGGACGCGACCTTCTACAATCCGGCGACCGGCCTTGTGCATGTTGCCATCGGTGAGCCCGGCTTGGTCCAGACGATCGATCCCCGCACTGGCGACAGCGCGCAAGTCATGACCGGTTCGGGAGCGCACACGACTGCCTTGGTCGCGCCAGACCGGCTGTACGTCTTCTCCCCGGTGCATCGTGGAATACTTGTCCTTGCGGACGGATAGGAGGCCGAGATGAAATGGATCACCCGTGAACGCGTGAAAGTCGATCGCGTCGCCTGCCCGTGGTTGATCAAGAAGTTCGTCGACAAGGACGCCGAGTTCGTCTTCGCCCCTGCCGACAAGGTAATGGACGAGGCAAAGCGTCTCGGTGCAGTTCCGTATGACGTCAAGAACGTCGAGCTGGGTCACCACGGCAAGGAATGTTCCTTCGAGGCGATCCTGAAAAAATACAAGTTGACCGACGATCCGGCGCTCGTGCTGCTTGGCAGGATCGTCAACGGCGCAGATACCGACAACTCGCTGTATCAGCAGCCCGAGGGCCCGGGGCTTGAGGCCATCGCCGAAGGGTTCCGACACCTCGGCTTCAAAGACGATCATGACCTCAACGCTGCCGAGTGGATCGTCTACGACGCACTCTACGCCTACTGCCAGGAGATGGCGAACCAGGGCCGGCCCAAGGGAATGTTTGCCGACTAGAGGCGCTGCGCGTGTCCGGTCATGGCCTTACCGCAAACGGTGAGGCCCGCCCACCGAGCAAACCCGTGAGTTCGTAGAGCCCGATCCCGACCAGCAAGATGCCGGACAAGAGATCAAGGCCACGCGACAGTCGCGCGACGGAAGCGCCGTGGCGGGAGAGCAGGTGGACCACCGCGTCACGCGCCAGAACGGCCGCCAGTGCGACGGCGCCCAGGGTCAAGCTGATGCCGATCAGCATGGCTGCCGCAAACGTGATGCCGGCGACCGGCACCGCATGCGCCATCGCATAGAGCATGACGAACAGGGTCAACGGGCAAGGAATAAGGCCCGCAACCAGCCCCACGGCCACGCCTTCGCGGTGCACGTGGCTACGGCCTCGCACCGCCCGTGCCAGCAGCCAGAGCCCAAATGCGGTCATCAACGCCCAGCTCAGCAACTCGAGCGCGGGCGCGCGGCCAACCCCGCCGAGGGTGCGGGTGATCAGCGGGGCTGCGAGCAGGGCCAGGATGACCGCCATGCCGACATGGGTGGCGGCGAGCACCCCCGCGACGCCAAGGCTGCGCATCGCGGCCAGGCGCGATCCGACCAGGTAGGAGGCGAGCACGCTTTTGCCGTGCCCAGGAGTGAGCGCGTGGATCGCGCCGAACAGGATGCCGAGCGGAAGCACGGACAACAACGTCGTCCAATTGCGGGTGGTGGCAAATCCGCTGAGGTTTGCACCCAGCGTTGCGTAAATCCAGCGTTGCGCGTCGTAGAGGTTCACTGGTCCCCGCGATCAATCATGGTTCCTATGACTGCCAGCCGCATCGCCGCCGGCTGGGTTAAGCCTGATCCTCGCATCGGCAAGGGCCGGAACGTGCGTAAAGAGCTCGCGCCGGAACGACTCTGCAACGCGGGCACCCTCCCCGACGCTCAGCCGCTCGTCGACGTCGATCGGCACTTCAGCCAGCAGCCGGTGCCCAAGCCAGCGCGCTTGAACCTGCCCGACCGCCTTGATGCCGCCGACATGCTCTGCCGCATGGCGGATTTGCGCGATGATGCCGGGGTCGACCCCATCGAGCATGCGCATCAGCACGGCGCGTGCCGACTGCCAGACGATGCCGAAGATGGCGAGCGTGATCAGCAGACCGACGATCGGGTCAGCGAGCGGGAAGCCGAGCCAGACGCCGACCGCGCCGAGCACGACGGCCAGGCTGGTAAGGCCATCGGTGCGCGCGTGATAGCCGTCAGCAACGAGCGCGGCGCTGTGGATCTCGCGGCCGACGCGGATGCGGAACACGGCCACGACCTCGTTGCCGATGAAGCCGATCACGCCCGCAGCAGCCACCCAGCCAATCGCAGCGATTTCCTTGGGATGGATGAAGCGGTCGATCGCCTCGTGGCCGGCGACGAGCGCGCTGAACAGAATGATGGCAACGATCGCCAGTCCCGCCAAATCCTCGGCTCGGCCCAGGCCATAGGTGAAGGTGGCGGACGGTCTGCGCCGCGCCAGCACGAAAGCAATCCACAGCGGAATCGCGGTGGCGGCATCCGCAATGTTGTGGATGGTGTCGGCCAGCAAGGCCACGCTGCCCGACATCCTCACCACGACCATCTGCAACGCCGCCGTGATCACGAGCAGTACGAACGACCATTTGATCGCCCACACACCCTTCCGGGTGGTGGCAATGGAAGCATCAACAACGCCGTGGGCATGCCCGTGGCGCCTGCCCTGAGCATGACCGTGATCGTGATGATGGCTGAGATCGTGACCGGCCAACGCCTCTGAGGAAACCCCGAACCAGTCGCGCAACACCTTGAGCATTCCCATGCCCTCTAAAGATATCTTGTGAGCGCCTTCAGCTCTTTGAGGGCGGCTTTCGGGTTCATCGCGCCGTCCAGGCAATGCTCGATGTGATCGTGGATTAGCTCATGCTTGGCATTGGCAACCGCTCTCTCGACCGCATGCAGCTGCTGGGCGAGGTCAATGCACGGCCGGCCGGCCGTGACCATCTCGGCGATGACGCGCAAGTGACCTTCCGCTCGCTTGAGGCGCTTGACGATGGCGGGATGACTGGCGTGCTTCATCATCCTATCCTCCCCCATAGGATATAGCTTCGCAGTGCTTCGGGCAAGGGGCAATGAACTGCTGGATGCGCAATGCACGTGGCGCTGGCGCGATCATCCGCGACCGCGTCGCTTTGGCGTGCGGCCTCGGGAGGTTGGACTGCCAGGTCCGCCCCGGCAGCCGCAAGGGTCCTAGCGTGAACCTCGATCACGCAATGAGGTAGATCGGGCTAGACCAAGCCTGATGGCCGTCGGCCTGCGTCACGCGCAGATAGACCGGCAGGTCAGCGCCGCCGGCGAACCGCGCCTCGTGCTCGAGCCGCAAGGACCGTGCCCAATCGGCCTCCGGCAGGCGGTAGACGGTCAGCCGACGGCCGAGGCCGCCGCCATCGAATGCTATCGCGTCGTCAGAGAGCGATGCGAGATCGACCTCGCCCGAGACGATGTTGGTTTCCAGGCGAAGCGTCCCGCGACCCGCGTGGTCGAGCCAAATGTCGAGGCCGGCGCGGTTGCCGGTCGTCACCGATGTCCAGGCGAGGGCGACGCCGGAGGTCTCCTCGCGCACGCGGCGCTCCGGGTTGAGGAAATTGACCGGCTGGTAGCGCGAGAAGCGATTGCCGGTCACCGCCAGTCGCCCCTGCCAGATGGTCTCCCGTCCGCGGCCGCGATACTCGGCGCCCTCCCACAGCACGCGCACCCGGCGGCCGAGGTCGGCAGCACCATAGGCCCGAACCATCTGCACGACCTGTTTTCCGTGTAGAATGTCGACGCGCTCGAGCGGCGCCGTGCCGATGACGTCGGCGACAAGCCGCATCGGCACGCCCCCCGGCCGGACGATGTCGCCCATCATCGCGTCGCGCACCGAGAGCTCCTGCGCCTGGCCGAGTTGCGGGTCGTGCGAGAATCCGGTCACGGCTTCGGCGAACGAGGCGTTGAGGTCGAGAAAGATGCGGGTGCCGGTGGTCCCATAGTGCCGCCGCCGGCGCAACGCCTCGAACAGCGCATCGCGGGTGAGCTCGCGCATGAAGTAGCAGGTCAATCCGCCGATCGCGCCGAACGTGGAGGCGCCCGGCTTGGTCGCGCCCGGGCGCCCCTTGTGATCGTCGCTGTGGCATACGACCCCGACGCGGTACCCCATTTCGAACGCGTCATGCAGCAGCCACTCGAACGTTCCCCAGCTGGAATGTACTTCCACGGCGGGTTCCAGCCTCACGTCATGGGCGTACTTGATGTCCGCGTAGCGCCCGCCGACGTGGGCGATGACGATCGCATTCTCGCCCGCAAGCGCGCGAAACAGCTCGTCGGCCGTGTGGATGGCGTCGCTCGAGGTTTGACCCTCGACCAGGATATGCGAGGAGCGGCGGATTGGACGCCCTTCGTCGCGGTAGAAGACGTTGCGATCGCCCCCCATCCCGGTATTGCCTGACCATTCGTAGCCGGGCACGCACACGAAGCGACCCGGCTTGTCGAACTCGGCGGTCAGCCGGTTGAGCCTGGTCCAGAACGCGTCGGTGATCTGGAAATCATTGCCCTGGTGCCCGACGATATCGACGAATGCCCGGTCGCGCGCATAGCTGAAATAGGCTTCGGCCGAACCCATGCCGATCGTCTCGCCGCTCTGCCCGTGCAGATCACCCCAGTAGCGGCGCAAGGTGGGCGCCGTGACCACTCGCAACGGGTTGGCGCGGGCAAGCTCTTCGCCCGTTTCGGTGACGATCTGCAGCTCCACGTCGCCAGCCGTGTCGGCAACAAGCCCGTCGAGGACGACAGGGCTCGCGCCCCGCCTGATCGTGAGCCTTGCCGGCAAAGCCGAGATGGCACGCGAGGCTGCGAGCCTCACCATCTGTTCGGCATCGCTGGTCGGATTGCCCCAGGCGTCTTCGGGGATGATCGCCAAGCGGAACGATTCGCCGGCCGTCACCAGCGAAGGCCAGATCGCTTTCCAAGAATGCGCCGGTCCAGGCACCAGGTCAAAGGCCGGCTGCTCGGGGAGCTCGCAGAACTCATAGGTGGCAAACGCATCGACCGAGGTTTTGAGCTCGACGCGTTCCTCGACATTGGTCTGCAGCCGGTATCCGACCGAGCCCTGGCGACGATCGCCGAAACGCACCGTGACCGTATCGCCCTTGCGCAGATAGCCGCGCCCGACGCGAATGAGCAGCGTATTGGCATAGGGACGAATGTTGAGACGGTCGAACCAATATTCGAGCTTGGCGGCGTTGCTCGCCTCGACGGTGGTGAAGTTCGGCGCGCCCGGCTGGTCGAACTGCGGCTTCGCCATGTCCGACGTCGTGCGCCAGGATATCTTCAGCATCCCGGTGTCATCGATCCCGAACGTGCCAGCCGTGTATACGAGCGTAAGCTCGGCGTGCGAGCCGGCGACGAAGGGCCCGGTCGGCGTCAGCGCGATCGAGCCCATGTGTTCGGGCAGATAGGTCGAGTATGGCATACCGTCGGGCTGCTAGTCGGCCTTGGGGATGCTCAGTTCTTTAACCAGCCGTCCGTACTTCGCATAGTCTTCGCGCACGAGCTGCGCGAATTGATCGGCAGTGCCGCCGACCGCCTCCTGCGCGGAATCCAAAAGCTTCGTCTGCACCCCGGGATCGGCCAGGATCTTGCCGATCTCGGCGTTGAGGCGAGCAGTGATCTCAACCGGAGTGCCCGCCGGTACAAACACGCCAAGCCACTGGTCCAGCACGAGGCTTTTGATCCCTGCCTCGAGCGTCTTCACCTCCGTCACCCCCATTCGCAACGCGCTGCTGGCCAGCGGCCGTTTCATCACCATGGCGCAAGGCTCGGTGGTGAGATTCAGCGGCAAGAGTTTCGACCTCAAGGTCCTGCCGATCCAATTATCGACGACTCGGAGACCTATAGGCATCATCACCCTGGCGAACCGAACTCTCAGCCCCGTCGCACAGCTCTTCGTCAAGGCCGCTCATGAGGTCGCGAAGGGATTGCGGAGTTAACATCTTAACATGCACGCCCTGCTGATTTGGCAAAATCCCACAGGCCCGCCGTCCGCTAATGGAATGGTCCGGTTGCGCTCCTGCCCCAACTTCAATCCAGGCCTCCGCTGAGCACGCCTGCGAAGAACGGCGAGCGCCGCGGTCAGTCACCCTACGAGGAAAGTGCCATCACCTTTGCAGCCGCCCTGATGGTAAGCACCACGCCCATGCCGACGATCAGGAGGCTTGTCGCGATCTGCACGCGCACCATCCAGACACTGCTGAGCCAGTCCAGCACCTTTTCGCCAACCTTGGCGGCAACAACTCCCACCACGACCAGCGTCGCTGCGAAACCGAGGCTGAACACCACGACAGTCACGAGCCCGAGCAGGATCTTGCCGCTGGCCAGGGCGCCGAGCAATAGCGCCAGGGCGGCTGGATCCGGTAGCAATCCGCCAGCAATGGCGAGCACCAGCAGCACCGGCAGCGTGGGCCGACTCTCGGTCACCATATCGAGCTGATGCGCGTGAGCTTTTCCGAAACCGTGACTATGCCATACCACCTGCCCATCATTCATGTGGGAGTGTGGCGGCACGACATTGTGGTCGTGCTCGTGGAAATGGGCGTGAGCATGATCGTCGTGGGCCGTAGTTTCGTGGGGATCACGCGGGCGCTCAACACTATCCGGCGCGTTCATCGCGAGCGCCAGCAGATCGCGCTGCGTCCATAGCATCCACACACCAAGCGCGATCACGAGAATTCCGATCGCCAGCTCCAGATAAGCCTCGATACGCTGGGGCCGCAGCCACGCCGAGCCAAACGATGCGAGCACGCCGACGAGCACGATGCCGCTGGTGTGGGACAGTGTGACGAAGATCCCTAGGATCAGCGCGTCGATGGGCTTGCCGCGCGCTCCGACGATGTAAGCAGCGGCGATCGTCTTGCCGTGCCCCGGCGTGGCCGCGTGCGCGGCACCGGCCCAGAAGCTCGAGGCGACAAAGAACAGCAGCTCCTGCATTCAGGCAATCACGAGAGTAGTCGTCCACGACCGGCGCTTCTCCGCACGCCGTTTGGGCGCAACGAGGATCAACGCACCTATCGGCCTCGAGGCCGTCGAGCGGTAGCTCACGGTGATTGATCTTCCGACATTGTCATGCGGCCGACAAGGCAGAGATCGCCGCTGGCGGCAGCTCGCGACATGGACTGGCGTCCGGCGCGCCTGCGAACTAGTATCGATTGAAAGCCGCATGATGCATGTCGGCATCCTAGTCGTAATGGCGTCTGTGCAATGACCGACACCGCCATCAACTTCATTTCGTTCATATTTCTCGGGTTCTTCCTTGGCATGCGCCATGCAACCGATGCCGACCATGTGGTCGCCATCGCCACCATCGTCAGCCGCGAGCGCACGCTCGCAGGTTCCGCCCTGATCGGCGCCGCCTGGGGGATCGGGCACACGGTCACGGTCATTGCGGTCGGGATTGCGATCATCGGGTTCGGCGCTGTCATTCCGCCACGCCTCGGCCTTTCGCTGGAATTCGCCGTGGGCGTCATGCTGGTCGTGCTCGGCGTGCTCACCCTCACCGGCCTGGGCCGCACGATCGGCGCTGTTGCCGGTGCGACTGCTCTCGGCGGACGCGGGCTTCACTTGCACGACCACGTCCATGCTCACGGGGACTATGTGCATCGGCACCCGCACGGGCACGAACCAGGCTCTCACGGCCATGCCGAGCAACAAACCCCGCTGGCGCGCCTCGACCGCAGCCGCCTCGGCCGGGTGCGCCTCTATCAATGGACCCGACCCTTTGTGGTCGGCCTGGTGCACGGACTTGCCGGATCGGCCGCAATCGCGCTGATGGTTCTGGCAGTCATTCGCGATACCGCCGCGGCGATCGGCTATCTGTTGTTGTTCGGTCTCGGCACCATCGGCGGCATGATGCTGATTACGCTCGCGCTTGCTGCCCCGTTCGCGTTTACGGCCGTTAATCTGCCGAAATTCAACTGGCGGCTGCGCGTGGCGTCGGGCCTGATCAGCTTCGTGTTCGGGGTCATTCTGATCTACGGCACCGGCTTCGCAGACGGCGGCCTGTTCACCGATGCGCCGAGTTGGACGCCGCATTGAGCGGCCAGCAAGCTGGCCTCATCGCCAGCTATGCGTGGCCGCATATCTCCCTGGTTCTGCGGGAGCATTGACCCGTATCGAAACGCAGGAATAGACTGTGCAATCCCACACTCGCGGGAGGATGTGCCATCCTGACGATCGGCAGCTCCCGGACGCGGCCGTTGTTGCTGGCAGGTGTCGTTATCGCGCTCGCCGCGACTGCGCTTGCTGCGCTATTGCATGAGACGCGGCCACCGGCGGCGCCGCATCGCGTGAACGTGGCAATCTCCAGCCGTCCCCAGCCTCCGGCTTTGACTGTCGAGCAGGAACGTTACGCAACAACACTGTGGGCCGTCCACCGCGAGGTCACCCCGTCAGCGGTGGCAATGAGCTTTGCGGGCATCGCTTATCAGACCGAAGGCCGCAATGCGCGCGAACTCGCGCGCAGAATCGAGCCGCTGGCGAAATTCTTTCATGACGCCGAGGGGCGGGTGCGCGCGCTGAGCGCGCCAGCTTCCCTGTCCGAAACGCATGAACGGTACATCGAAGCGATGGCGCTGTACGCGAGAGCCGCCGGCGAAATGCTGACATTCACCGAGGATGGCGACGCGCGTCATCTCGCCGACGCGCACCGGATGGGCGTGACCGCCTCGGAAGACCTGTTGCGTGCGGGCGAAGTGCTGTGGCCGGGGCAGTACAAGCCGCACTAGGCGCGCTGCCGACAACTTTGGTTCTGGAGGAGTGGCGAACAAGGTTCCGGGATACGATCCAAATCTCGATCGACTGAAGGAATAGAGCGATGAAAACACTCGCGTTGCAAATGCGCCTCGTCGCGTGGACCGCCGTCCTTTCATCCGCCCTGGCGTTCTTGGCGGGGACCGCCGCCCAGGCCCAGGAGCCGGTCTGCTCGGTATGGCTTATTGAGAGTAGCCGGTTCATGAAAGTGCCCTTCGGAGCATTCATGCCGGACCGCGCCTTCGTACCCGGCAGCACGAATCCGCAGAACAGCATTCCGACCGTCGATCTGCCGGTCAACGTCGGCGTGATCAAATGCGGCAACGAGCTGATTCTGTACGATACCGGGTGGAAGCAGCAGGAATACTTGAGGATGACCGGCTCGGAACACTGGGCTCCGATCGGTGATCAGCTGCGGGCGTTAGGTTTCAACGCTGCCGACGTGACGAAAGTCGTAATCGGCCATGCCCATTGGGACCATGCCGGCCAGCTCTCTGACCTTCCCAACGCCGTGCTCTACGTTCAGCGTGAGGAGCTCAGGGCGATCGAGTGGGCCCTCAACTACCCCGAGCCGCACATCAGGGCTATCAATTCCGATCCGGGCGGCTGCAACAGGACGCCCGCTTGCGGTTACATGCCTCTGACCATGGACGAGGTATACGGCAAGGTCCTCAGAGGTAAGGCCGTCGTCGTCGATGGCGATATGGAGATCCTGCCTGGCGTGCGCATTCACGCGGTGTTCCGCGCCCACACGGCAGGATCGCAGTTGCTGGAAGTGCCGACCAGCATCGGCAAGCTGGTGTTCGGCTCCGACGCATTCTCGTCGTACGAGGCCATCCGGGACTGGATGGTCGCCAATGTGCAGCAGACCGACTCGGTGCAACAGTTTCTCGCTTATGAGAAGTGCTACAAGATCACCGGCGGCTACAACAATTGCGTCGCCGCGCACGAGCCTCTCAGCTACACGGACAAGTATCCGATCACGAAAAATTCTTGGGTGGCGCTGAACGGCGGGCGGATGGCCGAGATCGCCCTGGCCCCTGGAGAGAGATCACGCAAGCCGTGAGGCCTGGAGACTGATGGCTGGTTTTGACGCTTTGGTGCCGTGAGTCGCGCTGCCTGCCGAAACGGCAGACAGCGGCTCGCGGGCGTCGGCGTCGAAATCATGGACTCGGCGCTGCTCCGCAAGAGCGAGCTCAAGTGCATCGCCTGATCGTGCGGCTTGTCTTCTTCTTGCTCTTGCTGAATGGCAGCGCGCGGGCGCACGATCCGAGCAGCTATGGTGGCGTCTTCCGCTCGCGCGACCTGGGCGGCAGCTGGCTCAACGCTGACGTTGGGCTGTTTCTCAATGCGGCACTTGTCGTTGCGGTCGACCCACGCGACCCATCGCATCTAGTGATTGGCACCGATCTTGGCATTTTGAGTTCGCGCAGCGGCGGTCGGAGCTGGAGGGCGGAAGCCGGTGACCTCATCTTCGGTGCCGTGTTCGCTGTCGCATTTTCTTCGGACGGGATGCAGCTATCCTGCGCCGGAACCAGCGGCGTGTTCCGGCGCGAAGGCGATCGATGGAGAAGGGTGCGCGCGCCCGATGCCGCGCTTCCGGCCAGAGCCCTCATTACCGGTGACGACGAAATCTACCTGCTCGGTCGAACCGGGCTGTTCGTGAGCCGTGACGGCGGGTTGACGTTTAGCGCTGTGCCGGGGCTGCCGGACAGCCCCGAGATGACCGCGCTCACCTTGGTTCGGATGCCGCAGGAAACGCTGGTGGCGGTCGTCGACGGACGGGTCATGACCAGTCAGGATCGCGGAATCCGCTGGCGCGACGGCGGACTCGGCGATGAAGGCGCGCCGGTCGATACCGTCGCGTCCGATCCGGTCGTTCCGGGCCGCGTCTGGGCCGCGTCAGCGGATCGCATCCTGCTGAGCGATGACCTTGGTGCGTCATGGCGCGCGGTTGGTCGCAGGTTGCCCGAGACAGCAACCAAGGTGCGCGGCATTGCGGCCAACGCCCAGGCAACGGCGCTCGTTGTCACGACTGATCGCGGAACCTACACCAGCGAGAACGGTGGCGAGTCCTGGCTCCTCAAACAGGACAACCTTCCGGCTCATTTGGAGGCCGGGCCGCTTGCTCGCGATCCGAGCGACCCACAGGTCATTTACGCCGTATACTCACTGATACCGTATTCGGAAGTCTGGCGCTCCGCGAACGAAGGCACCAACATGCTCGCCCGACTAGACCCAATGAGTCTTGCCGGCGGGGTTTCGTTTTTCCTGCTGATTTTGATCGCCGGGGGAGTTGTTGCACGGCAACTCGCGCGGCGGCGCACTGTGATTCGCTCGCCTCGATGAAGCAAGGGAAACCAGCGCGGACCTGGCGGCGCTGGTGGTCGATTGCCGCCTTGCTCGCGGCCGCAGTGCTGGCTGTGGCGGGGCTGACATGGACGCGCGGCCGCACGCCGGTGGCAGCATTCGTCGAGCACCCCATGAGCGACCCACATGATGCGCCGATCGCGATTGCCGCGGCAAGGGACGGCACCATCTGGTTCACCATCGACCGCGCCGACGCGATAGGCCGGATCCGCAACGGCCAGGTCGAGCGATTGGCGACGCAAGGCCGCAATATCGAGCCCCTCGGTTTGGCAATCGGTACCGACGGCAGCGCCTGGTTCACCGACCTCGCGGCGCGCTCCGTCGCGCGCGTCGACAGCTCCGGCGAGGTCGTACGGTACGCGCTGGACACGCCGATTGTGCGGCTCGGACGGCTGGCGATAGCGCCCGACGGTGCCGCTTGGTTTGCGGAATCGACCGCATCTAGCGTGACCCGGCTGAAAGATGGAAAGTTCACGCGTCATGCGATCGATACTCGGCGAGGCGGACCTTACGGTGTAGCCGTGGCGGCGGATGGCACCGTGTGGGCGACCCTGCAAGGCGGCAACCAGCTATTGCGCATCCTGCCCGAAGGAGCCGACGCGACGATCGATCTGCCGCGCGCCGGCGTCGTGCCCACGGACATAGCGGTCGGCAACGACGGCTCTGTATGGTTTTTGCAATTTCGCGCAAATCGCATCGGGCGATTCAAGGATGGAGCATTTTCTGATTTCGTGGTCGCCAAGGAGAACGCCGGCCTCACTGGTCTGGCGGTTGCGGCCGATGGAGCCGTGTGGTTCGGCATGGTGCGCGGCTCGAGCCTCGGTCGCCTGCGCGACGGCAACATCGACGTCTTCAGGCTGCCACGTGATGATGCCCGTCCCTACAGCGTAGCGGTCGATCCGGACGGGAATGTCTGGTACGCCGATATCAGGGGCTATGTCGGGATGCTGCCGAATCGGTATGCGCGGCGCTGAGCCGTGCCGCGGGCGAGGCAGCTAAGTTTCCTCTTTCGACCGACCCCGAGAATGAGTAAAGCGGCCGCTACGCACGCCGGTGCTGCGTGGCATGACTGCTGGGGGTTCAAAATCTACAAGTCGCACATTGAGCATATCTCGTCTGGTTTGCCCCTGGGCATCGCACTGAAATAGCCGACTTCCTTTTGCGCCGGCGCGCGTCACAATTCGACTTGTCGAAAGCGGGAGCACCCCATGGCTGGACAGAAGAGACACGCCGAGCCGGCAGCAGGCAATGGCATCTTGAGCCGCCGCCTCTTGCTCGAGGGCGCGCTGGTCGCTGGCGTGGCCGGCATCGGCTCAGGCGCGTCGGCCGAGCCGCTGAAAGTGCAATCTTGGATGAAGATTCCGGGCGCCGGCTTTGCCGGCTATGGCCAGCCCTCGCGGTACGAGGAGAAGTTGGTGCGGCTCATTCCGCCGCCGCCCAATCCGGCGACGCAGGGCGTCGGCGCCGCGCGCACGCCGCTCCAACTACTCGACGGCATCATCACGCCGTCGGGGCTACACTTCGAACGCAGCCACTCCGGCATTCCCGACATCGATCCCGAGCAGCACCGCCTGCTCATCCATGGACTGGTGAAACGGCCGCTCGTTTTCACGGTCGAGGCGCTGCACCGCTATCCGATGCAGTCGCGTATCGCGTTCATCGAATGCGGCGGCAACAGCCAGGCGCTCAACGCGCCGCAGGCGCTGCCACTCAACGTAGCCGCCATCCACGGCGTTTTCAGCTGCGCGGAGTGGACCGGGGTTAAGCTCTCGACGCTGCTCGACGAGGCTGGCGTCGACCCCTCGGCCCGCTGGGTCATCGCCGAAGGCGCCGACTCCGCCGCCATGAGCCGCAGCATTCCGCTCGCCAAGGCTTTGGATGACGCGCTCGTGTGCCTCTACCAGAACGGCGAGCGGGTGCGGCCGTCGAACGGCTATCCGGTGCGCCTGCTGCTGCCCGGCTTCGAAGGCAACATGAATGTCAAATGGCTGCGCCGGCTCAAGCTCGCCGCCGAGCCTGCCATGACCAAGGACGAGACCTCGAAATACACGATCCTGCTCAGGGACGAGAAAGCCTGGCAGTTCGTGTTCCCGATGGAGGTAAAGTCGATTATCACCCGTCCGTCGCCGGGGCTCGCGCTCAAAGGGCCAGGCTTCTACGAGATCTCGGGGCTCGCCTGGTCCGGCAACGGCAGCATCCGGCAGGTCGACGTATCGGCCGACGGCGGACAAAGCTGGGCGCGGGCGGCGCTGCATGCGCCAATCCTGCCGATGGCGCCAGTGCGGTTTCGAGCGCCGTGGCAATGGAACGGCGGCCCGGCGGTGCTGCAAAGCCGCGCCATCGACGACACCGGCGCGGTGCAGCCCACACGCGGCGCCTTTGCGGCCGAGCGCGGCTTGCGTGGCGTCTATCACTACAACGCGATCGCAAGCTGGCGCATCGACGAGAAGGGGGAGGCAAGCAATGCCTATGCTTAGGCGTCTCGCCCTTATCGCGGCCGCCCTGGTCACGACGCCAGCGTTCGCGCAGCCCCCGCAGTTCGGACAGCCGATCGCACCTGCCGATCTCGCGCCTTGGGATATCAGCATCGGCCCCGACGGCGTCGGGCTTCCGCCGGGCCGCGGCACCGCTGCGCAAGGCGAGGCGGTCTACATCGCGCAGTGTCACGCCTGTCACGGCGAGAAGGGGGTGGGCCGGCCCAATGATGCCCTGGTCGGCGGCATCGGCTCGCTCGCGCCCGGATCCGTGCCGGTGAAGACGGTCGGCAGCTACTGGCCTTATGCGACGACGCTGTTCGACTATGTGCGGCGCGCGATGCCGTTCCAAGAATCGCAGTCGCTGACCAGCGACGAGCTCTACGCGGTCTCGGCCTACCTCCTTCACCTCAATGGCATCATCGGGCGCGACGACGTGCTCGACGCTCAGTCGCTGCCCAAGGTCAGGATGCCGAACCGAGACGGCTTCGTCCTGTTCCCGCGCAATCCAAAATAAACGCTACCGCGTCAGCGCCAGATCCGCCGTGGTCAAAATCGACAAGTCGCAGAATGAGCATATCGTTTTCGGTCTACCCCGACGAGCTGACGTAGGAACGGACATCGCCGTTTCGCCGCGATGGGCCAATTTGCAGACAGTGTCCTAAGACCCTCTCGCGACGACGCGACTGCGGCGCGATCGGACTTTACTCAGGTTGTGAGTTTTGCCAGTGCGCTAGGCGTGAGGGATGATCCGCGACAGCGCGCGGCCGTTCAACACGGTGAGCGCCCCATGGTCGAGCCGGATCCACCCGCGCTTCTCCCAAATGCGCAGTTGCTTGTTGGTGCTCTCGCGGGACACGCCAATCATCTGACTGAGCTCGCGTTGCGTGATCACCAACCGCAGCGGCCCCACATCGCATTCGGTCGTCTTGAGCAGCTTGAGGATCGCCCGCGCCAACCGGACCTGCAAACCGGTGAACATCACGTCCTCGATCTGCTCGTTGCTTTGACGCAGGCGCGCCGACACGAGCTCGAGCAGCTTGATCGCTACCTCCGGGTAGCTGAGGATGAAGGGCAGGAAGTCGCGCCGTTCAATCACCATCAACTCGCAGTTCTCGACCGCGGTCGCATTGGCAGACCTTGGCTGGCCGTCGATCACCGCCAGCTCGCCGAAGACGTCGCCGCGCGAGACCTGGGCCAACACCACTTCATGTCCGTTGATGGTCGGCACGCTGATCCGGACTGACCCATCGAGCACCGCCATCACGCTGCTTCCCGAATCGCCTTTGGCGAAAATCAGTGCGCCGCGCTGCAGGCGCTTGCGGATGACGTAGGACCTGATCTGCTCGAGGGCATTCGCGGGCAGCTGGCGAAACGCCGGATGCCCGCGAAGAAAATCAATCGGCGCCAATGGGGCCGGCGCCGATGGCTCGCTGCGCGCTGTTGCCGTCTCGTTCCGCTGCAGTTGTTGCAATGCGCCACCGGCGCGGGGTTTCCTCAACCCGGATTGCGCAGCATGGCCAGTGGACCGTTTCGGTGACGTATTCATCAGAGCCCTCCCCTCTTCTTCCGGGGCTGTGCGCACTGCCGCCGCCTGCTCCATGAACGCTTGTGCTAGCGCCCGGCCCGGTGGCCGGAGGTGGTTTCACGCAACCTCTTCCAGGTGCCGATGGCCTGGGCAAGGTTTGGAGAGCGGGCAGCGGTCCGCTTGCGGGGCGCCACGCGCGCGTGCGCCAAGGTCCGGCCCACGCCGTAGTCGCGATCGAGCTCGAGCCATGTCGCGCCCCGTGCGTTCAACAAGGCCAACTTGGCGCACTCGGCGCGCACGGACTGTGATGCGGATCACAACTGCTCGAAGTTTTACGCGCGAGCGGTCGCGCCAGATTGCGGGACACGCGATGCAAAGCCGTGCAGGTGTGAAATACCTCACAGGATTTCGCGACTGGAAAGGACAGAGGTCAACGAATCGATGGGCACGACGCGCACCGTGTCAGCATCAGTGGTACAAAAGGCGCGTGACGATGTGATGCCGGTCACAGTGGATCTGATGGCGAGGACATACGGTGGACGACGCCGTCCGCGGCGCAGGCCCGAATGCCAAATTTGTGGGTTTTCAATGAACCAAGGCGGTATGCCACGTGTCTAAGGGCTTACCAGCCGCCTGCGAGTGTGCCGCGAGATGGGGCCTGCTCACGACGGCCAGCGTTGCGGTTGATCGCAGCAAGTTCACGGCGGTGAACAACCGTGATCGGAATTGACGAACTGGTACGATCGATGGTTTCCGCCACCGCGCTGACAGTCGTCTTTTCGGCCCTCGCCGCCAAGCACCTCCTCGCGGATTACGTGCTGCAGTCGTCGTGGATGGCGCACGGAAAGCAAAGGAGCAACGGCTGGCTCGCACCGCTTGCGGCGCATGCCGGCTGTCACGGCGTCCTGACGACCACCATTGCGCTCGCCGCCGCTCCGCGCCTGTGGTGGTTGGGCATCGTCGATTTTTTCGCCCATTCGACCATCGACCGCTGCAAGAGCATCACGGCCGCGGCCTACCGCTGGACACCTGAGCACCGGTTGTTCTGGTGGTCGATCGGGATCGATCAGTCGCTTCACCACCTGACCGGTTTCTTCCTCGCGGTCATCATCGCATCCAGCCGCTGAGGCCTCGTACAATGCACCCAAGCGCCACGGCCCCGGCGGGGACGGGGGACTTAACGCCTGGCAAAGCAAGTGATGATCTGGTCTGAAAAGCTAACAGCCATCCGCCATAGAACGCGACTTCTTCGACAGCATCGGTCAAAACGCGAAAACCTCATGTCGAGCATTTCTGGTCCGCTTTTGCCGCGAAAGCGTCATTAGAGCTGACATGTCGCGCCATCAAGGGCTCGATGCCAGCGGGCCCCGAGTTCCCACGCGCGACGGCTTACCCGCGGCTGATTTTGAGATCAGGGCGCTGAAAGTGCATAATGCGCAGCTGCACCGCTCGACAACAATGTGTTCGATCCGGCACCGTTCTGGCGCGTTAACCGCACAAGTATTCGGAGAGTGCCGTGCCACCCGCGACCAGCGACCACGCCATCGGAATGTCGGCAGAGCTGCGACAAGCGCCGGACGCCGTCCTGCGCCAGTCGCAAGGGCTCGCGCAACCGATCGCCGAACTGGTGCGCTGGTGTCGGCGCAATTCGCCGCGCGTGGTGGTCACGTGTGCGCGCGGCAGCTCCGCCCACGCCGCGACCTTCGGCAAGCATTTGTTCGAGCGCCATCTCGGCATCCCGGTCGCCGCGGCCGCGCCCAACATCGCGACCCTCTATCGCCGGCAGCTCGAGCTGAAAGGTCAGCTGCTGCTGACCGTCTCGCAGTCCGGCCGCAGCGACGACCTGACCGAGTTTACCTCGATGGCGAAGTCGGTGGGCGCCCTCACGGCCGCAATCGTCAACGAAACCGACAGCCCGCTGGCCGCGACCTGCGACGTGCCGCTGCCGATGGCCGCCGGCCCCGAGCACAGCATCGCGGCCACCAAGACCTTCGTGGCGACGCTCGCGGTCATGCTGCGCCTGACCGCCGCCTGGACCGACGACGCGGCGCTCGGCGGCGCCATTGCGCGTCTTCCGTCGCGGCTCGCAGCGGCGGGGGAGATCGATTGGAGCGCCGCGCTTGCGGCCCTGGCGGCGGCGGACAGCCTGATCACGATCGGTCGCGGCCCCACGCTGGCGATCGCGCGCGAGGCCGCGCTCAAGCTCAAGGAGCTCTGCGACCTGCACGCCGAAGCCTTCAGCGGCGCTGAATTCCAGCACGGCCCGATGGCGCTGGTCTCGACGAGCTATCCGGTCGTGCTCTTCATGCCGACCGACGAGGCATCGGCGGGGCTGCGCGAGCTTGCGGCCGATCTGCGCCGCAAGGAGGCTGCACTGTTCGTGACCGGCGACGACGAAGGGTCAGCCGGGCCACTGCGCGCGTTGGCGGCGGACCACCCCGACACCGATGCGGTCTGTCTGATCCAAAGCTTCTACGCGCTCGCAGTGCGCATTGCGGAGCGGCGCGGCATGGACGTGGAGGCGCCGCGCCACCTGCGCAAAGTGACCCGCACCCGATGACGGGGATGCGGCAGCATGCTGTAGCGGCGACCTGCGTGTTCGACGGACAGGCCGTCGAGCGCAATGCCGCCGTGGTCATCGCGGGTGATCGGATCGCCGCGATCGTGCCGCGCGCCGAGCTCGGCGCGGCCATGCCGGTGCGCGCGATGCCCGACGGCGTCTGGCTCGCGCCCGGCTTCATCGACGTGCAGGTCAATGGCGGCGGCGACGTGTTGTTCAACGCGACGCCGACCGCCGAAGGAATTCGCGCGATCGCGGCTGCCCACCGCAAGTTCGGCACGACCGCACTGCTGCCGACGCTGATCAGCGATGCGCCCGACAAGATGCGGAGCGCGCTGGCCGCGGTCGCGGAGCTCATCGACCACCACCCTGGCGTCCTCGGCCTCCATCTGGAGGGCCCGTTCCTTTCACCCGAGCGGCCGGGCGCGCACGCCTCGTCGCATCTGCGCGTGCCGACCGAAGCGGACGCCGCCATGCTGGCAGTGCCGCGCCCGGGCGTGACGGTCGTGACGCTGGCGCCCGAACGCGTGCCCCAAGGTTTTGTCGGGCGGCTTGCGCGCGCCGGCGTGCGGATCTCGCTCGGCCATTCGATGGCAACCTACGCCGAGACCCGCGCGGCGATTGCCGAAGGGCTGACCGGTTTTACCCACCTGTTCAATGCCATGCGGCCGCTCGCGAGCCGCGAGCCCGGCCCGATCGCCGCTGCGCTGGAATCACCCGGAGTGTGGTTCGGCATGATCGTCGACGGCATCCATGTCGACCCCGCGATGCTCCGCCTCGCGTTGCGCGGAGCCGCGCGTCCCATGCTGGTCACCGACGCGATGCCGCCGGTCGGCGGCAATCGCTCGCGCTTTGCGCTCTACGGCGAGGAGGTCACGGTCGCGCACGGCCGCTGCCTGCGGTCGGACGGGACGCTGGCGGGCACCGCCCTCGACATGGCGACGGCGGTCAGGAATTGCGTGCGCCTGCTGGGCGTCCCGCTCGAACTCGCGCTGCGCTTTGCATCCACCAATCCGGCGGGGTTTCTCGGCGTCGATCACTGGCTCGGCCGGCTCGCACCGGGCTACCGGGCCGACATCGCCGCCATATGTGCGGAGAGCCTGGAGGTCGTGGAAAGCTGGGTTGGAGGAGCAGGCGACCCGCATTGAGTGCTCGAAACCACTCGCATGCAATCGCGTTGCGCGGATCGCGGCCGGAGTCGCTGCCTCCACTCGCGGGCTGCCTGACGACGGCAGGTACCGCGCGCGTCACGGCAGCTGTCCGGCAAAGCGCAACGGCTCGACCAGGACTATGTTCTGAGCCCGGAACCAGAGCCGCACGACTACGCGCTCGGAGCGGCCGAGCCCGGCCGCCTCGGCCTCGAGCTGGAGCGAGTGGTTGTTGTTCCCGCTGAAGCGGAAGTGACCGCTGGCGTCGGACTTGGTGCGCTGGCGCTCGTTGTGCGTGACGAAATTGCGCTCAAGCAGGATGACGGTGGCATCCGCGACCGCCCGGCCGTTGCGGTCGACGACGCGTCCGGCGACCATGCCGCCGTCGTTGAGCGCGACATAGCCGTTCCATGCGAGCAGGATCACGGCAATCGCGAGCGGCACGATCACCCAGCGATTTCGCAATGCCTGCTGCACCGTCATCCCTTGGTCGCTCCCGAGGTGAGCCCGCGGATGAATTCCTTCTGTGCCATCAGGAAGACGAAGATCGACGGCGCCAAGACCATGACCGCGAAGGCATAGAGCGCGCCGGTCGTATCTTCGAGGTAGGACAGGAATCGAGCCAGGCCGAGCGGGAGCGTCTGCATGGAGGGTTCGCGGGTGATGATCAGCGGCCACAGAAACGCATTCCACGACCAGATGAACGAGAGCACCACATTGGTCGCGAGCGCGGCCCTCGACAACGGCATCAGCACCCGGAAGATGATGCGCCCTTCGCTCAAGCCGTCGATCCGGGCGGCATCAACCAGCGACGGCGGAATCGCCTCGAATGCCGCCTTGAACACGAAGATGCTCACGATGGTGGAGAGCAAAGGCAATGCCAGCCCCAAATAGGAGTTCAGCAAGCCGAGCTTGGCGGTGATGAGGTAGGCTGGGATGATGGTGGCCTGGAACGGGATCAGCATGCACGAGAGGAAGACCAGCAGAATAGCCTGCCTGCCGGGAAATCGCTTGGTCAGTGCGTAACCGGCCATGGCGTTGAAAACGACATTGCACGCCACGACCAGCGCCGAGACGATCAGGCTGTTGAGCAGATAGCGCGGAAACGGGATCAGGTACCAGACGTCGACGAAATTGAAGAGATGCGGGTTTTCCGGCAGCAGCCGCGGCGGATAGGCGTAGATGTTCTCGTCGGTGACGGCTGTTTTGATCACCCAGTAGAACGGAACGAGCATCACGCCCGAGATGAGCGTGAGCGCGGCGTGTCGAAGGTATGTGGACCTTGACCGCATGCCGCTACCGCTGCAATGCGCCGGCATTGCCGCCGAAAGCTCGATTGGCGAGGTATGTCAGCGCAAGCAGCAGGCTGAACTGCACGACCGTCAGCGCAGCCGCGTAGTCGAACTTGGTCTGACCAAAGCCCGACTTGTAGATGAGCGTGATCAACAGCTCGGTGGCGTGGCCCGGACCGCCATTGGTCATAATGTAGACGAGGTCGAAGCTGGTAAGCGAGTTGAGAATGCCGACGACGGCGCACAGGAACAACGAGGGCTTCAGCATCGGCAGGGTAATGCGCCAGAACCGCGCCCAGCGCGGCGCACCGTCGATCGCTGCCGCCTCGTAGAGGTGCGGCGGGATGCTCTGCAAGCCCGTGAGAATGATGATCATGTAAAAGCCGAGGACCTGCCAGATCTCGGCAACGATCACGGAAGGCAGCGCCCACTCAAAGCTCTGCAGGAAGGGGATCGGCTTGGTCGCAACCCCGCTCTCGCGCAGGAGGAAATTGATGATGCCGCCACGTTCGTCGTACATCCAGCGCCAGATGATGCCGACCGCGACCGTCATCAGCGGGTATGACAGGAATATGATCGAGCGGTAGATCGCGGCCCCTTTCAGATCGCTGTTCACCAGTAGCGCGATGCCGAGCGCAAGCAGGATCGCAAGCGGCGAAACGCCGATGAAGATCAGCGTGTTCTGCAGCGCCTGCCAGAACACGTCGTCGTGCAGCAGCATCTCCTCATAGTGGTCGAGCCCCGCCCAGCGCGCCGGCTTCAGCGGCGACCAATACTGCAGCGAGAGCAGCACGTTCCAGCCGAGCGGCAACACGCGATAAAGAAAGAACACCGTTGCCGATGGCAGCAGAAAGCATGCAATCAGCGCGAGCTCGCGCGTGCGACGACGCCGCCACCAATCGTCGCGCCATGCTTCGACCCGGCCGGCCGCCGGCATCATCCCCGCTTCAATTCGCGGTTAACCTTGCGCTCGGCGTCGGCGAGTGCGGTCTTGGCGTCCTTGCGGCCAAGCAGCACGTTTTGCAGCTCCGGCCAAAAGGCTTCCTTGATTCGGCTGTCGTTACCCAGGCGCCAATTGCCGACCATTTTGTCGGTGTGTTCGAGCTGTGTTTTCAGGATCGCATGCACCAGCGGGTCGTTCTTTTCGAGCTCCGCCAGGTTCCTGGTGTCAACGCCGACATTGCCGGTCACGAGCTTGCGATTGACGCCGAGCTCCTGTGCGCCTTCATTGGTCACGAATTTGAGAAAATCCCAAGCAAGGTCGGGACTTTTGGACGCCTTCGAGATGCCGAGCCCGTGCGAGTTCGGTGTGGCGAATCCGCCAGGCGCGTGCGCGACTCCAAGCGTCTCCGGCGTTACCCACTTGCCCTGACCCTTGACGAAGAAATAGGCCGGCGAGTGGGCGTGAAGCATGCCGACGTTGCCGGCCGCGAAGGCGCCGTTCGGCTCGACCCAGCGACCAGTCCACGCGATCTTGTTGATCGCACCCGCCTCGGTGGCCTTGGCCAGCCGTTCCGTCACCTCGACTGCCTTCGGAGAATTGAACGTAGCCTTTGTCAGGTCTTTCGATAGCAGCTCGACTTCGTTCATGGCGTAAAGCGGCCAGTACAACCAGTCGAAGTTGAGGGTGAGGAAGCCCGAAGCGTCGCTCGCGGTGAGCTTCTGCGCCGATGCGAGGATCTCGTCGAAACTCTGTGGAGGCCCTGCAAGACCGGCCTTCTGGAACATCGGCTTGTTGTAGAACAACAGCGTCTTGGTGATGTAGAACGGCAGCATGTAATTGCTGCCCTCGTAAGCCCAGTTCGAAAGGTAGTCGGCATTGAAGCGGGCGCGCACGTCGGCTTCGTCCTTTAGCCGCGGCGTCAGATCGAGCAACGCGCCCTGCGCCGCATACTCCAGGCCGAGCGCGCCCTGCGTATTGATGACGTCGGGCGGCGTGCCGGCGGCGAGCTGCGTCTGGTAGAAGACCGGAATCTCCGGACCCTTCTTGTCCAGCCATTCGACCTCGACCCCCGGACGATCCTTGGCGAACCGGGCGATCCAGCCGCGGATCATCGGCTCCTGGTCGATGATGTTCCAGGTAAGAAAGCTGATCTTCTTCGGCGCTTGAGCAATGGCGGGCATTCCCAGTGCCGCGGCCGCGACCGTGCCCGCGCTGGATTTGACGAGCGTGCGACGAGAAATCATGGCGTTCCTCCAAGCCGAGAGCCGGCGTGGCCGTTGAGCGGCCATCTGTCTGCTTCGATGCGTGTCCATGATAGGCAGCCGGCAGCCGCTAATCCACCGCAATCACCGCTGCGCCGCGCCGCGCCGATTCTTCCGCTGCCAGGCAGACCGCAACCGCAGCGCGGCCCTCTTCGGCCGAGACCAACGACTTGCCGGAACGGAAGGCCAGGATCGACGCCTGCGTTTGCTTCGCCAGCTCGAAGACCTCGCCCGAGCGCGTGATCGGCAGGTCCTCGAAATTGTCCTGGCCCGCGCGCTTGAGCCGCAGTGTTGTTGCCGCGTCGAGGCTGCGCGCCGTGCCGGCGGACCAGGTCGCGCGCACCGCACCCGTGGTTCCGACCAGCTCCACGGTCTGGTGATGCTCGAAACCCGCCAGCACTTGGTTGACGGCGGCCGTCGCGCCATCGGGAAAGCGCATCAGCACCGAGAGTACCGGCTGCATCCCGGGCTCGCCGGCGCCAAGCGCCTGTACGGCAATCGGCCGTCCGGACCCGGCCAGATACCAGAGTGCGAGGTCGAAGAAATGCACCGGCTCCTCGAGGATCCACGATCCCACGCGGCCCCTGTCATAGCGCCAGCCATCCGAGCCTTGGCGGTAGGGATGGCGGAACAGCGAGATGTGGACATGCTGCGGGCGTCCTACCGTTCCGTCGTCGATCAGCGCGCGGATGCGTCCCCATTGGGGTGACAGCCGGCACTGCAGCCCGACGCTGAGCTGCCCTTTTGAGCGCTTGGCGACGGCAACGATGCGGTCGCAATCCGCCAGCGTATTGGCCATCGGCTTTTCGACCAGCACATGCTTGCCGGCCTCGAGCGCTGCGACCGCGATCGGAGCATGAAGATGATTCGGCGCTGCGATCGCGATCGCCTCGATCGCCGGGTCGCGGATCAGCGCCTCCCATTCGCGATGCACCACCGCGTCGGGGAAATCGGTCTGCGCGGCTCGGGCATTGGCCTCGCTACGGGCCGCGATTGCGACCAGCCGGCCGTCGACCGTGTCGGCGATCGCGCGGGCATGGAAGCGGCCCCAAGCACCGTAACCGGCGACGGCGAAAGTCATGGGCTGCGGCATGGTCTGGAGGCTCCCGGGCTTGGACGGCTGACAGGCGTCAACGGGCCATTCGGCAGCCGTGCGCGTCGAACAGGTGCACGTCTTCGGGCCCTACGTTGAGGCGCACCGGGTCGCCGGCGTGCCGAACCTTCTTGGGCGGCAGCCGCACCTGCACCTCGCGACCGTCGAGCGCGATCGCCGCGAGTGTGTCGGAGCCGAGCGGCTCGACCACCAGCGCGGTTGCCTCGATCGCGGCCGGCTGTTCCGGCGCCGCCCATTCGAGATGCTCGGGTCGGATGCCGACGGTCACCGCCATTCCCTCGAACGTTGCGTCAATCGTGTCCGTCAGCGGGACCCTGATGCCGGCCGGCAGCTCTACCGCCATGGCATTGCCGCTGCGTACGATCCGGCCAGGGATCAGGTTCATCGACGGCGCGCCGATGAAACCTGCCACAAAGGCTGTCGCCGGCCGCTCATAGACATCCTCCGGCGTCCCGAGCTGCTCGATGCGCCCGGCCTCCAGCACCGCGATCCGATCCGCCAGCGTCATCGCCTCCACCTGGTCGTGAGTGACATATATCGTGGTGGTCTCGAGACGCGCACGCAGGCGCTTGATTTCTGTGCGCATCTGCACCCGGAGCTTGGCGTCGAGATTGGACAGCGGCTCGTCGAACAAGAACACCTTTGGATCACGTACGATGGCGCGCCCCATTGCGACTCGCTGACGCTGCCCGCCGGAGAGCTGCCGCGGGTAGCGCTCGAGCAGCGCACTGATTTCGAGAACACGGGCGGCCTCTGCAACACGGGCGCGGATTTGTTGCTTCGCGACGCCGCGGTAGAGCAGCGAGAAAGCCATATTCTCAGCGACGGTCATGTGCGGGTAGAGCGCATAGTCCTGGAACACCATCGCAATATCGCGGTCTTTCGGATCGCGCTCGTTGACCACCTCGTCGTCTATGCGAATCTCGCCGCTCGTCGCCTCTTCCAGGCCCGCGATCATACGCAGGATGGTGCTCTTGCCGCAGCCCGATGGGCCGACGAGAACCAGAAATTCCTTGTCGGCGATATCGAGGTCGATCCCCTGCACCACCACCTGCGTGCCAAACGCTTTTGAGAGCCCCCTGATGCTAACCGTCGCCATGACGAAGGATTGCCCGCCTTCCTCGCGCACAGCTAGTGACTGACGGTGCGCGCCTCATCGCTGCGAAGCGTAACACGCGGGCACGAATGATCTGCAATGGGAAATTTGACGTTCCTGCCGACGCTCCGTTGGTCATGTGACACACGGCCCGTTCTGTTCCTTGCTGACCTCCAGGAGTCGGACGGAACGCGTGAGTGCTCCACTCTTGTGGCGACTGCTCATTGCGCCGCAGGAGCGTAACGATGCTCGCGGTCGACAACGTCGTTGCCGGCTATGGCGCGCGCGACGAGGTGCTCAAGGGCATCGGCCTAGCGGTCTCGAAGCGCGGGATTGCCTCGGCCGGCCTCGCCCGGCCACCGGCGTCGTTGCATTCGTGCGTATAGCGTCGAGGTTATGGAACGCTAAGTCGCCGGTGCCCGCGGACGCGACCCAATGGCTGGCGTTCAATCCGGTCCACGTGCTCCCTGATGCATTTTGATACCGGTCTCTTTGACCGCCGTTGCCCAGTATGCCAGCTGGGCTCGGAAGAACTCGCCGAACTCGCTTGCACTGCCACCAGCAGGCGCTGCGCCAAGCTTCACGATCTTTTCACGCACCTCCGGCTTCGTCAGGACCCTGTTGATGGCTTCCTTCAGCCGGAGAACCACCTCGTCGGGCGTGCCGCTTTTCACCAGAAGCCCAAACCAGTCCTGGATCACGAGACTGGGGAACCCTTCTTCGATGACCGTCGGAATCTCCTTCAGGGCAGGCAGCCGCGTCGCTCCCGTGACCGCAAGCGCGCGCAACTTGCCGGCCGCGATCAGATCGAGGACGGGCAAAGGCGTGATGAACTGGTATTGATTCGTTCCATTGAGGAGGTCAGCGATCGCGCGCGGCAGCGCGCTGTAGGGAACGTGGGTAGCACGCACGCCGGCTTGCAGCTTGAAGAGTTCGCCGGCGAGATGCGCCGGCGTGCCGAAACCACCGGAAGAGAACGTGAGCTTGTCTGGCTCACTCTTGAGCAGGCTCACAAACTGCGGCAGCGACGTCGCCGGGACCGATGGGTGAACCACCAGAACGTGATCCGCCGTCGCGAGCCTGATTACCGGGGCAAAGTCGCTATCGAGCCGGAAGCCCAGGTTGGGAAGGAGCGCGGGAGCGACCGCCGTAGGCAGCGCGATCGAAAGCATATGGTAGCCGTCGGCCGGCTGCTTGAGCACCTCAGTCGCGGCAATGGTCTGCATCGCCCCGGGCTTGTTCTCGACGATGACCCGCCAGCCTTCCGCCTGTCCCAGCTCGTTGGCAACGATCCGCCAGAGGATGTCCCCCGGGGTGCCCGCCGCACCCGCGACGATGCGAATGACGTTTACCGGGAACGGCTTGTCGCCGGTGTCGGCAACTGCGCCCACCATGGAGAGAGCCGCCAGCGAAAGCGCGAGGCAAAGGCGTGGCAGCAGGCGCACGATCATCGGGCTCTCGTGGCAATGTTTTCGACCAGCGCACAGCGTTGGTAAGTCTCCTGCTTGATGATTGGCCTCCCGAACGCGGGGGGCAATTGAAAAGCGCCTTCCTTCCGCGACCCGGAATGTACATTCCGCATTGCGGAAGGCTGGCTTGCTCCTCTATCGGTGCTAGGCTTTGTCCATTGAATGCGCTGGAGAACAGCTCTGCGCAAGGCCGAGACGATCAAAGGTCTGGAACGTGGGCTTCGCGTCCTGCAGGCCTTGCAGGCGCAACCGATCTCGTCGCTGCACGACCTTCACATGTCGACACGGATCTCCAAGCCCAGCCTGCTGCGGATCCTCAACACCTTGCATGAGGCCGGGCTGATATCGCGGCGGTTGGCGGACGGCTACTATCGCATCGCGTTTTGTCCCGAGCAGGAGCGCCAGGACATCCTGGCGAGGTTGCGCAGGTCGGAGAATCCCGACGATCGGCTCGCGCGCGATCCGAAACGACTCGACCGGATTCGAGCCGATACACGGCAGCGTGGTTATGGCACGCGTGATCCGACCTTCACCGGCTGGCAGCACGGCAACCCGCCGCGCGACGATGGACTTGCCGCAATAACGGTGCCGTTGCTGGACCGCGGGAGGGTGCATGGTGCGATCAACATCCTTTGGCTGAAGAATGCGTTCACGGTCGAACAATTTGCCACCATGCACCTCGCCGACCTGCGAACGGCCGCGAACGAGATCGTCAGTTCGTTGCAAACCCCGACCGGGCGTCACCGATAACCATGCTCGCGGTCGAAAACGTCGTTGCCGGCTATGGCGCGCACGACGAGGTGCTCAAGGGCATCGACCTCACCGTCGCGGAGCGCGAGATGGTGGTGCTGATCGGCCCGAACGGCGCCGGCAAGTCGACCCTGCTCAAGTCGATCGCCGGGTTCCTCAAGCCCCGCGCCGGCGCGATCATCTTCGAGGGCCGGCCGATCCACGGCCTCAAGCCGCGGGAAATCACGCGCTCAGGCCTCGCCTTCGTGCCGCAGGAGGCGAACGTCTTTCCCTCGCTCAGCGTCGAAGCCAATCTGGAAATGGGCGGCTATGTCGACCGCCGCGCCACCAGGGACCGCATGCGCGACGTCTTCGCGCGCTTTCCGGTGCTGGCCGAGCGCCGCACGCAGGAGGCGCGCACGCTCTCCGGCGGCCAGCGGCAGGTGCTCGCCGTCGCGATGGCGCTGATGGCCGCGCCTCGGCTGATGCTGCTCGACGAGCCCTCGGCCGGGCTTTCGCCCGCGGCCTCGGCCGAGCTGTTCGCGCTGGTCAAAAGCCTGCACCACGATGGCATGACGGTCGTTATGGTGGAGCAGAACGCGCTCGATGCACTTGAGATTGCGGATCGCGCCTATCTCTTGGTTGACGGTCGCAACGCACGCCAGGGCGCGGCGCGCGCATTGGCTGCTGATGCCGAGGTGCGCCACGCATTCCTTGGCGGATAATCGCTGCTATCATCCACGGGAAGCCGCACACCACAAAGGGGGTAGCCATGTCTCTTGCACGCTCTTCGATCACGCGCCGCCGCGCACTCATGACCGGCACGGCCGCCATCGCCGCGCCCTTCGTTCTGCCGGCATCCAGCTGGGCGCAGGGCGGGCCGATCAAGATCGCGGGCCTGGTGTCGCTCACCGGCTCGGGCTCGCCGTTCGGCCCAAACAGCCGGCAGGCGCATCAGGCCGTGGTCGACGAGGTCAACGCCGCCGGCGGCCTGCTCGGGCGCAAGATCGAGTATCTCGCCGAGGACGATCAGACCAACGCCGAGGCCGGCATCCGCGCCGCGCGCAAGCTCATCGACGTCGACAAGGTGCAGGCGATCATGAGCGTGTGGGCGTCGGCGGTCGGCACCGCGGTGCTGCCGCTGTGCTGGGAAAACAAGGTGATGATGCTGGCGATCTCGGCCGCGGACTCGCTTGCGCTGTTGCCGCACCAGGGCTACTTCGTGCGCACCCAGCCGCATACCGAATTGCAGGGCAAGGAGTTCGGCCGCATCGCGCTCGCGCTCGGGGCGAAGAACTTCTACTGCATGATGCCGCAGACGCCGTTCACCGAGACGACGTTCAAGGCCATCCGCGAAACGGCCGAGCCGAAAGGCGTCAAGGTCACCACTGTGATCTTCGACGGCAAGAAGAACTCCTTCCGCTCCGAGATCGACGAGATGATGCGGGCTAGTCCGGATGTTCTGATGATGGGCGGCTACCAGGCCGAGAACATCGTCATGGCAAAGGACCTGTTCCGCGCCAACTTCAAGGGCAAGGTCGTGGGATTTGCCTTCGGCATGACGCCGGGCTTCATCGACGGCGCCGGCAAGGAGGCGGCCGAGGCTATGTACGGCTGCGCCGAGCCCGCGCCCGCAGGCGGCTCGGCGGCCTATGCATACCTCAAGAAGCTTGTGAAGAAGGACACGCTCGATACCTACATGTGCCAAGCCTACGACCACGTGAACTTGGCGATCCTGTCGATGGCCAAGGGCAAGGATGGCACCGGCACCACCATAAAGGACAACATCCGCAAGATCGCCAACAACGACAGCGCGATCAAGGTCGACAACGCGCTCGACGGCCTCAGGGCGATCGCCGAGGGCAAGGAGATCAAGTACGCCGGCGCCTCCGGCCCCTGCAAGTTCTCCGACATCGGCAACATCATCGAGGTGGCGTTCCGCACCACGCAGGTGAAGGACGGAAAGCTGGTCGAAGTGAAGATCTGACGTGCTGGAAAAGACCCTCCAGCTGTCGGTCAACGGCTTGATGGCGGGCGCCGTGCTCGCGGTGCCCGCCATCGGCTTGACGATGATCTACGCGGTGCTGCGGTTCGTGAATTTCGCGGTCGCCGCCCACATGGCGGTCGGCGCGTTCGCCGGCTACATGCTCAATGCCTGGCTCGGCCTGCCGGCGACCGCCGCCGTGCTCGGCGCCTTCATCGCTGCCGGTGCAATCGGGATTGCGACCGATCACGTCGCGCTTCGGCCGTTGCGCGGCCACAGGGCGCTCACGCTCGCGATCGCCTCGATCGCGCTCAACATCATGGTCGAGAGCACGATCCGCTTCTTCTTCGGCGGCGGCCCGCGCGACTATTCCATCCCGCTGCGGCGGGATTGGCGGTTCGGCTTCCTGCATGTCGGGCCGCAGCAGGTGGAGAACGCGGCGATCGCGATGGTCGCGATGGCGCTGCTGTTCGCGTTCGTGATGTTGACCACCACCGGCAAGGCGATGCGGGCGGTTGCCGACAACCCGATGCTCGCCGACTCGAAGGGCATCGATCCCGACGCGATGGCGCGCATCGCCGTCGGCATCGGCATGGGGCTCGCCGGCATCGGCGGCATGCTGGTCGGGCTCGATACCTCGATCGACCCGCTGGTCGGGTTTCGCACGATCCTGTCGGTGTTCGCCGCCGCCGTGGTCGGCGGGCTCGGCAGCATTCCGGGTGCGGTGGTCGGCGGGCTGACGATCGGGCTGTCGGAGGAGCTGTCGCTGCTGATGCTGCCGGCGACCTACAAGAGCGCGGTCGGGTTCCTGGCAATCCTTTTGGTTCTGACGCTGCGGCCGCGCGGCCTGCTCGGCGTTAAGGCGGCGTGAGGGCGCCCGATGCCGCCGTATCCGTCATTACGAGCAAGGCGAAGCAATCCAGGCGGCGCCGCCGCACTGAATTGCGTCGTCGCTTCGCTCTTCGCAATCACGGCCCACTGAGCGTCCGATGATCAACTATCTCATCGCGATGGCGACGTTCGGTGCGATCTACGCCATCCTGGCGCTCGGGCTCAACGTGATGTGGGGAATGGCTGGGATGGTCAATCTCGGCATCGTCGGCTTCTACGCGTTCGGCGCCTATGTCTCCGCGCTGCTGACCACCAAGGCCGGCGCGCCGATCGCGCTGGGCTTTGCGGCGGCAATCGTCGGTACCGCCGTGATGGCCGCCCTGACGACGCTCGGCCTCACCCGTCTGCGCGACGACTATCTCGCGATCGTCACGCTCGGCTTTGCCGAGGTGGTGCGCATCGTCGCCGAAAACGAGATCTGGCTCACCCGCGGCACCGACGGCATTTCCGGCATCCCGCAGCCGCTCAAGTCGACGCTCGGGCCAGATTTCAACCTTGCTTATCTGGCCTTTTGCCTCGCCGTGCTTGCGCTCGTGCTGTTCGTGCTCGAACGCGTGCGCACCGCGCCGTTCGGGCGCGTGCTGCGCGCAATCCGCGAGGATGCGCAGATCGCCGCCTTCGCCGGCAAGGACGTGCTCAAGTTCAAGGTCAAGGCATTCGCGCTCGGCGGCGCCGTGGCCGGCCTCGCCGGCGCGCTCTATGCCCACTATTCGAGCTACATCGTGCCGGAAATCTACGTGCCCCTGCTCACCATCTATATCTTCCTGGCGCTCACGGCGGGCGGCATCGGCAACAACTGGGGCGCCGTCATCGGCGCCTTCGTGGTGGTGTTCTGTCTCGAATCGACGCGCTTCCTGATCGGCGTCATCCCGTGGCTGTCGGCCGAGCAGCTCGCCGCGCTGCGCGAGTTCCTGGTCGGGTTCGGGCTCTTGCTGGTGCTGTTCTTCCGTCCGCGCGGGCTCATCCCCGAGCCGCTGCCAAGGCTGGTCAACAAGGTATAGGGTGCGCAGGGGGCGCGCGAGGCGCGCACCGCTTCCGCGGCGCCTTGTACCCCTGCGAGAGGCGGTGCGATGCAGGTGTTCGACAATCTCGATCGGGCGCGCGGCTGGTCGGCAGACGAGCGGCTGGTGCTCGATCAGTTCCGGCGCGTCGCCGAAACGGTGATCAAGCCCAACGCGGCGCGCCTCGATCGCGAGGGCGCGTTCCCGGTCGACAATATCGCGGCGCTGCGCGCGCTCGGCGCCAACGCGCTGTTCATCCCGGAAGCGTTCGGCGGCGCGCCCGTCTCCTACCGGCTTTATCTCGACGTGGTGAAGATCGTGGCGGAGGCGTGCGCGGCGACCGCCATCGTGTGGTCGACAACGTTCAACGGATTGAAGTCGCTGATCGATCTCGGAACCGACGCGCAGCGGCGTCGCCTGCTGCCGCGCATCGCCGCCGGCGGGCTCGGCGCGCTCGGCATCACCGAGCCGAATGCCGGCTCGGATGCGACCGGTATGCGCACGCGCTTCCGCCCCGAGGGCGATTTCATCGTGGTCGAGGGCGGCAAGACCTTCATCACCAACGGCGACGTCGCCGACCTGATCCTGTTGTTCGGGAAATGGTCGGAGATTGGCGACGCGCGTGCCGCCGTCACCGCGCTGGTGTTCGAGACCGATACGCCCGGCTTCGAGGTCACACGCACCGAGGACAAGATGGGCCACCGCGCCTCATCGACCGCCACGCTGGCGTTCAACGGCTGCCGGGTGCCGCGCGACAACCTGCTCGGCGCGCCTGGCGAGGGATTGAAGATCCTGCTCTCGTCGCTCAACAAGTCGCGCCCGAGCATCGCCGCGCACGCGCTCGGCATCGCGCACGCCGCTTTCAACGACATGGTCGCCTATATGAACGAGCGTGTGCAGTCCGGCCGGCGCATCGTCGAGTTCCAGGGCAACCAGTTCATGCTCGCCGATCTCGCGACCGAGCTGGCGATGGCCGAGTGCTGGCTCGATCACGTCGCGCGCCTGGTCGAAGGCGGCACCAGCGACTACGGCGTCGAGGCGTCGATGGTGAAGCTGCGCGCGTCCGACCTCGCCATGCGGATGGCGACCGACGCGGTGCAGATGTACGGCGGCTACGGCTACGTACGCGACAACCGGGTGGAGCGGCTGATGCGCGACGCCAAGGTGACGCAGATCTGGGAGGGCACCAACCAGGTCCACCGCCAACTCATCGGCCGCAGCCTGGTGCGAAAATGACTGCGCCGGCCGCACGGTCTCCGGCCCCTCACCCGGCCCGCACAGCCTTGGGTGCGCCGCCCCATGTCGCTGACAAGATCATCAATCCGGAACGATCTCAGGTTTGGCGGGCGTCTATCAGCGGCACGAGTTCGTGGCGGCGTGAATTACTCGGGTGCTTGGCGGCATGGCGGCCGAGCGTCGCGGTCTCTCGTTGCGGCTGAGAGGAGATCACGGCCATGCCGTTCGATCCATACAATCGGGCAAGCGAATTGGAAGCCGCAGCGGTGAACGCCATGGCGGCGCGCCTGGAAAGCCGTGGCCGGGATCCATTCTTCATAAAAATGCTCGATGACTATCTTGCTGACATGGACGTAGAGCACCTTCATCTTGCGCTCGACGTCGGCTGCGGAACGGGCGTTGCGGCGCGACGGCTTGCAAATCACCCTAGATTCGGCGGACGCGCCATCGGGATCGATCGCAGTTCTGATTTGATTGAGGTCGCCCGCCGACAAGCCGAGGCCGAGGGTCTATCGAGCAAGACTGAATTTCGGGTCGGAGACGCTGTTGCGCTTGGAGACCTGAAGGGACAATTCGATGCCGCCATTGCTCATACCCTGATCAGCCATGTCGACGATCCCCCAGCCGTGCTCCAGGAGATTGCGGCGTGTGTCCGCCCAGGGGGGCAGATCGCGGTCTTTGATGGCGACTATGCATCTTGGGTGTTTGCCGGCGAGAACCCGGACGCCGGGCGAAAATTGGCTGACGCAGTGATACGCGGCATTGTCACTAATCCGAGTATTATGCGGGAATTCCCTCGTCTCCTACGCAAAGCCGATCTGCAACTTGTTTCGACAAGAGCCTACGTGCTCTCCGAGATCGGCAGGGCATCGTTCTTCGAATCGTCCATGTCGACCTATCGCGTTCTCCTTCCCCTAGCGCGCCACATAGATGCGGCAACCGTGGATCAACTGGTCGAAATCCAGCGACAGAACAGCGCAAACGGATCATTCTTCGCTGCTATAAACTTCTACACCTATTTGCTTCGGCGACCATCATAGAGCGCCTTCCGGTCGCTTGGCTCCATGCTTCCACCAAACTACCGGGAATTCGGCCGAGTCGCTCCGCGCGAAGCGCAACTGCGCGCCGGTCGCGGCCCCGGTTCCTCCAACCACGCCCAATGCGCCGATGGGCGGAGGGCTCTCGGCGCGCGGCGGCCAAGCTCCTATGATGGGGAACATTATTTCCGGTTTGGTCGGAGGGGGGGTGCTCGGCCAGATCGTCCCGTTATTGCTACCGGCGGTCGCGGCCGCGGCGCAGTCCGGCAATCTTAGCATCGGCGGCATCATCTCGCATGTGATTGCCGGAGGCGCTGGCGGCGCCATACTTACGGCAATCATTGGCGCGATTAAGAACAGAGCGGCTACCTGACTGGCAAAATGGATGATTTGCGGTTTCGGAGATAGGCTGCCTCGCGCGGCTTGGCTTCGCAACGCTCGGTGTCTGCGGGAAAAAAGAGGCGGCTTCGGCAATGCCCGGCGCCGAGGACGCGGGCGTCGGGCAATGGGCCGCACGAGGCGCCCGAAGTCGTGCGCCGTCTATGACGACGCCGCGTCATGCGGCTTTGCTCAGTGCCGCCTTTAATCTTTCCTCGTCCTTGTTGGACAGCGATGTTTTCAGTACGCGCGGCTTGTACGGCTCGATTTCGGGCAGCACCTTGTCCTCGGTCACGCTTCTGACCAACACAAACAGGGCCGAAGATTCCATCGGGATCGTCTCGCCGAGCTTCTTCACGAACTCGTCATCGATGCCGAAATCAGCCAGCTTGCCTGAGAGCGCTCCTGCTCCTGCCCCGGCGACGGCCCCGAGAGCCATGCCCGCAAGCGGATTGAGAAAGAGAAGGCCGACGAGCGTGCCCAACAGCATTCCCTGCACGCCGCCGGTTGCGGCGCCAAACGCCATGAGATTGACGGCCTGCTTGATGTGCACTTTGCCGTCCTTGCCACGCTCGACCACGCACGCATCCTCCAAGTCGATCAGGTGCTCCTTCTGCATGGGCCGCACCTTGTTGAGGACCTCGTCGGCGGTGTGAATTCCATCAAAGCCGAGAACGACCAAGCTGCTCATGCTCACGATCTCCTTGAAACGATTGTTGATGATTCCTCGAAGCCACCCAGCGCAGGGTTTCGACCAGTCGCGGGCCCCAATGGCGGGAAGCTACCGGGGCCTCCTGGCAACCGGGCTCGAAGTTTGGAGGCAACGGTGCCCGGCACCCATGCGAAGTCTACAGGTGGCACGAAGCGCGACTCTGATCTGGATCAGGGCACTCTCTTCCTCTCAGCAGCTATGCAGTGAAATCACGACGCCGACAGGGTGTGCACGATTAGTCGATCGCGCCATTGCGGGGTGAATCCAGAGGATCGGCACCGCTCCAAGGGTCGCAAGCAACGTACGACGATTCTCCGATCTATTCCCCCATCTATCCCCCATGCGGCACGTCAACACGGCCATGTGTCCGCGTCTTGCGGAGACACGCGAGTTCCCTTTTTCTGCGGCAGTTGCCCTGCTACCTATTTACTCCCTGATGACAATCGTGGTTCGACGGTGTCGCCGTAAATGGCTGTTTTCTCGTGAGCAATCGTCTTTCAGGTGCTGCGACATCTCTGCCTGGCGGGGGGAGAGCCTACCCCGACCGATCGGGGTCGACCGCGCTGTGCGCAGCGAAGCACGGGCGGGTGAGTGCGACATGACGCTGCCGATCAAGACCGTTGGGGTCGCCGGGGCTGCCGGCACCATGGGCGCGGGCATCGCCATCGTCGCGGCGCGCGCCGGTTTCCGCACCGTATGCTACGACACGTCCGCGGCCGGGTTGGCGCGCGCACGCGAGCAGAGCGCAGCGTTCTTCGACGCCTCGGTCAAGCGCGGCAAGATGAGCGCGGAGGCGCGGCATGGCGCGCTGGCGCGGCTTCATGGCGCGACCGAGATCGGCGCGCTCGCCGAGTGCGACCTCGTGATCGAGGCGGTGTACGAAGACCTCGCGATCAAGCAGCGCCTGCTCGGCGAGCTCGATGCCGTGTGTGCCCCACACGCGATCCTCGCCTCCAACACCTCGACGCTGTCGATCACCGAAATCGCCGCCGGGTGCAGCCGCGCAGACCGCATCGTCGGGATGCATTTCTGCCTGCCAGCGCAGCTGATGCGGCTGATCGAGATGTCGCCCGGGCTTTTGACCTCGGCGGAGAGTTTCGCCGCCGCCTGGGCGTGGACCGAGGCCTGCGGTCAGATCCCGGTCAAGACCCAGGACCGGCCCGGCTTCATCCTCAACGCGTTGCTGGTGCCGTTCATCAACGACGCCGTGCGTGCGGTCGAGGCCGGCGTCGCCAGCGCGGCCGACATCGATACTGCGATCAAGGTCGGCCTCGGCTACAAGATGGGGCCGCTGGAGCTGCTCGACCTCATCGGTCTCGATACCCAGATCCGCCTTTGCGAGGCGTTCTATCCGGTCACGCTCGAGCCGCGCGCCGCCTGCCCGCCGCTGCTGCGCCGGATGGTGGCGGCCGGCCTCTTGGGGCGCAAATCCGGCCGCGGCTTCTTCGCCTACGAGGGCGGCGCCATGTTCGGGACGTGAGGAGATGACGGCGCGGCCACAAGACAGTCAGCTCTATCCCGGGCGTAGTTCAACGCCGCTTTCCGCGCATGCGGGAATGAGCGCGGCATGTGAGCTGCGTTCCCGCCCCTCCTGCGCGGGAGGGACAGGGAGGGGGGTATTGCACGGACGCGTTGCGACCAGCCACACCCCCCTCCCCACCCCTCCCCCACAAGGGTGGAGGGAGCAGGCCGGCGTCAGCGGCAACGATCGTGCGCGCACCGGGCACACTGCGGCGCGCGCGAGGGACGGGTGACACGCATGCGCTACGCCATCATCCAGCGCGGCGAGAGCCGCTCGTTTCCGCAAGGCGATCCGTTCCTCGCCGGCGCCGTTGCGATCGAGGTTGCCGACGTCGTCGTTCATCTCGGCGTGCCGCTCGTCACCGATCCCGGCAGGGCCGCCGTGCTGATCGAGCTTGCGACCGAGTGCCTCGGCGTGCACACCGGCGAAGCACGGGGCGAGGAGGGATCGAACGTGCTCGGCTTTGCGCGTTACCGCAATGGCGCCGACCCGCCCTCCCCGCTGCTGGAGCTGGTCCGTCAGCCGCGCACGCTCGACAGCGCGGTTGCCAACGCCCGCGCGGTGTTCGAGGCGGCGGGCTTGACCGTCGTCGTCTGTAGCGACCAAGCCGGTCGCATCGTCGATCGGCTGGTGCGGCCGAAATACAATGCAGCGCTGCGCCTGCTCGACGAGGGACTGGCGAGCGCGCGCGACATGGACCTCACCTGTCGGCTCGGCCTCGGCTACCCGGACGGTCCGATCGAGCGCGTCGAGCGCGGCGGGCTTGCGTATCACCACGAGGTCTCGGCGGCGCTGTTCGAGGCCTACGGCACCGCCGCCTACGCGCCGGCGCGGCGCGCCGCCGTGGCGGCGGCACGCCGGCGCACGTGATGTTGTCGACTGTAGGGTGCGCAAAGGCGCGCGCAGCGCGCCGTTCGCACGCCGAGCTCGCGGGCAGAATGTGCGCACGCGCCGCGAACGCGGCGCTTTGCGCACCGTACAAGCGCGGGCGCCAGTGAAAGCCGCGATCGTCAAGGCGTTCGGCTCGATCGAGGACGTCGCGCTCGAGGAGCGGCCGGATCCCATGCCGGGCCCAGGCGAGGTCGTGGTCGAAGTCGCGGCCGCAGAGGTGAACTTCCCCGACCTCCTGGTCATCGAAGGCAAGTACCAGATCAAGCCGCCGCTGCCGTTCTCGCCCGGCAAGGGCGCCGCCGGCCGCGTCGCGCAAGTTGGGCCCGCCGTCGACGGGTTCGCACGCGGCGATCGCGTGGCGTGCCAGGTCGAATACGGCGCCTACGCCGAGCAAGTCTTGGCGCGCGCCCAAACCTGCTTTCCCGTTCCTGATCGGATCGACTTCGCCGCTGCGGCCGCACTCGGGCTCGCCTACCAGACCGCCTACTTCGCCTTGAAGGACCGCGCGCGGCTCGCGCCCGGCGAGACGGTATTGGTCTTGGGCGCCACCGGTACGGTGGGAGTGGCGTCGATCGAGCTCGCCAAGAGCTTCGGGGCCGCGACGGTGATGGCGGCGGTGCGCAGTGCGGCAGGCGCCACGCGGGTGCGAGCGGCCGGCGCCGACCATGTCGTCGATCTCTCCGGCCCGGACATCCGCGACCGTTTGAAGGACGAGATCGCCGCCCTCACCGGTGGCCGCGGCGTCGACGTCGTGGTCGATCCCGTCGGCGGGGAGGCGCACGCGGCCGCGCTCCGCGCGCTTGCCTGGTGCGGCCGGCTGGTGGTGATCGGGTTCGCGAGCGGCGAGATCCCGACAACGCGGGCAAACTACCTGCTGGTCAAGAACATCGCGGTGTTGGGCCTGCAGTGGTCGGACTACCGCGAGCGCACGCCCGATCGGGTGGCAGCGGCGCAGCGCAAGATCTTCGCGCTTCATCTCGAGGGCAAGCTCGCGCCGGTGATTACGCGCCGCTTCCCGCTCGCGGATGTTCGCTCCGCCCTTGCCGCGCTCCGCGACGGCGCAACGCGCGGCCGCATCATCCTCGATGTTGCCGCGCGTTGATCGCGAGCGACCGACAAGTCGGCTGTCAATCCTCCGTCACCTTCCGGCGCACGCCCCAGCCGCGCAGAATCGTCTCCATCTCGTCGGCGACGAAGAAGCGCGCGCTGTCGTGATCGTAACCCTGCCGCAGCAATTCGTCGTACTCGGTGAAGGCGTGGCGCACGTAAGCCGTAAGCGACAGCCACGCCGCCTCCTCGGGCGAGGCTGCGCGCAGGCCGCGACTGTCGCGGGCGTGATCGACCACCGCCGCAAACTCGTGCGCCGGGATGCGCGGCGCCAGCCGCCGCAGCGCGGTCTCGATCTCGGTGCGCGAAGGCAAAGGCGTTCCTCCGCTCGATGCTGTAGGGTGCGCAAAGCGTCGCTAGCGACGCGTGCGCACGGCGCGCACCACGCGCCCACCTTTGCGCACCCTACAGCGACACTTGCCCGCAAAGGAACAATGCATGACCGGCATCCTGGCGATCTGGAACGACCGCGCGGCGGCGGCCGCGGCCGACTACGAGCGCTGGTACATGGGCGAGCATATTCCGGAACGGCTGAGCGTGCCGGGCTTCCGGGCGGCACGGCGCTACGAGGCGATCGCAGCCGACCGGCCGTTCTTCACCTTCTATGAGGTCGCGGGGCCGGAGGTGCTGGCCTCGCCGGCCTATCGGGCGCGGCTCAACGATCCGACGCCGGCGACGCAGGCGATGATGCCGCAGTTCCGCGCCATGGTGCGCAGCGCCATGATCGAGAGGTTGCGCGAAGGCCGCGGCGTCGGCGGCGCCGCCGTCACCGTGCGCTACGCCGCAGGCGCAAGCGTGCCGGGCGATCTGCCGCGCGCCGCCATGGCTGCCATCGAGGCGGCGGAGATCACCACCGCGCGGCTGTGGCACGCCGCGCCGGCGAACGCGCCGACCGACACGGTCGAGGGGCGCATGCGCCATGGGCCCGACGAGCTTGCGGCCGGCGCGGTCGTGATCGAGACCGCGCGCGCCGCGGCGGCAGAGCGCCTGGCAGCGGCGCTCGAGAACGACGCCAGCGCGAGTGGCGCCATCGTCGGCTGCTACCGCCTCATGTACGTGTGTGGCGCCTGAAAACAGAAAATGCCCCGCCGGACCGGCGATTGTGCCGATCCGGCGGGGCGTTGTATTCGTTAGCAACACTCCTGCAGCCAGCCCGCGTCCCATGTGGAACTTCAGAGAAGCGGGTGTAGACGAAGGCGACCTCCGCCTCGTTGTGCCGTCATCGTGAGCCGAAGGCAAAGCAACCCAGACCGGCGGCGTGGCTGTCTGGATTGCGCCAGCGCCGAAACGCCCGCTCCCAACGACGGCTGCGACTGCGCTGCGCCCGCCTCGGCTACCCTCTCCGTTCCACCAGCGCCTCCAGCACGCGATCGAGCCGCTCGTTGACCATGTCGAGGCGGCGGGCGACGCCGTCGACCTTGGCGGAGATGTCGCGCTCGGCCTCGGCGAGCGCGGCGGCGGTGGCGTAGCGGTTAGCGGCCTCGACCTTGTGAGCCACGAGCTCGGCTGCGGTCATATCCGCCTTGGCGAGTGCGGCCTGCGCGATCGCGGCCGCGGCTTCCGCCTTCGCCACCTTGGCGCCGATCCAGATCCAGAAGCGCACGACCGCGATGATCGAGCCCGACGAGGCGACGAGCGCGCTCCAGGTCAGCGCGTCCCGCATCGCTCAGCGCTCCACGATCCGATAGCGGATGCCGTGGCGGGCGGCGCAAGCCTTGGCCCAGCGGACCTGCGCCGGGGTGTAATGCTTGAGCGCCGAGCGCGGAACCTCGACGGTCGTATCCGGCACCCCGCCGAGGGCGAGGACGAGCGCGAGGCAGGGCATCGCTATTTCCTCTTCGGCTTCACCGCCTCGATCACGGCGGCCGTGGCGGTCGGCGCCGGCTGGCCGGTGATAGCGGCGATCCGCAGCGCCGTGGTGTCGGCGGCGACGTAGCCGTTGAGCGCGCACAACGCGAGGAAGATCGGCGTCACTGCCGTGATCAGCGCGGTGAGCGCTGCGATGTCGCCGCCGAACATCAGGATCTTGGCGCCGCCCGCCATGAACAGGAAGCCGGATCCGGCGACGACATAGCCGGTGAGGTGGCGCCAGTGCCACCACGACACCCCGGCGGCGAGCTCGGCGCGCTGCGTCTCGTTGATGGCCTGGCCCATGGCCGTGTTCTGCTCGGCCGTCGCCTTGTGCATCGCGGTGAGGGCTTCGTAGCGCGATGCCGCCTCCTTCTCGGCCGTCTCCAGCCTGGTCTTGAGCACCTCCGGCGGCGTGTTCTGGATCGCGTTCGACAAGTTCGCGGGCGTCGCGGCGTCGCTCGGAACGCCGACCGCCTCGGCGAGCTTGCGGATGCCCCACTCGGCGAGAATGCCGCCGCCGGGAATCGGAATGAACTCGCCGATGATGCGCCCGAGGATCGGTGCCCCGGCGGCCACGACCTGGCCGCCGACCTGTTTCCAGTCAGCCATATGGATGATCCTTACTTCTTGCGCCGGCGGCGCCGGAGCACGATGCCGCCGACGATCGCAGCGACGATCGCGACAACGCCGACGGTGGTTTCGATGGGGTGCGCGGCAATCCACTCGCCGACGCCTGTGAAGAACGCGACGATCGCGGCCGCGATCACCGCGAATATGCTCTGCTTCACGGGCAGCTTCGGCGGCGGCTTGGGCGCGGGTTTCGGTGCAGGTTTCGGCGGTCCTGCAGGCACCGGCGTCGGTGCGGGCTTCGGCTCAGCCGGCGCCGGCTTGCCGTCCCACGGCGTGTCCTTGATCTTCGCCCACTTCGCGTAAGCCGCCGCCAGCTTCGTGTGGTAGCCGTGCTCCGCGTACTTCTCGCCGTTGTATCCCTTGGCGAAGCCCGCCCAGTCGTGCGCGCGCAGCTCGTCGTCGAGCTTGCACGCGCGGATGAAGTTGACCGACGCCTCGAGGCCTGCGGCCTCGCTGTCCATCATCGCCTCGATCATCGCGTGGACGGTCGGGAAGCCAGCGAGCCTGTGATTGAAGCCCATCACCTGCCCGATGCCCCAGCTGCACGACCGGAGCGCTGCGACCTCGTCGATCTCGATCGCGCGAGCGAGCCGCGGGTAGCTGTCGCTCGGGTATTTCTGCTGGCCCCACTTCGGGTAGGCGAGCCCCTCACGGACAGCGCGATCACGCTTCGCGCCAGGTCCGAGCTCGGCGTAGAACTTGTGCGGCTCGAACAGCATCTTCGGACGCCCGGCGCTGTCGAAGCCTGAGCCCGCCGCCTCGACCTCGAGGAAGGCGTGCATCTCGTCTTCGCCGACGCCGATCTTGCTTCCGATGCGCGGCAGATCGTCGTCGCGCATGCGCTGCGCGGCGCCCTTGAAACGCATCGATGTCTCCGGAGCGTTTACGAGAACAGGTAGATGAGGAGGTTGAGCACGCCGATCACGATCGAGCTTCCGAAGGCGAGGCCGAGCAGCACCACCAGCAGGATCGAGCCGATCCCGGCTTGAGGAGCGACACCCATTGGCGGCCGCACTCAGCGCGAGGTGCGGAAGAGCCAGTCCCAGACCGGGACCGTGATGCCGTAGTTGCAGTCGCCGAGCTTGTGATGCCGGTTGTGCCAGACGGCGTAGCGGTGAAGCCACGTGTGCTTGGCGAGCTCGACGTGGTGCAGCCAATGGTGCATCAGCTGGAACCAGACGTAGCCGAGCACAAAGCCTGTGAAGAGCGACGTCGGCATGATCAGGAAGCAGGCCGCGAAGAAGACGGGCGTGTGCCAGATCGCGAACACCACGTATTCGTTCGGGCGCTTGTGATGACGTTCGTGAATGCCGTGCCAGAACACGCGATGCAGCAACGTGCGGTGTGTCCAATATTCAACGAAGGTCCAGAGCAGGAAGCCGAGCGCGGCAAAGCCGACCCATCCCCACGTTCGGCAGTAGATCGCCGCCACCGTGACGGCGACGATCGGGGCCAGGATGAAGTCGGTCCAATAGCCGAACCACGCGCGCGTGAAGGCGCGCGGCGCCGAGTGAGTCATTTTGGGATACCTTCAGTTAGGCAAGCAGAACGAAGAGCGTCAGAACTGGTGCCCCGGCGGGGCGCGGCGGATCGTGATCTCGACGCAGCTCATGGCGCGGTTGCTGACCTGCGAGGCGACCTCGATGCACTGCGCCAGCGTCTGGAATGCCGGGCCGGCGGTGTAGGTGCCGATCTGCTGCTCTCCCTGCGGGGCGAGCGCGAGCATGGCAGCGAGGATCCAGACCGTCATCGTCACGTCTCCGGCGGCAGCAGGACGCAGAAGATCGTGATGCCCATGGCAGAGGCGCAAACGTGCGCGCCGCCATCGGGCGCCGTTACCTTGACCACCTGGCGCATGGGAACATCTCGCCATTCGCCGTTGACCTTGATCTGGTAGCGGCCTTCGTGGACGCGCATCGTCGTCGGGGAGCAATCCTGCAAGGAGCAACACGAAATACCCGGAGCGTCAGGGCGCTTCAGGGACTGATAAAATTGATGGTGCCAGTGCTCGTGCCCGACCCCGTGTCGGCCTTCCTGAGAAAAGGCGTGACCGGCCAGATAGAGCATGCCGAGCAGTGCAAGGATGGCGATCAGCGGAACAAGCAGAATGGCTCCGATGCCGCTCTGCGGGGACACGCCGCCATCTTCATCGTGGATCAGCCGCATCACGATTGCCTCCACCAGCACCCTTCCTGGCCGGACCAGCCGCCGGACTGAGACAGGACGGTCGGGCAGCGCACCGAGATGCCCTTGCAGCCCGATTTCCTGCGCAGATCGGTGATGTAGGGCGCGTCCATCAGGATGGATTTGGCCCGCACGAAGTCGACGGTGTAGGCGCCCGTGATGTCGACGCGCATGTTCTGGGTCTGCGCGTATTCGCCGGGGCCGCCATCGAAGCGTATCGCTGCGGCCGGATAAGCCTTGCCCACAGGATCGGTACCGGGCGTGCACCAGCCACCGGTGATCATGCCCGACATCACGCTCACGAAGTTCATGCAGGCGCCGCCGGCGACGTGCCCGAAGAACTCGTTGTGCACGAGCTCGAACCCGCGGATGCGCGGCGTCTCCGCCGCTCCGCCGTTCGAGCCGTCGAGGTGCAGGTAGTACTTGAACGCGCCGCCAGGCGCGTTCGATGTGAACCGGCAGTACTCGACGCAAAAGCCCGCGACGCCTTCCGGTGCCGGCTTGGTGACCAGCGAGACCATCGATCCGGTGCCGGCGCATTCCTCGCGGCCGACCATCATGAAGCCGGAGAGCTGCTCCCCCACGCCTCCTCGTCGAAGTTGAAGACGCCGATGTGGTCCTGCGCGGCCGTGAAGCGGCGCGCGAGGACGGTCGCGTTGCGCGCGGTGGCATGGAACTCGATGCCACGCGTCCTGATCAGCTGCGGCGCTGAGAAGAACTGATATTCCCCGGGCCCGAAGCGGAAGACGCGACGATTGCTCTCCATCGCATCAGTGACCAGGTCGTTGAACGCCGGCGTGTTGTCGATGCCCCATCCGGCGCGCATGCCGTAGCGGGCCACATCAGTCTCGCGATCTACCATCCGCCTTCGCCTCCATCGCCGCCGCCCGTGCCGCTGTCCCCGCCGGCGCCAACGCCGGTGCCTCCTGGGCCGTCGCCGCCGGTGCCGAGCCCGCCACCGCCGAGGCCGCCCTCACCTCCACCAAGGCCGCCGCCTTCGCCGCCCATCCCGCCCATTCCGCCATCGCCACCGGTGCCGCCCTCACCGCCCATGCCGCCGAGCCCGCCCATGCCACCGTCGGCGCTCATGCCGGCGTTCTCGCCGCCCATGCCACCCATGCCGCCAAGACCGCTATCGCCGCTCGCGCCAGCGTCATCACCGGCCGAGATACCCGCGTTCTCTCCCCCAAGACCGCCCATGCCGGATCCGTCCGGGCTGTCGCTTGCGCCCGTCGAGAAGCCGCCAAGCCCGGGGCCAATGCCGTCACCACTGTCGCTGCTATCGCTGCTGTCGGGCGCGGCACCTTCGGAGTTGCCGCCGATCTGGCCGCCCACGCCGCCGATGCCGAGCCCGAGGCCACCGAGACCACCGAGTCCGCCAAGCCCGGAGCCTTCGGCCACTCCGCCGCCTTCGCTCGTGCCTAGTCCTGGACTGCCGGCGTGCGCGCCGGCATCGGCTGACAGCCCGGGCCCGTCGGATAGGCCGCCAAGCCCGCTGACACCTTCCGCCGGTGCATCCGGCGCCGCCACGTCGCCCTGAGAAACCGCCTCCGATGCGCCGATCGCGGAAGCCGTCATGCCAGGGGAGACACCCAGCGTGCCGCCGAGGCCGATGCCAATGCTTTCGGACTCGGCTTCCTGCTGCCCGTGGTCGGGCGCGATGGCTGCTTGTGCGGTTCCAACGAGGCCGCCCAGCATTCCACCCAGGTTGCCGAGGGCGCCCAGCAAGCCGCCTTGTTCCGATTCCGCCTTCAGCCCAGTCGGCACGTCAGGGAAGTTCCCCGTGAGCGGCGCGACCGCCGGCCCCATGCTCGGGATTCCGGACATCGGGGTCGTGCCCATCGTGAGCCGGATTCCAGCGGGCCGAGCGCCTCGACGCTGAACGGGCCTTGCATTCCGAGGTTGGGGACACCGAGCGACTCCGAGAGTGAGATCGCGTCAGGGTCGCCGCGCTGCGCTTGCATGCCGGTCGCGAAGCCGGACAGCGACATCGGGGTGGCCGGCTGAGACCCCAGGTCGGCCATCGTCTCAGGAGTGAGGCCGTGCATCGTGCCGACATCGGCGACAGTCTCAGGCGCGTTCGGCGCGGCAACGCCGAGGTTGCCGCCGAGAACGCCGAACCCAGTCGGGCCAGTCAGTCCCTGCGGCGCCAATCCCATCTCTGCGGCGGCCTGCATGGCCGCAACGTTCGCGGCAATGGCGGGGCCGATCTGACCGCCCAAGGCCTCGGCCTCTGCCTGAGCCTCCATGGCCTGCTGTGCTGCCACGTTCCGATCGCGGCCGGTGTGGGCGCGGCCGGCGGTGCACCGAGCGGGTTGGTCGCCTGGACCTGATCGGGGACGGCTGGCCCGATAACCGGAGGACCAGTTATGTCCGCCACGGTCGGCACTGGCGGGCCAACGAGATCGGCAAACGTTGGGGCGACGGGCGGAATTTCCTGTGGGGAAATCGGGGCGGCAACAGTCTGAGTAGGGGTCGGGGCAACTGTTGGCACCGCCGGCGCTACACCGGTCGTAACCGGCGCCTCGCTTGGCGGGCCGAGCGGCGAAGCCGTGACCGGGCCGACCGGCGCCGTCCCCAGCGGGGCATCTCCACGTTGCGCCTGCATGCCCTGCGCAAAGGTCGCGACGTCCGCCTGCGTCGACAGGCTGTCCGACATGTCGGCCGTGCCGGCGACGGACCCGACGATGTTGTTGGCGATCGAGAGCGCGCGCTCGAGCGGCATCCCTTGCCGGACCAACTCGCTCGCGATCGCATTGCGTGCAACGATGGCTTCGGCCTCGGCTTGCGAGTAGCCGAGGCTCATCAGCTGCAAGACCAAGAACTCTTTGTCGTTCATTGTGCTGATCCGTCGCGCTGAGGCGGCTGCGATCGCCCCGTGGGCTCGATCGCTTCAGCCGGCTTGACCTGTTGGAACGTGACGATGCGCGCGGCTTGCGCGCGCCGCCGCGGCGCGGGAACAACCGCAGCACTGGTGATGCGCCGTCCTGAACCGAACGCGGGTCATCGGCAGGCGCACGAAGTCGAATGATGAGGGACTGCTGTTCGGCGGCCGGCCGACGCGCGAAACGAAAGGTGGGCGCTGCGGCGCGCTCGCGCCCGTTCACTCGCCGTCGATGCGTGCCACCAAGCGGAAGCGTTCGCAGTTGAGCAGCATGTCGGGCGCGAACGTGCCCTGCCGCGAAAAGTACCTGCGGTGCGCCGCGCGCCAATACGCCAGGCTGCGGTCGCCCTCGCCCTCGTCGAACGCAAACGCCTGATCGACGTCGCCGAAACACCGCTGCGTGAGCTCGACCGTCTCGATCACGGCGCGCGGCCGGCCCGATCCGTCGAGCATGACCATCCGCTTGCCGACGTGGGTGGGCGAGCCTTGCGATGCCGCCCAGCAGGTGGCGCGCTTGAGGCCGCGCAACACAAGCTCGGCGAGCTCGTCGGCGAGCGCCGGATTATCGCCGAACGAGAATGTCTCGAGCTGCCGCCAGTCGGGCGGGGAGGCATCAGCCATAGGTGCGGACCCTCGCATCGAAGCCCTTGTGGCGTGGATCGCGCGCTCGACGACCCTGCGCTCCCTCCATCGATTGCGCAACGCGACTCGGGTCCGGCGGCGGAGCCCGTGTTCTCCTTAAAGGTGTATTTTTTGCCGCTGGCGTTGTGAGAACAAAACGTGTACACTCGGTCGCATGGAGTTACCCGGTGTCAGGCCGGGACGGCAAACCACAAGCTGCAGTCGTGCTCCCCATGCCGATGCGCCCGGCACTCGCTCTCCCCCTGCTGCTGGCCATGACCGAGCCGGCGCCGGCGGTCGACGCCGAAAAGTTGGTGATTGGAAACAACCCGATCCAGAAGCTCATACAGACCGGGCAGCCGGTATTCTTCGGCCTGTCGCCATCCGGCTTGCCGCCGTGGGATCCCGCCGCTGCTGATCCGCCGCTGAGCGCCGACGAGCACATCCGCAACGGCGTCACGCTCACCCCCGAACAATGCGCCGAACTCACCTCCGCGGTCTGGCTGCGGGTGCGCGAGCGCGATTTCTGCATCCGGTACTGGCTTTCGACGGCCGGCGGTCGCGAGGAAGAAGCCCTGGTTTTCCTGCACGGCGACGTTGGCGGCCTGATCGACGGCAAGCTGCGGCTGGTCGATGCCGCGCGCGCGATCACGGCGGCGAGCGCGCAGCGCAATGCCGATGCGTCCTCGCGCACCTACCGCGGACCTTATATCGCAATCGGACGGCCGGGCGCGCTCGGCTCCTCCGGCCACCACGTCAACGACCGGCGCACCTGGCTGGAGTTCCAGGTGATTGACGCGGCGCTTGACGCCATCAAGGCGCGCCACGGATTCTCGCGTTTGCATCTGGTTGGGCATTCGGGCGGCGGCCACACCGTTGCGGCGCTGGCGCGGCGGCGCGACGACATCGGGTGCGCCGTCATGGCCTCCGCAGCGCTATCGGTCGCGACCTGGCATCGCCTGAAAGGCCAATCCTACTCGCAGGCCGTGCGTCCGCTCTACGATCCGATCGACCACGTCGGATTGATGCAGCCCCGACCGGGCCTGCGGCTGATCGTGTTGTCCGACCCGGACGACAAGGCGGTGCCGTTCGCGGCGCAGCGCGAATATGTCGAGCGCGTGCAGGCGCGCGGGCTCGCTATTCTCCACATCACGGCGACCGCCCCCGACGAGCTATCGCACAACCTTGCCGCACCAGCCATCAGGCTCGCCACCGATTGCGCCGGCGGCGTCGACGATCACACCTTGCTCGCGCGCTACTGGACCAAGCCCGTCGCGGCGCTGGTCGCCGCCAAACCAGCCAATGACCGGCCCGCGACGGCGAGTTGCAACTCGCTCTCGCTGATCGGATCGCGGCTACTTTCGAATTGCACCCCGGAATGGCCGCCGGCTGCGGCTTCCGTTCGCGGCGATCGGCTGCCGATTGCCGCGAGCCGGGCACCGAATATCGCGGAGCGCGGCGATCGCGCGGACCGCAAGATCGCGATCGAAATCCCGCCGCCCGCAGTCCGCGCGCCGGCGGCCGAGCCGCCCGCGCCGCCGGCCAGTGCGCGCGCGCCGCGCGCCGAGACGCCCCTGCACGGCACGCGCACGCTCGAAGCCGGCCTGCGCGCCGACGAGGCGCAGTGCAAGGCGCTTGCGAGCGCGCTGTGGCTGGGCATCGGCGACAAGAACTTCTGCGTGCGCTACTGGGTCGGATGGCCGGACAAGGCCTTGCCCGCCGAGGCGTTGGCGGTTTTCTACGGCGACATCGGGCGGCGGCGGGAAGGCAAGATCGAGCTGCACGAGGCGGCCGCGCGCCTCACCGACGCGGCGGTTCAGCGCCACGTCGAGGCGGTGGCGCGCCGGGCCGGCGGGGTCGCCTTCGTGGTCGGACGGCCAGGCACGTTCGGCTCATCCGGCAGTCACCTGCGCGACCGCCGGACGCTTACCGAGGTGCGCGTCATGGCGGCGGCGCTTGACGCGCTCAAGGCGCGCTACGGCGTCAGCCGATTCCATCTCACCGGCCAGTCGGGCGGCGGCCACACCGTCGCGGCGCTGGCGCAGATGCGCGGCGATCTCGGCTGCGCGGTGATCGCCTCCGGCAGCCTCTCGCTCATTACCATGCAGCGCGACGCCGGCCTCCCGATGGTCGGCGAACATTCGCTCTACAACCCGCTTGATCACGTGCCCGGCATGCGGCGGCGGCCGGACCTGCGCCTGATCGTGGTGTCGGACCCCGACGACAAGGTGGTATCGTTCCGCTCGCAGCGTGAGTTCGTCGAGCGCGTGCGCGTGCGCGGCCTGCCGATCTTGCATATCACCGCCACGGCCGCGCGCGCGGACAAGAACTCCCACGATCTGCACGTTGTGGCGCTGCGCGTCGCGGCGGCCTGTGCCAAGGGCGCCGACGACGCAGCGCTGGTCACGCGCTTCCAGGACAAGACCGTCGAGACGTCGGCAGCGCCGGTGCGACGCGATCACCCACAGCCGCCGGCGCCTGCGAGTCCAGCAAGCCGCCGGAATTGAGTTAATTAAATCCTGCCGGCACCTTTGCGACCGCACTTGTTTCGGTGAGCGGCGCAATGACCGGATTGCTCTCGGGCGTGCCGGCGCTCGCAACCGTCCAGGGAATCCGCTAGGCTGCTTTGCGTCATCGGCCGACTGCCGTGGGCTTGGCGGTGATTGGAGAAAGCACCGGCACTTGCGCCCGCCCTTCTCGGTTGGTGGGAGCGCTTTCGTGCCGACGAGGTACGTCAAGGATATCATCGTTGACCCCGCAACCGCCGCGCTCATGAGCAAGGCGTTCGAGGGGGCTTTGGCCAAGCTCAGCGAATCCAGCATCGTCTATCCTGGGGCCAGGCGGAATGGGCGCGCGAGACCTTGGCGCTCCGCATCATAGAAACGGTCAGCAGCGCGGGGAGCGCAACCTCGAGCGCGTTCGCGATGACGCGCTGCTGCATCTGGCGCAGGCGAAGCCTCCGCCGGGCTCCGCTTGAGCTCCTG
>Ga0111538_10000039_pt1 | contig 150721 bp, 122 predicted proteins | sample SoiMethybrSBSTD1_FD_79669 | JGI IMG/M metagenome (GOLD analysis project Ga0111538, IMG submission 79669) | Bulk soil microbial communities from a Populus tree surrounding site in Tennessee, USA - Soil MetaG P. TD hybrid SBSTD1 (version 2)... | ecosystem: Environmental > Terrestrial > Soil >... | reverse complement strand
GACGTCGACCATGAAGGTCTTCACGCCACAGGTGGCGAAGGTCTGAGCGATGCCGTTGCCCATCGTGCCTGCGCCGATGACGGCGACGGCGGCGGGTAGGTTCGGGGTGGTCATTTGGTTCGTCGGCTTCTCGTTCTCGGAATCGTCGCGGCGGGCGGGATCAGATCCTCTCGACGCTCATGACGACGGCGTTGCCGCCGCCGAGGCACAAGCCCGCGAGGCCGCGCGTCTTGCCGTGCCGCTGCAGCGCGTACAAGAGCGTCGTGAGGACGCGGGCGCCCGAGCACCCGATCGGGTGACCGAGGGCCACGGCGCCCCCGTGCACGTTCCATCTGGCTGGGTCGACTTCGAGCTGGCGCCGCAGGGCCACCATCTGCACCGAGAACGCCTCGTTCATTTCCACGAGGTCGAAGTCGCGCGGGCTGCAACGCAACAGCGAGCACAGCTTCTTGGTTGCGACCTCGGGAGCCATCATGACCCACTCGGGGGCGAGGCCGCCGGTCGCGTATCCAGTGATGCGCGCGAGCGGCTTGATGCCGTTGCTCTTCGTCCAGTCTTCGTCGCACACGACCAATGCCGCGGCGCCGTCGTTGATCGAGCTCGCGTTGCCGGCAGTCACGGTGCCGCCCTCGGGCTGGAACGCAGGCCGCAACTTGGCGAGCGCCTGCTCGGTGCTGTCCGCGCGCGGGCCCTCGTCGACCTTGAACACGATGGGCTCACCCTTCTTCTGCTTCTGCTCGACTGCGAAGATCTCCTGATCGAACGCGCCCGACTGCTGCGCCGCGACGGCGCGGCGATGGCTCTCGGCGGCGTAGGCATCCTGCTCGGCGCGCGTCACGCCATACTTCTGCGCGACGAGCTCGGCCGTCGCGCCCATGTGGAAGTTGTTGTAGTGGTCCCACAACCCGTCCCACACGATGCCGTCGAGCGCCTGGCTGTGGCCGAGCCGGGCGCCACTGCGTGCAGCCGGCAGGTAGTAGGGGGTGTTCGACATCGACTCCATGCCGCCCGCGATCGCGACGCGCATGTCTCCGGCCTTGATCGCCTGCGCGGCCAGCATGACGGCCTTCAAGCCCGAGCCGCAGACCTTGTTGATGGTCACCGCCGCAGCGGCGTCGGGGATACCCGCGGCACGCAGGGACTGGCGCGCCGGGTTCTGCCCGAGGCCAGCCTGCAGCACGTTGCCCATCAGCACCTCTTCGATCTGATCCGCGGGCACCTTCGCGCGCCGCAGCGCCTCGGCAACCGCGAGGCCACCGAGCTGCGGGGCGGTGAACGACGCGAGCGCCCCTTGGAACTTGCCGATCGCGGTGCGACACGCGGCGACGATCACAGGACGACCCATGGCTTGGCTGCTTCTCTTTGGAGGATGGAATTAGCGAGCACCTTAGCCGGTGCGCGCTCGAACGGCGAGTCAAGGCTGCGGTCGCAGCACGAGTCTCGCCGTCGGCACCCACCCACTGGCCGGCGCGGGGACCGGGCCTCCAGCTTGGTCGCGCGGAGCTTCGGACTACAGTCGGGGCCATGAAACTCGTCACCAAGACCCTGCACGGCGCCGACCCGCACTGGGTCGGCGACGGATTCCCCGTCCGCACCTACTTCTCCTACGACGACGGGCCCGCGATCAGCCCGTTCCTGCTGCTCGACTACGCGGGTCCTGCGCACTTCGACCCAGCCGAGCAGCCGCGCGGCGTCGGACCGCACCCCCACCGCGGCTTCGAGACCGTCACGATCGTCTACCAGGGTGAGGTCGAACACCGCGACTCGGCCGGGCACGGCGGCAAGATCGGCCCCGGCGACGTGCAGTGGATGACGGCTGCCTCGGGGATCGTGCACGAAGAGATGCACAGCAGGGACTTCACGCGCAAGGGAGGCACGCTCGAGATGGTGCAGCTGTGGGTGAACCTGCCCGCGAAGGACAAGATGACGGCACCGCGCTACCAGGATCTGCTCGACGCGAAGATCCCCGCGGTCGCGCTGGCGGGTGATGCGGGCACGCTGCGCGTGATCGCGGGGAACTACCAGGGTGCGAAGGGACCGGCCAAGACGTTCACGCCGATCGAGCTCTGGGACGTGCGCTTGCGCGCGGCGAGTCCCGTGGAGCTCGCGTTGCCGCCGGGCCACACGGCGATGCTGCTCGTGCAGCGCGGCGCGGTGCGTCTCGACGGCAAGAAGGAGGCAAAGGCCACGGAAATGGCGCTCCTCGCGCGGGACGGCGACGCCGTGAAGATCGAAGCAACGACCGACGCGAGGCTTCTCGTGCTGGCCGGCGAACCGATCCAGGAGCCCGTCGTCGGCTATGGCCCGTTCGTGATGAACACGAAGGCCCAGATCGGCACGGCCATCGCGGACTACGAGAGCGGCAAGATGGGTCGACTCGAACGGTGAGCGGACCCGGTGCGCGGCTCGGCCGGCGCTGAAGCTGTGTGAGGCGCTCGCCGCGGAAACGCGCTTGACGCTGCCCCACTGCGCGGGGATGGTCGGTTCAGGGCCTCGCAGGGCCCTTCCGCAACACGACTGCAACCGAGGTTCGCTTGAGTTCGAGGCCCTACGACGTTCTGGTGGTCGGCGCCGGCCCCGCGGGTTCGGCGGCGGCCGGCCTGCTCGCGCAACGCGGTGTCCGGGTCCTCGCGCTCGAGAAGGACGAGTTCCCGCGCTTTCACATCGGCGAATCGCTGCTGCCGGCGGGTCTGCCCGTGCTCGACCGGCTCGGCGTCGTCCCGGCTCCCGACACGTTCGTGTTCAAGCAGGGCGCGCACTTCGTCTGCGAGAACAGCGGTCGCGAGGGCATCTTCGGGTTCAACGAAGCGCTGCCGGGCTGCGCGAGCCACGCGTGGCAGGTCGAACGCGCGCGTTTCGACACGGTGCTGCGCGACCGCGCCGTCGCTGCGGGCGCCGAGGTGCGGCACGGCGTGACCGTGACCGATCTCGGTACGACAGCCGAGCAGGCGTTCGTGAAGACGCGCACGGAAACGTTCACGGCGCGCTACCTGATCGACGCGTCGGGCCAGTCGCGCCTCATGGCGCGGCGGCTCGGCAGCATGGTGCCATACGACCGGTTCGGCACGGTGTCGGTCTTCACGCATTTCGACGGCGTGTCGGACGCGGCGTGGGCCGAGTTCGCGCCCAGCTTCAACATCCGCATCATGCTGCGGCCCGATGGCTGGGGGTGGATCATCCCGCTGCCGGGCCAGCGGCTCAGCATCGGCCTCGTGTCGAAGGCGAAGATCACCGCCGAGGAGCTCGAAAGCGGTCTGTTGTCGGGTCCGCTGGCCCGGCGTCTGACCGCGGGCGCGCGCCGTCTCGAAACGCGCGTGATCGGCAACTTCAGCTACCGCAACCGGGTCCCGTCGGGCGCGCGCTACGCCGCAATCGGCGATGCGTCGTGTTTCCTCGATCCGGTGTTCTCGTCGGGCGTGACGTTGGCCCTGCGCAGCGCCGAGCGCGTCGCCGACCTGGTCGCACCGGCCCTCGAAGCCGGAACGGAAGGAGCTGCCGATCTGCTGTCGGACCACAACGAGGGCATGGACCGCGCCTACCGCACGTTCGCGGGGCTCATCGACCGCTTCTACAACAACCCGACGTTCGCACAGTCGATCTTCCTCGGCGACTCCGGCGGGATGCCGATCCGCCGCGGAGTCATGAGCGTGCTCGCGGGCGACGTCTGGCGCACGGGCAATCCGTTCCAGGAGATGCTGCTCGCGGCCCGGCGCGAAGGCGGCCGCACGCGCGCGCGTGGTGCCGAGTAGCTGGGCCGGCCACGGCCGCGATGGTCAGCCGCCCGCGATCGAGACGAGCATGTCGCGCGCAAGCGCGGCCGCCGCATGGCGGCGAACCGGGCCGAGGCCGCGTTCGACGTCGCGCGCGAGATCGGGCAGACGGTGGCGGCGTTCGATGCTCGGCAAGGACTCGAGCTGCGTGCGCCGGCGCGGCACCGGCACGCCCCAGGTGGCGAACTGCACGCGTTCGAGCAGTTCCTTGCCACGTTCGTCACCGAGCTCCTGCACGATGCGCAGCACGATCTCGCCGATGATCTCGAGGCCCTGTTCGAGGCGGCGCTGCATGTAGGCGAGCGTCTCGTCGAGCGTCATCTTCGTCGCCACCGTGGTGTGCGCGTCGATCAGCACGGACGGGAACGCGGGCGCCTGCAGGAACACGGGTCGCGGCCGTTCGGGCGCCATGCACGCCCAGGTGTGCAGCAGTAACTCGACATGGCTCGTGAGCTCGAGGAAGCGCCGGCCGATCGCGCCGACCCGCAGCTGGTCGTCGCCCTTGAGCCGGCAGAGGTTCTGCTGGTAGTACTGACACGTGAAGGACCAGTAGGCGAAGTTGTTCCAGAACACCTTCGTCGACATGGCCGATGCGTGGCCGTAGATCGGCGCCGCCTGGCGGAACAGCTCGAACGAGCCGTGCAGCAGCGCGCGATACTGCATGTTCAGCATGCCGGCTCGTTCGGCGAGGTCCTCGCCGGCCCGGTCGGCGCGCAGCATCTCGACCGTGAAGCAGTTCGCGAGCGCGATGAAGTCGTTGCCGGGGCTGAACAGCGGATCTACGAACGCGCCAGCGACGCCGACCAGCGCCCAACGGTCCTTCGACCAGCCCTGCGAGATCGAGTAGCTGTAGTTGCGCAGACAGAGGAAGTCGAGGACCTCGGCGTCGGCGAGGGCCTTCGCGAGGTGCGGTTCGTGCTTCTCGATGAACGCGCGTGTGCTCTCGAGGCCTGCGATCTCGTGATAGTCGTGCGTGTCTTCGTGGATGACGACGCCGATGCTCGTGTTGCCCGTGGCGAGCGGGATCACCCACACCCAATAGCCGTCGCCCATGAAGTGGTTGGTCGACAACCAGCGCTTCTGCGCGAGCGGGCGCGAGTGCCATTCGGTCTCGGACGCGGGCACGAGCACGTTGATGTCGAAGCGGCCCGCGATCCGGAACCAACCGGAGCTCGCGGTGTGCCGCGAGCTGCGCGTCAGCTTGTGCTGCCTGCGCAGTAGCGCATTGCGGCCCGTCGCGTCGACGACCCAGCGGCTCGTCAACGTTTGGGTGCCGCCGTCCTTCGTGAACGAGACGCGGTGCAGGGCGCCATCCTGTCCGAGCTCGATCGGTCCGACTTGCGCGCCCTCGATCAGCGTGGCGCCGTCCGCTTCGAGGAAACCGCGTAGATCCGACTCGAGGCGGCCGCGATCGAGCTGGTAGGACGACACGATCGGCTCGGCGCACGGCCCGATCTCCGCGCGCAGATGCAGCGGCAGGTCGCCCCCACCGGGGAAGAACCGCAAACCCATCTTGGGCAGCTGCCGTTCGAGCATGTACTGCCGCAGGCCGAGCCGCTCGAAGTACTGGCAGCCGAGCTCGACCGAGGACTCGCCGACCTTGTGGCACGCATCGGGCAGCGGCCTCGCGAGACGTTCGACGACGACGACCGACAGCTCCGGCATCTCGCGGCGCAGCTGACGCGCCAGCAGGAGGCCCGCGAGGCCACCGCCGCAGATCGCGACGTCCCAGACGGTTCTGTCAGCCGGGAGACTGGGTTCGGAATGACGGTTCGGTGGCTGCATCAGGCGAGAAGAGCGGCGTGGGGCCGCAGCAGTCTCGCGACATCGAGTGCGCGAATCCACCGGCGAGGTGGGGAACCACGTGAGCCTCGTCGCCTCGCGCGCGAGCAGGCAGGGAGTGGAAGCGGCCTACCGGGCACTCGCATGTCCGGCAGGCCGCCTGTGGTGGAGTCGAGGGGAGTCGAACCCCTGACCTATGCATTGCGAACGCATCGCTCTACCAACTGAGCTACGACCCCGCGAGTTTGGGGGCGGCGAGGCTAGCGAGCGGGCTGCGGCAGGTAAAGAGACTCTTCGGGCGGCCGTGCGGGAATCGACGCGACTTCGCGCAGCCGGCCCGGACGCGGGCCGCCCCGCTTCAAGAAGCCGGGCACCCGCTCGCGATCCGGATCGAACACCCAGTCCCCCGCCGCAACCACACGCGCGCCGGGCGTCAGTGCGGTGATTCCATGCGAAACGATCAGCGGGCCCGCGACGCGCCCATCGGTCATCAAGTGCAGTTCGCCGCCGACCACGAGCCCTGCGCCGAGTGCGACGGTGCCGCGAGTCCCGGTCAGACCGAGGTAGACGCCGCCACCACCTTCGATGGGCCCCGTGAATTCGTCGTCCTCGCGAAGCACGTCGCGAGCGGACCACCTGCCGTTGCCGTCGCGGTCGGCAAAGGCGCAGGTCTGCGGACCACGAGCCACCGCGAACAACAGACGCCCCCTACCGGCCACCGCGATCGATCGACCCACATAGAGGTTGCCGCGAACGACGACCACGAGATCGCGCGTGAGTTCGATTTCGAGCGGGCGCTCGCCGGGCTCGATCCACAGGTGTCCCGGCACGACGAGCAAATCTCCTGGCACTTCGTAGCCGCACGTGTGGCGCCGATCGAACACATAGTCGTCGCCGTCGGTGCCCGCGGCCCACTGCAAGAGCGCAATCCCGTGGTCGCGGCGGAGCGTGGGGTTCACGTCTGCATGCACGGCGGCGGCCAACGCCTGCTCATCGAGCTGAGGCAACTCACAACGGTGGATCTGTCGCGCCCCGGGGAGCCGCTCCAGCAGACCGGCGTCGACCACCGCCGCGCTGCTGCCGAACACCTCGGGAGCCGCGCCCTCGAGCTGCTCGCAGAGAAACACGAAGGCGTCGCCATCGGTGTCTCGAGTCTCGATCCGCCATCCGGTGTGTTGGCGGTCGACGGTCACATGCATGCCAGCGACCGGGACCTCGACTGGTTCGCCAGCCGGACGCGAGAGTTGCTGCATGGCGACCATGTCGGCTGCGAGCCTCGCACAGACGTGCGCCGCCTTTCGCCGGACGTCTTCGGCGTTCGCAACGGCCTGGGCAACGGCGAGCAGCGCCGCGAACACGAGCACGAACGAAGCAATCGCGGACAAGAGCAGCGGCGAGGCGAAGCAGGCCCACCACCGATTGCTGGCCGCGATGACAGGTGGAGTCGTCATCGCTGCGGCCGAATGGTCAAGTAGGCCCCCGTCGGCGCGACGGTCCAGACGAGTTCGTGGCCAGTGTAGTGACTCCCGAAGGCACCGAGGTCGGGGAACCGGGCGGGAACCGTTCTGCCCACTCTGCCCTCGAGCCCCACGAGGCAATCCAGCTCCTGTCGGCGAGCCTCTGTCGTTGCGTTGACCGCAGTCGCCTCGTGCCGCAACCACAGCACCCCGGTGCTGCTCGCGATGAGCAGCAGTGCTGCGAGCATCAGCTCGCTCCGGGGGTGCGCCTGGGTGTTCACGGTGCCACGCTCTCCAGCGGTGCTCTCGATTCCAACCTCTCCAACGGGGCTCTCGCTTCAACCCCTTCCAATGGTGCTCTCACTTCCACGATGTCTCCACCGGTATGCGCACCGTTCGGTGGATTCCTGTTCAACCAGTCGAGCAATTGGTTGCACTCGTGCGCCAGTGCGACGAGCAGATCGCCGCGCCGCAGCGTGATGCGAAAACCGACATCCCCCGTGCGAATCCGCTGCAGGGCCTGGCGCAACCGGAATTCCGGACCCGAGACGCGATTGGAGAGGCGCACCGATTGGATGCCGACGACGGCGGCGGTGGCGGCAAGGAATCCCCCGACGACGAGCATGAGGAGAGCATCGTCGATCGCCACGACGCGCCCGGCGGCCGCAGCCTGGAGCAAGTTGCTGCAATAGAGCGTCAGCGCCACGACGCTGACCAACATGGCCGCCCCAGGAAGTCCCAAGGCCAGACGGCGCCATCGCCTTCTCGATGCGCGAAGTTGCGGGGAGGAGTGTTGCCCTCGCGCAGCTACAGAACTCGACGACATGGGACTTGCGGGCGCCTTTGTGCCCCGACGACCCGCTGCGGCCTCCACAGCGTAGGCGTCGTGACGCGCAGATCGGCACACGAGCGCGGTCCATTGAGCGAAGCAATCCACATCGTCTCGCAGTTGGACGCAAGCTCGGGCGAAGAAGTTGCCGATGAATCGGCAGGCGTCCGAAGCGCGGAACCGACCAACCAAAAATGGCCGATCAACTGAAGTCTGAAGAGTCGGATAAGAAGGCAGTCGTCCTAGCCGTGACTTCTGGCAAAGGCGGCGTGGGCAAGACTTCGCTCTCGGTGAACCTCGCCTGTGAGTTCAGCCGTCGAGGTTACCGTTCGATTCTCATCGACGCGGATCTCGGCCTGGCGAACGCACACATCCTGGCGGGGATCAAACCGGTGAAGACGCTGTCGGACTACATCGAAGGCAACGCGGAGCTCACGGAGATCCTCGAGACCGGGCCGTGCAATGTGAAGTTCATCAGCGGCGGCAGCGGTGTGAAGGAGATGGCGAACCTCGACGACAACGGTCGCGCCAGGATCTGCGTCGCCATCGAGGAGCTGATGCCGTTCTGCGATGTCATTCTGCTCGACACGGGAGCCGGTGTATCGAAAGGAGTCACGGACTTTGTCACGCTTGCCGACCAGACCGTGCTAGTGACCACGAGCAATTTCGCGGCAATCGCGGATGCCTACGGCATCGTCAAGGTGCTCGTGAACGACGGCTTCGACAAGCCGATCCACTGTGTCGTGAATCGAGTTCGCTCGCCCGAGGAGGCTGAGCAGGTGTTCATGAAGTTGAAGGGATGCACCGAGCGCTTTTTGGGCTTCGACCTCAACTGGCTCGGAATGCTGCCGGAAGATAGTTCCGTTGAGGGCGCCGTCATGAAGCGTACGCCCTTCAGCGAAGCCTTCCCCGGCAGCGTCGCAGCGCGCTACCTCGCGAAGCTGGTCTCGGGCCTCGAGCGCTATCTCGAAAAGCCGAATCCAGTGACGCAGGACGCCAAGAGCTGACGAGGAAGAAACAAACAGGCAGGCAGGCACTGGAGCCTGCCGCAAGAAGCCAACCGGGAATGGGGGATTCAGGATGACTCGCACCACCAAACAAGATGCGACGGAAGGGATCGATCAGGGGACGGACAAGTATTCGGCGGCCGAGGAGGCCTTCGGCCGTCAAGCCAACAAGGGGATCCTGGCGGACAAGGTCGCCGAGGAACTCAACGTGCCGCGGCGAACCGCTGCCCGCGTCCTCGACGCAGTCCTCGACGCAGTGAGCGAACTCTTGCGAGATCGCGGCAAGGTCGCCGTGAAGGGCTTCGGCACCTTCGAACGACGCATCCGCAAGGGCCGCGCCTACAAGCACCCCCTCACGGGTGAGAGCATCGACGTCGCCAACAAGGAGACGATCATCTTCAAGCCGAGCGACCAGCTCATCGTCGAGACGAGGACGAACGCGGCCCCTCGGGCGAAGAAGACGCCTGGGTTGCCGACCGACGACATCCTGTTCAAGGGATGATCCGACGGGCCGCCGCGCGCGGCCCGCGACTTCCAGGGGAAGGCCGACTGCGAAGCAAGCCGTGGCCTGCCCAGAAGCCCGAATAGGCAGCGCCACGCAGCCGCGCCGCATTCCTGGTGAACATCCACCGAGGTCACGGCTATCCTTTGGGTTGTGAACGGGCCTGACCCCACCGTCGACGAATTCGTTGCAGGGTGCGTGCAATTCGATGTGCGCCCTGGCGACGTTGCTGCGAACGTGGCCGCGATGCGTGCCGGGGTCGAAGAGGCGGTCGCCGCGGGCGCGGTCCTTTGCGTGCTGCCCGAGCTCTGGTCGACTTCGTTCCTGTCTTCTCTCGATGATGACGCTCTGCGCCAGTCCGCAGCCGCAGAGCGTGACCTCTGCGAGATCTCAGCCACCCACGGATTGGTCATCGTCGGCAGTTGCGTCGAAGTCGACGCCGGCGAGGTCTTCAACACCGCGCATGTGTACGAGCGAGGTCGCTGCCTCGGGTCCTACCGCAAGATCCACCTGTTCTCGCCGAACCTCGAGCATCGCAGCCACGCGCTCGGACAGGCACCTCTTGTCGTAGAGACGTCGCTGGGGCGGCTCGGGGTCCTCATCTGCTACGACCTGCGCTTTCCCGAGCTGGCGCGTTACTACTTCCATCGCGGTGTCGAGATGCTCGTGGTTCCCTGTCAATGGCCCGAGGCTCGCGCCCACCACTGGCGAACTCTGCTACGCGCCCGAGCAATCGAGAACGAGTTCTTCGTGATCGGCTGCAACCGCACAGGGCAAGAGCCCTCGCTCAAGAACGGGGAGACGCTGGCATTTCCGGGCGACGGGCGCATCATCGATCCCACTGGCGAAGTCCTGGTGGCAGGTTCCGGTGAGGCGGGGGCCATCGTAGCCCCCGTCGAGTTGCGCAAGGTCCGCATGATGCGACGCATCCTTCCGATCGCGCGCGATCAGCGTCCAAGCGTCTACCGACGAATGTTCGAGGAAGTGTGGCCGCTGATGGTCGAGCGGAGCCGCGAATCGCACAGCCAGGACTTCGGCAGCGACGACGAGTAGCGTTCCCCGCTGCTACTCGACGTATGCCTGCAGCTGTCGCGTCTTGCCATGCCGCTTCATCTTCTCGATGGCCGCGTTCTGCAGCTGGCGTACTCGTTCCGCAGTGATACCGAGGTTGGCCGCGATTTCGCCCAGCGTCTGCGGTTCGGTCCCTCCGAGACCAAAGCGTCGGCGCAGGATGCCCTGCTCGCGCCCGGGGAGGTCAGCCATCGCCTCGGCGAGCGCCTCTTGCAGGTTGCCAGCGGGAATCGAATCTGGGATCGGCACCAGGCGTTCGTCGGGCAGCATCTGCGCCAAAGAACCTCCATCCTCGCGCGACAATTCCGCATCGAGACTCACCGCGTACCGGCGAGTCGACAACACCCAGGAGACCTTTTCGGCAGGAATGCCGATCCTCTGGCCGATCTCGGCATGCGACAGCTCCCGGCCATCCCTGCGACCCGCCTCCTGGGCGCGCCGGATCTTGCCCAGGACCTTCTGCACCCAGATCGGCAATCGAACCGTGCGAGAGTTGTTGTAGAGCATCTTCAGCACGGCCTGATGCACCCAGAACTGCGCATACGTCCTGAATCGAACGTCGCGGCGCCAATCGAATCCGTCGATCGCCTGGAAGAGCGATGCGTTTCCTTCTTGGATCAGGTCCGCCGTGTCGACGCCCAGACCGCGATAGCGATTCACCGTTCCCAGCACGATGTAGAGGGCGCCCTCGACGTAGAGGTTGCGCAGCTCATCGAGTTGGAGAATCATCAGCTCGATCCAGGCAGCATCCAGGCGCCGCGGCGTCGGCCGCTCGCGAACGGCAGCGATGACCTCCCGCGCAGGACGCTTCATCAGTTCGTCGATCAAGGCGGCGTCGATCCTCAGCTTGCCAAGGCAACTGCGCACGAGACTGCGAAGGAACTCGTGCCGCCGGGCCATGCGGAACTCCTCTGGCCGGTCCATCTGCGCAATCCGCCGGAGGTCCGCTTGGTAACCACTGTCGCGAAAGTCAGGGAAGTCCGGCAGTGCTGCCGGACTGTCAGTCTTGATGCGTTCCGCGCGGTAGGCAGCCAGGTCAAGGCTCGCTCGCGCAACCGAGAACTGCTCGATGAGACGGTTGACCGCAGCCTTGAATCGGTCGCTGGTCACGTCTAGCCGCAAGTCCAGGTCTGCCAACGGCAACACCTGACGGGGCGTGAGTCGCGACCGGTTGGCCGAGAATAGCTTTGCGAGTACCATCGTGGGGTCTGGGTTGGGGTTCGTGATACGAGGTTCGCCGTGCTTGACTCCGCGAGAGTCATGGTCACGGCAAACACCTGCCTGCTCGAGTCCAACTTCCGTGCCAGCGGACGCACCGCCGCAAGCCTTGGGCTCGATTAGGCGATACTCCCGCCCTGGGGCGGGCAGCTGGCGGAAACCAGGACCAAGCGCCCCACTCCGCAGAGGTGAGCCGCGAGGCCCCGACCTACTTCCTTCGCGCCAACATCAACACGATCAGAAGCAGCAGAACTCCGCCACCCACCAGCATCGGGAGAGGTAGCAGGGTCTCGCCAGTGTCGACACCGACGGGCATTTCGGGAACATCCTCGGGCTGCTGAGGCACCGGCGTCGGCGCTGCGGCAGGCGTGATGACCTCGCCCTCGAGCACCCTTGGTTGCGGCTTCGGCCCGGTCAAAAACTGCGCGATCGGCTCGACCGCCGTCTTTGCCGAAGACCTCGCGGCTCCATCCCGCGCCATGGCCACTGCCGGATCGAGTGCCCGGCCAATCTCGATCTCGGTCGACACCTGATCGACGAACCGACCGACCGGTTGGCCGCTGTTGCCGTCGTAGAGGTCGAAGCGCATGTCGATGGCGACGCGCTGTTTCTTCCCGATCTCGGCGTCAGGCGACACCGTCACCGGAACCTCGAAGATCGCGTAGTTGTCGTAGACCGGCCGCCCGAGATACCCCTTCGCGTGCTTGCCCGGCTGCGCCGGCTGGAATGACATCGCGCCGACGCCAATGACGCCCTGCTGCGCTGCCCCGATCAGTTCCACGGGAGGTGGCGACGGGATCACTGCGTCCCCCAGCAGGATCGCTGCGACCGAGACCACGCCAGACTGTCCTGGCATCAACTTGGTTGGCTTGACCGTCGCGTAGAATCGACAGAACGCCGATGCGCCGCTCGTGATGTTGCGCGCCAACATCTGCTCGGGAGTGAGGCTTTCCTTCTTTTCAGTGTCCTTGTCGCCGCGCCCCTGGGATTTCTCCTTGGCCTCATTGAGTCGGCGGGTGACATCGGGGTTGGCACCCTCTTCGCCCGCTTCGCCATGCTGGCATGGCGCGATGGCGTTCAGACACACGAGGGCCAGCAGAATTCGGAGGAGCATTGTGGGCGTTCTAGGAGGCAGTCGGAGTGAGGTGTCGAGCAAAGGGCGCAGCTGGGCAAGCATAGCCCAACGCAGACGGGCTTGGACGACCCTCGTTCCGGACTTCTTCCGCCTCAGATCTCTCGCCACATGGGCACGCCGATCGGGTCCGTGGCAGGGGCACGGGAGCGCCCCGCGCGCAAGCCAGGGTCGACTTCCGATCCGCCACGACCCTAGCGAGGTCCGAATGGATCCGGCTTGATATAGCTCCAGTACCAGGCTAATTACGCGGTCCGCATGCGCCAGCCATCCGCCGCCCTTGCCGAAGCTGCGGTCCTCGACGCCCTTCGGTCGGTCCGTGACCCGGACCTCCATCAGGACATCGTGGCCTTGGGATTCGTCAAGAACCTGCGGATCTGCAACAGCCACGTTGCCTTCTCGATCGAACTCACGACGCCCGCCTGCCCGGTCAAGGAACTGATGAAGTCGCAGGCAGAACGCGCGGTTTCGGCGCTTCCGGGTGTCACGCAGGTTTCGGTCGAGATGACTGCGCGTGTCACGGCCAGTCGGCCCGTGCTCGGCGAGAAGGGCCTCATCCCCGGCGTCAAGAACGTCATCGCGGTGTCGTCGGGAAAGGGCGGTGTCGGCAAGTCGACGATCGCAGTCAACCTGGCGTGCGCCCTGCAACGTTTCGGGGCGCGGGTCGGCATTCTCGACGCCGACGTGTATGGGCCCAATGTCCCGCTCATGTTGGGTCTCAGCGGCCAACCCACAGTGGTGGACAAGCGGATCGTGCCCTTCGAACGCCACGGGCTCCAGGTCATGTCGATGGCGCTCCTGGTCGCCGAGGATCAACCGGTCATCTGGCGAGGCCCCATGCTGCACTCGGCCGTGAGACAGTTCCTCTTCGACGTCGCCTGGAACGACCTCGATTACCTCGTCGTGGATCTACCGCCCGGCACCGGCGACGCGCAGCTCTCGTTGAGCCAGCAAGCCCACCTCATCGGCGCAGTGATCGTCACCACTCCTCAAGATGTTTCCGTGCTCGACGTCAAGAAGGCCATCCGCATGTTCCAGACCGTGAACGTGCCGATCCTGGGTGTCGTCGAGAACATGGCGTGGTTCACGCCTCCTGGACACACCGAACGCTACTACCTGTTCGGACAGGGCGGCGGCGAGAGGATCCAGCGTGAGTTCGGCGTGCCTCTGCTCGGCCAGGTTCCACTCGAGATTGCCGTTCGCGAAGGTGGTGACAGCGGTCGTCCCATCACGATCGCAGCGCCGGATTCCGCGAGCGCCAAGGTCCTCACCGAGATCGCGGGCAAAGTCGCCCAACAGGTCAGCATCCTCAACGCCGAATGAACTGAGAGAAGCTCATGAACGACAAGACCATCACCCAGAAGACGCGCTTCACACCAAAGACCACTCTGCTCGAAGTCCTGACCGCCGATCCAACGCTCGGCATGGTGCTCATGCGCGACTTCCACCTCGGTGGTTGCCGGAATTGCGGCTTCGACCCGCAGGATTCGATCGAGACGGTCGCCACTCAGAACGGCATCCCCACCGATCGTCTGCTCGGTGCACTGAATCGCGAGGGCTGAACGAGTCCCACGGCTCGCTGGCGGCATGCGACCGCGGCCGCATGCATCGAGTCCGAGGGGTGGACTTGAAGCCGAACACTTGCACTGTCTATGGCCGTGGCCAAGATACACGTCTTCGCTACGCGTCCCTGGCAAGCACGACACCCACATGGTCACCGAACTCACCGACACCAATTTCCAGAGCACACTTCAAGCGGCCAAGGTCCCGGTGCTGGTCGATTTCTCCGCCAGCTGGTGCCAGCCTTGCAAAGCTCTGGCTCCTACGATCGACAAGGTGGCCGGTGAGTACAAGGGTCGCATCGACGTCTACAAGATCGACATCGACAACGCGCAGGACTCTGCTGCGGGCCTCGGCATCATGAGCGTGCCTACGTGCGTCTTTTTCCGCGACGGCAAGGAAGTGGATCGCTTCACCGGCAATGTCGACCTGCGCACCGTCAAGAGCCACGTCGATCGCGTGCTCGGCTGAGGTTGCGCCAGAGCAGGACAAGGCCGAGTGGCACGCAGCCGATCGCGAACCACCAACGCCTACGCGCGGGAACAACTGCTAGCGGTGCCAGTGTCTCCACGCCTCCGATCTCGGCCGCAAGAACGAATGAGCCGGCGATCGCAGGCACGAACTTCAGCTGGCCATCCGTTCCCGTGACACCGGCCGCCCGCGGCGGTCCGTCAGGGCCAGACACGGTAATCGCTAGGCCCACCAGTGGTTGGCCATCCTTCTCGGCCAGTACGACGATCTCCTGGCCGACCTCGGCCGGCACCGGTTTCACGCGAAGCTGCTGGCAGCCGGCGACACAGAGGATCGTTACGAGCAACGCCACTGCGCGATAGTCTGCCAGCTTGCTGCCCGAAGTCGAGAACCTGGGTCGCGCCGCCTACGAGCCCGTGTTGGCCCGCATGCGAGAACTGCACTCCGCCGTACACGGCGGCGACAGCGGACGCGTCCTCTTCGTCGAACACGAACCGGTCTACACTGCGGGCCGCGCTACCCCGGCCGACGAACTGCGTCCGGGAATCGTGCGCGTCGAGCGCGGTGGCAAGATCACCTACCACGGTCCTGGCCAACTCGTCGTCTATCCGATCCTCCGCCTGCCCAAGCCCGACGTGCGGGACTGGATGCGCCGCATCGAGAACTTCGGTGTGCGGATCGCGGCGACGTTCGGCCTCGACGCCAAACCCTCGGTCGACGGCACGGGCGTCTTCGTCGACGGCCGCAAGTTCGCCTCGATCGGCGTCGCCGTGAAGCACTGGATCAACCTGCATGGCATCGGCATCAACGTCGCGATGGACCTCACCGCCTGGCAGGCCGTGCGCCCATGCGGACTGTCACCCGACATCATGACGGATCTGAGCTCGGCCGCAGATCGACCCATCGCGATGCACGAAGTGGTCGCCGCTGCCCATGCGGCGGTTTCTGTGCTCACCGATCCAAGTGGTGCGCTATGAACGCGATCCCATGACCGGTTCCGTCGAACTCGACCCGGACGGCACGAGCCTCGTCATCCGGTTTCCGTACCGCGAGGACTTGGTCGCGATGGTGAAGGCCCTGCCGGGGCGCCGCTGGGATCCCAAGGGCAAGGTGTGGCGTGTGCCGGCTGCGCACGTCGAACAGGTCTTCTCGGCGTGCTCGCGCCACCTGTTCGACTTCGCGCCCGAGATCCCATCGCTGCTGGCAGGAACGTTGCGACCAAAGTCCGCTCCCGAGTCCAAGTCGGCGGGCCCGAAGGCCGGCCAGGCAGCATTGCCGCTGCGTCCGTCGTTGCCACCAGCCAGCACCCCGGGCGACGGCGACGAGACTGCAGTCGCACTGACGATCTCGGCCCTCAATGCGCAGGTCCGCGACGGTCTGCGCCGGCAGTTTCCCGGCGAAATCTGGGTCGTGGGCGAAATCGTGGACTTCGACAAGAGCGCCGGCCGGCCACATCGTTTCTTCCAGCTGGTCGAGAAGGCCAGAGGTGAACCGCGGGCGTTTGCCGCCGTCGAAGTGGCGCTGTTTCAAGCCACGGCCGAACGGCTGTTGCCCCGGCTCGCGAGCGGTGACACCCAACTGACGCTGCGCGACGGCCTCGAGATCAAGGCGCTCGTCAAGATCGACCTCTACGTCGCGACGGGTCGCTTCCAGATCGTGATCTCCGACATCGACCCGAGCTTCACCCTCGGAAAACTCGCGCTGACGCGCGAGCAGATCCTGCGTGAACTCCTCCAGCAGGGACTCGCCGCGCGCAATCGTTCGCTCGGCTTCCCGGTGCCCGCGCTGCGCATCGGCGTGCTGACGAGCCCCGAGTCCGATGGCTGGAACGACTTCCTGCGTCACCTTCAGGAGTCGCGCGCCGGCTTCGAGGTCACGCTGCTGCCCGTGAAGGTGCAGGGACTCGATCTGAAGCCGAGTCTGCTCGCGGGTCTGCGCTGGTTCGCGCACCACGCCGAGCACTTCGATGTCTTGTGCATCGTGCGCGGCGGCGGCTCGCGCAGCGACCTGGCCTGGTTCGACGATCGCGACGTCGCTTTCGCCGTCGCGCGCCATCCGCTCAAGATCCTGGTCGGCATCGGCCACCAACGCGACCAATCGGTTCTCGATGCGATCGCGCACTCCGAGAAGACGCCGACGGCCGTTGCCGACCTGCTCGTGCGCGGCGTCGAAGACGCCCGCGCCGGCGTGCGCGAACAGGCGTTGCGCCTGCACGACGCGGTCGCCCGTCACCTGGGCGAGCAACGCAGCGCACTCGTACGCACGGCTCGAAGCGTACAACGCGCCGTCGAGAACCACCTTTCCCGACAACACGCGGCGTTGGTGGCGACCGGCCGGATGCTGCAGGCCACGACGCTGTTCCGCCTGCAGCGAGAACGCAACACGCTGCAGCAGGCGGCCGCGCGCGTCCGCCAAGGCACAGACCGGCACCTCGAGCGATGCAACTCGAGGATCGAGCAACAGGCCATGCGGCAACGCCTGCTCGATCCCTCGCGCGTGCTCGGGCGCGGCTACACGCTGGTCCGATCGACCGAGGGCCGCGTATTGCCCTCGGTTTCCCGACTCGCCGCGAACCAGGTCATCCGCGTTCAGTTCCGCGACGGGCATGCCGACACCCGCGTCGACCACGTGCACCGAGCAACCCATGAGTGACAAGAAGAAGGTCAGCGAGCCGACCTACGCGGCCGCCAGCGTCGAACTCGAACAGATCCTGCACGACATCGAGTCGGGTGAGATCGACCTCGACGTGCTGACCGAGAAGGTGGAGCGAGCCGCTGCGCTGCTGGCCATCTGCCGCCAGAAACTGGCGGCTACCGAAATGAAGGTGAAGAAGGTCACCGCGGACCTGGCGGCCGCGATGGATTCGAGCGGGCCCGACGACGAGAAGGAGACGACGTGAACTGGGAGCCGATGGTCCTGTTGTTCGTGACACTGATCATCAGCCTCACGGTGCACGAGGCGGCGCACGCGCTGTTCGCGCTGTGGGGCGGCGACCGTACCGCGTACTATGCGGGGCAGGTGACGCTGAACCCGATTCCGCACATGCGGCGCGAACCCTTCGGGATGGTCGCGCTCCCGCTGCTGAGCGTCTACCTGAGCAATGGCGCGATGTGCCTCGGCTTCGCCCATGCGCCAATCGATCCGATCTGGGCCTACCACCACCCGAAGAAGGCCGCGCTCATGTCGGCGGCGGGGCCACTCGCAAATGCTCTGCTGGCTGCAATCGCGTTTGCGGTGTTGTGGTTCATCGGGCACCCGGACAGCGGCACCACGCTGGCCGTGCGAAGGATCGCGGGCACGTTCTTCCTGCTCAACGTGCTGCTTGCCGTGTTCAACCTGATCCCGCTCCAGCCGCTCGACGGTGCCGGTGTCGTCTCTGGCCTCCACCCGCCTGCGCGCAAGTTCTACGACGCAATCGCACGCATCCCCTACAGCGGCATCATCATCATGGTCCTGCTGTTCCAAGGGATCGGCAAGGTGTTCTGGCCAGTCTTCGAAACGTTCAATCGCTGGCTGCCATTTCCATATCGCCCTAGCTGAGCTCGCGCGATCACGGCCGACCGGTGATCGCCGTGCACACGAGCTCGCCGGCCGACAGACACGGACTCATCGAACGCTCGTAGGCGAACTCGGGGTCTCGAGCATCCTTGTCGCACAGCAGATAGCCAACCTCGTCGTCGCAAAGACCGAACAGCACGAGGTCAGGGCGATGCAGCAGGGCCCGCAAGTGCGCCGCCAGGCCCGGCTCCATCTCACCAGGCACGGCCACTGCTTCGAAGCTACCGAGCCGCAGGAACCCCACCGTGCTGCGCGCTGCACCGTCGAACAGCTCACGCTCGAGCACCCCCGTCAGACGGCCGATGCGGAAGCCGGCCGAGACCATCGGCAGGTAGACATCGGCCCGACGCACCTCGACCTCGTCGACCACCAGCGGTTCTGCTTCGCGCAAGGCCTTCTCGCAGAGATCACACGCGCCCTTGCCGAACGCAGCGACCCCGGTCTGGTCGCGCGGTTTCACGTCGGGCGAGACCATCGCACCGAGCGCACCATTGGCGAACACGGCCTGCCCGTGGCCGCGCGCGCGCCACTCGTCGCACAGTGCCCCGACGAAGTCGGCGCTGATCGCCGTGTTGCGTCGCGGTTGCACTTCGGGGTGGCACGCGAGGTGCAGGAGCGAACCGAGCGGCCGACCGTCATCGAGCGCCTGCGCATGCAGCACCGTGACGCGGCGATCGAACACGAGCGCGCGGTTGGCGTTCTTGACGAGACCCGTTGGCGGGAGCATGGCCTCACCACGCAGCAGACGCGCAGGCGCAGCCTTCGCCCGCGCTTCGGCAACCGCCGCCGCCGTCGCTTCGCGCAGCCGCACGAGGTAGTTGCGGTCGCGGCCCGAGGACAGGAAGTAGTAGCCCCACAGGCCGATCATGTCGGGCCCCGCATGCGTGTGGCTCGAGCACACGAACACGTCGCCGTTCGCGAACCCGGCGAGCCCTGCTTTGATCCAATCGACGTCTTCCCGCATGAGGCCGAGATTGTCGACGCCGACGATCGCGATGCGCCGCTTTCCGGTGTCCACGACCAGCGCGCGCACCTTGAGCGGCGACGCAACGGCCGTGCTCGTGCGCGCGATGCTGAAGCCGCCCATGTAGCCACCCGGCTCGGGTGTCACGTCGCGTTCGGCGCTGCCGACCGACACGCCACTCGATGCTTCGGTCAGAGCCGCGTAGCGGGCGGGCACCTCCGGTCGAACGCGCTGGAAGATGCCGCTGCAGCCAGCGAGACATGGAACGAGCGCAAGTGCAACCGCCCTCACGCACGCAACCGTAACGTCAGGTCTCGAGCAACGCGAGCGCGTGCCCCAGGGTCTGTTCGGTCTCCGGTGCCGCGCGATGGCGGGCGGCCCGCCGCAGGCAGCGCAGATACTGGCTCAGCAGCTCACGATCGGTCAGGTCGCGAAGATGATCGCGAACCTGGTCGTGACCGCTCGAGCGCAGATAGCGCGCACAGTCGGCCTTCGTGATCGTGCGGCCGCCGTGGTAGGGGTCGACGAGCACGGGGCGCACGCCGTGCAATCGCACGAGGAAGTGGTCCGGCAACGCAACTCCTGCCACCGAAAGCCCCGCCCACCGCGCCACGAGCAGGTAGATCAGCGACAACGAGGCCGGGATGCCGGTGCGCTGCTCGAGGACCCGATCGATCAGGACATGGTCGAGCTCGAGCACGCTGGCGCTGCCGCCTTGCAACCCGAGCGTGTCGTGCAGGCGTTCCGCGAGCAACCGCGCGCAGGTCGGCAGGCTTCGGCCCACGAGTTCGGCCCGCAGCTCGGTCGCATGACGCCGCAGGCGCGCCGCGAGCTCCGCTGCCTCGGGCACGAACGTGCGCACCATCTTCGAGAGCAGCACCGCGCCTTCGAGCAATGCAGGAGCCGATCCGCGTCCCAGCCGGCCGAGCCGCAACTTGGAGAAACGCCGCAGACAATCGCGGATCTCGAGCGTGCGCAGGACCGCCCGGCAACGGGTCCGCGTGCGCACGTGGTCCGCTTCGGCACCTTCGCGCAAGAGCGCCACGGCGAACTCTCCCCACTGCAACAGACGCTCCCGGGCCGCAGCTTGGATCGGCCCCCTGTCGTCGCCCAGCAAGTCGATCGCTGCAGCGATCTGCGCCTGCGTGGGACGCGATGGTTCGGAGTGCTCGTGCTGATTCTTCATCGGAATCCGTGGTGCGACTTCATGTCGACACCCGCGAGTGGGAGAGCCTCTGAGCATACACAGAGGACGCTCGCTTCCACGATCCTTGTCGCCCCGGCGTGCGTGCAAACGCGCACGGTAGCAATTGACTGGCGCCCGCCGCCCATCGTGGTAGGAGAGCAAATGCGGCGGAAACGCCGGTCCCATCGCCACTGTCCCATCGCACAACGGGCGCGCGCCATCGGCTTCGCGCGCCAGACCTCGATTCCTGCATGAGCGCCCCCCCACCCGACGACCTGCTGTCGATGAGCCCCGAGGACTTCCGTCGCTTCGGCCACCAGGTCGTCGATTGGATCGCCGACTACCGCATGCGAACGAGTCAGCTGCCGATCCAAACGGCCACACAGCCTGGCGACGTGCTCGCATCGCTGCCACAGGAGCCCCCCTGCGCACCCGAAGGCTTCGCCGCAGTGCTCGCCGACCTCGACCGCAAGATCCTGCCCGCGCTCTCGCACTGGCAGCACCCGCGCTTCTTCGGCTACTTTCCGAGCAACGGCGACCTCGCGTCGGTGCTCGGGGACTTCCTGAGCACTGGCCTCGGCGTGCTCGGGCTGGCCTGGCAGTCCGCGCCGGCGCTCACCGAGCTCGAAGAGCGCGTCGTCGACTGGTTGCGCCAGATGTCGGGGCTTCCTGCCGTCTGGCAAGGAGTCATCCAGGACACGGCATCGACTTGCACGCTGCTGGCCTTGATCTGCGCCCGCGAACGCAGCACCGGCCACGGCGCCTCGGGCAAAGGCATGCAGGACGGCGGCCGCCCGCTCGTCGTCTACACGAGCCGCGATGCGCACAGCTCGATCGAGAAGGCCGCCCTGTTGGCCGGTTTCGGCCGCCACTGGTTGCGCAAGGTCGACCTCGACGCCGCCCGCGCGCTCGACGCAGCAGCGCTGGACCGCTGCATCGCGTCCGACATCGCAGCAGGGCTGCGCCCGTGCGCGATCGTCGCCACGACTGGAACGACGGCGACGACGGCCATGGACCCGATCGGCGCTTGCGCCGAACTGGCCCGGCGCCACGGGCTGTGGCTGCACGTCGACGCGGCGATGGCCGGCTCCGCGATGATCCTGCCCGAGTGCCGCCGGCTGTGGCAGGGCATCGAGGGCGCCGATTCCATCGTCGTGAACCCGCACAAGTGGCTCGGTGCCGCCTTCGACTGTTCGGTGTACTTCGTGCGCGACGAGGAGCACCTCGTGCGCGTGATGTCGACGAACCCCAGCTACCTGCGCACTGCCGTCGACGGGCGCGTCAAGAACTACCGCGACTGGGGCGTGGCGCTGGGCCGGCGATTCCGTGCGCTGAAGCTCTGGGCCCTGATCCGTACGCACGGCACCGAACGACTGCAGACGCGCCTGCGCCGCGATCTCGCCAATGCGAAGTGGCTCGCCGACCGCATCGCCACGACCCCGCCGTGGCGGTTGCTCGCACCCGCACCGCTGCAGACTCTGTGCTTCCGCCACGAGCCGCCGGGGCTCGCCGGCGAGGCACTGGACCGCCACACGCTGTCGGTGATCGAAGCCGTGCATCGCACGGGCATGGGCTGGCTGACACCTGTCCAGCTCGACGGCCGTTGGCTCGTGCGCGTCTCGATCGGCGCGCTCGCGACCGAACGCGAACACGTCGCCGACCTCTGGGCCGCGCTGCAAGCTGCGGTGCGCTGAAACCAGGCTCGCGGGTCTCAGCGGATCGGCACGACCGCGAGCGTGTGAGCGGGCAGGATCACGCGGAACGTCGAGCCCTCGCCGAGCTTGGTCGCCACCTCGATGCGCCCACCGTGCCGTTCGACCGTGCTCTTCGTGAGCGCAAGGCCGAGACCCGTGCCGCGCGCCTTGTCGATCATCTGGTCGCGGCCAACCTGGCGGAACGGCTCGAACAGCTGGCCGAGCTCGGTCTTCGAGATGCCGACGCCGCGGTCGACGATCTCGACCACGATCTCGTCGCCGCGCCGGCGTGCGAGGACTTCGATCGGGCTGCTTCGTTCGCTGAACTTGCCCGCGTTGTCGAGCAGGCGTCGCCACGTGTTGGTGAGCCGCAATTCGCTGCCCATCACGGGCGGCAGGTCCAGCGCGATGTCGGAGCGGATGCGCTCGCGGACCTCGGCGGGCATCGCCTCGATCGCGCTGGTGATCGATGCGGCCACGTCGACGGGCTCCATCTGCCAGGCGTTGGTCGAGCCGAGCTCGAGCACGTCGTCCACGAGCCGCGCGAGACGGCGCGCCCCGCTCAGCGTGATCGAAGAGAACTCATGTCGCGTCGCGTCGTCACCCGACTCGAGCTGGCTCAGGATCTCCGCCGCTCCGAGGATCTCGGTCATCGGCGTGCGGAACTCGTGCGAGACGTTCGTGACGAACTCGGCCTTTGCGCGCGCCGCAGCCAGTGCGGCGTCGCGCGAGGCCGTGAGCTCGCGTTCGGTCTGCTCGCGCCGCTGCACGCTCTCCGCGAGTTGCTCCGCCATGTGATTGAAGGCGGCTCCGAGGTCGGCGAATTCGTCGCTGCTGACGATCGAGACACGCGCGCCGAGGTCCCCCATCGCAATGCGACGCGTGCCGACATGCAACGACATGATCGGGCCGAGCGTGCGGCGGATCTGCACGAGGCTTGCAACGAGCACACAGAGCATGGTGCAGATCGCGGTCAGCAGCAACGAGCCCGAGAACTCGTCGAGCACGCTGAACGCTTCGCGACGCGACTTGGAGTGCACGACGAGCATGTCGAAGTCGTATTGCGGCCGCAGGAACACGCGCCAGTAGCGCGCCAGATGCGGCTCGTCGTCGACACTCCACTCGATCGTGCCCGAAGCCGGATGCTGCTTGACGGCTGCCAGCAACGCGGCCGCGGAGGGCGGATGCGGAAAGGAGTGCACGATGATCCTGCCTTCGACATCGAAGACCGCGAACTCCGACCCGGCGCTGCGCAGTTCGTCCGGACACCAGAACCTGGCTTGGTCCAGCGAAGCCACGAGCAGTCGCTGCGTCGCCGCGTTCGAGCCGACGGCGCGGACCATCGCGAGCTGGGGAGGCGAGCCGAGGGTCCGGACGAGCGCATTGCCGGCAGCCAGATGCGCCCGCTCGCGCGGCGAGAGGGCAGGCAGCGCCCACGCCTGCTCACCGCGCAGCAGTTCGGTGTGATCGCCGTCGACGATCCACACGGAGCTGCACATGGCGGCCAGTTGATTCAGACGATCGCGACCACGCGCGACGACCGTGCCCTGTTGCTCGACGAGCTCGCTCACAACGGCCAGGTCGCCGGCAACCTGGCTCAGACGGGCCGCGATGCCCATGCCAGCCGTCTTGGCGCCGAGGTGCAGGGCATCGCGCGCATCGTGGTGCATCTGCTCCGTGACGCGGCTCTGGGTCAACCAGGAGAACGCCGCCAGGGGCAGCAGCGCGCAACAGAGGAACAGCACGACGAAGCGACGTCCGATGCGGGACGTCAGCACGCCGATCGTGCGCTGCTCGCGATTGGACTCGACCACTCAGCGAACCTCGCTGACCGAGGTTGTGAGGGCAGGCGATGCGGGGCGCTGTGTTGTTCCCGGCAGCACGTGGTCGCAAGGATCCAACGCCGTGAACGCATCGAGGCTCCGCTCCAACTCGCGACTCGCGACGACCACGGGCTCGAGGTCGGCAGTGAGGTGCCCGGGCAGGGCGGCCAGCGCCGCCGTCAGCTCGCGGCTCACGGCGAGCTGGGCCGAGCGGATCGTGGCGAGGCGCCCTGCAACACCCGCTACGGCCTGGTTCAGGCAGTCCACCTCGTCCTTCAGGTAGTCGCCGTCGCGGGTGCGCAGCGGCGGCGTCAGCTTGCCGTTCGCCAGCAACGTGAGGTTGCGCTTGACGCGCACGAGCGGCCCGGCGATGCGATGCGAGAGCTTGACGGCGCAGAACACGACGAGCGCGAAGCAGAGCAGCGCGATGGACCAGAACCGCTCGTGCATGTAGACCATCACGACGGCCTGATCGTCCGGGCCGGGACCGCGCGGCAGTTGATCGAGTCCTTGCAGCAGCGGCAGGAAGATGCCGGCGCCGACGACGATGATCATGAGCCCGCCGTAGAGCAGCACGTGCGCGCACAGGCTGCCCTGCAGTTTCCAATCGACGACGAGCCGCCGCCGCAACGACCTTGCTGCCATGGTTTCAGTACTCCGATGCCGAGCCGAAGAAGCCGCCGTTGTTGGCGCGGATCACGTCGTCCTGGGCGAGGCTCTCGCCGAGCGAGACCGACGTGCGCCCGTTCGGGCCAAGACTGAAGAGGTCGAAGTCCGTGTTGAGTGGGAACAAGTAGCGATCGCGCCGGCGCGTCGGCTCGATCGGCACCGCGGTGAAGATGTTGGCGCCTTTGACGACCGAACTGGTCAGGTCGGCGAGCTCGCGCGGCGCGATGCCACGCGTGATGCTGGACGCGATCTTGCCGACGCCGCTGGGATCGGTCGTGGCGACGTCGACCACGCCTTGAGACACCGCTGAACCTTGAGGTCCGGTCGGCAGAGCACTCTGCCGGCCAGCCGGCGATTGAGGCTGCAGGGACGGTAACGGGAACCCCGCCAACCTCGGCCCCGCGCCACTGCCGTCCGAGGGTCGCCCGCCCATCGAGATCGTCACGACGGCGGCCGGATCGACGAGCCCTGCGCTGATGGCCCACTGCAGTCCGTCGCCGGTGCCGTCTCCGTAGTTCAGGTAGCAGTAGGGCACACCCCACGGATCCAGCCTGCCGCCAAAGCCGACCTGGTAGAGCGTCAACGGCAGATTGCCTCCGTTGTTCGCCTGGTAGGCAGCGATCGCGTTGGAGATCGTGACGAGCTCGTGCTTGGCCTTGCCGATGCGCGCGATGCGCAGCGCGCTCAAGTACTGCGGCACACCCATGCTCGCGATCACCGCGACGATCGCCACGACGATCATCAGCTCGAGCAGGGTGAAGCCCCGATCGGCGTCCGACCGCAGGATCGACAGCGGCTGCGCCGCGCAAGGAGTCTTCCCGCTGCCTTCGAGCCTTCGCATGGCGCAGGTATCGGTCACGCGAAACCGCCCCCATTAGGTGTCGCGCCTGCCGTGCGCAGGGAGGCAAGTCTGCGATCCCCGACTCGTTCGCACGGTGCCGATGTCGCAGAACGCAACACCTCGCGCCGCAGTGCGAGCGGCAGCCCGCTCGGGAGTGGTGCCCAGGACAGGAGTTGAACCTGCAAGCCCTTTAGGGGCGCCAGCACCTCAAGCTGGTGCGTCTGCCAATTCCGCCACCTGGGCCGGTCGCGAGCGCGAAGACAGTATCGGCCTGCGGCCTGATTTCAACCCGCGTCAGCGGAAGTTGGCCATGATGCGAGCCTGGAACCGGATGTAGTTGTTCTCGAGCTCCACGTGCACGCACGCAGCCTTGAGCATCTGCGCCAACGCACGCAGCTGCTTCATGGACTCGCGGTCGGCGGCGGTGAAGTTCGTGCGCTCCCGCTGCCACAGCTCGCGCAGGTAGGCGACCACGGCCACCTCGAAGTCGCCGCCAAGGTCCGTCATCGACTTCGGCATGCTCGCTTTGCTCGGATACTGCGGGAAGCGCGTGCGCCGCACGTGTTCCTCGGCCGCCGGCCGGCTCTCCATCATCCACTCCTGATCGGGTACCGCGCTATCCGCCTCCGCAAACGCGATGTAGTCGTCGATCACCGGAAGCATGCTCTCGCCGTGCAACCAGACCATCCCGTTCAGCTCGGCGGGAAGCTCCCGCTTGCACGCTTCGAACTCGGGCAACTCGCGAGCCGACCTGGCACCGGTCTGGGCGCCGTAACGCGTGCGCAGGATGTCGCGGATCAGTGGACCCGAGTTGGACAGGATGAAGAAATCGCGGAACACGATCATCGCGATCTCGCCCGTCGCGGGGATCTGCGGGTTCGTGAACTCCGACACCAGCTCGGGCAGGTAGCTGTCGGCGAACGGGACCTTGAGGTGCCACTGCTTGAGCAGGCCGAAGCCCCTGTGGTAGCTGCGCAGCATGTTGACGAGCTCGTCGACGAGCGGCTTCCTGCTGGGGTTCAACCAGAACACCCAGGCCACCTGCGGCATCGGCGATCGAGCCGTCACGGGCACCATGAGCTCGCCGGTCTTCTCGTCGCGCGACGTGTCGGGCAGGTTGCGACGGAACACGAACCCCGTGCGCGGCAGGAATGCCACCCTGAGGCGATCGATCAGATCGCGCATGTCGTTGAGCGGGGTTCCCGAGAAGGTCGCCTTGCGCACGGCCTCGTTGAGCTTGTTCTTGTCACTCTCCTCGAGCGCTTCGAACATCGCGTGCAGGAACTCACCGGGCGGCATGCGCATCGCCGCGGCGGCGCAGGCGTTGTCGGGCACCATCGCGAGGAACGGATCGAGCCAGTCTTCGCGTCGCTGCTGTTCTGCCTTGTAGAAGCTGCTCTGGAACGGCGTGTGTTGCTTGCTGTTGAGGCCGACCTGACCCGTCGCTGCGAGGACCTGGTCCCCGAACATGATGCCGCCGGTCACCTGGAGCCAGCCCTTCAGGTTCAGGAAGCTCGCGAGCACACGCTCGTTCATGCTGTCCTTGTTCTGAGAGTTCGGCCAGCTCGCGGCGAGGCGCCGGAATCCATCGAACGAATTCGGCTCGACGACGAACTCGACCACGTTCGACTCGTCGATCGCGTTGAGATCGGCCCAGTGCTCGATCCTCTTCACGGCGCCATCCGTGTACGCGGGCATCTGCCCGATGGTCTCTTCGTCGCGATTGCCGTCGATCAGACGCTGCGCCCTCTCGAGCAGCACTTTGTTGTTCGCGATCATGAGGACGTCGAGGTGCCGCTTGCAGTAGAGCGGCGCCGACATTCCCTGCAGCTTCGCAACCAGATAGTCACCCTCGTTCGTCAACTCGATGCCGTAGCCGCGCAGCCGCTCCTGCACGAAGCCGAAGCCGGCGAGCCCGAAGGCGGCCTTCACGCGCCAGCTCACGCGCGTGTAGCAACACCACCAGGGCTCCGCGAGCGGACGCGGCGGCGTCTGGGTGTAGTCCTGTTCGTAGCCCGCGACGATGACCTCGGTGCCGATCAGGTCGCGCATCACGTCGAGCCACCCGCCGCTGTCCTTCTTCACGCTCTCGAACGCTTCGCGCGCCTGTTGCAAGCTGCGGTCGAGGCCGCCGCGTCGCCATTCCTGCACGGCGCCGCTGTTGACGAGGTCCGAGAAGCCGCGCACATCGGACAGAGCCTGCCAGAACCTCGGCTCGGGGAACTCCAGGAAATCGTCGGCCAGCCGCTGCTTGCGCGCGAAGAAGTTGATGTCGCGCGGCACGATGCCCGGCAGGACGGCCATCGAACCCTCGAAGGGGTTGAAGATGAACGCGGCCACGAACAGCAGCAGGAAGACCACCAACGCCACCGCGGCGATCCCGAGGGTCCTCAGCAATCGTCGCACTCTCGATTTCGGCTTCGGCATCTTCGCGCAGCGTAGCGGCCCGTGCGGTCCACAAGGAGGACGAGGTGGCTAGACGCCGCGACGCGCCGCGTCTTCCCCCGCTGCGTCGAATCCTGCGCGGGTTTGCCTTCGCCCGCCGAGCGCGTTCTACTGCGAGCCATGGCCGGACTCGTTCCCAACGCCCGATCCCGCCGCATCGAGGAGTCGGCGACCCTCGCGATCATGGCAAAGGCCGCCCGCATGAAGCAGAGCGGGCTCGACGTCGTGTCGCTCGGCGCCGGTGAGCCGGACTTCCCGACACCGGACCCGATCGCGCGCGCCGGGATCCGCGCCATCGAACAGGGCAAGACGCGCTACACGGCGACCTCCGGCATCCCGGAGCTGCGCGCGGCCGGAGCCAGGTGGTTGAGCAGCGCGTTCGGTCTCTCGTACGCCGCCGACGAAGTCATGGTCTGTGCCGGCGCGAAGGCTGCGCTGCACATGGCGCTCGACACGATCGTCGAACCCGGCGACACGGTGCTGATCCTCGCGCCGTACTGGGTGTCGTACCCGGCCCTCGTGACGATGGCCTCCGGCACGCCGCTCGTGCTGCCCGCAGTGCCCGAGCAAGGCTTCGTGCACGGGAGCGCCGTGATCGAAGCCGCCGCGAAGAAGCACCGCGCCAAGGGCATCATCGTGAACTTCCCGAACAACCCGTCGGGTGCGTGCCCGGACCGGGCCCAGGTGCAGGCGCTCGTCGACACGGCGAAGGCCAACGACCTCTGGCTCGTCTCCGACGAGATCTACGCGACGCTGCTCTACGACGGGGCCGTCCACGTCTCGCCGGCATCGCTGCCGGGCGGGCGCGAGCGCACGATCGTCGTCAACGGCTTCACGAAGAGCCACACGCTGACCGGCTGGCGCACGAGCTTTCTCGCGGGCCCGCGCGCGATCGTCGAGGCCGCGGGCCGCCTCCAGAGCCAGCTGCTCGGCAACGCGTGCACGATCAGCCAGGAGGCGACGCTCGTCGCCTGCAACACGCCGCTGCCCGAGGATCAGCAGAGCCGCATGCGCGCGTTCGACGAACGCCGCCAGTATCTGGTGCGCGAAGTGAACAAGATTCCGGGCCTCCACCTCGCGGCGCCGCGCGGCACGTTCTACGCGCTCGTCGACGCGCGCGAGCTGTGCAAGCGGCGTGGCATCGACGACGTCAAGCTCTGTGAACAGCTGCTGGACCAGCATCTGCTCGCGACCGTGCCGGGCAGCGCGTTCGCGATCCCCGGCTTCGTGCGGCTCAGCTACGCGGCGGCCATGGACCAGCTGGCCGCCGCCGTGGTACGGCTGCGCGCATACGCGGAGGCGAAGTGAACGAAGAGGAGATCCCGCGGCGCGTCGTCCAGGCCGCGAACCTCGCGGCCCTCGAGGTAGCCGACCACGAGTGGGACGTCTTCGCTCAGCTGCGCGACGTCAAGGAGCTCCTGACCAAGGACCAGAAGCCCTACCTCGTCGTCGAGCTCGCCGACGTACACGCGGTCATCGAAGCCAAGATCTGGGACAACACGCCGGAAGCGATGGCGGCCGCCAGGGCCGCGCAGAGGAGCGGTCCGGTCAAGGTCCGCGGCCGCGTCAAGGAGCGACCCGGCTACCCCGCCCAGCTCGTCATCGAGCGGCTCAAGGCCATCGATCCCGCGCAAGCCCCCGAGGGCTTCGACATGGGCCAGCTCGTCGATCCAGCGCTGGCCGCCGTCGAGGACCTCTGCTGCAGGACGCTCGTGTTCGACATCGAAACGGTGCCGGCGTTCGATCGCAGGGACCTGCCGCACGACATCGGCGAGGCGCTGATCAGTTACACGACTCGCAAGTTCGCCGAGCCCGACGTCGTCGAGGCAGAGTCGAAGAAGTTCATGGGCATGAGCCCGTTCTTCGGCAAGGTCGTGTCGCTCGCGATCGGCGATGGCGACGCGCCACCCGGCGACGAAGCAGTGACCGTGCTCGCGGTGCCGCCCGACGGCACGACGCTGCCCGACTGCCCGGCCTGGCTGCGGCCGATGAGCGAAGCCGACCTGCTGCGTTCGTTCTGGGCGCTCGCGTGCAAGGCCGAGACCGTCGTCTCGTTCAACGGCCGCGGCTTCGACCTGCCGTTCCTCGTCACGCGCAGCCTGATCCACGGCATCCCGGCGCGGCGCGACCTGCTGTCGGATCGCTGGTCGCTGCGCCCCCACCTCGACCTCTACGAGCTGCTGACGCAGCGCAATCGCGGCCCGTCGAGTCTCAACGTCGTGTGCTGGGCGCTCGGCATCGACAGCCCCAAGGAAGTCATGGACGGGTCGATGGTGGCACCGGCGTATGCGAAAGGCGAGATCGCGAAGATCGCCGAGTACAACGCGCACGACGTTCGGGCAACGAGTGCCATCTATCGCAAGGTACGCGACCTCGTGTTGCGCTATCGCGGCGACTGGACCGTGGCGAAGGGATAGGAATCCCAAACCCTGCCGCGACCATGGAAGCCGACCCGCGAGGTGATCCGTGACCGAGCAACACGCTGCTCCCCGGTTCCGAACACACCGGAAGCAGGACATCGTGGCTCTGCTCGAACCGCTGCGGCACAAGATCAGGGACTTCGAGCGCCTGACCACCGACGACGAATTGGCGAGGATGGCGGCCACGGCGTCGAGGATTCCGCTCGCGCGCCACGCTGCCGATCACATCGCGGACATCGGCGGAGCGATTCCATGGCTTCCGATCTACCGGCACTCGCTCGGCTATCGACACATCACCCTGATTCAATTCCCGCAGTTCCTGAACTGGGCACGCTGTAGCGAGGCGCAGCTCCAACAGGAGCATGGTTGTCGCTTCGTTGCCGCCAATGCCGATCGCACGCTCTACGCCATCGAGTCGGGCAGCATTGGTTGCGTCGTGTGCTTCGAAGTGTTGGAGCACTTGCAAGGCGATCCCATGCACCTCGTCAGCGAAGCAAACCGGATTCTCTCGATCGGTGGCGAGTTCTACCTGACGACGCCCAACGTTCTTTCTCGTCAGAACCTGTTCCGCTTCGTCTTCGGCGATCACCCGTTCAGCTGGTCCGTCTATACCAACGCCTATGGCGACCGGCACAATCGCGAATACACGCCGTTCGAGATCGCCAGGGTCTTCGAGGCCGGCGGCTTTCGCCCGGAGTCGATCGAGACGTTCACGCACGCCGCAAAGGAGTCGAGACTGCGGCAAGGCCTGGGGTGGGCATTCTGTCTCTTGCCGGCGATGCTCGGAAGGGTCCCGTTGAAGATGCGCCACGCGTTCATTCACGCGAGAGCCCGCAAGGTGCAGTCCGTACGCGAGCGTCATCCGCACTTCCTCTACGACCTGTATGGCGCTGACGGCGTTTCTTGACCACATGCAGACCGCCGCGTCTCACAACACGAGCGCGTTGCGACACCCGGCCGGCAGCGTTGCCAGACACAGCTCCTGCAACCGCCGCCGCACGACCCTGTCCTCGGCCGACGTGAACACGTAGAGCTTCCACATGCGCGGGTAGCTCTCGGCGAGGTCGCGCAAACGCGGAATCTGCTCGCTGAACGCGTCGAGCGGCAGCGTGCGCTCGCCGGAGCCCGGGAAGCGGACCAGCGTCTTCGCCTCCTTGAGCTGCATGCGGCGCTTCGGGCAGTAGAGGATCACGTCCATCGGCTGCCCGAGTGCCTGCTTCGCCTTTGTCTCCATCGCCGCTTCCCAAGCAAAGCGCGGCTCGGGCTGCCCCGGCGTGAAGTAGCGCGCGAGCAACTCGTCTTGAACGGACTGGTTCTGGTAGTACGGCAGCACGAGTACGCGCTTTGGCAGCGCCCGGCGGCGGAATCGCGCCACGAAGCGGTGCAGCCGTTCCGTGGCCGCGGCGTCGCCGAGATCGAGCCCCGCGAGGTGCACGATCAGCGATTCGTCCGTCATCTGCTGCAACTCGGTCGCCCTCAGGCGGCCAGCGCGCATCGCGAGCTCGACCATGCGCGACAGCAGCGCCCCCGCCGCGATCTTGGCATGGTGGTAGTAGACGCGCTCGCTGAAGTGGTAGCGGCACTCGAGCACTCGCAGCAGCTCGGACACGATGTCCTCGCGCAGCATGCCGTTCTTCTCGCAGTCCACGAACAGCCGCTGGCTCGCCCGGTCGACGCGGAAGTAGTCGATGACACGCCGGTCGTAACGCAGCTCGAGCCCCGTGTAGTGGGCATCGCGGCGCAAGTAGTCGAGCAGGTCGGCATCGACCGTGTCGCTGACGACCTGACGCCAGAAGGCCGGAACCGACCGCCCGACGCCCGTCAGGATCGCGAGCACGTCGGCGCGCAGACCCTGCCGGTCGAGCTCGGCGCCGAGTTCGGTGTCGCCGAGCACGGCCTCGAAGCGCTCGGGACGATCGTGCCTCGGCAACAGGCCCGTCTGGTCCTCGATGTTGTGTCCGTACGGAATGTGCGTGACGTCGTGCAGCAGAGCCGCGGTGCGCAGGATGCGGCGTTCGTCGTCGGTCACGTGATGGCAGCCCGCAGGATCGCGCGCCGCGTTCTTGTTGCACGCCGCGAGCAACTGCTCGCACACGTGCAACGTGCCGATCGAGTGCTCGAAACGCGAATGCGTGGCGCCCGGATAGACGAACCAGGCGCTGCCGAGCTGCTTGATGCCGCGCAGCCGCTGGAACTCTGCCGTGTCGACGAGCCGCAGTTCGTCGCGCGAGAGTTCGATGTCACCGTGGACGGGATCGCGCAGGATGCTCACGAGGCAACGACCGTAACACCACGCGAGCGGGCGGCAAAGCGAGCGTCACTCGGGCCGCGGAGTCTGCAGTTCCACGACTCCCGTGGCAGGAACGTCGTGGAACGTCTTCGACGCGCGCTGCGTCGTGCCCGAGAAGACCGTCAGCTTCACGTCGAAGCGGCCCGCGTGTGGCAACGAGACCAGCCACGGCTGGTCCTTCTCGAGCGTAGCGCGGATGCCGCCGGCGAGATCGGCTTCCGCGGCCCATGCTTCGCCCGCTACCGGCGGCAACAGACGCAGCGACGGTTCGCCGCCCTGCCACGCAGCAAGCACGAGTGGCTCGGGTCCGACGTCGGCCCAGACGAGGTCGCGACCGGCACAGCCGTGCGCGCGCAGCGACAGAACCCAACCGGCACCGGGAAGACCGCCGACCACGAACGCACCCTGCTCGTCCGTGCGCGTCGCGCAAGCACCGAGGACCTCGAGATGCGGTGGCAGCAGGCGAACCGATCCCACGGCCGCGAGGCTCGTGCGCGCCGGCAGCGACCACACCGAAACCCCGCCCATCGGCCGCCCGGCAGCGTCGACCACCTGGCCCGACCGCTTCGGCTCCAAGAACTTCAACGGCACGATCGCGGACGTGAACGCGCCCGCGAGCCTGACCTCGTGCGGCGCCGTTGCAGGTGCCATCGGATGGCGCACGAGAATGCCGACCTTGCCGCTCACTGGCAGATCGACGACCTTGCCGCGCCCGTTGTCGTCGACGGCAGCGCCATCGGTCATCGCCTGCAGGAAGAACGGAAACTGCGAGAGCTCGGACGTCACCTTGTCGGTCGGCACGACGAACAGACGTGCCTGATCGATATGCGTGCCGAGCGCTGCGAGTTGCACCTCGATCACGCCGCCGGGCTGCAGGATCATCTGCAGATCGGGGCCCGGTAGCGCCACGACGACCGGTCGCCACGCCGCTGCGTAACCTGGAGCGCGCACCACGAACGGCACACCCTCGCCCGACGGTGTGTCGAGTTCGAACGCACCCTCTGCGTCGGTCAGCGCTTCGCGCTCCTTGCCCTCGGCGTCCTGCTCGCCGAGCCACACCCGCGCGCCCGCGATCGGCTTCTGCGCCGCATCCTGAATGCGTCCACGCGTGGTGATGCGCGCCCCGACGGCGGTCCGGCTCACGGCTTCGCCGACCGGCACCTGCCGCACGAGTTGAACGCCCTCGAAATCGATCACCGCGGCGGCAATGCCGGCGGTCCGGCTCGGCGCGTCGAAGCCCGCGCCGACGCCCGCGAGCAGCTCGGTCGGCAGCTCCATGCCATCCGCGGCACGCACGGCCTGCGCGCGTTGCGGCGGCGGCGGCACGTAACGTTCGCGCTCCTGCACCTCGACCACGACACGAAGCATCTCGGGCGGCAGCGTGGACGGCGGCACGACCCGCGGCGTCGTGCCGGGCGTTCCCGAGCCGGAACCGGGCTCCCCGCTCCCGGTCCCGGCCGGCGGTGGCTCACCGTCCGCGCTTGCCTGCCACGCCAAGGCGGCGACCCCGGCCAGGATGGCCGCGGCCAACAGGAACGTGGCGGAGCTTCGTTGCATGCCGGTCCGGACTGGAAGGAGGATACCGTCGCGACCGTCCCTGTGTCGCAGCGACCAACGCGCTCCCCATCCTCGTGGCACTGCAGATCGCCCTCGACTACCGCCCCGCCCTGCTGTCGGCCGCTGGCATCGGGCGCGCCACGCGCGAGCTCGCCCGCGCGTTGGCCGCCGACGGCGGCGTCGAGCTCCACCTGTTCGCGCACTCGCTGGCGCGGGCGCGGTGCCGCGTGCAGGTGCCCGCGGCGGCGCGTCTGCATCGCCTGCCGATCCCCGGCCGCAGCCTGCCATGGCTCTCGCGTGTCGGATTGGGTTGCGACCGCCTCGCGGGCCGGGTTCCAGTGTTCCACTGGGTCGACTACGTGCAGCCGCCCGTGTCTCGGGCCAGAGCGGTGCTGACCGTGCACGACCTCGCGTTCGTGCGCGACCCCAGATGGCACGGCACGAACACGACGACGCTGCGCGGGCGCACGCAGCAGGCGATCGCGAGAGCGAGCGCCGTCATCGTGCCTTCGAACGCGACGGCCGCCGACCTGCGCGCGTTTGCACCCGACGCCAGGATACACGTCGTGCCGTTCGGCGCCGACCATGTGCGCAGCAGACCAGAGAGCCCACATCCACTCGGCGGCCGCCCCTACGTGCTGTGCCTCGGCACGATCGAACCGCGCAAGAACCACCTGAACCTGCTGCAGGCGTGGTCGGTGCTGCGCGGCGAACGGCCGCTGCTCCTCGTGGTCGGACGCATCGGCTGGTCCTGCGACGGCGAGGTCAAAGCACTGCGCGAAGCGATGCGGAGCGGGCTCGTCGCATGGGCAACCGACATCGACGACGACGCGGTCTGGCCGCTGATCGAGCACGCCGAGCTGCTCGTGTATCCGTCGCTGTGGGAAGGGTTCGGCTTTCCACCGCTCGAGGCGATGCAGCTCGGTGTGCCCGTGGTGGCGAACGACATCGCGCCGCTGCGCGAGCTCGGCGACCTCTCGTTCGTCGATGCCACGAACCCGGCGGCGCTCGCCGAAGCGATCGAACACGCGCTGCGCGACCAGACGCTGCGCAACCGCCTGCGCGAGGCCGGCCGCGCGGCCGCCGCGAGGTTCCGCTGGCGCGATTGCGCGGCGTCCCACGTGGCCATCTACCGCGAGGTGGCGTCTCGATGACCGTCGTCTTCGACGGCGCGTGCCTCGGCGATGGCCCCATCACGGGCGTCGGCCGCGCGTTCCTCAACGCGCTGAGCGCCTATGCGGAGCTCGCGAGCCGGTGTGTGCTGCTGCTGCCGCGTGGTGCCCCGAAGCCGCCGCTCCCGAGCGTCGAGATCGCAGAGGCGCCGCGCGGCGCGCTGCGCCGCCAGCTCGTCTTGCCACGCCTGCTGCGCGAGCTCCACGCCAGCCTGTTGCACAGCTCGGTCGCCGCCGTGCCGCTGCGCGCGGGCTGTCCGACGATCGCCACGGTGCACGATCTGCCGTGGCTGCATCCCGAGCTCCGAGAACACACGACGCTCTGGCGCCGATCGGTCACGAGGCGCGCGCTGCGTTCGGCCGCGGCGATCGTGGCGCCGTCGGCATTCACGGCCCGCGATGTAGCCACGCTGTTGCACAGCGGTGCACCGCCGGTCCACGTCGTCGCGCACGGCACGGAGCTCGGCGCAGAGCCGCGACCCGGCGCCACGGCGTTGCGCTCGGGCCCACTGCTCGTGCTCGGCGACGACCGGCCGCGCAAGAACCGCGACCGCATGCGGCAGGCTCACGCGATCGCGCGCCAACGGAGCCCGCGTCTGCCGGAGTTGCGCTTCGTCGGTCCGCCGGACGACTACGTCGACGAGGCCGCAAAGCTGCAGCTGCTCGCGTCCTGTCGCGCCGTCGTGCAGTGCTCGTTGTTCGAAGGGTTCGGCATGCCCGTGCTCGAGGCGCTCGCGAACGGGGCCCCGGTGTTGTGTTCGGACATCGCGCCGTTTCGCGAGATCACCGAGGACGGGAACTGCGCGCTGCTCGTCGACCCGAAGTCGGTCGAAGCCATTGCGGGCGGCATGGTGCGCATCCACGAGCAGGAGCACCTGCGCGAGCAGCTGGCGCGTTCCGGATGGCACCGCGCGTCACACTTCCGACGGATCGGCGTCGCCGAGCAATGGCATCGCCTGCACACCGGGCTCGCGCGATGACGATGCACGTCGCCGTCTCCGGCTGGTTGCTCGGGCCGCCATCGGGTGCGAACCGGCGTCTCTTGTCGCTGCTCGCGCATGCCGGCGCGCAGCTCGCACCGGGCGAGCGGATCACCGTGTTGCATCGGCCCGACTTCGCGCCACCGCAGTTGCCGCGCATCGAGTGGCGCAGCATCGCGATCCCCTCCGGCCCCGTCTGGCGTCGCGTGCTCGCCGAACGGCAGCTCTTGCCGCCGTGCCTGCGCGAGCTCGGCGCGACGATCTGCGACCATGGCTTCCTGCCGCTGCCGGCCCTGCCCGTGCCGGCGTGTCTCTTGCTGCACGATCTGCGCGCGAGCGAGGGGCTGACGCGATGGCCGCGTTGGCTCGCGCAGCACGTGCTGCGCCGTTCGTGCGCGCGCGCTCTGGCCATCGTCGTGCCGAGCGAGTGGACCGCGCAGCGTCTGCGCACCCTCGTGCCAGCGGTCGCTCCGCGCGTCGTGCCGAACGGCGTCGACCTGCCCGCGGCGGCACGCGCGGTGTCGAGGCCTTTGCCTCCGTGTGGCTACCTGCTGCACGTCGGCCACCTCGAACCGCGCAAGAACCTCGCGATCGTCATGCGCGCTCTGGCGACGCTGCCGCAGGCCGAACGGCCCGAGCTCTGGCTCGTCGGCAACGACGCAGGCGATCGGTCGCGACTCGAAGGCCTCGCGACGCGGCTGCAATGCCGCCCCTTCGTGCACATGCTCGGCGTCGTTCCCGATCGCGAGTTGGACGCCCTCTACGACCACGCGCGCGCCGTCGTCGTGCCATCCTGCTACGAGGGCTTCGGCCTGTGTGCGCTCGAGGGCCTGGCCCATGGGCGGGCGGTGCTGGCCAGTCGGGCCGCCGCGTTGCCCGAGGTGCTCGGGGCCGCCGGCTGTCTGCTGCCGCCGCACGAAGTCGGGGCCTGGGCCGTGGCCATCGCCGCAACCGCGCGCGACGACGAGACGGCTCCCGCACGGCGGCGCGCCCAGGCCGCACGCTTCGGCTGGCCAGAGGCGGCCTGCAGCCTCGTGACGACGTGGCGCGAGTGCAATGCGCGCGTCAGCGTCGCACGAGCTCGATGACGCCCCAGACCACGGCCCCAGCGAGCAGCAGAGCGACCGCGAAGATCAGCGACCGCGTGCCACCGCTCATCTGCGACAAGTCGTCGCCGAGCAGGCCTCCGCCGCCCTTCTGCTTCTGGAACTGCAGGATGCGCGACGGGGAAGCGACGACCGGAGCGGCAGCCCCAGCACCTGGCTTGCTCGCTGCCGGCGCTTCCGTGCGGCGGATCTCGACGACTTCGTCGGCGAACTCGACGACGGACGGACGTGGTGCCGGTGCAGGCGGTGGCGGTGTCGGCGGCGTTGGCGCGGGCCGCGGCGTCACGTGCGGCGCAGGCCGCTGCACCGCACGCGGTGGTGGCACAGCGGCCGCAGCCGGAGCCGGAGGCGCACTCGGAGCCGCGGGCGCCCGCGCAGGACTCGGCGGCGCAGCCGGCGGTTTCTGCAGGTCCGTCGCCGTCGCCGAATCGCTGCCGAACAGATCGTTGTCGTCGCCCACGACACCCTTCGTCCCCTCACCGGCTGCACGCACCACACCGGGCGGTGCGCCTTCGCGGAACGTGAGGATCGTCTTGCCGATCTGCACCTGGTCGCCGTCGCGCAGCAGTCGCCGCGTCACGGGCTTGTCGTTCAACAAAGTGCCGTTGCTGGAGCCGAGGTCTTCGATCTCGACGACGCCGCTCTCGACGACGAACCGCGCGTGGCGCCGCGACGCCTTCGCATCGTTGATGACGATGTCACAGCCAGCGACACGCCCGACTGTGATCCCGTTGCTCACGGGAACCATCCGACCATCGGACAACGACAAGTAGCCGCTCACACGCATCCACGCCGGAGTCCGGCGTCCACGAGGAAACAGGATCCGCCCAGGATACCATCGCCGCCCAAATGGCAACCGCCATCTCGTGCAAGCAGCTCGGGGTCACCTTTCGGGGTCGGGGACGCAACGGGCCGGTGCTTGCCCTGCAGTCCCTCGACCTCGAGGTCGCTGCTGGCCGCATCGTCGGGGTGCTCGGCCCGAACGGCTCGGGCAAGACCACGCTGTTGCGCGTGCTCGCGGGTCTCGAGCAGCCGACTGCCGGCACGGTAACCATCCTGGGCGAACGGCCGGCCGCGAAGTCCTTGCGGCGCCGCGTCGCGTTCCAACCCGAAGGCGCGCTGCCGCTCGGAGTGCTGTCGGCAGCCGAGTTCCTCGCCTACATCGGTGCGGAACTCGGCCTGCCCAACGCCGAGTCGGATGCAAGGGCGCAGCGCTGGCTCGAACGGCTCGACCTGCTGGGCCCCGGCAAGCGCTGGATCCGCACCTTCAGCACCGGCATGCAGAAGCGCCTCGCGCTGGCCGCGGCACTGCTCGGGGATCCCGAGGTCCTGCTGCTCGACGAACCGACCGCGGGTCTCGATCCGTTCGGCAGCGAGATCGTGATGGCGATCCTGCGCGAACGCGCAGCGGCCGGCGCCACGGTGCTGATGGCCAGCCACCAGCTGTTCGAGGTCGAAGAGATCTGCGACGAGGTCCTGGTCCTGCAGGAGGGCGCCGTGGCCGCGCGCGGCGCCCTCTCGGACCTGCTCGGCACGGACGCTCACGCGCTCGTCGTGCGGGGCCTCGACGAGGCAGGTCTCGGCCACCTCGCGGCCGCCGCGAGAGCCCGCGGCGGCGAAGTGCTGCGCACCGAGCGGCCACGCGACCATCTGTTCGCGCTGTTCCGGCGGCTCGCGCAACGCCGCGGCGAGGGCCGTCGCTCGTGATCGGACCCGGCGCGCGCGGTCCCTTTGCCCTCACGTGCCGGCATTGTTTGCGCGTCGCGACTCTGCCGACGGTGCTCGCGGCGCTGTTCTCGCTGCTGCTCGCCACGCTGCTGCGCCAGGATCTCGCAGAAGCCGGCGAGGCTCCCGGAGCGATGGCCACGTGGCTCGCGCTGCCCGTGTTCGTTGCCGCACTGACGTGCGCCTGCAGTGCCCTGGTCTTCTGGCCAACCTTCGCCGATCGCCGTCCCGGCGCCGCCTGGGTCGCGAGGCTCGAGCCGGGAGCGTTGCAGGGCAACGGCGCCGTCATCGGCGCGGTGTTGTGTGCGCAGGGTCTCTTGTGTCTGCCGCTCGCCGCGCTGTTGCTGCCGGCACTCGGCGCGCCAGCGACCGCGAACGCGCACTTCGAGCTCGAACCGCCATCGCTGCCGACGCTCGACCAGCACCAGCGGCGCCTGAGCTTTCGCGGCCCGGGCCTCGCTTGCACCGAGCTGCAGCTGCGCCCGCTGGCCTCGGCACCGGAGGGGCCGCTGCAGCCCAGCAGACTCGCCGTGCGGGCCGACGGCGTGCCGCTCACGACGCTCGAGATCGCGTTCGAGCAGACCGGTCAACTCGTGCGCGTTCCGTTTCCGGCGACCAACTTCGATCAACTCGAGCTCGAGCTGATCGACGGCACGGTGCCCCTGTTCTTTCCACGCGGCGCGGTGGTCGTGGTCGCCGCGGCAGCGCACGGCAGGCTCGGCAACGGGCTGCTGGCCATGATGCTGGCCATCGTGCCGACTTTCCTGGCGCTCGCCGTCGGCTGCCTGTGCGGCGTGGCGGCCGCGGCTCCGACCGTGCTGACCGTCGTGACGAGCCTGCTCTTCCTGCAGATGCTCGGCGGCGTCGGCCCACTCGGTCCGGCGTTGCTGGTCGTGATGCGGGGGCAATGGCTCGGAAGTGCGACGCTTTTCCCCTCCTGCCTCCCTTCCCTGCTGGTAGGGTGCGTCGCCATGATCGTGGCCATGTTCCTCCGCACGAGGCCCCGCCGATGACAGGTCACCGGCTGCTGGCGGCCGCGGCTGCAGCGTGCTACCTCGGCGCCGGTTTGCTCTGCCACCCGAGCGGCGCCGTGATGCGAGAGTTCGCGGCGTGGTTCGTCCGCCCGGCCACGCTCCCGTTCGCGTGGAGCGCGCTCGGCGAGGCCCAGCAGAACGGCAATGCGGTCGAGCTGTTTGCGCGCGCGCGCCAGATCCTGCACCTGTTGCCGACCTGGACCGATGGCTACAGCGTGTTCGCGTGCAACTTCGCGCTCGACGAGGCCCTCGCGGCGACGGAACCGCTGCGCGTCCAGCGCGCGCACCAGCGACTGCAAGTGGCTCTGGCCTGGCTCGAAGACGCGCGCGCCAGCGCCGGCCGCCGCGAAGGCGAGTTGCTGCAGACGATGGCCTTCCTGCCCGAACTGGCCGTGCGGCAGGAGCCCGGTCTCGCCGCGTTGTTGCCGCCCGGTGGAGCCGCCGCATTGGCGGACCGCTACCTCGCCGCAGCCGAGGTCCTGACGCCGAACGCCGCCGTGCGCGAACAGCGCACGTTCCGGGCCCCGCTGCTGGCAGCGGGCTTCCTCGCGAGCGGCGATCGCCAGCGTGCGCTGCTCGTGCTCGGCACGGCCATCGAGAGCAGTGCGAATGTGCGCGACCAGTCGCTGGCAGCAGAATGGCGGCAGCGTCTGCTCGAAGTCTGCCGCTACCTGCGCGGTGAGGCAGGGGACCTCGAGGCCGTGCACGCCGATCCCCGCATGGCGCCCCTGCTGCCCTATCTGCGCTGACCCACCAGCATGTTCGACCGGATCGTAGACGCCATCACCGAGTACCCCTACGTGGGGGCGGCGCTGGTGTTCCTGCTGTGCGGGATCGGGCTGCCGCTGCCGGAGGAGATCGTGCTGCTCGCGGCGGGCTACGTGTGTGCGAAGTTCCCCGAGCATGCGACGCTGCCTTGGATGATGCTCTGGTGCGCGGGCGCGATCCTGGCCGGCGACCTGATCCCCTACATCCTGGGCCGGGTCTTCGGCGTCCGCCTGCTGCGCCTGCGGTGGTTGCGCTGGCTCGTCACGAGAAAGCGCCTTGCGAGCTTCGATCGCTGGTTCCGCCGCCGCGGCGACCTCGTCATCCTCATCTCTCGGTTCCTGGCCGGACTGCGCATCGTCGCGTTGTTCACCGCCGGAACGATGAAGATGCCCTGGACGCGGTTCGTGATGCTGGACGGGATCGGCATCGTGCTGATGGTGCCGGCCCTGTCCTTGCTCGGCTACCACAGTGCGAGCTTCATCGAGCACCTGATCGCGATCGTGCAGAGGGTCGAGCGCGGCATCCTGTATGGCATCCTGGGCGGCAGCCTGCTCGTGGCCGCCGCACTCTGGTTCTGGCGCCGGCGCAAGCAATTCAGACGCCGGCCGCAGCCCTCCGAAGCGTTCGTGCAACCGCAGCGGCCCGTGCTCGGCGAGGCCGCACCAGCGCCGGCCGGGAGCCCGCTCGAGCACGCGGCCGCCCAAGCGTCACCGCAGCCCGCCGAGCCGCCAGCACAACCAGGAGAGGCGCAGCCTGCCGAGCCGCAGGCGCCATCGGACACGTACCCGCGACCGGGGTAAGCAGACTGTGGAACAGGCGGCGAGCAGTTGCGCTTGCCTCTGAGTGCCGGGGCCCGCTAACGTCCGACGCCCTCTCGAAGGCCGCCCTCGCTACCGGGCCACTCATCGCTCCATGTATTACGTCTGGAACATCCTTTCCCTGGTCCTGGCGGTCCTGAGCGTCGCCTACGCCGTCAATCTCTTCCAGCAGATCATGCGGAAGGACGCCGGTGACGAGGCGATGCAGAAGATTGCGCGTGCGATCCAACAAGGGGGCCGCGCGTTCCTGCGCGCGGAGTACCGGTGGCTCGCCGTGTTCATGGGCATCGTCTTCGTGACGCTCTGTTTGATGCCCAACGACGGCTCGAACAGCTTCCTCGGCTGGAGGACCGCGCTCGCGTTCGTGATCGGCGCGACGTCTTCAGCTGCGTCCGGCTACTTCGGCATGCACTGTGCAACTCGCGCCGCCGTGCGCACGACGCAGGCTGCCAAGACGAGTCTCGGCGGCGCGCTCGACATCGCCTTCAAGTCGGGCACCGTCATGGGCATGACCGTCGTCGGCGTCGGCCTGCTCGGCATCACGCTGCTGATGATGTTCTACCGGCAGGAGAACGTGAACTTCGTCAACTACGTGCTGGGCTTCAGCTTCGGCGCCAGTTCGATCGCGCTGTTCGCGCGCGTCGGCGGCGGCATCTACACGAAGGCAGCCGATGTCGGCGGTGACCTCGTCGGCAAGGTCGAGGCCGGCATCCCCGAGGACGATCCACGCAACCCGGCCGTCATCGCCGACAACGTCGGCGACAACGTCGGCGACGTCGCGGGCATGGGCGCCGACCTGTTCGAGAGCTACGTCGGCGCGATCCTCTCGGCCGCGGTCATCGGCTGGTCGCTGGTGCCGTCCGGTCTGCAAGCGGACGCCGCTGTAGCCTCCCGGACGAGCCTGCTGCTCTACCCCGTCGTGCTGTCGGCGATCGGAGTCGTCGCGAGCTTCCTGGGCACCTTCCGCGTGAAGGCGGAGGACGAGAGCAAGCTGTCTGCGGCGCTGTTCGGCGGGCTCATCGCGGCCTCGGGGATCCTCATCGTCGGCGGCGCCCTCGTCACGCTGCTGATGCAGCCGGAACCGGCGGTCGAAGCCAACAAGCCCGAGGTCTACTCGTACTGGAACGTCTATTTCGCGATGGTCATCGGCCTCGTCGTCGGCGTGCTGATCGGCAAGGTCACCGAGTACTACACCTCGGAGAAGATGCCGCCATCGCAGACGATCGCGCAACAGTCGCAGACCGGTGCCGCGACGAACATCATCTACGGCCTCGCCACCGGCATGGCGTCGACGTGGATCCCGACGATCCTGCTGGCCATCGCGATCTACCTCTGCAGCGCCCTCGCGGGCATCTACGGCATCTGCATCGCCGCGGTCGGCATGTTGAGCACGCTCGGCATCTCGCTGGGCGTCGACGCCTACGGCCCCGTCGCCGACAACGCGGGCGGCATGGCCGAGATGACGCACCAGCCGCCCGAAGTGAGGAAGCGCACCGACTCGCTCGACGCGACGGGCAACACGACGGCTGCGATCGGCAAGGGGTTTGCGATCGCCTCCGCCGCATTGACGGCGCTGGCCCTGTTCGCCGCGTACAAAGTCGGTGCCAAGGTCGACCTGAGCCTCGACAACGCGGAAGTCGTCATGGGCTTGTTCCTCGGTGCGATGCTGCCGTTCCTGTTCACCTCGATGGCCATGAAGGCCGTCGGCAAGGCCGCCAACGCGATGGTCGAGGAGGTCCGGCGCCAGTTCCGCGAGATCCCCGGTCTCAAGGAGGGCACGGGCGGCGAAGCCGACTACGCGCGCTGCGTCCAGATCTCGACCGAGGGCGCGCTGCGCGAGATGGTCGTGCCGGGCCTGCTCGCGATCGTCGCCCCGGTCGCAACGGGCATGATCTTCGGCCGGGCGGCGGCCGGGGGCCTGCTGGCCGGTGCCACCGTCACGGGCGTCATGATGGCGCTCTTCATGGCCAACGCGGGTGGTGCCTGGGACAACGCCAAGAAGTACATCGAGGCCGGCCACCTCGGTGGCAAGGGCAGTGACACGCACAAGGCCGCCGTGACCGGCGATACGGTCGGCGATCCCTTCAAGGACACGGCCGGCCCGTCGATCAACATCCTGATCAAGCTCATGTCGATCGCGGCCCTGCTCGCGCTGCCGCTCTTCAAGTAGCCGCTGCCCATTGTCGATCAACTGGGCAGCGGGAGCACCCTTTCGGGGCCCCCGAATCATCTCGAGATGCGAACACCTACGGGGGGGTTACCACCATCGCGGCGTTCGCTATCCTTCCACCGTCGCGCGTCAGTCACCATGCCCTGAGCACCGAGATTTGAGCATCCCAACATCCGAGCGTTTCTCCCGAATCCCGAAGCCTGCGGGGCCGAACCGGGCCCCCGACCCGGCCACCCTCCAGATGGCGCGCTCGATCGCGCAGCGACTGGACGAGAAGAAGGCCGCCGACATCGTCATCCTCGACGTCTCGGGGCCGTTCGTCATCGCCGACTATTTCGTCATCGCCACCGTGCAGAGCACACGCCAGGGCCAGGCCCTCGCAAGGGAACTGGACCTCGAGAACAAGGCAGTGCGCGGTCGCCGTCGGCGCAACACGGGAGGCATGGAGACCGAGGCTTCGAACTGGGTGCTGCTCGACTTCGACGACATCATCGTGCACCTCTTCTTGCCCGAAGCGCGTGAGTACTACGGGCTCGAAACACTCTGGGTGGACGTGCCGCGCGTGCATTTCGCGAAGGCGGAACCAAAGCCCATGCCGCGCACGGAGATCCGGCAGCCGACGTTGGACGGATTCGGCGCCTTCCAGCCACACGGCAGCAAGGACGCCAGCGTCAGGGACGTCGTGCCTGGCGGCCCCGATGACCGCAATCGGAGCGGCTGAGTCGCGTTCTCGGCCCACCTTGCGCTGTACGCTTCCCGGGCTATGGCTGTTCAACGGGCAGGTCCAACGACGATAGCAAGCAAAGGCAACAGGTAATCTATTCGGGCGACCACAGGTAGCGCATGAGCGACAGCATCCGATGGCAGCACTTCGAACCGGCGACCTTGAAGGCCGCCATCGCTGCCGACCGGCCCATGCTCATGGTCATCACGGCCCCTTGGTGCCAACACTGCCGTGAACTGCTCGCCACGAGCTTCGCCGACTCGCACGTGGTGTCGGCAATCCACGAGAGCTTCGTTCCCGTGCTCGTCGATGCCGAGCGCCGACCCGACGTCAACCAGCGCTACGGCACCGGTGCCTGGCCGACGGTCGCCTGGCTCACGCCCGACGGCGAGCTGATCGCCCACGAGAACTTCCTCACGACGGAGGCGCTGCGCAGCAAGCTCGACCGCGTGCGCACGATCTGGCAGAACGAGAAGCAGGACATCCGCAAGGGGCTGCGCGAGCTGTGGGCGCACCGCGAAGAGCGCAAGGCGTCGCCGCGCGACCGCCTGCGGCGTGAGATGGTCGACGACATCACCGACGCCATCTACGAGAAGTTCGACCATCGCTACGGCGGCTTCGGCGAGGGCATCAAGTTCCCCCACCCGGAGGCGCTCGACTTCGCGCTCGTCCAGGTCAGCAAGCGCAACGACGATCGCATGCGCGAGGTCGTCACGCTGACGCTGAGTCGCATGATGGAGAGCCCGCTGCACGACATCGTCGAGGGCGGGTTCTTCCGCTTCTCGCGCACGCCGGACTGGCACACGCCGAACCACGAGAAGCTGCTCGATCAGAATGCGCTCGTGCTGCGCGCCTACCTCGAGGCCTACCAGGTGTTCGGCGTCGATGCCTACCGGCGCGCCGCGGAAGGCATCGTGGGCTGGATGCTCAACACGATGCGCGACGAGCACACGGGTGCCTTCGCGGGCAGCCAGGACGGCGACGCCGACTACTTCGTCTGCGACAAGGCGGAACGGCGCCATCGCGAACCGCCGGCCCTCGACCGCACCGTCTACTGCAATGCGAACGCGCTCGCCGTCTCGGCCCTGCTGAAGGCTGCGGCGGTCCTCTCGCAACCGGTGTGGCGCGAGAAGGCGATGGACACGCTGCACTTCCTGCTCGAGAACCTCTACGACGGGCAGGACGTGTATCACTACTGGGACGGCACCTACCACCTGCCCGGCATGTTGAGCGACCAGGCGCACCTCGTGCGGGCACTCATCGATGCCTCGCAGAACACGGGTGACGCCGATCTGCTGCTGCCGGCCGAGGTGATCGCCGAGCGTACGATCGCGCGCCACAAGGCGCCGAGCGGCGGCTTCTACGACATCCTGTACAACCCCGGCAACCAGGGCTCGATGCGGCGCCGCAACCGCTCGATCCTCGACAACGCAACGATGTCGGAGTCGCTCGTGCGGCTCTCGTATCTGTCGCGACGCAAGGAGTTCTACAACGAGGCCGTGCAGGCGCTCGAGTCGTTCGTGGACGACTACAAGGAGTACGGCTACTACGTCGCCGGCTACGGACGCGCGGTCGATCTCATCTTCTACGAACCGCTGTTCCTCACCATCGTCGGTGATCGCGATGCCGCCGAGTCGGTCGAGCTGCGGCGCACGGCGCTGTCGACCTACGTGCCTTCGCGCATCGTGCAGATGCTCGACCCGCGTCACGACCCGGTGCTGCTCGGTCGCAGCGGCCTCAAGGTCGAGCAAGGTCCGGTGGTCTACGTGACCGTGGGGCGCACGACCCAAGCCGTCGCGCGCAACCCCGAGGAACTGCTCGAGGCGATCGAGACCATCGAGGCCAAGCGGCGACAGCCGCCGGAGTGACGGCTGCTGTTGTCATCGCCGCGACGCGGTGTTCCTGAACAGCGGTGTTCCTGAACAGGGCAAACCAGCCACCAGCCGCCGCTGCGGCGATGAGGCCGAGCCAAGAGTGCGAAACCTGCCCTCAGACTTCGAGACGCGTCGGGCCGGTCTGCTCCTCGTCGGCGACCAGCTCGATGAGACCCCGCCTGAGCTCCTCGCTGGCGATCTTGATGTAGTTGCGTTCGCGCGTCTCGAACAGCGGCTTCTGGCCGCGGACCAGCTCACGCACGCGCTTCTGCAACAGTGCCGTCAGGCGGAACGATCCGCCTACCTGCTTGACGAGCTCCTGGGGGAGGCTCTGTTCCATGGGGGATGTGCTGCGGGTCTATTGTGGGCTGCTGAAGGGCGAAGAAGCGTAGCAGCCGGCGCTGCGCGATCAATGGCCAGGTGGGCAGGCTGGCTCAGTATTCGCGAACGTCGACGATCATCTGCATGTCGCTCCAGGCCGGCTGGAGGCGCTTGATCGTGCTGCAGAGCACCATGTGGATCAGGGCCTGGCGCGCCGACGTCGGGCCGACGATCTGGACCTCGAACCCGTGCGGGAACCCGCTGCCCGTGTTCAACGGGACGCTGTAGGACCCCACGTTGAAACTCGCCCGACAGTAGTTCGTGGCGAGCGAGTGGTGGCGGTAGGCCAGGAGGCCTTTGACGACGGCGTCCGACCGCAGGATGTTCCAGGGGCTCGGTCGGGCGCCGGTCGGGTTGTCGCTGAGCGCGCCCGCGGGATCGATCTGCCGCAGAGTGCCCACGACCGACGCGAGCGCGCCGCGCTTCCAGACCACCTGGCAAGGCGAGTGCCTCTTGCCGTTCACGTCGGGCGTGGCGTCGACGAGGTGCCTCAACACCTCGAGGCGGTCGAGCACGTTCGTGATGCGATCGACGCCGCTGGCGTCGACGAGCGGCTCGCTGGCGACACGCACGAAGTTCAGGCCGATGTTGCTGCCCGCCGTCGGGCCAGCCCCTTCCGGAGTGGGGTAGTAGTAGACCCACCTGTAGACGTCGACGAGGTAGTCGGTGCCGCTCGTGCACCGGAAGCGATCGCTCCAGGCCAGCCGCGTGAAGAACAGCGAATTGCCGGTGATCTCGTTCATCAGCGTGTCCTGCCGGATCTTCTCGTTCGGCGAGATCTTCGGCAGGCGCACGTCCGCCAACGGCTGCGGGACGCCGGCGAGATCGAGCAACGCGAGGTTGCTGTCGCCTTCGACGTCGCCGCCGAACAGGCGCACGCAAGAAACCAGCTCGAGCCGCACCTGGTCCATCAGGTCCTGGTTGACCTCGGTCGCCCGGTTCTGTCGCCTGGCGAACTCCTGCGCGTCCGCACCGCTGACCGACAGTGAGGCAACCGCGATGACCATCATGCTGAGCAGGACCGCTGCGATCACCAGCTCGAGCAGCGTGAAGCCCGCGGGAACAGATCGGCGATTGTGACGGAGCATCATTCTGTTCCTCAGCGCTGGATGTAGATCTTGGTCTGGTGGTACGAGTAGTGGACCGCTGCACCGCGGCGGAAACAGTCGATGCGCAGGATGTAGCTGCCCTCGGGGAACAGCGTCGCGGGCACGGGCCAGTCGAACGTCTCGGGTCCGACGCCGGAGTCCGGCACCAGGTAGGCAGCGGCCGGCCGGATTCCCGGCGTGGCTTCGGTATCGTCCTGGATGTGGCGGAACGTCCGGCCGCCGTCACGCGAGTACATCGGGACGTACTCGAGCTGCAGCTCGTCCTCCGCGAAGCTGCCCGTCGCCGTGTATGGCAAGCCGTCCCATCGCTTCCAAGAGATCGCGTACTGGATCTGGATGAAGGACGGGCCGACGATCTCCGTGATGTCGGTCGGCGACTCGATCTCGAACCGCGGCAGTTGCGGGATCCGCAGCGAGTTGGTCGTGCTGCCGGCCTCGAAGAAGGAGTGCACGAGCGACAGCACCGCGAACTTGGCGATGAAGGTCGTGCCCTGCGCGACCGTGTTGTCGATGCCGTTGACGACGACGTAGGCAGCGCTCGTGTTGCCCGGATTCACGAGCTTGACGAGGCCCGATCCCGTGCCCGAGGGATGCGTGTAGTAGGTCTTGTAGAGCGTCGCCGAGTGACGGTTCGCGGTGTATGGAGCGAGCGAGAACTCGTCACCGGTACCATCGTTCCAGTTGAGTCCGAACGGCCGGCTGATCAGCGCTGACGTCGGCATCGCCATGTTGTAGTTGTTGGCGAGCTCGAGCCCGATCGGCGTCAGCGTGCCGCTGGCGTTGCTCGACTGGTGGTGGAACGTCGACGTCGGAGTGCCGATGTTGAAGAAGCTCGTGCACCCGTTGTGGTAGGTGCGCTGGCAGTAGTTGTTGATCGCCGTGCCGTAGGCCTGGCGGTTGGCGGTGCCAGTGCCTGTGCCCGTGTAGACGCTGTTGACGGTGCCCTGGTAGAACTGGCCGGCCGAGGTTCCCGCGGTGAGGTTGCCGTTCAGCTTCCACATCGCGGCGTATTGGCTGTCCGGGTAGAGTTCGCCCAGCCACGGCATGCCCCACCAGTAGTTGGATCCCGCAGCTCGCGCGAAACGGCGCGAGCCGATGATCGTGTCGATGTAGCCGTTGGTGCCCGGGGCCCCGTGCGGCGCCATGTTGCTCGGGATCGAGTTCGAGTAGCCGTTCGCCGAGTCGTAGCCGATGTCCTGGCCGATGCCGAGGTAGAAGTACGACCAGCCCGTCAGCGTGGTGTAGACGCAGGCACTGCGCACGAGCGCGTTGCGCAGCAACTCGAAGTAGCGCGGCACGTCGCACGACATCCCGAGCTGCGTCCCGCCCAGGGCCTGCCACCGATTGCGCAGCGGTGATGTCGCCTGCGAAGCGGCGATGCTCGTGTAGAAGGTGCCGTTGATCGACGACTCGCTGTTGTTGTTCAGGTTGTCGTGATACCAGTTGTAGGCGTTCGGGAAGTTGAGGCCGCCGTTGAAGCAGTCCTTGTAGGGCTCGTGCCGCGGGTCGCCGTTGAACTGGGCTCGCTCGGTGAACGGCACGTCCTCCTTGCTGTCGGTCCACCACGCGTAGGTCGTGGACAGATTCTCGGGCTGCACGGGCGTCGGCCACATCGTGCCGCTGTTGAACGTCGTGCTGCCAATGAGCTCGGTGGTGCTCCAGATGCGCGTGCGGATCGGCAGCACGGCATCGTCATTCTTGTTCGCGATCACGCTGCCGTCCGGCTGCACGAACGACCCGCTGAACGCAGTCGGAAGGATGCTGAGCACCCAGCGCGCAGTGTTCTTCGGACCGTCGCCGGCCTTCGTGAGGTCCCTGTCGAACGAGGGGGCGACGACCGTGGAGGGGGGAACGGCCGTGAGGGTGACGGGGCTCGGCACGTAGGGCAACTGGTAGAGGTAGGACTGCTTCTTCAAGGTCGCATTGCCGGTGGACAGACCGTAGACGTTGCCCAACTGCGTGACCTGCGGCGCCCCCACTGGCGTGTTGTAGAGCAGGATGCGCGTGAACGCCTGCCCGCCCGGCGGAGCGACGAACGCCCCGTCGTAGTACATCTCGTTCGCCGCGTGCGCCTGCGAAGCGTGCTTGGCGGGCAGCCATCCCGTGCTGTAGTTGCTCCCCAGCGGCGGCCCGACGTTAACGCCTCCCGGCACGTTCGTCAGCGCGCAGGCTGCAGTGAGCCTTCCCGTAGCGGGGTCGACCAGCTTCATGCCGACCACTTCGATGGCGATCGGTGCCGACGTGAGCGGTGCCGGCACCGAGGTCACGACGTTGTCGGTGTTGTATGCGTAGACGCGGAGTTTCAGCGGGTCGGTGGTCGGATCGGCGCGCCTCGTGCGCAGCTCCTCGGGATGCGTGACGACACGCAGGCCCACGTTCGCCGGCGTCTCCGGATCGCGCGCCGCATCGCTGTAGTTGCGCAGCGCCGGCATCGGCAGCAGCTCGCCGTGCAGGTTGATGAAGAGCGAGTTCTTGTGCTTCTGCGGATTGCTGCACATGTCCTCGAGCAGGAGCCGCAGCGTCGGCTCCTTCGACATGTCGGTCAGCGGAGGCCGCGGCGGGTTGCCGAGCCGCCGGTCCGCGTCAATTTCCGCCTCGCGCGTCTCGACCGCGTCGACGCGAGCCTGCCAGAGTGCGAGCTCGTCCGGATAGCGCATGCCGTGGTTGAAGAAGTCGGCGAGCGCGTATGGCTGCGGATTCGACGCGGCGTCGTAGCCGTTCCTCTCGACGCCGTCGACGTTGATGCGCCCGCGCATGTTCTCGGGCACGTAGTAGTAGATCGACGCGCTGCCGGCCGGCATGCGACCCGGGTAGTGGTAGACGCCCGGGATCGGCGCGTAGCTGTCGGTGAAGTCGTTCGTGTATGGGCGATAGCCCTGGTTGCGCCCGAAGGACGCCTTCGTGATCCAGTGCGTACGGAACTGCAGACCCGGATTGCGATTCTCGAGGTCGTTGATCATCGACTCGACGAACGGCTTGATCGAGTCCATGAAGACCCACCAGCCGGGGATGTTCTCGATCGCCAGCAGATACACGTCGAACACCTGCGTGGTCGGGAAGGCGCCGCCCGCGGAGTTGATGACCGCGGACAGGTCGGCCAAGGAGCGCTCCATGCCGTTCTTGTCCCGGCGGAAGACGCGCACCGTTACGTAGCGCACGTTGCGGTTCTGGAGACCCGCGAACGGGCGCACCGTGATGCGCCGCGACCAGATCCAGTCGCCATCGCGACGGTAGTTGCCCGAGACGACGTGATCGGGCAGGACCAGGGTCCCCTGCGAGTCGGTCTGGATCGTCAGTTGGTCCTTGTTGACGATGCCGTCGTCGAGCGCGTCGAGGTCGATCGGCACGTCGAGGGTACCGCGATCCGCGAAGCTCTGGACCTCGGACAGGATCGCCTGCGCCTTGGTGAACGCGAACACGCGGTCGCGTTCGGTCGCCGTCGACATGTAGTTGAGCGAGAGATGATTCAGCAACAACACCGCGCCGATGACGAGGACCAGCATGGCGACCGCCAGTTCGGCGAACGTGAATCCGCCCGTCTCCGTTCTTGCATCGAAGTGTCGCATGTTCATCGCCTCTCGTGAGGAAGGTCCTCTCATCGGAGCCACTTGGTTCTATCGACGGTTGCACCGTCGCTCCGTCAGCGCCGCGACCAGTCGTCCCGCATCGGGACCAAGGGCCGATAGCCACCCTGCCATCGGCATTTGCATCGCTGCGACGAAAGCTCGATGCTGTTCCCCTTGTCCTGGCTACGTTCGATCGCTCGCGCCTTCGGGCGTCCAGCCGCCATGCTGCGTCGCCGCACCGGCCTCGTCGTGGTCGGCACGCTGCTCATCCCGGTGCACGCAGCCGTGTCGCTGTGGATGCCGCGGCTGCTCGGCGATGCGCTGGACGGGCTGAAGTCCGGCGGCACCGCGGACTCGCTGCGAAGCACCTGCTGGCTGCTGCTCGTGCTGGCCGTGGTCGAGTGCGCGAGCCGTTATGTCTCGCGCCGAACGCTGATCGATGCGTCGCGACACGTCGAGGAAGACCTCAAGAACGACGTCATTGCACACCTGCAGCGTCTGCCGATCGCCTGGTACGACCGGTCGCGCACCGGCGACGTCGTGAGCCGGCTGACCCAGGACGTCGAGCTGGTCCGATTCGTGATGGGCCCGCTGCTGCTGCACGGCGGCAGCACGCTGTGTCTGCTGCCGGCAGGGATGTGGCTCATGCTGAGCATGGACCTGCCCGTGACGCTGGCGAGCTTCGGCGTGTTCGGTCTGTTGTTCGTCGCGATGCGCGTGCTGCTGCCGCGCCTGCACGCTTGGAGCAAGAAGTCCCAGGAAGCCATCGCCGAGATCTCCCAGCGCGCCCAGGAGGACTTCGCGGGCATCCGCGTCGTGCAACAGTTCGGCGCTGCGACGCGTGAGCGCGCCGCGATGGCGACGAAGAACCGCCGGTATCTGCTCGTCAACCTGAGACTCGTGCGGCTGCGCGCGTTGCTGAATGCGATGTCGCACTCGACGAGCGGCGTCGTCATGCTCGGCGTGCTGCTCGTCGGCGGCCATCAGGTCATCGCGGGCGCGATCACGATCGGGCAGTTGTTCCAGTTCACGGGCTACGTCGCGCTGTTGACGTTCCCGCTGGAGATCCTCGGCTGGACCCTGGCGACGTTGCCACGCGCCTACGCAGCGGGCATCCGCATCGCCGAGATCTTCGAGGTGGCGCCCGAGACCGCGGCGGGTTCCACACCGGCGCTGCGCGGGCACCTGCGCGTCGCGGGACTCACGTTCACCTACCCGGGTGCTTTGCGGCCTGCGCTCGCCGACGTCTCGTTCGAGCTCGAGCCCGGCAGGAAGCTCGGCCTCGTGGGCCCGGTCGGCAGCGGCAAGTCCACGCTGCTCGCGTTGCTGATGCGCTTCTACGATCCGCCGCGCGGCACGATCTTCGTCGACGGACACGACGTGCTCGACCTCGCGCCGCATTGTCTGCGCCAGTTGTTCGCGCTGGCCTCGCAGGAGCCGTTCCTCTTCAGCGACACGGTCCACGCGAACGTCGCGTTCTCGCGCGATGCGAGCCAGGCAACCTCCGTCGATGCCGCCGTGGAAGCCGCCGCGCTCGACCAGGACCTGCCGCAACTGGTCGAAGGGCTGGCGACGATCGTCGGAGAACGCGGCGTCACGCTATCGGGTGGCCAGAAGCAGCGTGTCGCACTCGCGCGCGCTCTGCTCAGCGAACGCCCGGGGCTGCTGCTCGACGACACGATCTCGGCGGTCGATCCCGTCACCGAGCGACGCATCCTGAACGGGCTCGAACAGGAGCGGCGCGGGCGCACGATGCTCGTCGCGTCGCACCGGCTGTCGGTGCTGACCGCTGCCGACCTGATCCTCGTGCTCGAGAACGGCCGTGTGCGCGAACGCGGTGACCACCAGTCGCTGCTGGCCAGACGCGGGCTCTACGCGAGCGCGTTCCGGCGCCAGAGCGAAGCGGCGGCCCTCGAGAGCCTGCCCGAGGAGGGAGCGTGAGCGATCCGTATCTCGACGATGCTCCCGAGGGCCGCTTCCAGCTGCGCTTCCTGCGCCAGCTCCTACCGTTCGTGCGCCCCTACCGGCGCGGCTTCGCCGCCTGCCTCGCGCTGTTGTTCGTGTCGTTCGCGCTCGAAATGCTCGGGCCGTGGCTGCTGCGATTCGCCATCGACGGACCGATGCGCGGCAGCGACGGCTCCGAGGTCGATCGCATGCGCGCGTTGGCATGGTACGGGGTCGGCTTCCTCGGCACGACGGCCGGCGGCGCTCTGTTGGGCTACGTCTACGGCCTGCTGACGGCATGGAACGGCCAGCGTGTGATCCGCGACGTGCGGCGGCATCTGTTCGGTCACCTGCTCGACACGAGCCTCTCGTTCCACGAGAAGAACCCGGCCGGCAAGCTGACGACGCGCATCACGAGCGACGTCGAGAACCTCAACGAGCTGATCTCGACCGGAGTGCTGCAGTCGGTGTTCGACCTGCTCAAGATCGGCGGCGTCCTGGTCGTGCTGTTCTTCCTCGACGTCGAGCTCGCGCTGTTCACGGTGGCCACGACGCCCGTCGTCGTGCTGCTCAGCGTGCTCTTCCGCCGCAATGCGCAGCGCGCCTACCGCTCCGTGCGCACGCGGCTCGCGCTGCAGAATGCGTATACCGCGGAGCTGATCGGCGGCGTGCGCACGACACGCGCGTTCTGCCGCGAGGACGCAGTCACGAGGCGCTACGCCGAACGCAACAGCGAGACGGCCACGGCCTGGCGCGACACCGTGTTCCACTTCTCGGTGTTCTTCTCGCTCGTCGACTTCTCGCTGCGCGCGACGACCGTGGGCCTGCTGTGGTTCGGCGGCACGGCCGTGCTCGAGGGCACGATGCAGCCCGGTCAGTTCGTCCAGTTCTGGCTCTACTTCGGCCTCTTGTCGGGTCCCGTGAAAGAGCTCGGCGAGAAGTACAACGTGCTGCAAGCAGCGTTCGCGAGCTGCGAACGCGTGTTCCAGCTGCTCGGCGAGCCGCGTTTCCCACCGCCGAATCCGAACGCGGTCCGGACCGAGCGGCGCGGCGCCGCGAAGGTCGAGTTCGACGGCGTCGGGTTCGCCTACGTGCCCGGCACACCCGTGCTGGAGCACATCTCGTTCACCGCGCTGCCGGGCCAGACGATCGCCATCGTCGGCCCGACCGGCGCGGGCAAGACCACGGTGCTGTCGCTGATCGCGCGGCTGCGCGACGTGACGACCGGAGCCGTGCGGCTCGACGGCGTGGACGTGCGCGACATCGAACCCGATTCGCTGCGGTCGCGCATCGCGTTCGTCGCGCAGGACGTGTTCCTGTTCACCGGCACGGTGCTCGACAACGTGCGCCTGTTCGATCGCAGGATCGACGAGGCCCGCGTCTGGAAGGCCATCGAGACCGTCGGCGCTCTGGCGTTCGTGCGCCAGCTGCCGCAGGGGCTGTCGACGCAGGTCGAAGAGCGCGGCGGGACCTTCTCGCAGGGCGAACGACAACTGCTCGCCTTCGCGCGGGCTCTCGTCATCGAGCCCGACCTGCTCGTGCTCGACGAAGCCACGTCGAGCATCGACAGCGAATCCGAAGCGCGCTTGCAGTTCGCGCTCGAGGCTTCGCTGCGCGGGCGCACCGCGATCGTCGTGGCGCACCGCCTGTCGACCGTGAGACGCGCCGACCGCATCCTCGTGCTCGAGAAGGGCCGCATCGCCGAGGCCGGCACGCACCGCGAGCTCATGGAGCGCCGCGGCATCTATGCCGGCATGGTCGGGCACGTCGAAGCCGTGCCGTGAAGGCAGCCGCACACGCTGGCCGAGCCTACTTGAGCTCGGGCAGCGGACCGGTCAGCGCCTTCAGGAACGCGATGATCGCGGCGATCTCCTCGGGCGGCAGCGTCTTGTCGAGCTGGACCGACGCCATGTTGGCGACAGCCTCTTCGAGCGTCGCCATCTTGCCGTCGTGCTGGTAGGGCCCGGTCTTCTCGACGTTGACCAGCGGGGACACCTTGAAGAAGAACTTGTCGGCGTCGCTCTTCGTCACGCGCTCGCGCCCCGTGTCCTTCGTACCGTGCGGCTTCAGCACACCGAGCTTCTGCAACATGTTGCCGCCGACGAGACGCGACATGTGACACTGCGTGCATGCCACGCGCGTTGCCGCGTTGGGTCCCTCGCCCATGAATATCTTGAGGCCGAGCTTCTCCTCGTTGCTGAGCGCCTTCTGGTCGCCGTCGAGGTAGGCGTCGAATCGCGACTTCGTGACGAGCGTGCGCTCGAAGGCCCCCATCGCGAGCTTGAAGTTCTTCGCCGACACCGCGTCGGCGTCGCCAGGGAATGCCTTCTGGAAGCCCGCGACGAGTTCGGCCTTCTCCTTGATCTTCTTCACGAGCTCCGCCTCGTCGGCGATGCCGTTCGCCTCGGGCTCCAGCACGTGCATCAGCGCCTGGTCCTCGATCGTGTCCGCGCGGGCGTCCCAGAACTGCTTGTATTGCCGGGCCGCGTTGTACACGGACGGCGCATTGCGCTCGCCGTGCTTGCCGCCGGCACCCGTCGACGTCGCCTTGCCGTCCTGGCCGTAGTTGGCGAGATCGTGGCACGACGCGCAGCTCACGCTGCCGTCCTTCGACAGGCTCTTCTCGAGGAACAGCGCCTTGCCGAGTGCGACCTTCTCGGGCGTGGACGGATTGTCGACGGCGGGCGCCGCCGGCTCGTTGCCGAACAGGACCTTGGCGAGGTCGTAGTTGACGCGCACCGGCATCATCGGCTTCTTGCCGGGATTCTGGGCCACTGGCTCCGGCACGGGCTCGCGCTGGGTCTTGCTCGCCGACGCGTCCACGGGAGCCGCTGCGGGCGGAGTCGGCGACGGGGCCGCCGGAGCCGGAGCCGGGTTCGGTGCTGGTGCGGGGGCCGGCTTGTCGCCACCGCAGGCCGGGAGGAACAGCAGCGCGAGCGCGCTGCACGGAATCGAGAAACCGAGCTTCATGGGGATCCGGGAGATTACGGTATGGCAGGGCGGCCTGCACTCGGGAGCCAATGCCTCGCAGCGCCGGGTCTTTCACGGCCCTCACCGCAGCAGCGGACGGGTGCGTCGCTGCCCACTCGACACTGCGGACGCGAAGATGGATTTCGCCTGGGCCAGGCGCGCCCGGCCGGATCGAATGCCGCCGCCATGCGCCTCGTCCTCGCGAGCACTTCGCCCTACCGCCGCCAACTTCTGGAACGGCTGCGCGTGCCGTTCACCGCGGCCTCGCCCGGCGTCGACGAAGCCGCCGTGAAGCAGAGCCTGCGCGTGCCCGACGCCGTGGTGCAAGAGCTTGCGCGCCGGAAGGCACTCGCCGCGGCAGCCCACCATCGCGACGCGATCGTGATCGGCAGCGACCAGTGTGTCTGCCTCGACGGCGACATCCTCGACAAACCGGGCGGAGCACCGGCGGCGATCGCCCAGCTGCAGCGCCTGCAGGGGCGTGCGCACGAACTGCTGACCGCTGTCGCGATCGCCCACGGCGGTGGCCTCGTCGAGTTCCTCGACCGCACGCGTCTCTCGATGCGGCCGCTCACGGCCACCGAGATCGGGCGCTACGTCGCTGCCGAGCAGCCGTTCGATTGCGCCGGCAGCTACAAGATCGAGGGCCTCGGCATCGCGCTGTTCGATCGCATCGAATGCGACGACCAGACCGCGATCGTCGGGCTCCCCCTGCGGCGGCTGTGCGCTGAGCTGCGCAAGCTCGGCGTGCCCCTGCCCTGACGTGCTCGCTTGCCACGCCGCGGGCGTCGACTGTCGAAGCAGCCCTCGCTAAGACTGCACGAGTGCCCTCCCCGCGCGTCTCGATCTGCGTGCCTACATACCGCGGTGCCCCCTGGCTCGCAGCGTGTCTCGGCAGCGCCATCGCGCAGACCGAGCGCGACCTCGAGATCGTGGTGTGCGATGACGCATCGGACGACGACACGGTGGCGATCGCGCAGCGTGTCGCGAAGCAGGACGCCCGGGTGCGCGTGATCGCGAACGAGAAGCGGGCGGGACTCGCGGGCAACTGGAACCGCGCCGTGGCCGCGGCGCGCGGCGAGTGGATCAAGCTGCTGTGCCAGGACGACGCGATCACGCCGACCTGTGTCGAACGCATGATCGCCGCGGCGGCCGGAACGGCGGGGCTCGTGATCTGCGAACGGAACGTCGAGATGGCGCCGGGCACCGACGAAGCGACGCGGCGGTGGTTCCTCGACATGCCGCCGATGGAAGCGCTGTTCGGCGCTGTGGAACGGGTGCCCGCGAGCGTGGTGCGCCAGGTCCTCGTCGAGCGCCCCGGCATCAACTTCTTCGGCGAGCCCACGGCGAGCCTGCTGCACCGCGAAACGGTGCGGCGCTACGGGTCCTTCCATGCCCATCTGATCCAGCTCTGCGATCTCGAGTACTGGGCGAGGATCGCGAGCAACGAAGGCCTCGCGCGCGTGCGCGACAAGCTGGCCACGTTCCGGATCCACGCGGCGGCAGCGAGCGCGGTCAACGCCGAATCCCGCGCGTTTCGACGCGACGTGCTCGACACGCTGGTCCTGTTCCACGAGTACGCGTTCGGCCAGACGTTCGGTGCGCTGCGCGAAGCGGCGGCGGCCCACGAGCCGCCCGTGAGCTTCGCTGCGATGGCGGCCCGCGAGCTGCGCCGCGCGCGGCGCGATGCGCGCAACTCCGCCGACCCGAGTCTGCGTCGAGAGCTCGACCACATCGTGGCGGCGTTTCCACGCCTGGGTCGCCCGCTGTGGCAACTCTGGCACCGGGCCCGCGCGCGCTGGAAGACCTCGTGATGGCCTTGTCGGGCCGTCACCATGCTGCGCCGTGATCGCGCTGGCATCGGTGCTTCGACGCACCACGCAACCGTGGCTCGAGCCGCGTCGATAGTCTCGGCATGCACCGACTCTCGCGTGGCCGTCGCCGCCTGGTCCTCGCCGGCTGCGGCATCGCCACGCTGGCGATGCTGGCGAGCGCCACGATGGTGTCGTTCCGCGCCGGCGCAACCTGGAGCGCGATGGAGGCGCAGAAGGAACAGCTGCGCCGAAAGTTCAACGCCAGGAGCAACAAGCGCGAACCGCTGTGGGGTGAGGTCATCAAGGGCTCCGCGTTCTCGCACTACGGGCACGCGCTCGCCGCCGTGAAACCGCTGAGCAGACAGCTGCCGACGCCGGCCAAGCTGTTCGCGACCAGCGACGAGCAGATGGCCACGGCAGTGGAGCCGTTCCGCGCCCAGTGGGCCCCGATGCTCGCCTCCTTGCGGGCCGGCGCCCACAGCGCGAATGCGTCGCCACCGCCGCTCGGCGACGAGCCGGAGACCTCGATCGAGAACCTGCTCGACTGCCGCTGGGTCGTCAACATCGCGATCCTCGAAGCGCGCGTGCTCCGCACCGAAGGCAAGAGCGTCGAAGCCGTGCAGCGCACGCTCGATGCGGCCCAGTTCGGCGCCGACCTGCTGCGTCGCGGCAGCCTGATCAACCAGATGATCGCGGTCGCGATCCTCACGATCGCCACGGACTGCTGGCCCGAAGAGAAGCTGCGCCACCTCGACCGCAGTGCACTCGACCTGTTGGCCAGCGGCCTCGAACGGCTGGACCGCTCGCTGCCCGAGACCCTCGATCTCACGGGCGAGTTGTTGTTCCTGAGCCATTCCCTGCGCTGGGCCGACGCCGACGACAGTTGGGTGCCGAGCTTCGAGTGGCGCTACGGCTTCTCGAGCCGCTGGATGATCGCCGACGCGTTCCTGCAGGTTGCGCACGCGGCCTCGGAGCTCGAAGCCGATCCGACGGTTCCCTGGTCGAAGCGCCAGGCGCAGATCGACGAGTGGTTCAAACGGCTGTCGGAGGGTGCCAATCCCGTCGTGTCGATCATGATCCCGAACTTCACGTCGGCCGAGAGGAACCTGCGCCAGGCGCTGGCCATCCTGCGTCTGCTGCGCGCATCGCTCGAGCTGCACCGCGGCAACGAGGCGCCGTCGCTGCGCGACCCGCTCGGCGACGGGCCGTTGGTCGTCAGCGCGGACGCGGCCGGGGTGAAGCTGCGCAGCGCCGGTACTTTGCGCGATCAGCCACTCGAGCGCACGTTCGTGCACTGAGTCCGACTGTAGCGCAGCAGCTCCGCCGACTGCGCCGCTGACAGTGCGTTCGGACCGGCGGATCCGCGCGCTTCGATCTGCGCGGCAGGCGAAGGCCGACAAGACGGCCGCTCGCCGCGCCGATATCCCGTGTGGAGGTCGGTCCAATGACGAGACGCGCACTGGTGTTGAGTGGTGGCGGTGCCAGAGGTGCTTACCAGGTCGGGATGCTCGAGGTGCTCGTGCAGAGAATGGGCCTCGACTTTCATGTCCTGCGCGGAACGAGCGTCGGCGCGCTGACTGCCGCATTCCTCGCCCAGGCTCCCACCGGCACGCAGTCGCTGTCCAACCTGAAGGCCGCCGTCGGCGAGCTGGTGAGGATCTGGCTCGAGGAGGTGCGCGGGAACCGCAGCATCTACGACGAGCGAGCCTTCGGCTTCGCGGGCCTCGCGGCCGGCAAGGACAGCCTGTTCGACAACACACCCCTGCGGAGGCTGCTCGAGAGGCACTGCGACGCCGCGAAGCTGCGCACGTCCGGCAGGGACTTCTCCGTCGGCACGGTCTCTTTGGTCACCGGCGGCTACCAGGAGTTCAAGCCGACTGCGACCAACTTCCTCGAGCTGATCCTCGCGTCGACCGCGATCCCCGTCGTGTTCCCACCCGTCTGGAGAGAGGTCAGCGGCGAGCCAAAGGAAGTCCTCGTGGACGGTGGAGCTCGCGAGATCACGCCGCTCCAGTCGGCCTTCCGCGCGAAACCTGGCCCCGACGAGATCTACGTGCTGCTGACCAGTCGCACGCTGAAGCAGCCCGATGGTTCGTTGCCCGCGAACGCGACCATGCCGACCAAGTACAGCGACTGGGACGACAACTGGCTCGGGACAGCCGTGAGCGGAATCGACATCCTCGAGCGCACGGTCGACATCCTGACCGACGAGATCTACCTCGACGACATTCGCGGCGCGCTGAAGTGGAACCGCGTGCTCGAGGACACCGGGAAGCTGCTCGCCGCGGCAAAGGCCGTCGGTGGCCCCGCAGCCCTCACGGCCGCGGTGAAGACGCTCGAGACCTCGCTCGCCGCCAACGGGAAACGCACCGTGAGCATCAAGGTCCTTGCGCCCCGCGAGTGGTATGGCGCGGACAACTCGGCAACAGCCTTCGCACCCGAGCTGATCGAGAAGGCGATCGACCACGGCCGCGAGGTCGCCGCCGACAAGTCGCTCTGGCTCTGGCCGTAGGCGTTCCGGTCCCGAGCCACGACCGGGCGATCCCCTCGTCGAAGTAGAGCATTTTTCAGCCGCATGCGGGTGTAACCGTGCGCCCTGAAGGACCTCTTCCCCTGTATCGAATGGAACGTGCGGATCGTCCCGCGCTCCTCTCCCCCTTTCCACATGACCTGACCCACGACTGGTGTTGCCATGACCTCCCCCGCCGAACGCAACCGCTTGCAGATCCTGATGAACCGCCTGCACGACCTCGAACTGCGCCTCGGGCTGCCGCACGAGCGCGCGATCCTCGAGGTGGCCCGAGCCGCCTTGCAGCAGGAGATCAGCGTGTTGGCGCACCGCATCGGCGAAGAGGACTACTGGCGGCACGCGCACGTGCGCCTCGCGGCCTGCGACGCCGGCTAACCGGACAGTTCTCTGGCCAAGCAACGGTCGGCCAGCCAGCATCGGGGCATGAAGCGAACGACCGTCGTCAGCAAGCGCCGCCTCGTCGACCTGTTCCCGGCCATCAAGCCCTTCCGCGAGGGTGACCTGAAGGTCTCCGAGCTGCACACGATCCACTACGAGGAGTGCGGCAATCCCAAGGGCAAGCCCCTGGTGTTCCTGCACGGCGGGCCCGGTGGCGGCATCGATCCCGTCTATCGGCGGTACTTCGACCCGAGAAAGTGGCGCATCGTGCTGTTCGACCAGCGCGGGTGCGGCAAGAGCCGTCCGTTCGCCGAGCTGCGCGAGAACACGACGTGGGACCTCGTCAACGACATCGAGCAGCTGCGAGTGCATCTCGGCATCGACCGCTGGGTCGTGTTCGGCGGCAGTTGGGGCAGCACGTTGGCGCTCGCGTATGCCGAGACGTATCCGAAGCGGGTCCGGGCGCTCACGCTGCGCGGCATCTTCCTGCTGCGCCGCAGCGAGCTGTTGTGGTTCTACCAGGACGGCGCGAGCAGGATCTTCCCCGATGCCTTCGAAGACTACCTCGCGCCGATCCCAAAGCACGAGCGCGGCGACATGATGAAGGCCTACCACAAGCGGCTGACGAGCGGCAATCGCAGGACGCGCAAGCAGGCCGCGAAGGCCTGGTCGGTCTGGGAAGGCCGCACGAGCAAACTGCACGTCGATCCCGCCCTCGTGAAGAAGTTCGGCGGTGGCCGGTTCGCCGACGCGTTCGCTCGCATCGAGGCACACTACTTCGTCAACGCCGGCTTCTTCGATCACGACGACCAGCTGCTGCGCAACGCCAAGCGCCTGCGCCGCATCCCCGGCGTGATCGTGCAAGGCCGCTACGACGTCGTTTGCCCCGCGACCTCGGCCTGGGATCTGCACCGCGCGTGGCCCCGAGCGAAGCTCGTCATCGTGCCCGACGCCGGCCACTCGATGACCGAGCCGGGAATCCGCAGCGCGCTGATCGAAGCGACCGATCGGTTCGCGAGCTTGTAGGGGCGGCTACTGCGTTGTACCTGCCTCTCGCCGGAACTGCGCTTCGTCGGTGGCCAACGCCTCGGCCGCGCGGATCGCGTTCTCCTTGTAGCGGACGAGGACCTTCACGTGCCGGTCGATGTAGATGCGCCACCAGTGGCGACCCGCCAGCCACTCGGGTCGCACTTCCCACGTCACACCGTCGATTTGATCGCTGACGGGGTTCGGATCGAGGCTCATGCAGGCTTCTACGCACGGGGCCCTGACCGGGGCTCGGCCGATTCCGCCTGCCGACAGCGCAGCATGGCCCCGCATGGTGTGCCCGGACTGCCGTCGCTACGCTGCCTCGCCATGCGTCGCGACGGCACGCGTCCGTGGCTCCTTCCCGCGCTCGCGATCGCATGCCTGCTGCTGCTCGCGTGGTCCTTCCTCGGTGCTCGAGACAAGCCGACCTGGGCCTTCGAAGTGCTGCCGCTCTTCGCGGTCATGCTCGTGTTCGCGGTGCGGCGCCGCTCGTTCCGGTTCAGCGACCTCAGCTACGTGATGCTGGCGTGGTTCTTCCTGATCCAGTGCCTCGGCGGCCGCTACACGTTCGCGGAAGTGCCGTTTCCGCGGTGGTTGATGGACGTGTTCGGCCTCGAGCGCAACCCGGTCGATCGCATCGGCCACTTCTTCCAAGGCTTCGTGCCGGCGATCCTGCTGCGTGAGTGGCTGCTGCGACGGCGCGCGCTGCCGCCGGGCCGCACGCTGTTCTGGCTGGTCACGGGTTGCTGCCTCGCCTTCAGCGCGAGCTACGAGTTGCTCGAGATGGCCCTGGTCCTGGTCTGTTACCCCGCGTCGGGACCCGAATGGCTCGGCATGCAGGGTGATCCGTGGGATGCGCAGTGGGACATGACCATGGCGCTGTCCGGCGCGGTGCTCGCGCAGCTGCTGCTGCGGCGGTTGCACGATCGCAGCATCGCACGCATCCAGTAGCTTTCGGGCATGAACGCGATGTGTCTGTCGAGGATCGCGTCGTTGCGCGACGTCCCCGAACCGCTGTCGTGGCGCGAGCTGCCCGACCCCACACCGGGGCCGGGGCAGGTGCTCCTGCGCGTTCTGGCATGTGGCGTGTGCCACACCGAGCTCGACGAGATCGAGGGGCGCACGCCCCCACCGCGGCTGCCGGTCGTGCCGGGCCACCAGGTCGTCGGGCGCGTCGTCGCGACCGGCAGCGGCACCGCACAACTGCTGGTCGGGGACCGCGTCGGCGTCGGTTGGATCTGGCGCTCGTCGGGCACGGAGGACGAGAACCTGAGCGACCAGTTCGTCGCCACGGGGCGCGACGTCGACGGCGGCTACGCCGAGCTCATGACGGTTCCCGAGCACTACGCCTGCCCGTTGCCCTCCGAGTTCACCGACGTCGAGGCCGCGCCGCTGTTGTGCGCCGGCGCGGTCGGCTACCGCGCGCTCCGCCTGTGCAGTCTGCGCGACGGCGAGCCGCTCGGACTCACGGGCTTTGGCGCTTCGGCCCACCTCGTGCTGCAGATGGCGCGCCATCGTCTGCCGCACAGCTCGATCCACGTGTTCGCGCGCGATCCCGGGCAACGCGACTTCGCGCGCGCGCTCGGCGCCTCGTGGGCAGGTGACACGGCCGACAGGTCGCCCGAACCGCTGGCTGCCATCATCGACACCACGCCGGCCTGGAGGCCGGTGCTGCACGCGCTGCGTTGCCTGCGCCCTGGCGGCCGGCTCGTCATCAACGCGATCAGCAAGGAAAGCACCGACCAGAGCGAGCTGCTGCGCTTGCGCTACGACGAGCACCTGTGGATGGAGCGCGAGATCAAGACGGTGGCGAACGTCACGCGGGCCGACATACGCGAATGCCTCGCGCTGGCCGCAGCAATCCCGATGCGCCCGACGGTGACCACGTATCCGCTGCGCGAAGCGAACCGCGCGTTGGCTGATCTCGAGCACGGCCGGGCGCACGGCGCCCGGGTCCTAGTCGTCCAGTAGACGAGACTTGCACGCGTCGATGATGGGGTCAGGGGGAGACCGGACGGATGTCCGGGCATGAACACGCCCCAGATTCGAACCTCGCAACAGGCCCGCCGTGGCAACGGGAGGCAGCCATGATGTTCTGGCTCCTGCTCGCCTGGTGCGGCGTCGCAGTGTGGCTCGGTCTCGCGATCGGCCGCCTGCTCCGGGACAACCGCCGCGAGAACGCGGTCGCGGACAAGTGCCGCATGCAAGTCATCCGCGCGCAGCGGGACTCACGCGTCCATGATCGGCTTCCTGGCACCGACCGCGTGACCGACGTCCATCGCCTGCTCGTCGAGCTCGACGAGGTCGACCCGCGACTCGCCAAGACGGCCACGCTGTGCTGGATCGGCGGTCTGTCGCGGCCCGCGATCGCAGCCTCGCTCGGCACCACGGTCGAGGTCGTCGAACGCGACCTGTATCGCGCGAGGTGCATGCTGTGGAACCGGTCCGCGAGGACGCTGCCGCCCGGGGCCTGATTTCGCCGCGCCCGCGACTACGATGCTCGCGGCATGCGCGCCATCATCGTCCAACACGAAGAGCACGAGGGTGCGGGCTGGCTCGGTCCCGCGCTCGAGCACGTCGGGTTTTCGCTCGTGCCACGCTTCCGGCGCGTCGAGCCGGCGGATGCCGAAGCTGAGCTCGTCGTCGTGATGGGCGGCTCGATGAGTGCCTTCGATTCGCACCGCTGGCTCGACGACGAGGTGTCGTTGCTGGCTCTGCGCCTCGAGCGCCGCGCGCCGTGTCTCGGCGTGTGCCTCGGTGCGCAACTGCTGGCTCGCGCCGCCGGCGCGACCGTGTTCCGCGGCGAGCGCCCCGAGATCGGTGCGGCGCCGATCCGCTGGACGAAGGCCGGCATGGCCGACGCCGTGACGGGCAGCGACGCGGGCACGCTGGTCGTGGCGCTCTGGCACCAGGACACGTTCACTCCGGTCCCCGGCGCCACGCTGCTCGCATCGTCGGAGCGCTACGAGCAGCAGGCGTTCCGCTTGCACAACTCGTATGGCTTCCAGTTCCACCTCGAGTTGAGCACGACGGCGTTCGAGCAGTGGCTCGCGGCCGGTTGTGGCAAGCCGGCCGCAGGGAGTCCCGACTTGACAGCGGCGCTCGGGACCGCGAGCCGACTGGCAGCGAGCGAGGCGAGCCGGCGCGCGCTGGTCACCCGCATTGCTCTGCACTTTGCCCGCGTAGTGCGCGGGCATCGTCCCGTCGCCTAGATCCCTCAGGGACCGAGCAGCAGGGCGATGGGCGCAGTCGCGCCGAGGACTCCGGCCGCCGACACGAACGCGACCTGTGCCGTCGCGGCGCTCGCCGGCGTCGACCCCGGATTGAAGAGCGCCAGCGCCGCCACGCCACTCGCGTCGAAGGGTATCGTCGCGAGCATCGGTGCCGTCGCGAGCGCGTGGCTCCACAAGAGCGGCTGTTCGAAGCCGGGCACCTGCAAGGTGAACGTGCCCGGCGTCGAGTCGAACGCGAACGCGACGATGCCGAGGCCGAGGTTCGGACCGTTCGCGGTGGTCAACACGAACGGACCGGATGGGATCGGCGAGCCTGCGCTTGCCGAGAGATCGGCTGCGGCCGCGCGCAGCCACCGGGCCCGGCTGATCGCCGCGTAGTCGGTTTCGTGAACGAGCAGCGCACCGTTCGCGTGTTGGAACGGTTCGAACACACCCCCACCGTTGCCCGGCACGAACTGCAGCGTGGTCGGGAACACCGAGGCGAGACCGTAGTCGGCCAATGGCGCGGCCAGCCAGGGCGACGCGCCGACGGCATCGCTGATCTCGCCGATGCGCGAGTTGAACCAATCGACGAACAGCAGGTCGCCGTCGTCGTCGAACGCGAGGTCTCCGGCGGAGTCGAGGCCCGAGACCACCGTCTCCGCGTGCGCGAGGCCCAGCACGCGGTGGGTCTGGAACGCGAGATCGAAACGCGGCCGGCGGAACCGCAGGACCGATGTCGTTCCAGGAGGCATCGGGATGCCGGCGTAGCCGGTTGCATAGTAGACGTCCCCGCTCTGCGCGATCGCGAGTGGTCCCGAGGCGCCGGGCGCGCGCACGACGAGCTGGGTGATTCCGGTCAGCAGGTCGAGCACGAGCAGGTCGTTGTCGATCACGCCCCACCCACCCGTGCGCGCCGAGACCAGTGCGCTGGTCGGCGTCAACATCACCGCGTCGTAGTTGAGGGGCACGATGGCGAGCGGCTGCGTCGGTGGGCTGCCCTGCAACGGCAAGGACCAGATCGCATCGAGACTGCCGGTGTGGCCGAACAGGACGTGGCCCGGTCCGGCTTGGACCAGGAAGGAACCGTAGACGAAGCCCGGCAACTGCAGCAGCACGGTGGCAGGTTGGCCGGTCGGTGTCAGCACCACGGTGGTGCCGTCGAACGTCACCTTGCCGCTCGGCGTCTCGAGGACCAGGCTGACCTGCGCGGCCAGCGGATCGACGCTCGCGAACCAGCCCTCGGGAATCTGCTGGGCCGGCACGAGCTCGGCGGCGCCGAGCGAAAGGGAAAGAAGAACGGAGAGACGAAACGCCAGCGGCGACCGCCGGACGAGGGCCCGTATCCTGGCCATGCTCCACCTCGGCGTCTTGCGCGCCGGATTGCAGTGAGTAGATCGGCCTCCTGGCCGGCTCTGCGCGGGTGTTCTGGCTTCCGGATCGACCTACTGGTCCGCCTTCCCAGCGCACCCGACAAGGTGCGCCAGTGGCTTCTTGGACGTTCGTCCTCGGTGACAGCTGCGGGACAGCGCCGGAATCACACCGGCTTCCCCGCACAGGGCGCGAGCAACACTACTCTGCGATCTTGCCGGTGCAAGTGCGAGCAGCACGTCGTTGCTCTGCGTTCCTCTCGGCGCGGAAATCGCAAGGCGCTGCTGCAGAGCGTTCGAAGCAGTCGTGCAGCGCGTGGGCTCGTGGTGATCACGACCCCTTCACGCGCCGCAGCGCATGCCGGACTCCGTCGCCAGGAATGCCGGTTCTTGCAACGAATCTCTGAACCGAGGCCCGGCCCCCCTCGTTTTTCGTCGCGACGAACGGAGAATGCGCGAGTTATCGCGAGGCCCGATCGCAGCCTCGCGACCCCTGCGACTGTCGAAGCAGCCGCCCTCGCGCGACATCACCCCGAAGGAGCAATCAATGAGACTTACCGTATCGAGCGCCGTCCTCGCGGCGCTTTCGATTTCCGCAATGGCTCAGCAGGCCCCGACCACCCGGGAGACGAATGTCTCCGCCATCACGGCGCGCAAAGCGGCATTGACCGTGAAGCTGACCAGCGCTGCGGCTGCGTTCCAGTTCGCCTCGATCCGCAGCTCGCTGCAAGCGATGCTGACGGAAGTCGTCCTCTCGAATGACCCGCCCGAACTCACTGGCTACGAGGAAGACGAGCTGCTGAAGATCTGGGTGATCCGGCTCGAGCAGTTCATCCAGCAGTTCAAGGGGACCAAGGAAGCCGAGGGCGCGAAATCGTTGCTGGCGCGGATCTACGTCAAGCTCAAGAAGATCGACGCAGCGGTGAAGGTCCTGAAGGACCTCGATGCCGATGGCGCGGACAAGTCCGACTTGCTGCAGATCGCGCTGGCCGCAGGGTATGTGGTCGAGCTCTCGGACACCGTCGATCAATACCTGAAGGTCGTCGCGGTCGAGGGTGAGGTGTGGGACAAGCGTCTCGACGCCGTCTTCGTCGCGACGCAGCTCAACAAGTGGGAGCTCGCGGACGTGCTGCTCGAGGGCATCAAGAAGGACGTGAAGACGCCCGCCGACAAAGCCGCATTTGCCGTCGCCGAAGCCGATCTCATCTCGCGCCTGGGCATCAACAACATCATCCCCGTGAACACGCCCAACAAGTCGACGACCTTCGTCGTCGATGCGCTGGTCGCGGCGAAACTGAGCGCCAACGAGACGGTGGTCGGATCGTGGCGCAACATCAAGCCGGCACCGGTCCCGGCCAGCTACAACGACAAGCTGAAGGCCATCGAGGACCAAAGGCGCCGCGACGAGCTGCTCAAGGCCAGCGCCCTCTACAAGCAGATCGTGCTCGACGCCGCAGCGGGTCTGCGCACGCTCGTAGCACTCAAGGGCGTCGACGGCGCAGTCACGACGCCGATCGACGATGGCTGGGCGCCAAGCAGCGACGGATCGCTGCCGAGCTACATGCCCCCCGCCGACGTGCTCGCCAAGGCCCTGCTCACCGGCGCGGTATACAAGTACCCGGGCACCGACGGCGCGACGCAAGCAGCCATCAAGCTGCACGCCGAGAAGCTCCAGCCCGGCGACCTGGCCGTTGCCTTCGAAGCCCCGCTGCTCGACGGCACGAAACTCGATTCGTCGGATCTGATCGGCAAGGGCAAGGTCGTGCTGCTCGACTTCTTCTCGGTTTCCGACAGCGACTCGCTCTCCGAACGCGAGAAGCTGGCCAGGCTCTACGAGAGCTACCGCGCGCAGGGCTTCGAGATCGTCAGCGTCTCGCTCGACTCCGACAAGGACAAGAACCTCGTGCAGCAGGCCGTCGATGCGTTCCACATGGATTGGAAGATCGTGTTCGACGGCAAGGGAGTCCATACCGACCTCGCGGACACGTATGGCGTGCAGACGGTCCCCGCGCGTCTGCTGATCGCGGCCGATGGCACGGTGTTCGAGGACCAGGCGTGGCAGCTCTCACCCGACGAATTGGAAGTCAGCATCACCAACGCGCTGGCCAAGCCCAAGAAGCCGCTGCCGGTGTCCGATCTGGTCTACCTCGCGGAGAAGAACTACTACGGCCCGAAGATCCAGGTGAGCCTCAAGCCGTCGGACGATGGCACGCAAGTCGTCATCAACGCGGACGTCTGGGTGGCTGACGCCGGATACACGCTCGTGGTGATCAAGGTCGACCCGAAAGCGGACGGCGTGAAGGTCATCCTCGGCCTCGAACTGCAGCAGTGGCAGGCCGACGGGAATCGCAAATTGCTCAACGTGAAGGTGCCGGTCGCAGCCGACATCCTGAAGGCCACGAAGCTGTTGAAGATCTACATCGACCACAAGGCCGCCGGTGAGGTCCCCGAACCGCTGCTGGCCAAGGTGGTCCCGATCGAACCCGCGAGCATCGCCCCGATGTGGCCGAACATCGACGTCGAGCTCATCAGCACGGACAGCCTGCCACCCGAGTACACGGCGGTGCTGCAGACCGACCTGCTGTCGGATCAGTACACGGTCGACGTCGATTCCATCAAGCCAGTCGACGGCATCACGCAGATCAAGCTCATCGTCACACCGAAGAACCCGGTGCCCGCCAACGGCACCGAGGTGACTACCAACAACTCCAACGCAGCCAAGGCCGGCTACGACAACTACAACAAGGACCCGATCCGCCTAGTGGTTCCGCTCGGAACCGATGTGCAAAAGACGATCGATGTCCTCGTCGCCACCCTCGACGTGCCGAGCGGCCGCCTGAGGCCCTACTCCGTCGTCGCCCGCGTTTTGCGCAACTTCTAGAGCCTGACCCCGGCGGGCGTCCTCCATGCGCACCTTGCTCGCCACTCCTTTGCTGCTGGCCGTCGCCGGGCTCCTGACCCCGGCGACGGCACAGGGCACTGCCGCGGGCAACCGCCCCCGGCTCGCGCTGCTGGTCGGCGTGGGGAACTACCAGTTGCCTGCTGACGGCAATCGCATGGTGCCTGCCCCACTCGGTGGCGTGCAGACCGACATGCGCTCGGTGAAGACGGTGCTGCGCCGGCACGGCGGCTTCGAGGAGAAGGACATCGAGGTCCTGCTCGACAAGGACGCCAATCACCAGCGCATCATCGAACGATTCCACGACCATCTGATCGCGCAAGCCGATGCTTCGACATGCGCGGTGTTCTGGTTCTGCGGCCACGGTTCGCGCGTGATCGACAAGAGTGGCCGGGAATCGAACAAGGGACTCGACGAACATGGCATCGCGGGCTCTTTCGACGGCAGCCTGGTCTGCTTCGACAGCCGGGCCGACGAGACGCACAACCGCGACCTCGTCGACGACGAGATCTACTCGCTCGTGCGCGCACTCGCCGCGAAAGCCAAGCACGTCGTCGTCGTCACGGACTCCTGCTACTCGGGCGACGTGACGCGCGGCGCCCGACCTCACGCGACCCGCTTCGAGCCGCCGGACCCGCGGCCATGGGACGAGGCGTGGGTCCACTCGATCTGGCCGAAGGATCTGCCACTGCTCGACGACGACGACCCGCTTCGCACGGCCGACGACGCGGGCAGCCTTCGCTACCTGCACATCGCGGCGAGCAGCAACTCCGAAGTCGCGTACGAGATGGAGCTCCCGAGCGGGCGACGCACCGGCGCCTTGACCCACACCCTCACGACGCTGCTGCGTGGACCACAGGCGCGTTCGTGGCGCGAGGTGGCACTGCGCAGCCGGGCCCTGGTTGCCGCCGAGTTCCCGCAGACCGTGACGTTCGACGGCGACCTCGACACGCCTGTCTTCGATGGCACGTTCGTGAAGGTGCCGAGAGGGTTCGCTGCCGAGGTCACGCCGGATGGCCACGTGTTCGTGGAGGCCGGCCGCCTGCACGGGCTCGCCTCCGCGTGCGAAGTCCAGCTCGTCGACCTCGACGAGAAGGTGATCGGCAGCGCGAAGGCGGAGACGGTGGGCCCGACCAGCTCGATGTTCCGCCTCGATGGCGAAGCCAAGAACCTCGTCGAACGCGCGCTCGTCGCGCGTCTGCGCGGACCTTCAACCGGCCGACCGCCGCTGCGCCTCAAAAGCGATGCGGGAGTGCCAGGTGATCTGCTGCAGGGGTCGGAATACGCGGTGTTCGCCAGCGACGGCGCGGACGGGACGATCGGCCGCGCGAGCGACGGCCAGCTGCAGCTGCTGGATCCGGCCGGCTACGTGGCGCGCTCGCTGCCACGCGACAAAAGGCAGCTCGAGGATCACTTGCGGGTCGAACACGACTACCGGACGCTGCGTGAGCTCGTCGCGAGCCCATCCCAGCTGACGATCGCGCTCGAGGTCGTGCCGACGCCATCCAGGGCGCTCGCCGAGCTCGAGGGTCACGAGCCAGCAGCTCAGTGGCGCACGCTCCCGGACGGCCGCGTCGAAGCCACAGCGCCCGCGCTGGGAGAGAAATCGGGCGGCGGCGCGATCACCTTCCGCATCACGAACCGCAGTGGCGGCGAAGTGCACGTGGCGCTGCTCTCGATCGTCGAGGACCGTTCCGTGACGGTCGTCTGGCCATCCGGACAGCGCGACAGCACGCTGCGGCCCGGCATGTCTGCCGACGCAATCGTGATCGTCGGGCCGAATCCGGATTGGAAACTGCCGCGCGCGATGGTCGACCGCTACGTGGCGGTCGCTACCACGACGTATGCGAACTTCAAGCCGTTCGAGAGCAGCGCTTCGCTCGAGGACAGGACCGTGACTCGCGGCGCCGCGGATGGCATGCCAGGCGTGCTGCAGCTCGCGTTGCGCGGCGAACCGACGCGTGGCAACAAGCAGCTCGATGCCGAGGCTCCGTTCGGCGTCGCGTGGCTCGACCTGCTGGTGCCGTCTCGACCTGCCAAATGACACGCCACGCGAGCGTCGCGTGGTCAGTGCTTCTGCGCCGCGCGCCACGCGGCCATCGACGCGGTCAGGTGCTCGCGCGGCGGCTGCTCGATGCCGAAACCCTGCAGGTTGATCGGCCCGTCGAAACCGACCGCATCGAGCTCGGCGAGAAAGCCGCGCAGATCGAAGTTGCCTTCGCCGAGCGGACGGATCAGCGTGCGCCAGTCGCGACCTTCGACGTCGGCGCCGTTCACGGTGACCGCGAACAGACGCCCGCGGCAACTCCGGAGCAGCGGTCCCACGGGCTGGGTCCCGGCGCGCAGGAAGTGGCAGAGGTTGAAGCAGATGCCGAGGCGCTTCTGGTCGATCCGCGCGCACAGGCGCTGTGCATCCTCGGCGGTCTCGAGCCAGAAGCCATGGTGAGGGTAGAGCGCGAGCTCGACGCCCGTGACGTCCGCCAGGGGCAGCAAGGCCGTCAAGACCTTCACGGCCGCGCCGTCGCCGGCCGGATCGCGCGCAGCGAGTCCTTCGTGCCGCAACGCGATCCAGAGCATGCCAGGACCACCGGCGAGCGCCTGCATGGCCTCGCGCAGCGGCAGCAGGCGCTCTTCGGCGGAAGCCCCGAGGTCCACGACGCCGTAGGCCGCATACAGGTCGCTGCCACGCGCTTCGCAGACGCGGCGCACCTCGGGCAGGCGATCGAGATCCCACGCGAGGCCGTCGAAGCCGAGCTCGTGCACGAGCGCCGCCCGTTCGTCCACGGTGCCGTTCCCCGTGCCGGTGTGCATCGCGACGAACGCATGCTGCGAGCCGTGAGCACGCGTGAACGGCAGGCCCGGGCGCACGGCCTCGACGAACCAGCGGCCGTCGCCGTCGCGCGCGAGCACGACCTCGTCGCGGCCGTGCGGCAAGGCACTCCCATCGGCAGACCGCAGCGACGCGAGCAGGCGGCCGCCGTCGCCCGCGCGCAGCTCGCAGCGCAGGTCGGCGGAGAGCGCGGGCATCTTGTCGGGCGCGAGCCCAACCACGAGGTAGGGCCGCGCGACGCGCGCATCGGAACCACCCATCGCCGCGAGGAACCCGCGCAGCACCTGCAGCGGCGCGAAACGCGGACCCGGTACATCGACCGACTCGAACGCCATCGCGTGCTGCCACGGCAGCCCGTCGAACGCGTCGACGAGCTGCAGACCGTGCTCGGCCATCTCGCGCACGACCTGCGCCTTGCTCATCTTGTGCTCGGGTTTGATCGGGACCGCGAGGTCCTCGGCGCGGAACTCGACCAGCACCACGCGGCCATGCGGCTTCAGCGCGGCGCGGACCTGTGCCATCACGCGCACGGGATGCGACAACTCGTGGTAGACGTCGACGAGCAGCACGAGATCGCACGAGCCGCGCGCGAGCTTCGGATCGTCGACGGTTGCTTCGACGGGCACGACGTTGCCGAGCTTCTTCGACTCGGCTCGCAAGCGCAGCAGCTCGAGCATCTGGGGCTGCAGATCGACCGCGAGGACTCTGCCGGTCGGGCCGACGGCCTCGGCCAACGGCAGCGTGTGATACCCGTTGCCGCACCCGAGGTCGCACACGACCTGGCCAGGCAACACCGCGAGCCAGCGCCGCAGCAGGGCCCCGTTCTCCTCGTTCTCACGCGTCTCGCGCAAGAGCCACGGCGCGCCGGTCCAGTGCATCGTCTGCGCGACCTCGCGGCCGAGGTAGCGCGCGCGGCCCTGCGGCAGCTGCTCGGGGTCGCCTTGGCCCTGTGGCCAGAGCAGCGCGACCAGCGCGAGGCCGAGTGAGGGCAACATGGGCAGAAGCGTGCGCCGGCCCGCCGTGCCGGGCAAGCACCGGCTTCTCCAAGGCTAGTCGATCGCCGACACGCCGAGCCCCGGCCGGTCCAGGGTCCGCAACAGGCCGTCCGCGAGCAGGAACCCGCCGGCGCCGAAGTCGTGCGACAGGTCGAAGCTGCCGTCGAGGTCGAGGTGCCGCGTCGCGGTGCACGCGAACGCGGCGTGCAAGGCCGCGGCGATGCCGATCACGCTCTCGTCCATGCAACCCCACATGAGGCCGATGCCGGCGCCGGCCGCGATCCTGGCGATGTCGAGGGCCGGCGTGATGCCACCGCACTTCATGAGCTTCGTGTTGAACACGCCGAACGCGCGCGGTTCCTGCGCCAGCGCGCGCGCGTCGGCCGCGTCGAGCAGACTCTCGTCGGCGACGAGCCGTTCGACATCGTCGCGTGGCAGCGTGCACTGGGCGCGCGCGGCCTCGCGCGGCAGCGGCTGCTCCACGAGTCGCAGCCCGAACGCGCGCGTGCGCTGCAGGAATGCCGGCAACTGTGCTGCGCTGTAGCCGATGTTCGCGTCGGCGAGCAGCGGCAGTGCCGGCCCGACGAGCTCGCGAAGTTGCGCGAGGCGCTCGACGTCCAAGTCGAGGTCGGCGCCGATCTTGATCTTGAGCACGCGGAAGCCACGGCCGAGGTGCTCGCGCGCCTGCGCGAGCGTCGAGCCGACGTCGCACACGCCGATCGTCACCGACGTCGGCATCGCCGTGTGCACGCGTCCGAGCAGGTCGGCCACGGGTTGCGCGTTCGCCTTGCCCCAGAGGTCGTAGAGCGCCATGTCGATCGCTGCCCGGGCTGCCGGCGTGTCCGGCCACGACCGGCGCAGCAGCTCGTCGAGCTCCGCGGGCCTCTCGAACGATCGCGAGCGCAGCAGTGCCTCGGCGCCGCGCAAGGCGGCGAGACACTGCTCGAACGTCTCCCCGTTGACCTCGGGCTGCGGCGATGCGGCTCCGAGCCCATGCGCGCCGTCATCGGCTTCGATGCGCACGCGCACCATGCCCACCGTGTCGGTCGCGTAGGTGGCCAGCGCATACGGGCGCGTCAGCGGCACGGTCGCGGGCAGCAGTTGTATCGCGCGGATCTTCACCGCCTGAGCTCACCGTCGAGGAACGCGCGGATCTCCGGAACGAGCCGTCGTACGCCCTCGAGCAGCGGATAGACGGCCGGCAGGCTCGTCTGCGCTTCGAGTTGCGCACGGGCCGTCGCCCTCGCGGGCTCGTCGAGGCCGCGATGATCGAGCGTCAGCCCGAGCACGCGCGCGCCGTAGAGCCGCAGCAACGCGACCTCCTCGGACACGGGCGGAATCAGGCAGCCGGCCTCTTCGCCGCCGTCGAAGAACCGCCGCGCCGGCGCGTGTTGCAGGATCACGCCGCGCGCCTGGCCACCGAGCAGCAGCTCGGCGCCGCACGGGCCAGACGGGTTGCGCAAGGCGCTCTGGCCTTCGAGCAGGATCACGTCCGGCGACAGGTCGCGGGCACACGACACGATCGCGTGTTCGAGCTCGCCGCAGACGAAGTCGTTCGGCGTGCTGTCGAGCACGAAGCCGTGCGGGATGCCCTGCAGCCAGCCGGTCTGGCCCGTGTGCACGATCGCGGCGCGCAGACCCGCGGCCTCGCACGCGCGCTGCACGACGTGGCACGTCGTGCGTTTGCCGACCGCGCAGTCGGTGCCGAGCACGGCGATGCGCGGCGCCCTGACGCTGTGGATCGCGCCGCTCCAGAAGTGCAGCTCGCGCGTCGGGCGCGGCCGGCGCACGTCGATCAGCTCGGCGCCTGCCGTCTTCGCGGCGGCCACGAGGTGCGGATCGTCGGCCATGAACTCGTGCAGGCCGTTGACGAGCGACATGCCGGCCCGCAGCGCTTCGAGCAGGATCGCGCGCAGTGATTGCGGCAGCCTGCCGCCGTGCGTCGCGATGCCGACGACGAAGTAGTCGGGGTGCTTTAGTGCTTTCAGCATCGACCCGAGGTCGGCGAACGTCGGAATGCCGCGGCGCTGGCCGTCGAGCACTTCGCCCGCGTCGCGGCCCGCGCTGTGGGAGTCGATCAGCGCCACGATCTGATACCGGCTCGGGCCGCGAATCAGGCCGTGCGCCGTCTTGCCGTTCGTCGTGTGGAACAGCTCGCCCGTGTAGACCGCGGCGGTCTTGCGTGGAATCGTCATTGGCGCCGTCGAACGCGCCTGCAGCGTAGCGCGCGCGAAGGGGGCACCAAAGACTAGACGCAATGCGCACATCGGCGACGGTAGACTCCGCGGCCCGGTCTCTGGCTCTCAGTCGCCGGTGACCCCGCGCATGAAGCGACTCTTGCATTCGACCGCTGCCGCGCTCGCACGGATCTTCCCGTCGCCGATGCGCGCCGTGGTGGCGCTGTGGGCGTCGGCGCATCGGTTGATGGTCGCGAAGCCGCGATGGCTGCTGATCGAGCTTGCCAACCAGCTGAACTACCGGGCGCAAGTCCTCGCTCGCTTGACCAACGGCATGAAGATCCACGTCGTGGCAAACGACGTCGTCGGGCAAGCCATCTGCTTTTCGGGCTTCTTCGAGCCGGAGTCGATCCCGCTCTACGAGAGAGTGTTGACCGAGAGGAAGGTCTTCCTCGACGTGGGCGCTCACGTCGGCCAGTTCACGCTGCTCGCGAGCCGTCTCGTCGGTCCCCGAGGTCGCGTCGTCTCGTTCGAACCGGATCCGCAGACGCATCGGCTGCTCTGCAAGAGCATCGCACTCAACGAGCTGACGAACGTCGTGGCCGTCCGGGCCGCGCTTGCCGACGTCAACGGAGTCCAGTCGTTCCATCTGAGCCAGGCGCGCAACATCGGAGCCAACTCCCTGCGGCCGCCGGCCCAGGGCCTCGATGCGCGCGCAAGCGTGCAGGTCGAGTGCTGGCGCATGGACGACTTCCTGAAGCGGAACGGCATCCCGAAGCCGGACCTCGTGAAGATCGACGTCGAAGGTGCCGAGTTGCTGCTGCTCGACGGCGCTCGCGAGACGCTCGCCGGCCCGGATCAGCCGATCCTGATCGTCGAGTTCTGCGAGATCACGTTGGCCCAGTTCGGCGCAACCTGCCAGCAGCTCGCGGCGCGACTCGAGTCGTTCGGCTACCACCTCATGCACGTGAGTGGATGGCCGCTGCAGCCCTATGCCGGGCCGCATCCAGAGGGCCGGGCGATCAACGTGGCCGCGATCCCGCCCGCGCTCGTGCGGGAGTTCGCCGCGCCGAGCCACGCGACCGGGTGAGCGGCCACAGGCCTTCATAGGCGCGCCTTGAAGACCTGACGCAGCCGTTCGGCGCGGGCGCGGTTGCCCGCTTCGGTGAAGTGCATGCCGTCGGTGAACAGTTCTGCCGCGACGAGCTCGCGTTCGAAGTCGACCACTTCGGTCTGCGTCTCCTGCCCCAACCGGCGCACGATCGCGTTGGTCGCTTCGAGCGCAGCCTGCAAGGCCGGATGACCCTGGTAGGGTCGCGAACGGAACTGGACGTCGCGCGAGAACGCGAACGTCGCGAGCACGACGCGCGTGTCGTTGGCCGCGGCGAGCGCCATCAGGCTGCGCAGGTTGCGCTCGAAGAACACCGGCGGGTTCTGTTCCAACATGCGCTCGATCGGCACTTCGAGGAAGACACCGGCCGGGTAGGCGTCCCTGCGGCGCTGGTCCTGGAACGTGAACGTGTGGCACGTCTCCGCAGCATCGCCGATGATGCGCATGATGCTGCCGTGCGGCTGGATGCGGCCCGACTCGACGAGCAGGATGCGCGCCAGCGTGCTCGTCTCGAGCAGCGAGGCCTCGCGCACCTGCTCGTCGCGCCGCAGCCAGCCGGAGTAGTCGGCGCGGTAGGCGCTGTGGGGCCACACGATGCGCGTCAACGCGTCGTTCATGCCGTGGCAGACGACGAGGTAATCCGGCTGCAGCTCGAGCAACCGCGTCTCGAAGTTGATCAGCGTCTCGAGCGTCGTCCACCCGGGGCAACCCGCGTTGATCACTTCGACCTGGTGCCCGTCGGCGCGCAGCGCCTGCTCGAGCAGATACGGCGTCGACAGCTTGTAGTCGTCGACCCCTTCGCCGTAGGTCGTCGAGTCGCCGCAGCATGCGATGCGCACCGTTCCGGCGGCCTTCTCGATCGCGATCTCCTCGCCGCGGAAACCGAGCGCATTGTGGCGGTTGTCGCCTTTCCTGTAGTCGGGCGCCAAGGCGAAGCCGAGGTGTCGATGCGCGCGAAACCGTTCGAACTCACCGAGCCGCGCGCGCAGTTGCGCAATCGACGCGCAGTCCAGGAAGGCCTGCTCGCTCGCGAACCAGTGCAGCCAGGCCCGCGCGCCCAGCTCGAGCACGGCGAAGCAGAGGAGCAGGGACAGCACGGTGAGCGACAGCTTGCGCCCGAGCTTCATCGAGAATGGCATCCGGAAACGATACCAGCACGCACCGTCGCCGCTCGCGCGATCGGCCGCGCCAGCTACTCGTTGCTCGTGACCGTCAACGTGTGCGCGGCGTTCGCACCGATCGCCGTCGCGAGACGCGCCGAAGCGATCGTGATGATCAGCGTCTCGTCGACCTCGGCGGTGGCATCGTCGACGATCGGGATCGAGATCGTCTTCGTGGTCTCACCGGGTGCGAAGGTCAGCTGGAAGGCACCCGCGATCGTCGCGTCCGGCGTGTCGCCGCCGATCGTCGCGGTGCTGCCGTTGTCGACGAAGAACATCACGGGCAGCGCGTAGTCCACGGCGGCCGACAACGAGACGGTCACCTGGGCCACGCCACCGGCCACGTCCTCGGCCACCGTGTCCGCGACGCCCAGTCGCTGCGAATGCGAACGGCCGCGACAGCCCGAGGCTGCCGCGGCCGCTGTTTTCGCGTGCACTCAGGTCTTTACCCGAGCGATCACACGTCGCCCAGCCTGCCCCTGACGCCGTTGCTGATGATCGCGCCGAACGCGTTCACCGGCGGCACCTGCCACACGGCAGACTGCGTGTACAGCTGGAAGCCGATCAGGCTTGGCGGAGCTGCCGGCACGGCGAAGCTGTAGTTGTGGGTCGTACCGCCGACCACCCAGGGACCGGCGATCACGTCGAGCGTCGTGCGCAGTTGGCAGCCAGGCATCCCGAGGAAGAACAGGTCCAGGATGCCGGGGTCGGTGATCCCGAAGATGTCGACGCCGAAGATGCCCGTGGCCGGAATCTGGCTCGTGGTCAGGTTCCAATTCGTGCCGAGCACGGGACGGTTGCCCGGATTGAGTGCCAGCGGCGGAACATCAGTCGTGCTGGTGTTGATGGGTGTCACACCGATGTTCGTGAGATCCGTGTTGCCCGGGTCCAGGCTCGCACCGGCCGGCGAGTAGCCGACCATGACGCCACCGTTCGCACCGAGCGGGGTCATGGTGACCCACACGATGTTGACGAGACCCGACGGGTAGAGCTGGAACTGGAAGGTGTTCGTGCCTGCGACGTTCCAGGTCTTCACGTTGTCCCACGTGATGCTGATCACCGACGCACTCTCCTCGAACCAGATGGTGCCGCTGCCGGTGCCGCCGATTGGATCGAAGTCGGCCTGGCTGTAGAAGCCCGTCTGCGGGCCCGAGAGCAGCGTGCCCGGGTTCGGCGCGGCAATCAGCGTGTTGCCCGCCGCCTGGGAGACGATGCCGTTCGAGATGACATTGATGCTCGTCCAAGGACCGGAGGGCCCGGCGAACGAACCGACGGTGAGAGGCTGCGTTATGCCTGCATCGTCACCGAGGGCCAACGCGGTCGGCGTGACCTGGACCGAACCGACAGGGAGGAAGGTTCCGCCCTGCGTGACCACGTAACCGCCGCCGCCGTTCGGGATCATCATCATGCCCGAGCCCGAGAGGTCGAAGGCCGCCGGCGTCGCGAAGAACTCGTAGAACGAGGTGTACTGGCGCACGCAGCCCTGGCCGAGGATCAGGTTCGTGGCAGGCGTTCCGACCACCGCCGAGTAGCCGATCTCCATCACGTCGCAAGCGGAGTCGACGCCGTTCGCAGCGGGATAGAGAGTGCTGCTGTAGACACGGCTGCCATTGACGCCGACGCTCATCACGTCGTGGGCCACGAGCGAGCCACCGGTGAATTGGTTCGGGGCGTGCTCGGTGTCGATGACCAGGTCGCCGGCCAACGGATCGTAGATGAACGGCGTCAACAAAGTGATCGTCACCATGAAGGGCCCTGGCGTGCTAGCGCCTGCGCCCGTGCCGGGGCTCACCGTCACGTTGCCGCTGTAGACGGTCGTCACGTCGGGCCCGAGGTTCGTGGCCCAGTTCGTCGACGCCGCGGTGTAGTCGACGGCTGCCGTTGCAAGCCTGACCGTGGCGTTCGGATACGTGCCGCCAGTCCAAGAAGCCGTCGTGTTGTCCGCACGCCACTTGAGCGTGGTGATCATGATCGGCGTCGTGACCGGTGTCGGTGCCCCGGTGAAGTGCGAGCTGTCGTAGATGTTCATGATGCGCATGCCCGGGTAGGAAGTCGTTCCCCAGGGGAACACGTTCCCGCTGCCTCCAACAGCACCGATGGCGCTCGTTGGAAGGGTGACGGCTTGCGCGAGTGCAGTCGCGCTGATTGCGGTGACTGCGAGGAGCGAACGGGTAAGTAGCATTGGTTGGTCTCTGACGTGGAGTGGGATGTCGCGCCGGGGGACGGCGGCGAACGCAAAAAGCCCACTCTACCGACGGCGAACGATCCGGGTCAGGATCCGTCTTTGTCTTTTCTTCGCCGCAGCGAGCCAGTTACCGAGCGAATCGGGAGAGCGCATTGCCATCGCTGCGAGGCACTCACGGTGACATTGGCGACGCGCGGCGCTGCGGTGTTCAGCAAGTCCCCGGTGTCTGCTCAGCACTCGGACCACCTCGCGCTCTTTCGGTCGCCGCGAAACGAACCAGAGACGCGCCTCGATACGCTGCTCGCGATGTCCTGGCGCCTGCTCACGGTGCTGTCGATCGCTGTCGCGCCAGCACTGCTGCTCGTGCTCGGCTGGCGTAGAGCTCGCGCCTTCCAGCGAGTTCGCGGCCTTGCGCCGGCGGCGCCGGGCGGTCACTTCTCGGCGAGCAACTCCGCGATGCGCGCGTGCAGCGCGTCGCCTTCCAGGTCGGTGAAGCGCACGCGGCCCCTGCGATCGATCAGGAACGCCGCCGGCACCGCCATCACCTTGTTCGCGACCGCGATCTCGCCTTTCCAACCCTTGCCGTCGAACAACACGGGGAACGGCAGCTCGAGCTCGCGCACCTTCGCGACGAGACGTTCGCGGTCGCGTTCGTCGTCGATGCTGATCGAAACGACCTCCAGGCCCTGCTCGTGGAAGCGGCGGTGTGCCGCGACGACGCTGGGCATCGCCATCAGACACGGGCGGCACCACGTGGCCCAGTAGTCGACCAGCAGCACCTTGCCGCGGTGGTCCGCGGTGCGCACCTCCTTGCCGGCGAGGTCGGTGCCCACGACGTCGGTGAACGGCTTCGGCCCCGTGTAGTCGACGTTGTAGAGACGGCGCAGCAGGTGCACCCGCTGCGCGTCGTCGAGTGCGTGATCGGCGAGCAGGGCGGGAATCACCTGCTGCTGCAGGAACTGCGTGCCCTCGGCGGTCTTGGCGTCGCGCCCGCGGCGGCCGAGCAGCCAGAACGCCGACGCGTGGTCGGGGTAGGCGCGCAGCACGACCGGCAGCAACTCGGTGCACTCCGACCAGGCGCCGGCGTCCGCGCGGTGCACGACGTCGAACATCACGATGCGCCCCGCGACGGTGTCGAAGCCGGTGACCGGCAGCGCCTGGTGCGCGACGTACCAGGCGACGAGCTCGCGTGACGCGCGTTGCTTCGCCGCGTCGTCGGCGCCGAACGCTTCAGCGAGCGTGCGCAGCACCGCGAGCTCGCCGAGCTCACGGCTCTTCGCGGCCTGGAGCCACGCCGCGACGTCGCTCGCGCGTGCCGCAGCGGCCTTCTCGTCGAGGACCTCGCGGTTCAGGATCTCGCGCAACTGCGCGACCGCGGGGTCTTCGGCTTGTGCACGCAGCGTTGCAGCGACGGCGAGCAGGGAACAGAGCAGCGTGAAGCAGCGCATGCGCGGCATGGTCGCAGCCCTCACGACGAGTCGCAACCGGGGCCGAAGACAGCGAGGCTTTCGTCCGAGGCGAACTGCCTCGCTGCGAGCAGCGTCCGCGCACGCCCGAGCACCCGCGTTCGTGCAGCGTGTGCAGACTACCGAACGGCGCGACCCGGGCTCGAGACCTTCCTGACGGTCACGACTCCGCGGGCAGCTCGGCGCCCAACACGTTCTTGCCCGCCTGCGTGTCCCACAGCCGCCGATACGCACGCCCGTCGCGCAGCAGCGCGTCGTGCGAACCACGCTCGACGATGCGCCCGCGCTCGAGCACGACGATCTCGTCGGCGAGCCGCAGCGTCGCGAGTCGGTGCGCGATGAGGATCGTGGTCCGGCCGCGCACGAGCCGCTCGAGCGCGTCGAGCAGCGCCGCTTCGGTCGCCACGTCGAGGGACGAAGTCGGCTCGTCGAGCACGAGCAACGGCGCGTTCTTGAGGAACGCGCGCGCGATCGCGAGCCGCTGCCGCTGGCCGGCCGAGAGGTTGGCGCCGCGTTCGCCGAGCACGGTGTCATAGCCGTCGGGCAGCTCACGGATGAATGCATCCGCCTGCGCGAGCCGCGCGGCCTCTTCGGTCGCGGCCCGGCTCGCACCCGGGCACGCGTAGCGGATGTTCTCGGCGACGGTCGCAGAGAACAGCACGGTGTCCTGCAGCACCACGCTGACCTGCGCGCGCAGCCACGCGAGCGGCAGATCGCGCAGGTCGCTGCCATCGAGCCGCACGCTGCCCGCGGTCGGGTCGTGGAAACGCAGCAGCAGGCTCGCGAGCGTGCTCTTGCCGGCGCCGGTCGGGCCGACCAACGCGACGACGCTGCCCGGCTCGATCTCGAGGTCGACGTTGTGCAGCGCGACGCGCCCTGGCTCGTGCGCGAAGGTCACCTCGCGCAGCGACACGGCGCCGCGCACGCTGGCCGGCGCCGAGGCGCCGGGACGGTCGCCGACCTCCGGCACACGGTCCAACACCTCGAACACGCGCCCGAGCTGCGTGCGCGAAGCGGCGATCGCGGCCGCCGACTGGGTCAGCGCGCTGACCGGCTGGTAGAGCAGCCCCAGGTAGCCGAGGAACACGAGCACGTCGCCGACGGTCAGGTGTTGAGCCAGCACGCGGTGCGCGCCGATGCCCACCACGGCGGCGGTGCCGGCCGCCAGCGCGACGCTGACCGCGGCGCCGAACCAGAGCTGCGTCAACACGAGCCGCTGGTTGGCCCGCACGCTCGCTTCGGCACGCGCCGACAGGCTCTGCACGGCTTCCGGCTCGCGGCCGAACGCCTGCACGGCGGCGATCGCCGACAACGACTCCTGCAGGTTGGAGACCAGCAAGCTCTCGTTGTCGTGATAACTCTTGGCGCGGCGCTCGATGCGCCTGCCGAACGCGCGGATCAGCAGCCACAACGCGGGCGCCGCCGCAACCAGGCACAGAGCCAGCAGCCAGTCGAGCCAGAGCAGCACGGCCAGCGCGCCGGTCAGCAACACGACCGCGGCGGCCGCCGGCGCGATGCCTTGCGCGATCATGGTCATGGCGCCTTGCGTGTCGTAGGCGATGCGCTGGATCGAGTCGCCGAGACGCGTGCGTTGGTGGAACGCGAGCTCGAGCCGGTGCAGGTGCTCGCAAGCGAGGCCACGCAGCTCGCGGACCGTGCGGTTGCCCACGCCGATCACGAGATAGCGGCTGCCGAGCAGCAGCGCCTGGTGCGTCGCGGCGATCAATGCGATCGCAAGACAGATGCCGGCCACCATGCCCGACTTGTCGCCCGAACCGAACGCGGGCCACAGCGTCTCGAGCAGGGCCGTAGGCGCACGGTCGGTGAACACGTAGTCGACGAGCACCTTGACCGGCCACGGGTAGGCGAGCTCGACGAGCGCCGCGAGGCCGAACAGAGCGATGCCCGCCGCGGCGGCGCCGGCCGAGTGACGCCAACAGGGCTGGAGCCGGCGCAGCATCACCCCAGGGCCTCCGTCTTCACGAGGCCCAGCATGGCGGCGCCATCGGCGGCTGTGCCGGCGACAGCGTCGCGCATCGAAGCGCGCGCACTCCACAGGCACGCCATCGCGAATGCGACGGGCACCTCGAGTGGCCACAGGAAGGGTTGCATCGCGCAGACTGCGGCGACCGACGCGAGCAGCAGCCAGAGCGGCACATACCACCACTTCGTGCTCGCGACGACCGCAGCGCGTATCCACTGACCGCCGCGTTGCAGATCCTCTTCGCACGTCGAATGCAACGCGACGCGGAACGGTCCCGGTCCCATCACGTGGAGGTCGGCGCGATCGAAGTCGCCGCCGGCCCGCGCGTCCCAGCCGCGCTCACGCAGCATCGTCGCGACGCGTTGAAGCCACTCGTATCGTTCGCCCGCGCCGCCGCCGCAGACCAGCTCGTCGGGCTCGCGCCGTGCGCCGCGCGTGCGCAGCAACTCCTGCAGGCGACCCCGCGAGCGCTCGAGTGGTTGCAGCACGTGCAGCGCGGCGATCAGCAACAGCCCCTTCGCGAAGTCCGTCCCCGTCCAGCCGCGTTCGCGTACCGCGTGCAGCGCAGGAACGAACGCCGCGACCAGCGTCGCAACGGCCATCGCCGCTCCGACCGCAGTGAGCACGGCTCCGGCGCCGAGCGCCCCACTGGCCAGACCCAGCACGCCGGCGAGCAGGACGCAGCCCGCGAGCAGCTGCCAACTCGCGCGCGTGAGCAGTTGCAACCACGCGGCCTGGAACGACGGATAGACGGCCTGGAACGCGCAGCTGCCGAACACTCCGTAGTTCACTCTTGCGAGCGCCTCGGCCGCACCGCGCCGACGCAGCACGCCGCCGTGATAGCCATAGATGCTGCCGCGCCAGACCGGGTCGCCGAGCACGTTGAAGCGGCCGGGGTGGCGGCGCCGCAGCGCCGCCTCGGCGCGCCCGTAACCACGCTGCTGTCGCAAGAACCCGCGTACGGTGCCGCGGCGGTGGTGCAGCACGAGCGCGCAGGCTCCGAAGGCGATGCGGCCGCCGCGGTCGAGCAGTCGCCAGCACACGTCGACGTCGTCACCCGCGGCGTCGTGTTTGGCATCGAACCCGCCGAGCCCCTGCAAAGCCGCGCGCCGGAAGGCCATGTTGCAGCCCGCGACGTGCTCCGCGAGCGTGTCGCCGACCAGCACGTGCGTCGGGTTGCCGGGCGAGTTGCCGACGCAGCGCGCGACGAACGCGGACTCGGGCGGCTCGATGTTCGGTCCACCCGCCGCATCGGCCTGCTCGCTCTCGAGCGCGGTCACGAGGAAGCGCAGCCAGTCGGCGTCGGCGCGCGCATCGCTGTCCAGGAACGCGATGATCTCGCCGCGCGCGGCCTCGATGCCGGCATTGCGCGCGCGGCTCAGGCCACCGTGCGGGATCTCGAGCAGACGCACCGGGTGGCGCCGCGCGATCGCCGCCGTGTTGTCCGTCGAGCCGTCGTCGACGACGATCACGTCGTAGTCGGGATAACGCAGCGCGCGCAGCGACTGCAAGCACGCGTCGAGCGTCGCCGCGCCGTTGTAGCTCGCGACCACGACCGAGACCTTCGGCCAGGCACGCCCCACCAGCGGATCCGCGGCGTGCGCGAACGCGTGTTGGACCTCCTGCAATGCGGGCTTGGGCTGCCGGTCGCGATCGGTCACGCCGAACGACCAGTCGTTCACGGCGGCGTCGCAGACCGCCCACTCGTCGGTCCACGCGTAGACCGCCACGCCGCACAAACCGTGATCGAGCGCCGCGCGGATCTGGCGGCGCAGGTGCTGCGCCTGCGCGCTGTCGCCGTGGCGCACGCTGTCCATGCCGAACTCGGACAGGAACAACGGCCGCGTGCCCGCCAGGTTCTGCAGACGTGCGAGGTATCGCCGGAACGTCGCGTCGTCGTGCAGATAGACGTTCCACGAGGCCACGTCGAGGAACGGCAGGTCGAGATACTCCGTCGGCGGGAAGTTGCCATACGTGACCAGCGCGTCCGGATCCTGCTCCTTGACCGTCTCCGCGAGCTCACGCAGGAAAACCTCGACGCGCTCGCGGCCATGCCATCGCGCGACCAGAGGCGGGATCTCGTTGCCGATCCCCCACAGCAGCATCGCCTGGTGGCCGCGCAGTCGGCGCGCATGCGCGCGCGTGTGCTCCACCATCGAACGCACGGCGCTGCGGTCGTCGAGCTCGCACGAGCGCGGTCCCCAACACAGGTCCGCGATCAGCCACAAGCCGGCAGCGGCAGCGGCGTCGGCGATGCGGTCGGACGGCGGCGTGTAGAGGCGAACCGCGTTGGCGCCCGATGCACGCATGTGCTCGAAGTCGGCGCGCAGCTGATCGAACGGCGGGAACGGCTCGCCGGCGTCGTTGCGCGCGAACGAGCCGTATGTCACGGCGCGGATGAACTGGCGCTTGCCGCCGACAGCGAGGAACTTGCCGTCGACATGGGGGCGTCTGGAGAACGCCGGCTCCGGAGTGGAGCGCATTGCCGGCGCGGCAAGTGCGGCATGCCGTGGCAGTGATGGCGGTCGTGCTTGGTGGTGCAGCATGTTGCGGGTCCAGGGTGCTAGTGTTCGAGCCGCGTCAGGGCCGAGCACGAGAGGCGTCGGAGCATGGCAGCGGCGCGTAGCAGGTGCAAGCGAACTCGCAGACCATCCAGGCCGAGGGGATGTACGCGGCGCCGGTCAAAGGTGTCAATGGGTGCTTCACCCGAACGAGCACGCCTGGTGCGTCCGCATCCGTGTTGTGCCGGCAACGAATGCGCTGACCAGGAAGGCCGCACGCAGCCAGCAGCAGGGAACCGAGGTTCGCTGCGAACAAGCGGGGGTCCGGCGTGGTTTGCGGCATCTTCGCAGCGTGCATGCTGCCGAGACACGTGTCGACAACGAGAACCCTCCGTGAAGGTTCTGTGACGTCAGCGTGCCGGAACGACGAAGCGGCCGACCTCGCGCGTCGTGCTGCCGTCGCCCTCGCTCGCACGACCTCGCCGACCGGAGCGAGCACCGCGCGGAACTCGAGCGTCGATGCGTCGACGTGCACGTTCGTGAGCACGCGCTGCAGCGAGCTCTCCTGCTTCAGACACTCCCAGTTGGCAGCTCTGCCAACACGCGGTGCCACCGAGCAACCGCTCGGTCGCTCATGCAGGAGGCCTGAACTGCCGATCCGCAGCGCACGGCCAGCCCTGCCTGCATCAGGGTTGGTCCAGGGTCGCGGCCGGATAGCCAATCCGGCCGCGGCCCGCTTTTCACCGCAGCCGCATGAACGCGCCGGGCAGCCGCTCACCGCGAGTGCGCTTCGTCGGCGAGCTTCGGTTCGATCAGATCAAGGTGATCCGCGGCGCCGTGCATCAGCGCATTCCAATCGGTGGCACCGTCCGTAGAATCCCGCTCCTCATGAACGACTCCAGGCCGCAGTTCGTCTGTGCGCTCCTCGCCTTGCTGGCGCTGGGACTCGGCGGATGCGCCGGGACCCCGCCGCCCGAGAAGGAGCCCCAGGACCGCCTCACGGTCGGCAGGGTCCAGGGCGAGATCAAGGTCGGCATGAGCGCCACGGCGGTCGTGGAGGTCCTTGGCTCGCCGAACATCATCACGACCGACGAGATGCGGCGCGAGTCGTGGGTCTACGACAAGATCTCGACCGAGCACACGGAGGCGAGCCGATCCTCGTACGGCACGCTGATCCTCTTCGGCGGCAACCAGAACGACTCTCGGACGACGACGCGCCAGCGCACGCTGACCGTGATCATCAAATTCGACGAGCAGAAACTGGTCCGCGACTTTGCCTACAACTACACGCAGTTCTGAACCGTCGCAGGCCCGCGCCTCGGCGCGTTGGGTTGCCGGCATCTGGCTCGTGCTCGCTGGCTGCACGACGGCACGGCCGCAGGAGCCGTTCGAGTTGTCGCCGGACAGCCCACGGCACCGCGCCGCGCAGACGCGCTACTTCGAGACGCGCGACGCCACGGAGCTGCTTTCGGCCTCGGCAGCAGTGCTGCAGGACCTCGGCTTCCACGTCGAGGAAAGCGTGCACGAGCTGGGTTTCCTACGCGCCGGCAAGGAACGCAGCGCGCGCGAGTACGGCCAGGAGATCGGCCGCGTCGCGGTGCTGATCCTGAGCCTCGGCAAGCTGATCATCCCCGTCGACCTGCACCAGAAGATCGCCGCGACACTGGTAGCGCGCCCCACCGACACCAGCGGCACGCGACACGAGGTGCGGATCATGTTCTACCGCGTCGTCTGGCAGGGCGACGGCCACAGGAACGACGACTACGTGCCGCCCGGAGGCCAACGCATGGAGATGGTGCGCGACCCCGTCGTGTACGAGCAGTTCTTCGCCAAGCTGTCCAAGGCAGTCTTTCTCGAGGCATTCACGCTGTGAAGCGTTTCCACGCCGCCGTCCGTCGCAAAGCACCCTTCTTCGCGCCAGCATTGCTGCTCGCGGCCACGCTGCTGCTCGCGGCGTGCAACGCGCCGCAGCCCGGCCCCGACATCCTGGCCCCGACCGAGGAGCAGACCAAGCTGCGCAGCTTCCAGTCGCGCACGCTCGAGGTCGCCGACCGGCAGGTCGCGCTGCGCGCCGTGATGGCCGTGCTGCAGGACCTCGGCTTCATCATCGAGCGCGCCAACGAGCAGCTGGGCCTCGTCACGGCCGCGCGTTTCGCCGAGCCCAACTTCAACGACCTCGTCGCCGTCACGGTGACCGTGCGCGCGGTCGACGCGGGCCACATGCTCGTGCGCGCCAACGCGGTCCACAACAACCGGCCGGTCGTCGACCCGGAGACCTACCAGCGGTTCTTCGCGGCGCTCGAGCGGTCGCTGTTCCTGACCAAGGGCTGAGCCGTGGTCCGGACCGGCGCGCTGCTGCTGCTGTGCCTCGCGGCCTGCATGCAGCCCTACGAGGGGCGGCACGAGGGCCAGTGGAACGCGATGGACCAGGTCTGGATGTCGGAGCAGAGCCAGGTCCGGCTGCGCGCCGCGCAGTCGCGCGTGTTCGACACGACCGATCGCATGCGCCTGCTGACCGCGATCGTCGACACGCTGCAGGACCTCGGCTTCATGATCGGCGTGCTCGACGAGGAGCTCGGGATCGTCGCGGCCAAACGCTTCGACGCGCTCGAGGGCGGGCTGATCTACGACCCGAACTACCACCTCTACGATTCGAACAGCCTGATGCTGTTCTCGCGCACCTACCTGAGCTGGGGGCCGTTCTACCACCGCGACGACGTCGTTCGCGTGACGGTGACCGTGCGCAAGCGCAACGAAGGCCAGTCCGTCGTGCGAGCCAGCGCGCAGTACTACATGCACGCGGTCGAGGACCCGGAGCCCTACCAGAGGTTCTTCCGCGCGCTCGAACAGGCGATGTTCCTCGAGGCGCATCGATTCGAGGAGCCGACCGGCGGCCGTTGAACGCGGAGTCGTTGTAGAGTGTCGCCATGGCGCGCACGGCACTGATCACCGGAGGCAACCGCGGCATCGGGCTCGCCGTCGCGCGCACGCTGCTCGGCAAGGGGCTCGACGTCGTGCTGACGGCACGCCGCGGAGCCGACGCGCAGGCAGCGGCCGCGAGCCTCACGTCGCGCGGCACCGCGCGCGTGCGCGCCGAAGAGCTCGACCTCGCGAGCGAAGCGTCCGTCGGCGCCGCGGCAGCGCGGCTCGGCAAGGAGCGCGTCGCGATCGACGTGCTGGTCGACAACGGCGGCGTGCTGATCGAAGGCGACGTGCTGACGACGGCGTCGGCCGACTTCGCCTCGGCGTTCGCCGTGAACCTGTTCGGTGCGTTGTGGTGCTGCCGCGCGTTCGTGCCCGGCATGCTCGCGCGCGGCTACGGCCGCGTGGTCAACGTGTCGTCGGGCTGGGGCGCGTTCGCGGAGGGCCTCGAGGGGCCGGCGTCCTACGCGGTCAGCAAGGCAGCGCTGAACGCGCTGACCGTGTCGCTGGCGCGCTCGCTGCGCGGCGACGTCAAGGCCAACGCGTGTTGCCCGGGCTGGGTCAGGACGCGCATGGGCGGCAGCGGCGCGGAGTTGTCGCCCGAGCAAGCTGCCGACGGCGTCGTCTGGCTCGCGACGCTGCCGGCCGACGGGCCGAACGGCGGCTTCTTCCGCGCGCGCGAACCGATCGGCTGGTGAGCGTGCCTCACTCTGGATCGCTTCCTCGCCAGGAGTAGCGCCTGCGTCCAGCCGCAGACGGCGACGGCGCGTCACTGCTTGAAGGTCTTGTTGAACGCGAGCCACTTCTCGTCGATCGCCTTCCACGTCTCGACTTGCAGCGGGATCACGATGTTGTTGGTTTCGATCAGCAGATCGTCGCGCCACTTGTAGAACCGCGTGTTGCGTTCCTTCAGCGGGGCGTCCTTGAGGCCGACCATCGAGACGTCCGCGACGGGATTCGGCCCGCGCTTGTAGTACGCAGCCGCGAGCCCCTTCACGTAGTCGCTGACGAGGCTCGGTTTGTCGAACGCCTTCTGGCCGTCGAAGAGCCAGAACCAGCGCATCAGCCGCGAACACTCCGGCGTGTAGCCCCAGTCCTTCTCGACGGTGCCGTCGGTCGGGCTCGGCTGGATGTGTTCCTGCATCAGGTCCCACAGGTGTGGCATCTCCTGGTTCTTCTGCCGGTAGTACTCGATGCGACCTTTCTCGACGTCGCCGGCGGGGAACTCGAGCTTCTTGCCTTCGACTACCGAGCTGCGCAGGATCTCCCAGCAGCCGTTGTCGAGCCAGCGCGGCAGAGCCGGCAGCACGGCCGGATCGACGTCATCGCAGATGTGCCACAGCACCGCGCGCAGCACCTGGCCGTAGCCGGTCCGACCGCTGTTGTCGCGGTCGTGGACGCAGTACAGCTCGCGGTGGAACGAGTCGTACTCGCGCGAATCGTTGCGCGCGATCAGCAGCGCCTGGTACGGGTCGACGCTGTCGAACACACGCAACACCGCGGGCAGCGGCGCGTCCTTGGTCAGCTCGGGCAGGCGCTGGCTCAGCCAATCGCGCGCGGCTTCGGCCGCCGCGACGATCTTGCTGGTGGTCGCCGGGTCGGAGGCGCTGAGCACGGTCCAGTACTTTGCCTTCGACACCTTGAAGCCGACCTCGGGGTTCTTCGCGGCGGCGGCGACCAGCGCCTCGGCCCACTGCCGGCGCGCGGCGGTGCGCGCGGCCGGATCCTTGGTCGCCCATCCCGCGTCGGCGATCCACGGCACCTCGATGCGCTGAGCCGGCACGCGTGCGATCGGCTTGCACGAGTCGAACACCGCGTCGATCTCCTTCTTCACCTTGTCGGCCTGGTTGGCCAGCACCTCGATGCACAGCGCCGCCTCGCCGTCGTCGAGCGGCAGCGTCATGACGAACAGCCGGTGCTCGCCCGCAATCGCGAAGTCGTTCCGCTTGAGGTCATCCTTCGACATTTCCGGCGGAATCTCAGCGCCGAGACCACGTTTCGCGAAGTCGAGCAAGCTCCGATACGGCGTCATGCGTGGCAGACCGTCGACCACGTCCTTGCTGTCGTCCCCACCCTTCGGAAAGAACATCACGCGCAGCAACGGCGTGTGCGTCGCGTCGCCTTTGCTGGCCAGCGCGCGCGGCGCCGCGAACAGGCGCAGTGTCGCGTGGCGATCCGTGTCTGCGGGAAGTTCACTCCAGCCTTTCGGCGGCGTGAACTGCAGGCCGATGCGCGGCTCGAGCACCGGCTTCTGGGCCAGCACGGCCGGCGTCCACGCGAGCAGGGAGAGAACCAGACAGCGGATCGGAGAAGGCATGGTGCCAATTGTATGGTTGTGCGCGCCGCGACTGCACCGCCGACCACGATGTCCGTCGCACGAGCCTCAGCCAATCACCTGCCGGCCGTTCGCGCGGCAGCGTCCGAGTGGCGGGTTGAGGATTCGACACGGGAATCCGTAGACTCAGCCTGATGCGCGCACTCACGACGATACTGCTGCTGCTCGGGTCCGCCTGCGGCACCACCAACGAGCCTGCGGCGGTGGCTCCCACCTCGCGCGTCGCGATCGGGCCCGACTCCGCCGGCATCGACGCCACCACCATCGTCGGCAAGCCGGCGCCGGCATGGGACCTCGACTGGATGGGCCAGCCGGCCGTGAGCCTCGACAGCCTGCGCGGTCACGTGGTGCTCCTGCGCTGGTTCACGGGTGGATGCCCGTATTGCTCGGCGACTGCGCCCACGCTGGCGGCGCTGCACGACGAGCTGGCGCCGCGCGGCCTCGCCGTGATCGGCGTCTACCACCACAAGAGCGAAGAGCCGCTCGACCCGGCGCGCGTCAAGGCCCTGGCCGAGAGCTTCCACTTCCGCTTTCCGGTGGCCATCGATCGCGGCTGGCACACGCTGCGCAACTGGTGGCTCGAGGACCACAAGGGCTGGACCAGCATCTCGTTCCTGATCGATCGACGCGGCGTGGTGCGCTTCGTGCACACCGGCGGTTCGTATGCGCCCGGCAGCGACGACGCAGCGCAGATGCGGCGTTGGATCGACGCGCTGCTCGCCGAACCGTAGGCGCAGCTCGGGCCCAGGGTTGCCGAAGGCTCTCGCCCGTGCGGGTCACGTGTCGCCGATCGTGCCCCTCACGCCGTTGCTCGTGATCGCTCCGAACGCGTTCAAGGGCGGCACCTGGAACACGGCCGACTGCGTGAACAGCTGCAAGCCGATCAGGCTCGTCGGCAGCGCCGGCACGGCGAAGCTGTAGTTGTGGGTCGTACCGAGGACGGGCCAGGCATTCATCACGTCGAGGGTCGAGCGCAGCTGGCACCCGGGCATCCCGAGGAAGAACAAGTCCAGGACGCCGGGGTCCGCGAGGCCGAAGATGTCGACGCCAATGACGCCCGTCGCCGGAACCGCGCTCGTGGTCAGGTTCCAGTTCGTGCCGAGAATCGGCCTCGACGCCGGCCCGAGCGCGAGCGGCACGATGTCCGTGCCGCCGAGCGTGATGATGTTCGCACCGAGTGTGGACAGATCCGCGTTGCCCGGATTGATGCTGGTGCCGCCGGGCGAGTAGCCGACGAGGTGGGCGTTGCCGGCATGCGACATCGTGCCCCATGCGAACGTGACCTGGCCGCTCGGATAGAACTGCATCTGCATCGTGTTGGCGCTCGCGACCGAGGTGCCGAAAGCGTCCCAGACGCCATCCCAGGTCACGACGATGGCTGTAGCACTCTCCTCGTATTTGACCTGGCCGCCGCCCACGGCCGCAGGGTTGAAGTCGTGCCAGCTGCGCCACGCGGTGTTCGTCGCGTTGAGGAACCCGTTGATGTCGGGCGTCGCCAAGGTGCCGTTGCTGCCGATCGACACGAAGCCGTTCGAGCAGATGTTGAACGACGTGGCACCGGGGAAGGTGCCGGTCGTGAACGTCCGCGTGACTTCGGAGTTGTCGCTGAGCGCCAGTGTGACTGGCGGGGCGATCGAGCCGACGGGCAGCAGGGAGCCGACGCCGCCGATCACGATGTAGCCGGGCGACAGGGGAAGCATCGTCAGCACCGTGTTGTCGAGGTCGAAGCCCGACGACGCCGCGAAGTGCTGATAGAAGGAAGTGTTCGACTTGACGCAGCCCTGGCCGAGGGTCAGGTTCGTGGCGGCCGTTCCAGACGCCGGCACATAAGTGATCTCCATCACGTCGCAGTTCGCATCGACGCCGTTGGCCGTCGGGTAGAGCGTACTGCTGTAGACCCGACTGCCGTTCACGCCGGGGATGTGCACGTCGAGGGCCGGGATCGAGCCGCCGCTGAAGTTGCTGGGGACGTGTTCGGTGTCCACGACCAGGTCACCAGCGAACGGGTCGTACAGAAACGGCGTCGTCAGCGTGATCGTGACGTGGTACGGACCCGGCACACCGATGCCCGCGCCAGTACCGGGGCTCACCGTCACTGGACCCGTGTAGACGGTCGTCACGTCGGGACCGACGTTCGCGGCCCAGTTCGTCGTCGCCGCGGTGTAGTCGACGGCAGCCGTTGCCAACCTGACCGTCGCGTTGTTGTAGGTGCCGCCACTCCATGAGCTCGTGACGTCGTTGGCGCGCCACTTGAGGTCGGTGATGAGGATCGGAGAGGGCGCTCCAGCGAAGTGCGAACTGTCGTAGAGGCACATGATGCGCATGCCGGAATAGGTGGCGGTAGTCGTTCCCCAGGGGAACACGTTCGCAGTGCTCCCACCGATGGTTGCCGCGCTTGTTGGAAGTACGACCTGTGCGACTGTCGTCCCGGCAAGCAACGTGACTGCGAGTAACGGAAGAGGACGAAGCATGGGCTACGCTCCGAAAGGGTTGAGAGAGGGCGCCGGCCGTGCCGGCGAGAGGGCAAGCATACCTGGAGACGCAAACTCCGCCCGGATCGCGCGCGTCGGGCGGCGGCGCGTGGCAAGGGCTTGCCGGCTCACAACCGTACAAAGCGAACGGCCGCGACAGCCCCTCGGGCTGGCGCGGCCGTTGTGCTCACGCACTCAGGCTCTCGCCGGTGCGATCACACGTCGCCGAGGGTACCCCTCACGCCGTTGCTCGTGATCGCGCCGAACGCGTTCACGGGCGGCACCTGCCACACGGCCGACTGCGTGAACAGCTGGAAGCCGATCAGGCTCGTCGGCAGCGCCGGAATGCCGAAGCTGTAGTTGTGGGTGGAACCGCCGACGATCCACGGACCGGCGATCACGTCGAGGGTCGTGCGCAGCTGGCACCCGGGCATCCCGAGGAAGAACAGGTCCAGGACGCCGGGGTCAGAGGTGCCGAAGATGTCGACGCCGAAGATGCCCGTCGCCGGAATCTGGCTCGTGGTCAGGTTCCAGTTCGTGCCGAGGATCGGCCTCGTGGTTGGCCCGAGCGCCAGGGGCAGGATGTCCGTAGCGGCGAGGTTGATGATGCCCGCGCCGAGCGCGGACAGATCCGTGTTGCCCGGATCGGAGCTGGCGCCGCCCGGCGAGTAGCCGACGAGATGGCCGTTGCCGAGATGCGACATCGTGCCCCACGCGAACGTGACCTGCCCTGTGGGATAGAACTGGATCTGGAACGTGTTGGCGTTCGCCGCCGAGAGGCCGCCGTAGTCCCAGACTCCATCCCAGGTCACGAGGATCTCCGCGGCACTCTCCTCCCACTTGACCTGACCGCTGCCCACGATACCGGGGTTGTAGTCGTGCCAGCTGCGCCACGACGTGTTCACGTCGTTGAGCAGCTGGGCGACGGCGGGCGTGTAGGAGGTGCCGTTGGTGCCGATCGACACGAAGCCGTTCGAGCAGACGTTGAAGGACGTGGCACCCGGGAAGGTACCGGTCGTGAACGGCCGCACGACTTCCGAGTCATCGGTGAGCGCCAGCGAAACCGGCGCGGAGACCGAGCCGACGGGCTGGAATGCGCCGACGCTGTTGAGCACGATGTAGCTGCCGCCTCCGCCAGGGAGCATCGTCAGCACCGTGTTCTGCAGGTCGAAGCCCGCCGACGTCGCGAAGTTCTCGTACATCGAAGCAGTCGCGCGGATGCAGCCCTGGCCGAGGACCAGGTTCGTCGCAGGGGTTCCGACGACCGTCGAGTAGCCGACCTCGATCGTGTCACAGGCGGTGTCGATGCCGTTGGCAGCAGGGTAGAGAGTGCTGCTGTAGATACGGTTGCCATTGACGCCGACGGTCATCACGTCTTGGGAAGTGAGCGCGCCGCCGACGTAAGCGGTCGGGGAGTGCTCCGTGTCGATGACCAGGTCGCCAGCGGTCGGATCGTAGATGAACGGCGTCGACAGGGTGATCGTGACCATGTTGGGGGCCGGCGTCGCGGCGCTCGTGACGGTAACGGGGTTCACCGTCACGGGACCGGAGTAGACCACCGTGTTGTCAGGACCGACGTTCGAGGCCCAGGTCGTCGACGCCGCGGTGTAGTCGACGGCAGCCGTTGCCAACCTGACCGTGGCGGAGGGATGCGTACCGCCTGCGAACGTCCCCACGACGTTGTCAGCCCGCCAGCTGAGCGTGGTGATCATGATCGGACCCGTGACCGGCGTCGGTGCCCCGGTGAAGTGCGAGCTGTCGTAGATGTTCATGATGCGCAAGCCCGCGAAGGCAGTCGTTCCCCAGGGGAAGAAGTTGCCCGCGCCTCCAACGGCACCGATGGCGCTCGTGGGAAGGGTGACCTGCGCAAGTGCAGTCGCGGCGAGTGCGGCGACGGCGAGGATCGAACGAGGAAGTAGCATGTATCGCTCCAGTGGTTGAGGTGGGTGCCGGCCCGGGCCCGGCGAAACGTCGAACCTACACTAGCGACCAGGGTCTCACGCCGCCACGACACGTATCTGGGACGTTTGCCCGGCGGCGGCATCCGCGGAGGCAATTCGATCATCCCGTCGCGCATTTGCGGTCGCGCAAATGCGCAACTTCGGTTGTCACGCTACCGACGGTGGCAGCGCGCTTGCGGGCGCATCACACGTTGCCGAGCGTGCCCCTCACGCCGTTGCTCGTGATCGCGCCGAACGCGTTCACGGGCGGCACCTGCCACACTGCCGACTGCGTGAACAGCTGGAAGCCGATCAAGCTCGTGGGCAGCGCCGGAATGGCGAAGCTGTAGTTGTGCGTCGAACCGCCGACGATCCACGGACCGGCGATCACATCGAGAGTCGTGCGCAGCTGGCAGCCGAGGCATCCCGAGGAAGAACAGGTCCAGGACGCCGGGCTCAGAGGTGCCGAAGATGTCGACGCCGAAGATGACCGTCGCTGGAACCGCGCTCGTGGTCAGGTTCCAGTTCGAACCCCGGTGGCGGACACTCGTTCGTCTGGCACTGCCACATCCTCGACCACGAGGACAACGAGATTGATGCGCGCGAGCTCGGCGAGGACTTCGAGGAACGCGAGCACGTCGTGCTCGGCGAGCACGGCTTCGAAGGCGCGGTCGCCGACGTGGCGAAGCTGGAGCTCGCCCTGGGCATCGGCGACCTCGAGATGTTCACGCCTTGACGCTCGCCGCGACGCCGGAACGCAATCCACACGCCGGGGGCTTGCCAGCGGGCCAACGCCTCTCGAACATGCTGGCCCGATGAAAGCACTCCTTCCGCTGTTGTTCCTTTCCGTCCTCGCTGGCTGCGGCAATCAGGCCGCGGCGAGCAACGCTGACTCGACTGCCCCGGCGTCGAACTGCTGCGGCGACGGCGGGTGCTGCGCGGACCACAAGGAAGGAGCCGCCGCGAAGGAAGGCGGTGCGTGCTGCGCCGACAAGGCCGCGAAGGGCGAAGCCGAGCCGTGCTGCGCCGAGAAGACGCCAGAGGCCAAGCCTGCCGAGGCAAAGAAGCCGAAGAACTGAGGCTGCTTTCTCCCAATCCGGCGGCAGGCGCAGCCCTGGGCCCGCGCTGAGCCCGCGGCCGTGCGGCAGGGCGCCGCGTGCAAACCGGATCAAAACTCGAACTCGACGATCAGGCGCAGCTGGAACTCGGGCGCGGTGGCTTCGCCGTCGGCGAGGAACAGAGCCGTCGTCGTGAACGCCCACTCTTCGCCGCGGAACGACATGTTCGGCCCGATGAAGAAGTTCTGCCGATCGCCCCAATCCCACTCCGGTGGGATCTCGTAGACGAACTCGGCGCCCAAGAACAGCATCGGATCGACCTCGTACGAGGCGCCGAGCGCCTGCGATACCGAGACCTCTCCCTCTTCGAATTCCCAGCTCTTGTCGCCCTCGAGCTCCGCTTCGACCTTCAGGTTGTAGGCGACGACCCAACTCCCGAGCCACCGGTCGAGGATCAGCTCGTTCTCCCACTCGATCTCCCGCGGACCGATGCCGAGCTCGGTCTTGTATGCGGCGCCGATGCCCTCGCGCGGGTCGGCGAGGCGGAAGCGCAGCTCCCCACCCGTGCCGTCGTACTTGGTCGTCCAATCGCCGTTCGCATCGGTCGTGTGCCACTCGACGAGGTCGATCGCGGCGACGACGTCCTTGCTGAGACCGAACTCGATCTCGTGCTTGAAGTCGAAGTTGTCGAGGCCGGAGTCGCCGCGAATGCCGCGCTCCCACGTCACCCAGTTCTCCATCTCGAACTCGCCCGGTTGGGCGCCGTGCAGCGACTCGTCGAGATACGTGAAGCGGCGGTCGACGCGCACCTTCTTCTCGGCCCCAGGCGTTGCCTGCGCGGCGACCGGAACCGCCGACAGCAAGGTGAACGCGAGCCCGACTGCCGCGTAGGGGCGAGAGATCGAACCCTGCCGAGGGAGAGCAAGCATGGGGCGCACAACGTTGCCGGCGTCGCACCGCGGCGTCAAGCGCACGAACCGAGGCACCGAGAGAACCGCTGATCCGAGCCCTCGAAACGAGGGCTACGGCCGCCCGGCCAGCTGCGGCGCAGGCGTCTTCGGCGTCGCGGTGGTCCGCGCTTTCTGCGACCAGCCGCTGATGCTGCCGTCGGCGCTCGACGACGCGATCGCGCTGCCGTCGGGCGTGACCGCGAGGCCGAACACGGCGCCCTGGTGACCCAGGACCTTTCCCGTGATCGTGCCGTTGCCGGCGTCGATGAAGTGGATGACGCCGTCGGCGCCTGCGGCCAGCAGCGTGCGCGAACCCGGCATGAACGCGAGCGCGTGCACGCCGTGTTGCTGCGTGTCGATGCGGTGCAGCGGCGATGACGTCTTGCCGTCCCAGATGCACACCATGCCGTCGCGCGTGCTGCCCGCGACGAGCGTGCAGTCGTCGCTGACCGCGACCGCCTCGACCGCGTCGTGCAGGCCGGCGAGCTCGTGCTCGCACCGCGCGTTCCCGACCGACCAGATGCGCACGGTGCGGTCGAGCGATCCCGAGATCACGTGCTGCTTGCTGCGCGTCAGCGCGACGGCGATCACTTCGCCGTTGTGGCCACGCATGGTCGCCTTGTGCTGGCCGTTGTTGGCGAACACCTTGACGATGCGGCCCATGCCGAATGCGAGCAGCTCGCCGTCGGGCGTGCTCGCGGCCGCGAAGAACGGCGTCTTGCGCGCGCCGGGCCACGAGCCGAGCAGATTGCCTTTGGTGGAGAACACGCGTACACGGCCGTCCAGCGAACAGGTCGCGAAGCGGTCGCTGCCGGCGGCGACCACGCCCGTGACGGCCCGGGTGTGCGGGCCGAGGCGGCGCAGCTGTTTGCCGGTCTTGGCATCGTAGACGTCGCAGAAACGATCGTCGCCGCCGGCCAGCAGCAAGCGGCCGTCGAGCGAGAACGCCAGCGACTTGATCGCCGGCGAGCGGCCGGTGCCTGCCGAAGGCCTGCCGCCGGGACGCACGAGCGCTTGCTGTTTGCGACGCCGGTTGGCGCCGAAGACGCCGAGCGAGATCAAGGACAGCAGCATGCTGCCCGCTGGCTTGGCGGGCGTCGCGAGCTGACCGCCGGTGCTCTGCCTCGTGTGCTGCCACGTCTGCACCAGGCCGAACGAGGCCGGCGGCGTCGCGACGCGGGCGGAGACCCACGACGGCGTGGGGCCGCCGAGCGCCTGAGTCGCGCGCTTCATCGCGGCCGCGCGAGTCACTGCCGGGGCTGGTTTCGGCGCCGCAACGGGTGCCGGCGCAGGTGCCGGCGTCGGGCTCGGCGCGGCGGGTGCCGCGGCTTTCTTGTTCTTTTGCTTGGTGAGTCGCTTCTGGGCCTTCTTGCCGAACTTAACGGCGTCCGCGATCTCGGGCACCTGGTCGATCGGCTCGCTGCACGCGAGGCGCAGCGCGCTGGCCTGCGCAGCGACGTCCTCGTCCGGCAGCTGCTCGAGAGCGTCGAACAGCGCCGACTGGTCGGGCGCTTCGAGGTCCTCGCGCTCGAACAGCAGGTTGTCGGCGTTGTCGTGCTTGGCCCACAACTCCGGCTTCACCGAGAGCGCGAGGATCGCGGTGTGGAACAGCAGAGCCGAGAAGCGATCCATGGCCGGGCCGAAGTCGGCCGGTTGCCGCCGCGGATGCTGGTACGACGCATGACCGAGCTCGTGGCTCGGGTTGCCGTGCAGCTCGGGCACGTACATGCCGTCGTAGTCGATCAGCACGAGCTTGTCCCTGGCCACCATCACGTTGCCGTGCTGCAGATCGCCGTGCGCGACGCGTTCCTTCACGAGCAGCGTCATCAGCTGCGCCCATTCCTCGGCGAGCCGCCGCAGCGCCTTCGGATCGGCCAGCAGCGACTTGATGTGTTCGTTGATCGGCAGGCCGCGGACCCACTCCATCTTGAGGATCGGGACCCAGCGGCCGCGGACGCGGATGCCGTCCTTCAGATACTGGAAGCCGACCTTCGGCAGCTTCGTGGTGCGCAGATGTTTGTCGATCGCCTCATACCGCTTCTGCAAGTCGGGCAGGTCGCGCAGGAAGCAGCGCACCGCCCACTCGTGCTTGCCGCTGCGGAGCTGGTAGACCGACGCGTTGCCGCCCGAGATCGGGCGCGGCAGACCGAGCTTCGTCAACACGGGGGAACCCGCCTTCAGGTCGGGATCGCCAAAACACAGCTGCGGCGCCTGGATCGCTTCCTGGTAATCGGAGACTCCTGGCCAATGACTCATGACTCTTGCTCTCCCACTGGTGGAGTGTCTGGCTGGTCGGCCGGCGCGACGGCGCCGGTGTCGTCGGCCGCGGGCTCTTCGCACGCGATCAGCGGCATCGTTGCGGCCGCGCCGACGAGTTCCTGGTCGACGTGGATCGTCAGCAGCGTCACGTCGTCGTTGTGCAGCAGCTTCTCCTCGCGGAGCCCGCGCACGAAAGCTGCGAAGGATTCCTGCGGATCGGCCGTGCCGAGCACCTGCTCGAGCGCGTCCCACGGCTGCTGACCGGCTTCGCAGCAGCGCAGGAACCACGCCGCCAGCGCATCGGTCATCAGATAGAAGGTGTCGTTCGGCTGCCAGTCGCCGTGCGCGACGCGCGTGTGCCGCAGCAGGTCGCTGCCCGCGGTGCCGCGCGTCGGCACCAGGAACGGACCGCCATTGAACTGGCGCGACTCCGTGAGCGGGAACGCTGTCAGCAGCTTGCCGCCGCGGATCTGGAACAGGTTGCAGTCGCCGACGGCCAGCGCTTCCCACCAGGGCAGGTCGGGCGGCGGCGCTTCGGCCGGCACCTTTGCCTGGTCTGCCGGTGCGTCTCCTGCCGCGCTGTCTGCTGGCTCCGCGCCGTCTGCGGGGGCCTCGCTGTCCGCCGGGGCCGCGCCATCCACTGGGTCTGCGCTGGCGTCTTGTACTGCATTGTCGCCTGCGGCACTGTCGCCGGGCTCGGCCGCATCGGCCTGGCGATCGTGATGAAGCACGAAGCCGACCAGCGCGGCAAACGCGCCGAACTCGGCCTTCTGCTCGGCATACCACGCGAGCTTGCCGCGCTGGCGGACTTCGGTGAAGCCGCGGCGCCAGTTCTCCTGCAGCCGGCCGACGTCGGCGATGAACTGCTCCTTGGTCAGGCTGCAGTTCTCCCACGCCCTCACGAGCGTGCGAGCCCATTGCTTGCTGAACGACGCCTCGGTGGCGCCGTCGGCGATCGCGCAGCGAAACAGATCCGTTTCGAGCTGCGCGCCGTCCGGCGCGAAAGCGTCCTCGTACTCCGTCTCCTCGTGACCCTTCTTGGGCAACCAGTAGGCCTTGGCCACGACTTGCATGGGATGTCCTGTGTGGCCTGAGGCCGGGACGGAGTACGAGTGGTGCGACCGCTGACTAGCGGAGGTTGCTCGGCCGCGTGCCGATCTCGAGCGCCTGGATGACGAGCGGCAGGTCCGCGTTGAGCACGAAGCCGTGCGTCTTCTCCGAGACGTTGAAGCCCATCTCGCCGGCGACCTTGCGCTGGAACGGCGTCAACACGCTCGAGCCCTCGTAGAGCAGCTGCGAGTACTGGTCGGGCAGGTCGTTCGGGTTGTCCGGGAACGTGAGCTGCGTCGCGTTCGGGTTGTCCGACAGGTGCACGTTGAACAGCAGCACGTTGCCGTCCTTCGTCTTCAGCGTCTTGAGGTGCTCCATGAGCTCCTTCGGATCGCCGTCGGTCGACTCGCCGTCCGTGATGTGGATCACGACGGGCGGGAACGCCTTCGGGTGCTCGGCGGTCCACTTGTCGAGGATCTTGTTCGCCTGCTCCATCGCCTGGCACATCGGCGTGCCGCCGTTCGCGACCGAGTCGATCCAGATCGGGAACTTGATGGACTGCTCGACGAAGCCGCCGGCTCCGTCATCGACCTTCTTGGTGCGCTCTTCGACGCGAGCCGGGCTCTCGGCGATCTTGCTGACCGGGACGATGTCCTGGCCCGTCAGGTCACCGACGAACGCCGGGGTGACGTCGTCACCGCCGTAGCCGAGGATGCCGATGTGATAGTAGTCGCGGATGCCTTCGGACTTGGCGCACTTGATGACCAGGTCCTGCAGCAGGCGATTGATGGCATCGGCAACCCCGTCGGCCTTTGGCTTCGTGGTGCCATCGGTGCCGAACGGATCCTCCATCGACGCACTCTGGTCGATGAGGAAGAGGAAGCACGACGGATTAGAACGACTGATCTCTGCAGCGTATGGCATCTGCGATCTCCCATCTCTGAATCTGCTCTGGTCACCGACCGTGCAGCTGCGCTGCATTCGGTCCGCGGTCGGCGACACGACCCTGTTATGTCGTGCAACGCGCGCGCGGACTTGATGCCGAGTGGTGCCGAGTTTCGCGACAGCCGCTCGCGAGGTGGTGGCGTCGAAGCGAGAACGCGACGATGCCAGCGGCGGTTGCGGCGCAGCCGCGGCGGCGTTTCTTCCCCTGCAGGATCCGCGTGCGCGTTGCCTCAGCGCGGGACGGAGTTGCCGCCGCGCTCGGCGCGGCGCGCCGTTGGGCAGGTGGCATTCACGCGATGTTCTCGCGACGAACCGGCGGCGGTGTCAACGTCGCGCGGTTACCGTCGGGGCATGGCCAGCGCGTCGGAACGTTTCTTCGTCACCCCCGGTGAGAAGCTGCGGCTCTTGGACCACGACCCGCACGGCACCCCGGGCTTCCGCGGCGACAAGGAAGCGGGCCGTGCGGCACTCGCGAAGCTCAACGCGCGTCTCGAGGAACTGCAGGAAGCGCTCTTCGCGCAAGGCAAGCATCGCCTGCTCGTCGTGCTGCAGGCGCTGGACGCCGGCGGCAAGGACGGCACGATCCGCAGCGTCTTCGAAGGCGTGAACCCGCAAGGCGTCAAGGTCACCTGCTTCAAGCAACCGACCGCGCCCGAGCTCGCGCACGACTTCCTGTGGCGCGTCCATGCGCACACGCCGGCCCGCGGCGAGATCGCGATCTGGAATCGCAGCCACTACGAAGACGTGCTGATCACGCGCGTGCACGAGCTCTGCGACGAACGCTGCTGGCGCGCGCGATACGCACACATCGCCGCGTTCGAGGCGATGTTGGTCGACGAGGGCACGACGATCCGCAAGTTCTTCCTGCACATCGGCAAGGACGAGCAACGGCAGCGGCTGCAGGAGCGGATCGACGACCCGAAGAAGCGCTGGAAGTGGAGCTCGCGCGACCTCGCCGAACGCGCGCGCTGGGACGACTACCAGAAGGCCTACGAGGACGCGCTGGCCGCGACGAGCACGAAAGCGGCGCCGTGGTTCGTGATCCCGGCCGATCGCAACTGGTTCCGCGATCTGGTCGTCAGCGAGATCCTCGTCGACACGCTGGCCGCGCTCGATCTGCGGCTGCCTGCCGGCGACGCGGGGATCGAGGGCTTGAAGGTCACCTGAGTCGTGCGCGCCGGTGCGGACCTGCCGTTCGTGTCGGACTGGAGGCGCAGCTGCTGATCCGATCAAGCAGCAGCCGTCGCGCTGCCGATCGTGGGGCCGGCTGGCCGGAAGTCGGCCGCCATCGGGGCCCGCAGTCATGCGCAGTCGCTTCCTGTTCGCTCTCTTCGTTCCGTGTCTCCTTCTGCCATCCGCGTGCGGCCGTAGCGACGGCGGCAAGCCGTCGGCGACGGGGACGACGATCACGGTCAAGGTCGACGGTCAGACGCTCCGGTTCGAGAAAGCGCACGCCAAGCTGCAGTCGTTCCTCGGTGGCGCGTGGATGCTCGACTTCGACTCGGGGCAGGGTGACGGCACGGACCTGAGCTTCTGCTTCTTCACCGACGCGAAGACCGCGGCCGAGCTGTCGGACCGTGCGCTCGAGAACGACTACCGCGAGCACAATCCGGACCGATACCCGGACGACGACATCATGAACTTCGTGCATGTCGGCAAGAAGGAGTATCAGGGCTGGCACGTCAAGGGCATGGTCCGCAGCGTGTCGGACCAGCAGATCGCGATCGACATCGAGGCGACGTTCCTCGAGTTTCCGCGGAGCTGGATGGAGTCCAGCGGCGAAACAGCACCCCAGGGCCGCGAAGTGCAACTGTCCGCCTCGATCATCGTGCCGCTCGAGATCGAGACGCAGTAGACGAGTCGAGCGCGCGCCTCGAACGCGATCGCCGGGAAGGGCGACGTGTGGTGGAACCCACCCGCCTGAGCACGTGTGCCCACGTGGAAGCGGACCAGCCGCGCAGCGAGGTCCAGCAACCGGGGCGGGCTTTGCGCCTGCCTCGGCGCGGCGCCAGCCAAGGCCGGATCCGGCCGCCGAGGCGCGCATCCCCGATCCACCACTGGCCCAGGGCCGTGGCTCCGCTACCATGCCATGCCCTCAAATACTGATCAGGAACCAACCGTGAAGACAGGCCTGTTGTTCGTTTTGCTGCTCGCCTTCCTGCCGCAAGAACCGAAGACTCTCACGCTGAACGAAGCCGACGGTGAGACCGTGACCGCGCAGGTGCTCGAACTCAAGGGCGACAGCGCCAAGCTCAAGGTCATGATCCTCGGCGGCAACATGACGGTCACTCGCAAGATGACCGACTTCGTGCCGCTGTCGCAGTTCCGGATCGAGCAGGCGGCGAAGGCGCCGAAGGACTTCGACGGTCACTTCGCGTTGGCGAAGAGGGCGGGCGAGCTGCGCCTGCTGACGCCGGCCGGCAGCGAGGCACGCCTGGCCGTCGAGTCGGTCAAGGACCCGAAGGAACAGGAAGCCAAGCGCGCCGAGGTCCGCAAGTGGGCCGCCGACACACTCGAGCAAATGACCCACGAAGCGGTCGTCACGAACAAGATCGCCGAGGCCAAACACTGCCTCAAGCTGCTGTCGACACGGCTCGCCGATCAGCGCACCGAGGAGCAGTTGGGTGCACTGACGGACGAAGTCGCAGCGCTCGAGGCCAAGATGGCCAACGAGCGCGAGACGACGAGGCAAGCCAAGATCGATGGCGCGTCGAAGGACAAGATGAAGAAGACGCTGGCCCAGGTCACCGAGCAGCTCGAGAAGGGCGACAAGCTGTCGCGCGAAGCGATCACGAAGTCGCGCACGACCGTCGCATCGACGAATCTCTGCGAGAAGGCGATCGACGCGTACAAGGCCGGCTGGACCAAGCTGCAGGCCGTGATCGAAGGTGCCGGCGACGACACGGTGCTCGCGAACGAGGCGGGCGCGCTGAGCCAGAAGTTCCACGACCACGGCATCCGCACCGCGCTTCACGCCGCGAACATGCTGACCGTGCAGAGCGACTACAAGAACGCGATGGAGTGGACCACGCGCATCCTGAAGTTCGATCCCGAGAACGAAGAGGCGAAGGAAATGCAGCGCACGATCCAGGTCGCCGCCGCGGCCGCGGGCAGCGAGTGGGGATGGGGCTGGAGCATGCCGGCCGCGGGAGGATCGCGTCCCGTCGTCGATCCGCGCAAGAACTGAGCTTGCTCGCCTCCATGAGGCGACCAAGCTCACGTCATGCCCCCGCGCCGCAACGCGGGGAAACAACGAAGGCGAAACACGCAGCCAGCCCCGCTGCGGCGCGAAGAGGTGTTTCACCCGCGAGGCGACCTGGCCGGGTCGGTATGCTGAGCAGACTCAGGTGCCACCCATGCGAACCAGTGTCCTCGTTGCGTTCGTGATCGCGACCGCGATTCCCGCCCAGGGCGATCATCTCTACACCGTCACTTCCACGACCGGTGAGCTCCGCCGCGTGGACCCACTGACCGGCGCCGATCTGTGGTTCGTGCAGATGGTCACGACCACCTCGCAGAACGTGCTGAGCTGCACCGGTCTCTCGTACAATCCCGCGAATGGACTGCTCTACGCGATCGTGCGCGTGAGCGGCTCGCAGACCGTCAGGAGACTCGCGCAGATCGATCCGGCGACCGGAGTCACGACCGTCATCGGATCCCTCGGCGACAACTTCTCTGCCCTCGCGTTCCGCATCGATGGCGTGTGTTTCGGCGTGACCGGCGACGGCGCCACCGTGCCCGAGACCCTCTACACGATCGATGTGAACACCGCGGCGACCACCTTCGTCAGGCCGCTCGGCAACGGCAGCGACGGCGAAGCGATCGCGTTCGGCGCGGACGGCTACCTGTATCACCTCTCGGGGCTCGGCGTGCCCAACGTCGACGAGGTCTTCGAGCGCATCGACACGTTCACGAACGTCGTCACGCCGATCACCCTGAGTGGCTACGACACACAGGAAGTGCTCTCGGTCGCGCCATGGGTCGGCGGCAATCTGCTCGTGGCCGACCTCTACGACCACCGCATCGTGACGAACACCAACGGTGTCGTGCGACAGCTCGGCAACTGGGCCTTCGGCCCCGTGAAGGGGATGGCGTTCATCCCGTCTCAGCCCACGCAACCCTTCTTCCGCACCTATGGCTGGGCGTGCGACGCGGCATCAGGAACGATGCCGTTGTTCTTCGGCTCGGGTGTGCCGAGCCCGAATCAAACGGTGCAGCTGAACCTGCTGCTCGCGCCATACAGCGTCGGGGTGCTCGGCATCGGCTCCGGCAGCGTGAGCTACCCGTTCCCGAGCCAGGCCTGTCAGATCCAGATCCTCCCGCTGTGGGCGCCCGACCTGTTCACGTTCGCGACGACTCCGGGCGGCACCTGGACGCTGCCGTTGGTGCTCCCGCCGGGCTTGCCGTCCGACCTGTTCTTCCAGGCAGCCGTCGTCGACACCAACGGCATCATCGTCGGCAATCCGCTCCAGATGCACATCCTGTGACCGGAGGACGAGGCGTCTTCGCGACGCGGCTCCGATTTGCGTGAAGGAGGCTCCACGCAGGCCGCTATCTTGCCGGCCTTGCCGACGTTCACCGATCTGGGGCTCTGCGAGCCCATCTGCCGCGCCCTGGACGACAGCGGGCTCGGCGAACCGACCGCGTTCCAGCAGCGCGCCATCACGCTGTTCCTGCACGGCCGCGATCTGCTGCTGATTTCGCCGCCCGGTCCGGAGCGCACGGCAGCCTACCTGGTGCCGCTGCTGCACCGGCTCAGCGAGCCGGCGGTGCCAGCCCAGCCGAAGGAACCGCGCGCGCTCGTGCTGACGGCGGACCGCGACGAAGCCGATGCGATCGGCGTCGCGCTCGAGAGCTTCGGCCAACACGTGTCGCTGCGCTTCCTCGTCAGCAGCAGCAACAGCGGCTGGACGCATCAGGACCGGCAAATGCGCACCGGCGTCGAGATCCTGGTCACGACGCCCAAGCGGCTGCTCGATCTGATGCGCGAAAAGGCGGTGAAGCTCGGCTCGATCGAGATCGCCGTGATCGACGACGCCGACGACATGGTCGACCAGGGTTTCGAACCGGACCTCAACAGGATCGTGTCGGCGCTGCCCGGCAGCTACCAGACGGTCGCGTTCGCCGCCGCGCCGGCGCCCGAGCTGCGCCCGTTCGTGCAGTCCTGGATGCGGAATCCGCTGTCGATCGGCGGACCGCCCCCTGCCCCACGCAAGGCCACGGGCAAGGCAGCGGCAGCCAAACAGCGTGTGTCCACGTTGAAGCTGCCCGACTGGCTCGACGAGCCACCGCCGGAGCTGATGCCGGACTGGCTGCAGGACCAGGCGGGCACCGCCGCCCCGGCACCGGCGCCGGGCGCGAAGAAACAGAAGGGGACCACGCGCAGGGTGCCCACGCCGGCCGAGGCCGCAGCAGCACAACCGCCGGCGGCAGGCGGCAAGAAGGCCAAGGACGAGTTGCCGGCCTGGCTCGACGACGAGCCGGCGGCGAAGGCACCGGGATCGGGCGCGAAGAATCGGAAGGGAACCACGCGCCGGGTGCCAACGCCGGCCGAAGCCGCGGCACAACCGCCACCGGCCGAGCAGCAGGCCGGCAGCGGCAAGAAGCCGCAGGACGAGTTGCCGGCCTGGCTCGACGACGATCCGGCAGCGAAAGCGCCGGCATCGGCAACGAAGACGCGGAAGCGCGGCACGCGCCGGGTGCCGACGCCGGCCGAGGCCGCCGACGAGACTGCGCCAGCAGAGGCACCACCCCCGCCGCCAACCGAAACACCACCGCCACCGCCGAAGAAGAAGAGCGGCACGCGACGCAAGGGTACGAGGACGGGCAAGACGCGTCGCGCGCCGTAGCGCTCGGCGTTCACACTCCGGGTGACACGACGGACTCGCCGCGCAGGCCCGGGCCGACGCCCAGGGTTCGCGAGGCGCTGGCGAAACCACAGATGCCGAAGCCGAGATCGAAGCTGCGCGGGTGCTACTTCTTCGGCGGCTCGGGCGCCTTTGGCGGCTCGGGGTTCTTGGGCGGCTCGGGAGCCGCGATGCCCATTTCTTCGCGGGGCTTCGGCGGCGTCACCATGTCCCCCATCACGGCTTCGCCCTTCCACTCGCGCTGGGCCGGTGGCGTGACCGGGTTCGCCGCCTGCCGCGTGCAGGCCGCGACACTTCCCCACAGTGCGAGCCACATCGCCGCGGCCCGCGCCCAAGCGCGCCGCAGCTTGCGCCGCAAACCCACCGGGCAATCGCGCGTCAGCACCGTGCCGTCCGCGCGGCGGAAGAAGCGCACGCAGACCCTGCCCTGCTTGCTGCGTTGCAGCAGGTCGTTCGCGTCGCGGCGCGACATCGCGCTGAGGTCGTGCACGTGCAGCTTGCACTGCGCGCAGAAGCGCCGGCGCTCGTCGCCCTGCATCTGGTTCCAGTCGGCCGAGCACGGCGAAGCGATCGAAAGTCCAGCGAGAAGGTTGTCGTTCATCGGGTTCCTCGGAAGGGGGCGCCGCAACCACCTCATCGCGCTCCGGTTCCCCCGGACTCGACATCGAGTCCGACGTATCTGCATGCGCGCCATGCCAAGGGCGTTGCAGAACCTTCATGCAACATCGCCGTCACCGACACGTTGGTCTGCAGCATCCGAGCCCCGAAGAAGCACCATGCCGCACACCGCTCCTGACCTCTGGTTGTTGTTCGCAGCGGGCCTCGGTCTCTTGCTGCTGGCATCGGTCGCGCGTGCGGCCCGCCTCCTGCGCCGCGGCCGCAACTCGTCGTAGCGGACGGCTCGTCGCGTGCAGGGTCAGGCGGCCGCGCGGAACGGCCGTTCGAGCCCGCGTTACGGCTGCACGGTGAACGAGACGTCGTTCGTGAGCAGCAGCGAGCTGGCGCCGAAGATCAGGGACTGCACGTGGATGCCCTGATACAGCGCAACGGGCGAACTCGGCACCAGCAGCGCGAGCCCGCTCGAGCTGCCGCTGCCGTCCAGCACGCCGATCGGCGCCGTGAACGGTTCGAAGAAGAGCGGGTCGCTCAGGCAGATGCCCGGGAGGATCGGGTTGTTGGAGGACAACGAGGCGGCGACGATCCAGAGCGCGCCCGGTTCGCTCGGCGCGCTGACCTGCAGCGGCGTGCTGAGGCCGAGGCGGGCCGGTCCGGACGCCGTCAGCGCCGGCACTCCGGCCGGCTGGATCGAGATGCAGAACCAGTCGATCGACAACGTCGTGAAGCCCGAGTCCCAGACGCGCGTCTCGAACCAGTAGGTGCCCGGTGACACGAACTGGCCGGTCGAGTCGCGCTGATTCCACGTGAACGAGAACGTCCCGTTCGGCGCGACCGGCACGATGACCTGAATGCAGAAGATCCCGAGGTTCACGATCGGGCCGGTCGGGGAGCCCTGGTGGATGCGATACCAGCCGCAGGGCGAGGGAAGGCTCACGCCGTGCCCGCTAGCGTCGGTACCAGTGAAGGTGACTGGCACCTGGGGCGCAACGGGGTTCGGAGAGAAGCTGCCGGCGACGGTCTGGGCCGACAGGCCCGCGATCAACAGCAGGGGGAACAGGCAGATTGAAGAAGTGCGCATGAATCGAACTCCGCTTGGTGCAGGGAACGCGGTCGTCCCGCGACGGCCGCGGACCGTCATCCTAGCGGCGCAACCTGGACCGTGTTCGACGCGCGGTCACCTGGCCGGCAGATATTGCGCCGGAATCGGCCCCGCATCCGCTTCCTGCTCCCACAGGACCTGCAGCACGAACCAACGCCCCTGCTCGCGCACGAGCTGCATCGAGTTGATGCCGCGCATGAACGGCGTCGGATCCTCTTTGCTGCGGCGGGACTCATACGTCGACCACACGTGCGCAAAGTCGCCGAACGTCTCGACCTTGCGGGCGATCTCCTGTTCGAAGAAGCCGTTCTTCTCGAGCATCGGCCCCGACCGCGTCACGTAGTCCTCGACCTTCAGATGGCGCGCGCGCAAGCCGTCCTTCGTCTTCACGACCGGCACGAGCTTCGCCTCGGGATGGAACAGCGAGCGCATGCGGTCCCAGTCGCGCTTCTGGCCGGCTGGCCCGGAGATCACGTCGTAGAGCGCAGCGACGATCGCGTCGACCGAGGCGACGTCGGCCGGCTTGGCCTCGGGTCGCGGTGCGGGATCCTGCGCGGGCGCGGGTGCCGGTGCCGGCGGGGCGGGCTTCGGCTCCTGGAGCAACGGAACGGAGCCGCCGAGCACGGCGGCACAGACGAGGATGGCACGTAGCATGCCGCTGTTACGGAGCAGACGCGCGCGGCGCGAGCGCCGGCTCCACACAGCTTGGGCAAGGGTTCACCAGTTCTTCATCGCGAGCGGCTGTCGACGGGAGGCGCGCTGCGGCGACGAGGTCAGAGCAGGACGCTCGTTCCCATCGAGAGCGCGAAGAACCCGGGCACCAGCACGGCGGTTTGGGCGGCCAGGACCATACCGGCCAGCCCGGCGGCCGGCGGGATCGGGATCGGAACGGGGAGCGGGAACGGTCCGGCCGCACCGGCAAAAACCATCAGAGGGAGCGGGAGCCCGACGCCGAGGGTGCCAGGTCCGAGCGGCGGGAACAGCAGCCCCGGTGGGAGCGGAATCGGCGGCGCCGGGAAGCCGACGAGGAGCAGCATCGGGGCCCCGGCCACCGGCGCGGGGAGCGGCGCGAACGCCCCGATGACGAAGCCAGGATTCCCGACCGCGGCGAGGACCGCAGGCGGGACGACGCCGGCGCAGGGCGGCGGGACCCCGAAGGCAACCTGCCCCGTGCCCGGCATCGCCGCGCAGACTTGGGCAGACGATCTGGCGCAGAACAGGCAGAGGATGGACAGAGGGACTAGGAACGATCGCATATGGCACCTCGAGAAGTGGTAGTGGTGATTCGGGGAACACGCATGTGCCCCCCACTGGCCAAGGCGGAATGCGCGCGCGAATCGGAGTCGAAATCCTCGAGAATCCCTCTGCTTCCTCAGACGACGCCGAGGGGCCGTCCGGTTCCGCTCGACCTGCTGGCGCCGCGACGTGCGGTAGCCGGCGCGCAAGCAGCCGCACGCTACTGCTGCTCGAGCAGCCAGAGCTCGCGCCGCGGTCCGTGCAGGAGCCACGTGCACTCGCCGAGCACGTCGCGGCCGAGCACGCCCCCGCGTTCGCTGCGCGCGACGACCAGATCCTCGAACGTGCGGCTGCCGAGCTTCAGGCGGCGCAGGTGGTGCAGCGAGGACTGCTCGATCACGCCGTGCACGCCGACGAACGTGCCTTCGTCGGGCGGCACGCTCACGCGCGCTTCCACGCCATGCCGGCGCAGCTCTGCTTCGATCGCGGCGGCCTGTTCGTCGGAGCGCTGCCGGGCGAGTTCGTTGCCACAAGGCAGTTGCAGCGCGTCGACGACGGGCGCCGGCAGCGACGTCGATTCTGCGCCCGTGTCCAGCAGCAGCGTCGCTTCGACACGGCCGTCGAGGCGCACCGTGATCGTCGGCCGCCATTCGTCGTGGCCGAGCGTCAGCACGTCGATGACCCGGTAGCCGCAGTCGCGCAGCACTTGCTCGGCATCGCCGGCCGGCGCCATGTGCACGACACCGCGCGGCGCGTCGAACAGCCAGGCACACGCGCGCACCAGATCGAACCCGATCAAGCCGTCGCCGAGCGATGCCGGGGCGTGCAGGCAGATCGCGCGGCTGTGGAACGTCGTCGAGCCGAGTTGCAGCGCGTAGTCCACTTCGCCCGCAGCCGGCAGCGTCGCACCGGTGCCGTCGGTGACCTCCATCTGCGTCGCGAACAGCTCGAGCCCACAGCGCCGCGCGGTCGCGATCGGCAGCAGCGCGGTCGGCGAGCCCGTGTCGACGCACATGCGCACGGGGATACCGTTCATCGTTCCGTCGACGCGAAAGCCGGCGTCCATCACCATGCTGTCGGCGACGATGCCGTACGCGGCACACGCGCTGAGCGCCGTGCCGAGCGCGCACGCGAACGCTGCCGATCTCGTCAGCCGTTGGTTCGTCATCTCTGGTGTTACGGTCGTGCGGTGGCTCCCGGTCGACACGCGCTTCGATCGAGCAGTCGAGGCAGCCAGAGTAAGGGATCGCGCAGGTCGCGTTGCCATGAGGTAACCTCCTGTCTCCGCATCGCTAGAACCCCGGCATCTCGATGAAACCTCTCCATGCGATCGCCCTCCTGCTCGTCGCTGCCCTGCCGCTCACGGCGCAAACGAGTACCGTGGTCGTGCCGTGCGATCTCGACAACACGCTCTTCGAGGATGCGCTCGGCGCGTTGAGCAGTGGCCAGGGCACGAGCGTGTTCGTCGGGCTCCCGAACGTCGGTGGCAAGCGACGCGCGCTGCTGCGCTTCAACGTGGCGTCCGTGGTGCCACCGAGTGCGCGAATCCTCGGCGCGCGGCTCCAGATCAACGTGGCGGCGTCCAGCACCGCGGCTCTGCTCGCGGTCACGGGACACCGCGTCAGCAGCGCATGGGGTGAGGGTGCATCGGTGGCGACGGGTGGCACCGGCGCCCCGGCGCAAACCGGCGACGCGACCTGGTTGCACACCTTCTACTCGTCGTCGTTCTGGACGACGCCAGGCGGGGACTTCGACGCGACGCCGAGCTTCACGATGACGACGCCCCAGACTGGTGTCGCGATCGCACCGCCGTCGCTGCTCGCCGTGAGGGACGTACAGGCGTGGCTCGACGCGCCGGCTTCCAACTTCGGCTGGCTGCTGCGCATGGTCGACGAGGTCACGCTCCAGACGGCACGACGCATCGACTCGCGAGAGAGCACCGGCACGAGACCCTCGTTGTCCGTGACCTACGCGCTGCCCGGCACCGTCGCGCCCTGGGGCACGAGCTGCACGTTCGGCGGCCCTCCGTTCACGTTGACGATCCAGGGAGCACCCGTGCAGAGCGGCACGGTGCAGCTGAACCAGGCGGGTGGTCCCGCGAACGGGATCGGTGTGAACTTCTTCGACCTCGCGATCAATCTGCCGGGCGTCGATCTCGCGCCAGGGTGCTCGGTCTACCTGACAGAGACGTTCTTTCCGTTGTCGATGTTCACGCTGGACGGTCTCGGCGCGGCGAGCACGCCACTGCAATTGCCAGCCGGCTTCTCCGGCACACTCGTGGCGAGCCAGTCCTTGGCGCTCGCACCGACGCCGCTCGGCTTCATGCTCAGCAACGCTGGCTACTTCGTGATCCAGTAGTTCCCATCGCCGCGGGGCGACCCACGAACCAGCGGAACGTCGCATCCAGCCGCCCGATCGCGGCGACGTTCCCAGTAGGTCACGCTGCCGCAGTTGTCGGGTCTGGCCCTGCTCGTTCGCTGCCCGCAATCGCCAACCTGATTGCGCACCAATCGATCACCGCAGCACGTCGAGCAGCGTGACGCCGCGCACCGGCTCCGGCAGCGGCAGCGCCTTCGCGGCGGCGTCGATCTCGTGCTCGCTCAGCAGCGCGCGGCCGCGCGACAACGTGCTCTCGAGCAGTTCGCGGTCGCCGGCCTGCCGCGCCACGACCGCCAGCAGGTAGCGCACGCGCAAGTCGTCCGGCAGCGACTGCGCAGCCGCAGCGAGCGCCGCCTTGGCCTCGGATTGGTGCGTGAGGTGCAGCATCAACGCATGCAGCAGGCGCGCCTCGCCGTTGTCGCCGTCGCGGGCAGATTCGGCTCGAGCGCGTTCGATCACGGCATCTGCACTCGCGGGCACCCTGGCGAGAGCGATCGCGTTCGCGATCAGCACCTGCACGGGCGCCGTCGCGACGTCGGAGGGTGCGCGAAGGCCGCGCACCTGCAGTTGCTCGGCGCAGCAGGCATCGCGAGCCGCGAACGCTTCGAGCGTGCCGCCGGGCAGCCAATCGCGGCGCACCGCAGCGAGCATGCAGCTCGTGTCAGCGTCGGACGGCGCGCCGGCGCCGTGCAACCAACGCAGCGGCGACGACGGCCCCGGCGCAGCAACGCCAGACAGCGCCTCGGCACCGAGCTGTTGCAACAGCAGATTGCGTTGGAGCCGCACACGCAGCGAGAACTCGCCCGCGAGCGCGCCGCCGAAGTCTCCCTTGCGCAGCAGCTCGATCGCCTCGCCCTTGCGGCCGAGATCTGCGAGCAGACGCGCTCGCGTCAATTGCAGCTCCGGCAGCTGCACGGCCGCGTCCGGGAACACCGAGGTCTCGCGCGCGCTCGTCGCGAGCAGCTCGATCGCGCGCACGGTCGCTTCGAGCTGGGCGGTCGCGTCGCCGACGTGGGCACACACGCGCGCGCGCAGCAACCACGCCGCGAGCAGGTCCTTGTCCTTGTCGAGCGCAGATCGCAGCGCTTGCTGCGCCAGCTTCGGAGAGCCGGCGGCCAGGTGCACCCGCGCGCGCTGCAGGTCGACGAGCGCATGGCGCGCAGGCGGCGACGAGGCCTGCAACCGATCCGCCGCGGCGAGCGCGTCGGCATGCCGGCCAGCGAGCGCGAGACCTGCGACGCGGTGGAACGCCGGCTCGAACGAGTCGCCTTTGCTGAGCACGCCGTCGAGCAAGCCGAGCGCCGTCGCCGCGAGCGCGTTCGCGATCGCGGCGGGGACCGGCACGACGGCGATCGGGCTCCACTCGGCGCCGAAACACACGGGGCCGCTCTGCGTCGTGCCACCTTCGGCGAGTGCCAACAGCACGCGCGCCGTCAGCACGTGAACCCACGGTTCGGCACCGCCGAGCACCTTGACGACCGCAGCGACAGGCTCGTCGAGGTCGCCGAGCCGGCGCGCTTGCAGACAGCGCAGCGCTGCCCAGAGCAGCAGCGGCGTGCCGTAGCGCGGCCGCAGCGCCGACGCCTGCAGCAGGTCGTCACACGCTTCGACGGGCCGCGCGACGTCGGGGCACGTGCGGCACCAGCCGCGGTGCAGCAGCGCCTGGTAGCGCAGCTCGCCCGGCAGCGTGCCCGCGTCGAGCGCGCGTGTGAACGCAGCGATCGCGGCGTCGTGGTCCTGTTCGTCCTGGTGCCAGAACCCGAGCCAGAACGCGACGCCGGCGTCGCGGTCGTCGAGGCCCGCTCGCAGGCGCTGCGCTTCTGCTTCGCGGCCGCGTTGGCGCGCGTGCACGGCCGCCATCATGCGATCGCCGGCACTGACGCCGGGGTGCGCGAGCAAGGCCGCGATCGCGCGGTCCGTCGCCGCGCTGTCGTCGCCGACGTCCATCCGCGCGCGCGCCAGCACGCGCAGCGCTTCGAGCTCACGCGGGTCGCTCGCCACCAGCTCCTCCGCGGTGCGCAGCGCTTCCTCGGCCGCGGCCGATCGCGTCGACGCGCCGCCAATGGTCTGCTCGCCGAGACCGAGGCGGCTGTAGTAGCGCAGCGAAGCGCCGCCGAAGACCGTGATGCGTTCGGGCGCTGCGCCGAGCAACTCGTCGACACGCGCGGTACTCACAACCCGCTGCAGCGACGCCGCGCGCGTATCGGACTGCGCGGCCTGCCGCCACGAGATCACGACCGCGAGCACCGCGATACACACGACCGCGAGCAGTGCCATGATCGCGGGTCGCCGGCGCAGGCGCCGCAGCGAACGGCTGACGACGCCGTCGTGCCGCGCGAGCACGGCGTTGCCGTCGACGAAGCGCCGCAGGTCGTCGGCAAGGTCGGCCGCCGTCGCGTAGCGGCGCTCGGGCTCCTTCGCTAGGCACTGCAGCGCGATGCGGCTCAGCTGCTCGGGAACCCCAGGTCGCAGCCGGCGCGGGTCGACGGCGTCGCGGTTCAGGATCGCGTCGATCACGGCCGCCAGAGGTCCAGGCGGAACGGGCGGCCGGCCGCAGAGGCATTCGTAGAGCACGGCGCCGAGCGAGTAGACGTCGGTCTGCGGCGTGACGTTCTCGGCGCCGATCGCCTGTTCGGGCGCCATGTAGAGCGGCGTGCCGAGGAAGTCGCCGGTGCGCGTCAACGTCGCGGCGTCGACGTCGAACGCCTTAGCCAACCCGAAGTCGAGCACGACGACGCGGCCGGCGCCGTAGACGAGGTTGGCCGGCTTGATGTCGCGGTGCACGACGCCGTTGCGATGCGCGAACTCGAGCGCGTCGGCCGCGTCGGCCAGCACACGCACGAGGTTCTTCGAATCGTGGAACAGGGCGCGGGCACTCGCGTGGTCGACGTCGCGCGGAACGCCGTGGGCCGCGAGCAGGCGCTGCAGCGAGCAACCCTCGAGCCGCTCCATCGCGAGCCACGCGGCCCCGTCGGTCTCGCCGAAGCCGAGCACGCGCACGATGCCGGGGTGCTGCAGCGACGCCGCCGTGTGCGCCTCGCGCTGGAAACGCGAAGCCGAGTGCAGGTCCTTCGCGACGTGCGCGTGCATGACCTTCAGCGCGACGCGCTGGCGCGTCGACACCTGCTCGGCGTCGTAGACGACACCCATCGCGCCGCGCCCGAGCTCGCCGAGCAGGCGGAAGTCGCCGAAGCGGCGCGGCAGGTCGCGCGGCGGCGCCAGCGTCGCGAGGCCGTCGATCTCGGCGAGCTCCTCGAGCTCGCGCAGGAACGGCTCGCGCAGCGCCGGCGCCAGCTCGTTCGCGAACGTTCCCGGCAGCAGGTCGGGCTCGGCCTCCTTGCGCAGCAGCCAATCGCCGATCGCGCGGTCGAGCTCGTCGTCCGTCGTCACGCGTCGCCTCCGCGATCGCCCATCGCGGCCTTCAGCTTGCGCAGCGCGCGGCTCAAGAGCAGCGCCACCGCGTTGCGCGTGCGGCCGAGGCGGTCGGCGATCTCCTGCAGCGACAAACCCTGCACGCGCGCCAGCGTGATCACTTCGCGGTCGTCGGCGGACAGCGTCGCGAGTGCCGCATCGAGCCGCGCCTGCATCTCGGCGCCGATCGTCAGCGTGCGTGGACCGGGGCCGGCATCGGCAGCTTGCACGCCGCCCGGCACGAGCGAGCTGCCGTCGCGCTGCAGCGGCCGTTCGAGCCGCTGGTCGCGCTTCTGTGCTCGGGCCATGCGCTGCAGGTTCGACAGGCGGTTCAGCGCCACGGTCGCGAGCCACCGGAAGAACGAGTCGGGTCCCTGGTAGGTGTAGTCGGCGAACTGCTTCGTGGCTTCGAGCCAAGCCTCCTGCACGAGGTCGTCGAGGTCGGCGTGCCGCGGGCCCTTCAGCGCGATCAGGCGCCGCAACCGGCCTTCGCACCGGGCGAAGAGCTGGTCGAGGGCCTGCGCGTCGCCTGCAGCGGCGTGGTCGACGAGACGCTTGCTGTGCCGCGAGTCCATTGGTCGTGGGGCGAACGGGAACGCTACCCGCTGGCAAGGTAGGCGGCCGCTGCGACATGTCAGCCGCGCCGGCGTTTTCTCCTGACATTCCGCGCGAGCCCCCTACCTGACGGGGGCGTGAACACTTCACGTCGCTTCTCGTTCGTCCGAACCACCGTGTGCCTCGCGGCCGCCGTCGCCCTCTCGGCCTGCGCTGAGCGCGCGGCCGAACTCTCGCTGCCACTGCGCATCGCGCTGTCGCCGCACGTTGGCACGGCGGCCGTCGACGAGTCGATCCGCGCGATGCAGGCGAAGGTGCGCGAGCGCGCCGACGTGCCGCGGCTCGAACGGCTCGCGGCGCTGTTCGTCGGCAAGGCGCGCAACAGCGGCGACCCCGGGTATTACAAGCAGGCCGAGGCGTGCGCGGACGCGATGCCGGCCGAGAACGGCGGCACGCACGCCGCGGCACTCGTGCGCGGCCACGTGCGCCACGCGTTGCACGACTTCCCGGCCGCCGAACGCATCGCGCGCCAGCTCGCATCCGAGCGCGGCATGTTCCTCGACCACGGCCTGCTCGGCGACGTGCTGCTCGACCTCGGCCGCCTCGACGAAGCGCGCGCGAGCTATCAGCGCATGATGGACTTGCGGCCCGGCCTGCAGAGCTATGCGCGAGCCGCACAGATGCGCTGGCTCGCCGGCGATGTCGCGGCGTCGCGCGAACTGCTCGAGCTCGCTAGCGGAGCCGGCAGCCGGCGCGACCCCGAGTCGCTGGCCTGGGTGCTCTGCCGGCGCGCGACGCTCGAGCTGCAGGCCAACGAACCCGCGACTGCAGCGCGGCTCGCCGACGAGGCGCTGGCGCTGGTCCCCGACTATCCGGCCGCCCGTCTCGCGCGCGGCCGCGCGGCGCTCGCGCTCGGCGACGCGCAGCGTGCGCTGCCCGAGCTCGCGGCCGCGTGCGCGAGCTACCCGTTGCCGGAGCATCTCTGGGCCCACGCCGACGCGCTGCGACTCCTCGGAACCGAGGCCGAAGCCGCGAAGGTCGAGGCCCAACTGCAACGTTGCGGTGCCTGCGAGGATCCGCGCACGTTCGCGCTGTGGCTCGCGACGCGCGGCCGCGACGCGGCGCGCGCGCTGCAGCTCGCCGAGGCCGAGCTCCGCCTGCGCCAGGATCCGCTGACGCTCGACGTCTTGGCGCTCGCGCGCCTTCGCAACGGCGACGTGGCCGGCGCCGAAGCCGCGATGCAGCAGGCGCTCGCCTGCGGCCTGCAGGACGCGCGCCTGTTCGTGCACGCCGCGCTGATCGCCGACGCGGCTGGCGATCGCGAACGCGCGTTGCGCCATCGCGCCGCGGCCAACGCACGCGCTGCGGCGCTGCTGCCCAGCGAGCGTTGCGCGCTCGAGGCGCAGGTCCGCGGCTCGTGACACCACCGTCGACGCGCTCGCCGCGGCACCGCGGCGAAGCGTCTTCCCGTTCGCAGTTCTCCATCACCAGAGACAACCAATGAGACACCGACTGCTTCCGCTCGCGGCCCTGCTCGCGAGCACGACGTCCGCGCTGGCCTCGAGCCACATGGACGCTCCCCTGATCACGCTCGACGACGCGGCCAACACGACCGACGTCTACGCCTTCGTCAGCGCCGCGCCGTCGAACGGCAAGTATCTGACGCTCGGCTTGTCCGTGTATCCGTTCGAGGAACCGGGCATCGGGCCGAACAGATACAACTTCGACGACCGCGTCACCTACGCGCTGCACGTCTCGACCGGCCCCGACCTGGCCGCCGGCCGCAAGACGTTCAGCTACTACTTCCGCTTCGACACGGGCTACAAGGCGCGCACCACGATCCTGCAGTCCTACACGGGCGTCGTGCAGAACGTCGACGACGCGGCGCAGAACCTGACGCAGACCTACGACGTGACCGAGATCGACTGGCGCCCGGGCCACCACCACGGCATCACGAACCTCGGCAGCGGCATCGTGCCGCCGAACAACCAGGGCCGCGCGACGCCGTTCTACAACCAGTCGGCCGGTGACGGCAGAGCACTCGACGGCGTCGCGACGGCGGCACAGCTCGATCGCTACACGATGCAGACCGTGACCAGCCTGTCGCACGGCCTCAAGTCGTGGGCCGGCCAGCGCGACGATGGCTTCTACGCCGACATCGGCGCGACCTTCGACCTGCTGTCGCTGCGCAATCCCGGCGTGGACAGCCAGAAGGGCTACAACGTGCACACCATCGTGCTGCAGGTTCCCGTCGCGCGCCTCGGCGGCGACATGCAGGTCGTCGGCGTGCACGCCACGACCTACCGCCAGAAGATCGAGCTGCGCCACGAACACGGCGATCCCGTGCAGCACGGCCCGCTCGTGCAGGTCGGACGGCAGGGCAACCCGCTGTTCTGCGAGGCGTTCGTCGCGATCCGCGACAAGGACGCCTACAACCGCCTGACTCCCGAGGACGACGCACAGCGCTTCGCGAACTACGCGCGCACGCCCGAGCTCGCCGCGCTGCTGAACGCGCTCGTGTTCGCGCCGAACCCGATCCCCGGCATCGAAAGCAATCGCACCGATCTCGCGGGGATCTTCATCCCCGACCTGATCAAGTGCGACCTCTCGACGGCGCCCGTGCGGCTCGCCGGCGGCGGTGCGGCGCATCCGACGAACCCCGACGACGCGGGCTTCTCGCGGCTGTCGATCTTCGGCGGCGACACCGTGTTCAGCCCGCTGCAGAACAAGCAGATCCCGAGCGGCTGGCCGAACGGCCGGCGTTTCGGCGACGACGTCTACGACATCGGCGTCAGCGCGGTCATCAGCGACCTGCGCGTGAACCCGCCCGTGATCCGCATCGCGGGCGACAACGTGAACGGCAACGACGTCGCCTACAACAAGGTGATGCCGTATGCGGCGACGCCGCAGAACGGCCGCGTGCACACCCACGACTGAGTGCGCGGTCCGCTGCCGCGCGTTGCGTGCGGCAGCGGACTTCGACCCGGAGGATCCCATGTCGCCCCTCGGCACCCTTCTCGCGGCGCTCGTGCTCGCCGGCAGCACCGCTCCCGTCCCCCACGATCCCGGCCTCAGCTCGTTGCAGGTCACCTGTCGCGGCAACCGGCTCGCCGTGCACGTCGCGTTCGCGAATGCCGACTTCCGCTGTGCCACGGCGTTCGATCGGAACGGCGACGGCACGCTCGACGCGCTCGAGCTCGCGAGCGCCCGACCCGCGCTGGCCGAGCTCGTGCGCACGGAGTTCGTGTTGCTCGCGCCGAGCGGCGTCGGCGTCCCCGCAGATCTGCTCGCCGCCGAGCTCGCCGAGAACAAGGACATCGAGCTGTCGCTCGCGTTCGCGCGGCCCGAAGCGGACGCCGTGCTGCAGGTGCCGTTCCTGCGCCTGTTCGCGCATGGCCACCGCTGCTACGCGGCGTTGCTCGACGACGCAGGCGCGGTCGCCGGCGACGCGCTGCTGAACCCGCGCGCGTTCACGTTCGCGATCCCGGCCGCGCCGGTGGCCACGGGGTTCGCACAGGCCGGCGCGTTCCTCGCGCTCGGCATCGAGCACATCCTGATCGGGTACGACCACCTCGCGTTCCTGCTCGCGCTGCTGGTCGGCTGTCTGTCGTGGCGGCGCATCGTCGCGACGATCACGGCGTTCACGGTCGCCCACTCGTTGACGCTGCTCGGCGCGGCGACGGGCCTCGTGCGGCTGCCGGGCCTGCTCGTCGAAGCGAGCATCGCGGCATCGATCGTCGCAGTCGCGGTCGCGAACCTGCTGCAACGCAGCGGCAAAGCGCACCGCTGGCCGTGGGCATTCGGCTTCGGTCTCGTGCACGGCTTCGGCTTCGCGGGCGTGCTCGCGGACCTCGACATCGTGTCCGCGCAATCGCCGGGCCTCGCGCCGCTGCTCGCGTTCAACGTCGGCGTCGAGATCGGGCAGTTGGCGTTCGCGCTCGCGACCGTACCGCTGCTGCGGTTCCTTGCGCTCCGCCCGCGCGGGGCCCGCGTCGCACCGTTGGTGTCGCTCGCAGTCGGCCTGCTGGGCTGCTGGTGGCTCGGCGAACGGCTGCTCGCCTGACGCGCCGCCGATCGCGCTGCAATCAGCGCAATCGCGCGCGTGGTCGCATCCTGGCGGCCTGTTCTTCGGCACTGCTGGCTTCGGGAAGCATGTCATCGGGCAGCTCGAAGTCGCTCGACGGGTCGCGATCGCGCCGCGACGTCCTTGCAGCTCGGCCTCGCAGGCGAGGGCAGGCGGCTTCTTGCGCACCAGCTCTCGGCGCCAGAGAGGAAGCGGTCACTCTGATTCGGCAGGAATCGACGAACGGCGTCGCAAGCCGCGTCCCGCGCGTCCCGCCAGGGGGCATGGTGTTGTGTCGGACACCTCGGTAGAACGGCGCGATGTCGATGCACGAACGAACGCGCCGCGGCCGTGCCTGGGTCACGCTGTTCGCGATCTGCGCGGCCGGCTGCGCGAGCGGCATCGCGCCCGCGACGGTGCCGATGGACGGTTCGTTCCGCGTCGACGCGACGATCGCCGACCAGCCGGTGCGGATGATGCTCGACACGGGTTGCACGCGTTCGAGCTTGAAGCGCGAGGTCGCGGACCGTCTCGGCCTCAAGCTGCGCCCCGAGCCGCGCGCGACGGCCACCGACGCGACGGGTGTGGAACGGCCCATCGACGGCATGGTCATGCTGCCGAGCTTGCGCATCGGCGAGACGACCTGGGCGGACTTCGAGGCCTGTTGCCACTCCTTGCACTCGCTGACGGGCGAGGGCCTGATCGGCATGGAGGTGCTCGGCAGCGCCGTCTGGTGGTTCGATGCGCCGGCGAAGGTCGTGCACATGCTGCGGCCGCAGGACGTCCGCGATGCGCTCACCGCACGCGGCCATCGCGTGATCGCGAAGCTGCCGCTCGGCGAGAACCGTTCGCGCCCGTTCGTGCACGTGCGCCTCGAGAACCACGTCGACGTCGATCTGCTGCTCGACACCGGCGCCGACCGGACTTCGCTGCCCGCGGACGTGGCGGCAAAGCTCGCGCTGCCGTCGGGCCTGCAGCTCGCGCGGCAGCGGGCCGCCGAGGAGAACGCGCGCATGGCAGCGGAGCTCGAGCGGCAGCTCGGCCACGGCGCGAAGGTGAGGGTCCACAGCGAGATTGCGGACGACAGCTCGATCGCGATCGGTGTGCACGGGGTCGCCGAGCAGCGCACGCTGCTCCACCTGGGGCTGCTCGAGCTCGGCGGCGTGCGGTTCCGCGACCTCGTGGTCACCGACGCGAAGTTCGAAGGCGTGCTCGGCCGCGACGTGCTCGGCGAGATGCCGTGGTTGTTCCACGGTCCACGGCGTGAGCTGTGGCTGCTCGCGACGAAGTGATTCCGGTCACTTCGCGGCCGGCATCTCGATCGCGATCGCGGGCGTGTCGATCTTGCCCTGCCACAGCGCCTTGTCCGTGTCGAGCCACAGCGAAGCCTCGGAGTGGAAACGCACCGCGAGCGCGTGCTTGCCGCTCAGCTGCGCGGGTTTCTGGCCGTCGCGGCGCCAGAAGTCGGCGAGCACGACGACCGAACGTTCGCCACCGACCGCGAGCTCGAGGCCCGTCGACATCGCGGGCGTGATCACGCCGAGGTCGTCGCGTTGCGACCAAGCCTGGCCGTCGATCATCAGGTCGAAGTGGAACGGCTGCGGGATCTTCGCCATCGTCACGCCGGTGACGTTGAAGGTCCGCGGCCGATCCGACTCGTTGCGCAGCTGCACGGCGAACACGAGCGGCCGTTTCTCGTCGGGGTGATCCGTGTTCGCGACGATGCGCGCGCGGATGCCGTCCTGCGGTTCGCTCCACGCGCCGACGACGCCGCGCACCGCGAAGCCGGTCGACACCTCGAGTGGCTTGTCGAACGTCGCGAATTGCCAGCTGGCCGGCGCGAACGAACGCAGCGTGAAGCGGATGCGATACTCGCCGACGGCCTCGGGCACGAAGCCGTGCGTGCCATCTTCGTCGACCGTGCCGGCGCGCCGGATGCCCCACCAGAAGTCCTCGCGCACACCGGACGGATCGAGCGCGACGTTCAGCATCGGATTGATGCCCGCATGCGGCAGCTGCACCTCGACGAGTTCGACTACCAGGCGCGACGGCGTCGTCGTCCAGGTGTGCTCGACGCGTGCGACGTTGCCGCGCCGAGCCACACCATCGGGCCCGGTCACCTCGGCCTCCAACACGAGCGGCAACGCCTCGGCGCCGGCCTTGGCGGCGGCCGCGACGGCGGCGAAGAGGCGGTCGGCGAGCTCGGCGTCGCTCTCGCCTGGCTTGCGCGCGACGACGCGGCACTCGGTCGGCGTCTTCGCGGTGCCCTCGAGCTCGAAGCGGATCGGCGAGAACAGGTCCCACCCGGGCTGCAGCGGCACGAGCCGCAGCTGCAGCCAGCGGTTCTCCGCCGCAAGGTCGCGCGCGGCCTGCCGCGCATCGAGTCCGAGCACGACGACGACGGCCAGCGCCGCCGCAGCCAGCAGCATGAACAGCAGTCGCCCGCGCGGCGGCCGGCGCGTCGCCGACGGCAGGACCGGCGGTTCGGTGTTCGGGCGCTCGAGCGCCCAGACGAGCTCGGCGCGCGCCGCCTGCAGCAGGCGCAGGCGATCGTGCAGACGCGCATCGCGGCGCGCGGCGGCGAGCACGTGCTGCGCCTCGGCTTCGGGCAGCTCGCCGTCGAGCAAGGCCACCAGCGTGTTGTCGTCGGGCAGTGTGTCGGTCATGGCTCTTCTCCGAGATGTTGCAGTCGTTCCGCGAGGCGGATCGTCGCGGCCGCGATTCGCGACTTGACCGTGCCGAGCGGCAGGTCGAGCAGCTCCGCGATCGCCGCGTAGTCGAGTCCCTCGATCGCGCGCAGGATCAACACGTCGCGCAGCGGCGGCGACAACGCGTCGATCGCGGCGTGCACGCGCGCGCGCCGTTCGGCCGCCGCGAGGTTCAAGAACGGATTCGCCGCGAAGTCGGCGACGACGACCTCGTCGAGACGCAGCTCGAGCTCGCTCGCGTTCGGCTCGCGCTGCTGCTGGCGCCGCTGGCGCTGCACGAAGTGCACCAATGTGCGCACCGCGATCTTGTGCGCCCACGTCGCCGGTTCGGCGTCGCCGCGGAAGTCCGGCCACGACCGCGCGAGCTCGCGCCAGACCTCCTGCGCACCGTCGGCCGCCGACGGCCCGCACAAGTGTCGCGCGAGCCGTTCGACGCGTGGGGCGAGGGTCCGGGTCAGGTCGTCGAGGGTGGCGGGCATCGCGGCGGCATCGTTGGTGGCCCGGGGCGCCGTTCGGGTTCGGTGATTCTGGTTTTTCCGGCCGCCGCGCGCCACCCGTGACCGCTCCTTGCAGATCCCAAACAACTCCCTGGCAAAGCACGGCATCGTCTCACCGTGCCGAGCCTGCGCGCCAATACCGCCCTGTTCCTGCTGCTGACGCTGGCGCCGGCGGGCATCCTCGCGTGGCTCGGCCTGCAGGCCGGAGCACCGCTCGTCGCGGAGCTGCGTCAGACGGCCCGCATCGAGGCCGCGCGCGTGATCGGCACGGTCGAACCACGACTGCGCCAGGCACTCGCCAAGGACGGCGAAACCAGCGCGCGCAGGCTCGGTGCGCTCGCAGCGCAGTTGCGGCACAGCCTGCCGGCAAGCGCCGACCTCGGCCAGCTCGCCGCCGCCGAGGCAGAGTTCGCGCCGCACGGAGCGCTGCGTCTGCATGCGGCCGACGAACGCGTGATCTGGCCCCGCGACGCCAGCGATGGCGACTTCCGCCATCTGCCGGAATGGAACAGCTTCGTGAGCCTGCGCGCGCGTTGCGACCGGGGCGAACGGGATCCCGCGCTGCTCGACCGCGCGCGGACGTTCGAGGCGCCACCGCTGCGCGTGCTAGCAACCTGTCTCTGCCTCGAACGAGAACCAGAGCGCGCTACGGCGCTGCTCGCCAACGAGCCGTGGGCAACGATCGCCGCGGCCGGCCCATTGCCATGCGAGCTGCTCGCGCAATGCGAGGCCGGCAGGCAGCGGCTCGCAGCGGCGCTCGGCCACGGTGGTCTCCAGCTCGTCGCAGCGACCGAACGGGCGCGCGCGGCGTGGATGCAGGCTGCCGGTGCGGATGCCGCGGCGATGGCACGGCAGGAATTGCGAGTGCGGTGCGAGAACGGTGAGCCGCTGCGAAGCATCCGGTGCCCTGTCGCGGGCGACGCGGTGCTCGAATGGTTGCGCGACCCCGCGCCAGCGCTCGCCGAAGTCGCGCGAACGACGCCCTGGGACAGCGGTGAGTGCGAGGTGACGTTCGCGCTGACCGATGCGCCGACAACGGCCGTCGCGTTCGAGGGCGCGGCGACCGCGCGCCTCGCCGTGGCGACCGATTGGGGCAACATCGCGATCACGGCGACGAAGCGTGGACTCGAAGCACTCGAAGCCGCGGCCGAACGGCAGCGTTGGCTGACCGGCGTCGGCATCGTGCTGCTGTTGCTCGTGATGGTCGCCGGCACAGCACTCGTGCGCCGCGCCCTGCTGCACGAGCAGCGCGCGCGCCAGCTGCGCCTCGAGTTCCTGGCCAACGTCTCGCACGAGCTCAAGACGCCGCTGACGAGCCTGCGACTGCACGCGGAGCTGCTGGCCGATCCCGCGCTCGACGGCGACACGCGCCAGCGCTACGGCGCCACAGCACAGGCCGAGGGAGCGCGCATGACGGCGCTCGTCGACGATCTGCTCGACTTCGCGGCGCTCGAACGCGGCCGGCGTCGCATCGAGCCCGAGCCCGTGGACCTCGCGCGCGCCGCACGCGATCTCGTCACGTCGTGGCAGCCGCTCGCCGCCGCCGACGCGGTCGAGCTGCGCGGCGTGATCGCCGATGGCGAGGTGCTGGCGCTCGCGGACCCGACCGCGCTCTCGCGCATCCTGATGAACCTGCTGCAGAACGCGCACCGGCACGGCCGTCCTGCGCGCGACGGCGGGTCCGACTGGATCGAGGTGCGCACTGGCCCCGGGCCGTGGCTCGAGGTGCGCGATTCGGGCCCCGGCATTCCGCCCGCGGATCGCGAACGGCTCTTCCAGCGGTTCGAACGGCTCGGCAAGAACGGCCAGGGTCTCGGCCTGGGCTTGGCGTTGAGCCGCGAGCTCGCCGAAGCTTGCGGCGGCCGCCTGTTCCTCGTCGACGACCCCACCGTCACGATCTTCCGCCTCGAGCTGCCGCCCGTGCCCGATCTTGCACCCTGAAGGCTCCCGCCCACACTCCATGAGCGCGACACCCCGCATCCTCATCGTCGAAGACGAACTGCCGATCCAGCGCGGCCTGTGCGAGCAGCTCGTGCGTTCGGGCTTCCGCGCCGACGTCGCCGGCACCGTCGCCGAGGCGTTGGTGCAGCTGCGCCACGCAGCCGATCTCGTCGTGCTCGATCGCCGCCTGCCCGATGGCGACGGTCTCGAAGTGCTGCGCGACCTGCGTGCGCGCGGCGATCACACGCCGGTCATCGTGCTGTCGGCGCGCGGCCAGGCCGAAGACCGCGTGCAAGGCCTCGAGGACGGCGCCGACGACTACGTCGGCAAGCCGTTCCATCTGCGCGAGCTGCTGGCGCGCATCCGCGCCGTGCTGCAGCGCACGCAGGAGGGGCCGCCCGCGGCCGCGGTGATCGCGGTCGGCGAATGCGAGCTCGACGTCGGCAGCCGCGTGCTGCGCCGTCGCGGGCAGGTGATCGAGCTCGCGCGCATGGAGTTCGAGCTGCTGCTCTACCTCGCGCGCCACCCGGGCAGGACCGTGAGCCGCGCCGAGCTGCTCGACCGCGTCTGGGGCTACGACCGCTTTCCGACCACGCGCACGGTCGACTACCACGTGCTGGCCCTGCGCCGCAAGGTCGAGCGCGACGCTGCCGAGCCGCGGCACCTGATCACCGTGCACCGCGTCGGCTACCGGTTCGATCCATGAACTTGCTCACGACATCCTGCGCAGAGTCTCGCATCTCCCTCGCAACTGCCGCGGCTGCTTCGGCGACGGTGTGTGCATCCGACGGAGCAACCCGATGAAGACCCTGATCCCCACGTTCCTTTCGTTCCTGGCGCTCGGCGCAGTGGCCAGCGCGCAACAACAGGAACCGGCACCGGCGCCAGCACCCGCGACGAGCGAAGCCGAGAAGCAGTTCCGCGACGCGTGGTGGGCCGAGAGCGGCAAGAACGACCTCGAGACCGCGCTGCGCGGCTACCTCGCCGCCGCCGCTGCCGAGGGCCCGGCCAGCGTGCGAGCGAAGGCCCTGCTGCACGCCGCCGGCGCGCAGCAGCGCCTCGGCAAGGCCGATGCTGCGCTCGACCTCTACCGCAAGGTCGTCGCCGAGTATGCGACGGAGCGCGCGTGCGTCGAGCAGGCGCGCGTCCACCTGCACGAACTGACGGCCGTCGACCTGCGCCAGAACTACGACGAGTGGTACGAGCGCCGCTTGTTCGGCGAGGAGATCCAGCTGCTGATCCTCGGCAAGCTCGAGGCGCTCACGACGCTGCTCGCGGAGGGATGGCCACAGGAATCGAAGGAGCAGCAGGCCCACAGAAAGCAGATCGACGTGCTCGAAGCCGAGATTCTCGCGTTCGGCAAGGGCGCGGTGCCGGCGCTGCAGAAGGCCTGCAGCGGTGGTCACGACGAGTCGCGCGAGCACGCGATCGACATGCTGTTCTCGCTCGGGCAGCTGCCGCCCGTGTCCGCGCTGCTGTCGTGCGACGGCTGGCTCGGTGACGCGCAGCATTGGACGCTGCTCCTGGCCAGCCCTTCGACTGCCGCACTACCGGCGTCGAACGCGTGGCATCGACCTCTGCTCGCCGCAGCGCGCCAGGGTCCTGCGCAGCTGCTCGCAGCGGTGCTCGCGTCGCGCGACCCGCACCTCGTCGAAGGCAGCGACGTCGTCACGCAGATCACGATCACCCTGCTGCAGCACGAAGCGAGCAAGGACGCGACCCTGGCAGCCATCGGGTCGGCGGAGACGCCGCATCAGTTTCGCCGCGCGATGGAATCTGCGCCCTTCCAAGTGGAACGTACGATACGGCTGACTGCGCAACAGTGGCTCCAGCTCAGCGAGGACCCGCTGTTGTTCGAACTGCGCATCGAAGGCACGCGGCTCGCGGCGAACCAGCTCGGCAAGGGCGACGAAGCGATCCTCGAGAGACTGTTGCAGCGCGCCGAGACGCGCGGACCGGCGATGAACCTGTACACGCAGGCGCTGACCGCGGGACTCGCCCGGCTCGTGGCGCCGCTCGACGTGCCGTGGACCGCGCCGCGGCTGCGCCGGTTGATCCTGCTCCATCAACACAGGGTGGACGCAGGCCTCGCCGAAGTCCTGGCGCCGTTCCACGTGAACGCGCCGACCCGCGTGATGCTGGCCGATGCGTTGTTCGGCGAACCGGCCGCGTTCGTCGCGGCGATCCGGAGCATTCCCGACGCAGATCGCCTCGAGAACCCGCTGACCGACCAGGTGGCGTTCCCGAACGGAGGCGAGCTCGAGAACACGCTGTTCTGCACGCGCTGGCACGCGGCGATGCTGGCCGTCCTCGAACGCGACTGGAACAGGTGGGACGACGGCAACCGCGCGGCCGCGGTGTGGATCGTGCAGCAGACCATGCGCTCCGAGGGCGCGATCGACGCAATCCGCGCCTTCCTCGAGAACAACAAGGCCGGCGCCGCGGAGGTCGTGCGCGCCGCGATCGAGGCGCTGTTCGCGAAGCTCGCCGGCTGAGCGTAGCGGCAATCTCGCCTCGCTACTCGAACGATACATCGCTGGCGAGCAGGAGCCATGCAACTCGAGCGCAACCAACGGTATGGTCGCGCAAGGTGAGGGGTCCCCAGCTGGCGATCGTTCTCGCCGATCGGGGACCGACTCTCGCCATTGTCCCCTCGGTCCCTCGAGGACTCGAACCGAGTATCGATCATGAAGACTCCTCCACGCTCTCGCGGGTTTCCCGCATCGCTTTCCACTGCACTAGCCTTGGCATTCGCTGCCGTGGCGGCCCCTGCGGCGCTGGCGCAGGCGAAGAAACCGAACATCCTCGTCATCTGGGGCGATGACATCGGCACGTGGAACATCAGCCACAACAACCGCGGCATGATGGGCTACAAGACCCCGAACATCGACCGCATCGCCAAGGACGGCGTCGCGTTCACCGACTACTACGGCCAGCAGAGCTGCACCGCTGGCCGGGCCGCGTTCATCGGCGGCAGCGTGCCGGTGCGCAGCGGCATGACGAAGGTCGGCCTGCCCGGCGCCAAGGAGGGCTGGCAGAAGACCGACGTCACGATGGCGACCGTGCTGAAGTCGCAGGGCTACGCGACGGGGCAGTTCGGCAAGAACCACCAAGGCGATCGCGACGAGCACCTGCCGACGATGCACGGCTTCGACGAGTTCCTCGGCAACCTGTACCATCTCAACGCCGAAGAGGAACCGGAGAACGAGGACTACCCGAAGGACCCCGAGTTCAGGAAGAAGTTCGGACCGCGCGGCGTGCTCAAGTGCAAGGCCGACGGCAAGGGCGGCCAGACCGTCGAGGACACCGGCGCGCTGACGAAGAAGCGCATGGAGACCATCGACGACGAGACCGTCGCGGCGGCGAAGGAGTTCATCACGCGCCAGCAGAAAGCCGGAGTTCCGTTCTTCTGCTGGTGGAACGGCACGCGCATGCACCTGCGCACGCACGTGAAAGCGGAGCACCGCGGGATCTCGGGCCAGGACGAGTACAGCGACGGCATGGTCGAGCACGATCAGCACGTGGGACAGTTGCTCAAGGTGCTCGACGATCTCGGCATCGCCAACGACACGGTCGTCGTGTACTCGACGGACAACGGCCCGCACTACAACACGTGGCCCGATGCCGGCACGACGATGTTCCGCAGCGAGAAGAACTCGAACTGGGAAGGCGCCTACCGCGTGCCCGCGTTCGTGCGGTGGCCCGGCCATTGGCAGGCCGGCACGACGCTCAACGGCATCGTCGCGCACGAGGACTGGTTGCCCACCTTCGCGACGATCGCGGGCGCGCCGGACATCAAGTCCAAGCTGGCCGCCGGCGTCGAGCTCAATGGTCGCAAGTATCGCAACTGTCTCGATGGCTACGACCTGAACGACTACCTCGGCGGCAAGGTCGAGAAGTCTCCGCGAAGGGAGTTCATCTACGTCAACGACGAAGGCGCCATCGTGGCGCTGCGGTACGAAGACTGGAAGGCGGTGTTCCTCGAGAACCGCGGCGTCGCCCTCGGCGTGTGGCGCGAGCCGTTCATCGAGCTGCGTTGTCCGTTGATGTTCAACCTGCGCCGCGATCCGTTCGAACTCGCCCAGCACAACGCGAACGTCTACAACGACTGGTGCCTCGATCACGCCTTCGTGGTCGTGCCGATGCAGCACGTCGCCGCGAAGTTCTTGACGACGTTGAAGGAGTATCCGCCGAGCCAGACCCCCGGTTCGTTCAGCCTCGAGAAGATCCAGAGGCAGATCCTCGAAGCCTCTTCGGGCCGGTAGGCTGCAGGCGACCGATGAGGACCCGAGCTCTCCTGCTCGGGGCGGCGCTCGCGACCGCAGCATGGGCAGGTCCGGGGCCGTAGCTCGCGGCGTCGCCGAACCGAGCGGCGCGCACACGCGCAAGCGCTCCGCTGCCGGCGCCAGCCTCGCCGGCATCGGGCGCCGAGCGCGGGGCTGGCAATACGCCCGATGCGCCGCCGGAACCGCGGCAGGCTCCGCCCGAGCACGAAGTCGCGATACTCTGGCCCACCGTCGACAGGAGGACTCTCGATGTCCATGCACCGCCGCTCGCTTCTCCGCCACCACATCGTGTTGCCGCTGCTGCTCGTCGCCTGCGGCATCGGCGTCCGCCAAGGACCGCCGTTCGACGAGGTGTTCCCCGATGCGAGCGTTCTCGTCACGACGACCGAGCCCGCGTCGGTGCGCGCGCGACTCGACGAGTCCCAGCTGCCCGACTCGCAAGCCCATCACGACCGCCTGCTCGCGCTGCTGCGCAGCCGCCAGCAGCTGCATGCGGCGCACGTCGTGCTGCTCGCCAACGCCGTCGGCAGACCCGAGACGACCATCTGCTGCATCGACGGCAGACGGATCTTCCGCTACGGCCCGCGTGGTGTAGGCGAATCGGCCAAGGTCATCGACCAGCTGCTGACCGAAGGCATCGATCGCATCACCGACGTCGACCGCCGGTCGTTCGGCGAGCTGATCGCCATCACGCAGTCCGACACCACGCTGCGCCTCTACACCGACCGGTTCCTGGCCAAGGTCGACGACGGCTCGACAGCGGCGCTCGAGCAGATCCTCGACGGCATGACCGGCTCGCCGGCGTTGGCGTCGTTCCTCGACGTCCTGGCGCCACAGGGTGGACTCGACGGCGAACGCGGTTGGACGGCGTTCGCGCGCTCGACGTTCGACAGCGATCGCATCATCGTGCTGAGGGTACTCGTTTCGCGTGACGCGGCGATCGACGGCGACCGGATGGTGGCGACGATGAGGGCGTTCTCGTTCGACAGCGGCCGCGAGGAAGCGTTCACGCTCTTGGCGCCGAGGGTGCAGAAGCTCGGGGTCGAGCACGCCAGGGCGTCGATCGCGACGTTCTCGTTCGACAGCGGCCGCGAAGCGGCGTTCGCGGCGCTCGGCAAATCGGGTGACGTGCACCTCACCGACCAGCATCTCGTCGCGTTCGTCGCGATGTGCTCCTTCGACAGCGGCAAGCTGCAGTGCGTGCAAGCGCTGGCCAACAGCCTCCACGGCGAACCGGACGGCGACGCGGCGCAGGCCCTGCTCGCGGCGTTCAGCTTCGACTCCGGCCGGCAAGCGGCGTTGGCAGTGCTGGCGAAGCGCTGGCTCGAGCTGCCCCTCGCGGACCGGCAGCGGCTGCTGGCGACGTTCTCGTTCGACAGCGAGAGACAACAGGCGACGCGGCGGTTGATGAAGTGACGCGGGCACGCTGGGTGATCACGGCGCTCGCGGGGCGCTACCGCGAGCCGAGCCAGCAGAAGAAGTGATCACCGGACGCGTGCAGAACGCTGTCTCGCTATGGTGCGCGAACCATGCACCCCGCTGCTCCTTCGCGTCGTGACTTCCTGCTCGCCAGCGCCGCGGCCGGCGCCGCCGCGTTGGCGTCCCGCTCCGTGCCCGCACCGCGCCGCGCGCGTTCGCCGAACGATCGCCTGCGCATCGGCGTCGTCGGCTGCGGCGGCAAGGGCCTGTCCGACATGCAGGAGTGCGCGAAGACCCACGACATCGTCGCGCTGTGCGACGTCGACGAGGGGCAAGCCGCGCAGGCGAGAAAGGAGCAGCCGAACGCCAGCTTCTACGAGGACTGGCGCGACCTGCTCGACCGCGAGAAGCTCGACGCACTGACCGTCAGCACGCCCGACCACCTGCACGCGGGGCCCGCGCTCGCGGCGATGGCGCTCGGCCTGCACGTGTTCGTGCAGAAGCCCCTCACGCACACGGTGCACGAAGCGCGGCTGCTGCGCGACGCGGCTCGCAAGGCGAAGGTCATCACGTCGATGGGCAACCAGGGCACCTGCCTCGACAGCTTTCGCACCGCGGCCGAGTGCGTGCGCGCGGGTGTGATCGGCAACGTGACCGACGTGCACGTGTGGACCGACCGGCCGATCTGGCCGCAGGGCATCGATCGGCCCAAGCACATCGACGCAATCCCGGCGTCGTTCCGCTGGGATCTGTGGCTCGGGCCGGCACCATGGCGCCCGTACGCCGCCGCCAGGAAGGAACAGGACGGCCAACTCGCCGGCGGCTTCAACGGCTATGCGCCGTTCCACTGGCGCGGTTTCTGGGACTTCGGCACCGGCGCGCTCGGCGACATGGCGTGCCACATCGCAAACCTCGCCTTCTTCGCACTCGAGCTGGACGCGCCGACGCTCGTCGACGCCACGACCGACTGGCACTCCGACGAAACAGCGCCCAAGCGCTCGACGATCGCGTTCTGGTTCCCCGCGCGCGGCAAGCGCGGGCCGGTGAAGCTGACGTGGCACGACGGCGGCAATCTGCCACCCGCGGAACTGCTGCCCGGCGTGAAGCTGCGCAACGGCGGCTTCATGCTCGTCGGCGACAAGGCCACGCTGTATTCGCCGACCGACTACGGCGAACGCTTCGACGTCTATCGCGACGGCAAGATCGCGCCGGTCGAGCCGCCGAAGCAGACGCTGCCGCGTTCGCCCGGCATCCACCAGGAGTGGCTCGACGGCATCGTGAACAAGACGCCGCCGATGGCGAACTTCGACTACGCGGCTCCGTTCACCGAAGCGATGCTGCTCGGCAACCTCGCGCTGCGCACCGGCGAGCGCATCGAGTGGGATGCGGCGGCGATGAGAGTGAAGAACAGCGCCGCCGCGACCGCGCTCTTGACCAAGAGCTACCGGCGCGGCTTCGAACTCACGAAGGTGTGAGTCGGCACGCCGTCTGCCCGCGACGATCGAGTGGGAGTGCGGGCGGCTCGACGAGAAGCTGAAGGCGGGCGACAGCAAGTAGCACGGGCCGCGGCGGCAGCACGAGCACCGCGCTGTCGGCGGCTAGCGGAACTCGAACGCTGCGAAGCCGTGCGCCGGCAACGCGACGGTGAATCGGGCGAAGCCACGGCCGTCGACCGACAGTTCGCTCGGTGACTCGGATGCCTGGCCAGCGGCCTTCGGCGTGCACGCGCGCGCCGTGACCGTGCCACCGAGCCCCGCCAGACGAAGCTCGAGGGCCAAGGTGCGCTGCACGGGCTCACCGAGCGGGTTGTGCACGACCAGCAACGCCTTCGTCGGCAACGCCGGGTTCACGTGCAACAGCCAATCGACGTCGCGGCCGTCCGGCCGCCGCCCGTGCAGCACGTCGGACTCGAGGATCGCGCGCCGTTCCTTGAACCACGCGGTCCAGCCCTGCACGAGGTCGCGCGTGCGCTCGGTGTCCCAGAGACGCGGGCCGCGCCAGCACGCCTGCACGCCGGCCCCGAGCAGGTTCGCGAACCGCGCCGCGTAGTGCTCGCGATGCTCGTCGAGTGGCTCGATCGTCGCCGCCGCACCGCCGCCGTGATACTCGCTCAACGGCACGAACATCCAACCCATCGTGACCGCCTTGTTCCACGTGCCGTCGTAGACGTTCTGGCGTTCGATCAACAGCTGGTCCTCGCGCGGCAGTGACCAGTTCGTCTCGCGGTAACCCATGCCGGTCTTGTTCGCGCCGCTGAGGAAGTACCAGTCGGGCACGTTGAGGTAGATGCCGCGGCCGCGCGCCCAGCGGTAGAAGTCGCGGATCGCCTGCCACTGCCGCCACTGCGAGTCGGCGAGACCCTCGTGGCCCGGATGGTCCGTGCTCGCGCACGGATCGCCGGGATACGAACCGTCGTGTTCGAGCGCGTCGAGCCCGGTCGTCTCGAACAGCCGCCGCAGCTTGGCGAAGTAACGCTGCCCCCACTCGCTGAGCAGGCACGGCGAGTTGCCGAACGTCGCGAAGCCCCCCGGCTTGCCGGTCGACGGGTTGATCACGTCGTTCTTGGCATCGATCGAGCGGCTCGCGAGCAGCGAGTAGCCGCCGAGCGCGACTCCCTTGCCGTGCGCGTAGTCGGCGAGCGCCGTCAGTCGCCGCAGGTTCGCGTCGCTGTCGTCCTCGGCGTCGAAGCCGCTGCCGAACGTCATCAGCACGAGATCGAACCCGACCGCTGCGGCCTGATCGATCGCCGCGCGGACGCTCTTGTCGTCGGCTTGCCGCGCGTGGAAGATCAGCGGACTCTCTTCGACCCACGGCGCCAGCGTGCGATACATGCGGCGCCGCGCCAAGCCGCGCCGTTCGCGGTCGCTGCTGTCGAACACGAGCTCGAACACGCGGAACGACTGCCACGTCGCCTGCGGCGCGATGACCAACCCGGGTCCCACGCGCGGCGAGCACCGCAACAGGCACGGCGTGCGCCGTTCGTAGTGCACCTGCGTGTCGTACTCGGGGTCCGGCACGAACTGCACCGACGGGTTGTCGGCGTTGGCTTCCATCGCGCCGCCGAACGCGTAGTCGGTCTCGACGTGCAGCGCGCGCAGATCGCGGTGCCCGACGTCGGGATCGCCGCCGACGGTCGACCCGGTTTCGACGAGCGCCAGCAGCTCGGCGGTGAAGGTTTCGAGTCGCACCGGCTGCGCGCCGTCGTTGCGCAGCTCGAGGCGTTTGCCGAGCAGCGGCAAGCCGTCGTAGAGCTCGTAGGTGATCGTCGCCAGGACGCGCGGCCCGTGCTCGGGCGGCGCGAACGTCAATGCCAGTGCCACGCCGGGTGGAGGCCACGAACGCGGCCTTGCCAACCACTCGCGCCGCGGCTGCCATGAGAATGGTGCGGTGATCGGTGCCAGCGTGTGCCCCGTGCAGCGGAACGCTGCGGGATCGGGGACCAACGCGGCCTCGGCCTCGGCCGTGAGGAAGTTGCGCACGCGCTGGCCTGTGAGCCCGCCGATCGCGAGCTCCACGCCGTCGAGCGTCACCATGGCTTCGGGCTTCACGGCGCGCACCAGCGATGCGCCGCGCACCAGGTCGTCGAACGCGACAGTCGCCGCATTGCCGCGCAGGCGGATGCGGCGCGCGATCAGCCCGTTCGTCAACGTCACCTCGCTGCCGTCCGCGGCGACGTCGATGCGCGCGCGATACGGCGTCGGATCGAGCAGCCAATCGGGCGACTGCGCACCGAGCACTCCCGCAAAGACGAACAGCATCGACGACAACCGGGGCGACGCAGCGACCATTCGCTCACCATACGGTCGAGGCGGACCGCGCGCCGTTCGGAGTGGCCCGCGCGGTGGCAGCTCAGCTGGCAGCGCGCCGCGTCAGGTGTCGGCCGGTGCCGGCGCCGCCGGCGGCTCCGACCGTGCGCGCAGCCGCTGGCCCACGAACGCGACCACGGCCGCGACTCCCGCCGCGGCCAGCACGAACACGACCGGCCGCACGGGCTGCAGGTAGCGAGGGTCGGGGATCACCGGCACGTAGGCCAGCGTCGCCGCGACCGCGACCGCGGCGAACGCCTGCGTCTGCCACGCGAGCTGCCGGCGGCGCCACAGCGCCACGACGGTCGCCGCAGCCGCGACGAGCATCAGCGGCGCATGCAGCCAGCGCATCAACGCATGCGTCCCCTGCATCACGGGCTGTCGTTCGTACGGCGAGTTCGCGACGTCGTAGACGATCACGTCTCGACCCTGCACGAACGGCCAGCTCCAGAGCCACACCGGCTTCTCCAGCACATACCACACCGCATAGCGCACGGGCTCGGCCGCGGCGCGCTCCCCGAGCACGCGCGCAAGATTGGTCCACGACGCCGCGAACTCAGGCTGCGCGGGATCCTCGCGATACGGAAAGCCGTAGTAGCGCGGGTCGCGGAACACCATGCCCGGGTAGCTGCCGTGGCTGATCGACGCGACGGCGCGTTCGCCGCCGGTCTTCGCGAGCGGCTGTACCTGGTTGCGCACCGTCCACGCAGCGAGCGGCAAGAGCGCGACCGCGAGCGCGGCGAACGCCGCGCGGCCGTGCGCGCGCAACGAAGCCCACGCAACCGCAACCGGTAGCACCACGAGCGCCTCGTTGCACGCGACTGCGAAGCCGAGGCACGCCGCGCCCGCGAGCTGGCGGCGGCGCGACACACCGGCGCCGAGCCACAGCCAGAGACCGAGCGTCACGAAGAACGCCGTCGCGCACTCGGTCAGCACGAACGCCGAGCTCACGACGAGGTGTGGGCTCAGCGCGCAGAGCACCGACGCGAACAGTGCAGGTCCGAACGCCAACACTTGCCGCGCGAGCCGGTACACGAGCAGCACCGTCAGCGTGCCGAGCGCGACCTGCAACGCGATCGCGAGCGCCTGCCAGCCGCTCTCACCGCCGAGGCAGCGGCACAGCGCGAGCAGCAACGGGTAGCCCGGCGAACGGAACGAGTCGGGGGCGGGCGAGTCGCCGGTCGCCAGCGAGTAGGTGCCGTGCTCGCAGAGGTTCTTCGCGTACTGCGCGTAGTGGCCCGCGTCGGCGCGCAGCGGGTTCTGCACCGTCGCGGTGGCGACGAACCCGACGCGCAGCGCCAGCGCCACTGCGACCACGATACCCACCAGCACGCCTCGTTCGGCCTTGCGCACACCCGGTCATCGACGCGCGGACCGCAGCCACTCAACCTGTAGAGCGTTGGTCAAGGTCCCTTCCGCCACGGGCGGCGGGCGTCGATCACCAGGGCGTCGGCAATGGCGTGGCGACGAGTCCCATGGCCCCCGTGTTGACCGGCAGGTCGAGGTCGAGCGGCGTCATGCCGAGCCCCGGCACGTCGATCCACACGTGTTCGTGCAGGTAGCACGGCGACGCGGGATTCGCCGGCAGCGTCAGCGGGATGTCGCCGACGTGCACGAGTCCGCGCGCGTCGGGACTGAACAGCGTGATCGGCACCACGATCGCCGGCACGCCGAGCAGCACCTGCGGTGCGTGACCGGAGACCGCGACGAGCTCGGTGGCACCACCCGGCCGGAACGCCGGTGGCACAGGGCTGCCGTTCTCCGCGAGGCGCAGCATCTGCTCCAGCAGTTCGAGGTCGTAGACGCTGACGTAGTCCTGGAACGTGTTGGTCACGTATGCGAGATAACTGCGCTCCGCGGGGTCGCCGCCCAGGAGCTTGCGACCGAAGGTCACGCCGTGGCAGCCGAGCCCCGCCGGGAACGTGTAGACGCCGGTCGGCATGCCCTTGCCGTCGAGCGCCACGATGCTGGCGTTCATCGACGTCTTGTTGCACACGACCATGAACCGCCGGTGGCGCGTGGCGTCGCGCGGGCTCACGGCACACTGGATCGGCATGTGCGCCCAACGCACGGGGTTCGCCATCATGTCGGTCAAGGCGAGGTTGCCCGCAGCGTTGCCGAGCGGCGGCGGCACGACGCGTCGCGTCATCGTCTCGGCGCCCGGGCTGGCATCGATCTCGTAGACGCTGATGTCGTCGGTGCCGGCGTTGTTGGTGTAGGCGACGAAGCGGTTCTGGCCGCCGGCGACGGGCCCGAACACCGAAGCGGCGAGCGGCGACGCGCCACCCGACGAGGCACTCGCGACTTCGCAGCCGATGCCGGCATGGCCGCTGGCGTCCGACCACGGCCGGCGCAGCGCATGGAGCGACGCGCTGCCGGGGTAGGTGTTCGCCGTGACGAAGTACGCGCCGCTGTCGAGGAACCACAGGCCGTGCGGTGAGTAGGCGGGATGACCGCTGATGCCGTCGCTCTGCGACAGTGCCGGCAGCGTCGCAGTGCCGGCGAGCAGGTCGGGGAACGGGTCGAGCTCGTGCACCTTGTTGCTGCCCATCACGGTGACATACCAGCGATCGCCGCCGCCCCGCTGGACCGGCGGTGGCGCCGTCATCACGTGCGCGTTGGCCGCACCGACTCGCACGCTGCCGAGAACGGTCTTCTGCCGCGCATCGAGAATCGTCACCGACGCATCGTGCCAGTTGGCGAACACGACGATCTTCCGCTCCTGGCCGTTCGTGTCGCGCGCGGTGCCGATCCAGCCGTTGTGCGGGTTGTTGCCCACACCCGGGATCAACGTCGTCGCCCACGTGCTTGCGGCGATCACTTCGACGGCCCCGTGTGGCCCCGCTGGGTTGGCCCACGTCTGCAGCCCGACCCACACTTCGCCGCAACCGCGCACCTGCGGCAGCGGCTGCGCGAGCCGCTGCACGCGCGTCAATGCCGTCGGCGTGGTGCCCGGCGTGACGATCTCGACCTGCATGTACGGATGCATCGAGCACCAGTACTTGTGCGCGCCGGGAGCGAGGCCGGCGATCGTGAGGTAGCTGTAGCCGGTGCTCTGCGCCGGCAGGTTGCCGGAGAAGCCGATCAGACCGGTGTCGACGCCGAGCCCCGGATTGCTGACGGTGTGCCACGTGCGGCCGCGGTTCACGACCTTGATGTAGTCGCCGGGAGAGAGCACGACGCGCCGACGGTCGCCGAACGGATCGGCGAGGTCGGTGCCGTCGTCGCGAAACCACGGCGCTTCGTCGAGGATCTCGAGCACGATGCCGCGCCCCACCGGGGTCGGCGGCGGCGGCACGCCATTCACGGGATCCGCCCCACCGACCGGCGGCGCGTAGATCAACCACGGCACCAGCAGGTTGAGCTCCGCGTCGGTGATCACGTCAGGCCCGAACGCCGGCATCGCCGGCATGAACCCCGGCCCGTAGTAGCTGCCGTTCCTGATCGTGAAGCGGAACCGCGCTTCGAGCATCGGATTCGGCATCGCGAACCCGCGGGCGATGCGCGGCGCCATGCGTGCCGGCACCACCCAGCTCGGGCTGCCGCCGAGTCCCGCGTCGCCGTGGCAAGTGGCGCAGGACGCGGCGAAGAGGGCGGACGGATCGCGCGACGTCTGCGCGCAAGCGAAGGTGAAGCTGGTCAGAACCGACGACAGCAGCAGTATGGCAAGGTGAGGCATGGGGACTCCCAGGGCATCCTGATACTGACTGCATGGACGTCGGCGTCCATGGACCCGAGGGCGTAGGAGCACGCCATCGTGGGATGAGGTGCACCGCGAGAGGACCCGCTCGGCTGTCTCCACTCGACAATCCCGCCGGATCGGCCCGCACTTCCTCCCCCCGCGGCAGCGCGGACCGCGCCACCAACGCAAAGCTGCGGATTTCCTGTCCAAAGTCGAGGTCGGGAATCCACTGCTTGCACCAGCATGGGGACTCCGCATGACGTCCTGTTCCACTTCACGTTCGCGCATCCGCGCCACGCGGCGGGGTGGTTGGGCACGGTTCTGTCTGCACCACTCGTCGCAGCGATCGACTGGGCGACGCTGCGTGCCGCACCCGAGAAGGTCCATGACCAGCAGCTGCGCCTGCTGATCACGGACAAGGTGTTCGAGGTCGGTCTGCTGCCCACCGGGCAACGCCTGTTCGTGCTACCGGAGCACAAGAGCTACATCGACCCGAACGCGCCCGCCCAGATGCTCAGCTACTCCGTCAACCTGGCGCACAGCCTGCGTGCCGACGGAGAACCACCCGCCCTCGTCGTGCCGATCCTGCTGTGTCACGGCAAGACGGCGTGGCCGGACGAAGAACCACCGCACCCCTACCTGCAGGGACTCGAGCCGGAAGCCGCCGCGGCGCTCGCGGCCGTGCAACCGCGCATGCACCTGCTGATCGACGACCTGAAGCGCTGCACCGAGCCCGAGCTGCGACGCGCGGGAATGACCGCACTCGCCCAACTGACCCTTCTGTGCCTGCGCTTCCTGCGCGACTGGAGCGCCGAGGAAGCGCTCGCTGGGATCGAACGCTGGGGCGAGTTGCTCGTCGCCGCCGACCGCGACGACGGACCACCGGCGGGCCGCGAAGCAGTCGCGAAGATCGGGTGGTATTGTCTGTACGTTGCACAGATCCCCGCGGAGGACCTGCACGTGACCTTCGAACGCATCCTGAAACGACCCGAGGAGACCATCATGAGTACCGCCGAGAAGCTGCGACGCGAAGGACGCACCGAAGGACGCACCGAAGGACGTGTCGAAGGACGCACGGAAGGACGTGCCGAACTCTTGCAACGCCTACTGGCCAAACGCTTCGGCCCACTGCCCACCGAGACTGTGTCACGCATCATCGCCGCCGCGATCCCCGAGCTCGACCGTTGGGGCGAACGCCTGCTCGACGCCAAGACCCTCGGCGAGGTGTTCGCGACTGATTGATCATTGGCTCGCGATCGACTGCGCGAACACCGACATCCGAGACCACTGATGCAGAACGCTTCCATATCCGGACTCGTGGGCAGGATCGATGCGGCGGTCGCCTCCGGCGACGCCGCACGGATCTGTCCTGCGGTGAAGTCGATCCTGACCGAGGAGGTCGGCGGCGGCCGGCTCTCGCTCCCTGCGGCCCTGCTCGTCCCGGCGCGCGAGGGTTACGCGCGGCGCCTCTTGCACCGCGATCCGAGCGCGCGTTACTCGATCGTCGTCATGGTGTGGGGCAAGGGTCAGGGTACGCCGATCCACGACCACGCCGGGCTGTGGTGCGTCGAGTGCGTGTTCCAGGGCAAGATCCGCGTGACCTCGTACGAGCTTCTGGGGGAAGAGTCCGGCGGCCGCTTCCGCTTCCGCCAGGAGGGCACGCTGACCGCCGGGCTCGCCGAGGCCGGCGCGTTGATCCCCCCGTGGGACTACCACGTGATCGAGAACGCGGACCAGGGCCCGGCCGTGACCATCCACGTCTACGGCGGCGAGATGGACGGCTGCCATTCCTTCGCGCCGGTGGAAGGCGGCCTCTACGAGCGGCGCTGGAAGGCGCTCGGCTATTCGCGCTGACGGTTGACCACGCCGAGCCGACGCGAAACCGCTCTGGGCGACGAACGCGGGACGAAGCGGCGGCCGTCATTTCCCGGAGCGGCGTAGTGGCGCACGAGCGTGCCCGGGAACGCGGAGGTGCGGCGCGTGCGGTGAGCCTCTGCTGTAGCGAACCCGCGCCGGCCCGGCTTTGATGCCGCGATGCTCGCCCGCCGCCTCGCCGCCGTCCTCCTCTTCGCCGCGTCCCTGCTCGCCCAGGGCGTGCACTACGAACTGAAGATCCGCGACGTCGCGGAACACCTCGCCGAGGTGACCGCGGACTTCCCATCTCGCGGCCAGGACCATCTCGATCTGTTCCTGCCGGTGTGGTCGCCCGGCTTCTACGTGCAACAGGACTACGCCGCGAACGTGACCGAGTTCGCCGCGAGCGGCGACGGCAAAGCGCTCGCCGTCGAGCACCCGGCGAAGAACCGCTGGCGCATCGCGACCAACGGCGCCACGACCGTGCGCGCGATCTACACGCTGCGCTGCACGCGCGGCTCGGTCACCGACAACCAGATCGCTCCCGCGTTCGCGGTGTTCTGCGGCCCCGCGACGTTCGTCGGCGAAGTCGGCCAGGGTGCGCGGCCGCACGCCGTGCACGTGACGCTGCCGCCCGACTGGGGCAACATCGCGTGTGGCCTGCCGGACGACGGCGCCCACACGTTCACCGCGCGCAATTACGACTGGCTGCTGGACTCGCCGATCGTCATGGGCCAGCTCACCACGGCCGCGTTCGACGTGCTCGGCGCACGCCACGAGTGGGTGCAGTTCGGCGAAGCCGGCGACTTCGAGACGGCGGCACTGCTGCCCAAGCTCGATGGCATCGCGACCGAAGTGTGCAGCACGTTCGGCGACGTGCCGTTCACGCGCTACGTGTTCCTCGCCGGCTTCCGGCAGGCCAACGGCGGCCTCGAGCACCTCGACTCGACGCTGCTGTCGATGAACCGCCGCCAGCGCCCCGACGATGCGCGCACGTTGTCCTTCCTCGCGCACGAGTACACGCACGCGTTCAACGTGAAGCGCTTGCGTCCCGTCGAGCTCGGGCCGTTCGACTACGAGCAGCCGCCGTCGACGCCGAGTCTGTGGATCGCCGAGGGCCTGACGACGTGGTTCGGCGACCTCGCGGTCGCGCGCAGCGGCGCGATCGCGACCGAAGCGTGGCTCGCGCAAGTCTCGGGACACATCCGCGGCCTGCAGAACGCGCCGGGCCGCAAGGTGCAGACGCTCGCCGACGCTTCGTCGAGCGTGTGGAAGGGGTCGATGTCGGGCGTCGGCGGCGACCCGCGCAGGACCATCAGCTACTACGTGAAGGGCCCGGCCGTCGGCTTCGTGCTCGAAGCGCGCTTGCGCGTCGCGTCGTCCGGCGTGCACGGGCTCGACGAGGTGATGCGGCGAGCGTATGCGCGCTACTCGCAGGAACGCGGTTTCACGCCGGAGCAGTTCGAAGCGATCGCCGCCGAAGTCGCGGGCAGCGACCAACGCGCGTTCTTCGACCACGCGCTGCGCTCGACCGACGAGCTCGACTACGGCGAGGCGCTGCAGTGGTTCGGCCTCGAGTTCGCGGCGGTCGCCGACGACGCGCCGCGCGAGCAGCGCTGGGCCTTGCGTTGCCGCAACGACGCGAGCGAGGAGCAGCAGGCGCACCTGCGCTCGCTGCTGGCGCCGACGCCGGCCCCGGCGAAGCCGGTTGCACCGGCATCGTCCCACAAGTGACGGGCGCGCGGGGCGTGGCCCGCGCGATGCATACGCAGCTACCGCCGCGGGCGGAGGTGCTTCACCGACCTCACTGCACGACGACGTGCACGCCGTTGCTCATCGTGAACGGCAACGGGCGCGTCGCCGCCACGCTGCCATCGAGCACCGCGCCTTGCGCATCGAACGTGAAGCCGACGTAGACCGTCGAGCTCGGGATCGGGAACGCGAACGTGCACGAGCCCTCGGCACGCATAGTGTTGCCCGCGGTGGTGATCGCCGACGGCATCGACACCGGACTCGCCACGTAACCCGTGCAGCCGTTGATCCCGATGATGTCGAGCGGCACGCCGGGGAAGGCCGGCGGATTGATGCCCAGCAGCAGCAGCGCGTACGACGCCGGCGCGGTGCCGATCAGGTGGAACTGGAAGCCGCCGTTGCCGATGGTCGGCGACGTCAGGGCCCCGAGCACTGGTCTGTTCGCGTAGCCGTCGCTGCAGGGGTTGCCGAGGTTGGTGAGCCCCGCCGGCAACACGTAGAGGCGCACCGGTGTGCCGACGGTGGCATTCGGATCGAATCCGGTGAAGCTGAACTTGTCACCGCTGTCGCTGCCGTTGTTGTTCGCGGTCAGTGCCGCGCTCGTCAACTCGACCGGGCCCGGCGTCGCCGGTGCCGTGTAGGTGTAGCTCCAGGTGCGGCGCGTCCTGTCGCTGTGCGTGATGCTGCCGCCGGTGCCGTTGATGTGGTTGCCACTGGTGGCGATGAACGTGCCGCGCGTCGCTTCGCACAGGAAGCCGCCGGTCGTGCCGGAGATGCCGGCGGTGACCGCCGTCGTTACCGGAGTCTGCTGGCCGGCCGCCAACACCAGCGAGCCGACGGTCAGCGTCACGACCGGCGGGTTCGTGCGGGTCGACGACGGTCCGGAGCTCGAGTGGCAGGCGGCGCACGAGTTCATCGCACGTGAGGCGTTCGCGGGGACGCTGCTGACGCCGGATGCGACCCCGGCGGCGCGCGAACTCAAGACGCCACCGAGCACGAGCACGGACGTCGTGAGCCAGAACGGTGCCGAATGCAGGAACGAGAAGGAGGTCATGGGTGGTCCTTGGACTGGGAGTAACGAAGGAGAGCAAGTGATCGCGGAATGGACCGCTGTGCTCGGCATCAGCGCTACGCACCGGTTTCAGACGGCGGCCAGCGCAAAGTGAGCAAGACGCCGGCGCTGAAGGGCGTGGTTGCCACTGCGTCGCGCGGTCTTCCGGCCGGCGACCCGCGCCGGCAGCTATGCTGCGCCATCCGCATGACGCCGACGCGTGAACCTCTGGCCCAACCCGGTGGTCGCGTTCGGCAAGCGCTGGTGCGCTTGGGCGGCGCGGTGCTCGCCGCCGTGCTGCTGAAGTGGCTGTGCCTCGAGGCGTGTCGCATCCCGTCGCCGTCGATGCAGCCGATGCTGCTCGGTTGCGAAGAAGCCGGTGTGTACGACCACGTGCTCGTCGACAAGCCGCACTACGTGCTCGCCGAGCCGCGGCGCTGGGAGCTCGCGGCCTTCAAGCCCCCGCTGCAGCAGCGCGATGCGTTCGTGAAGCGCGTGGTCGGCATGCCCGGCGAGCGCATCAACATCGGCGGCGGCAACGTGCACGTCGTGCTCGGAGAGGGGAGCAGCGAGCGCTTCGTGCCGCTGCGCCGGCCGGAGGCACTGCAGGCGGTCCACTGGAAGGACGTGCATCCGGCGCGCGCCCTGGCGCGCGGCGAGCCCACCGGGCTCGGCCACACGCTGCGCGGTGAACCCGAGACGGCCTGGCACGAGCGCGATGGCGGCGCGGTGGCGACGCTCGCGCCGGATCGAACCGCGCGCCTGCTGTGGGTCGACGCCGACGGCGGGCTCGTCGATCGCATCTGGGACGGCTGTCCCCTCGATGTCGCGCGAGCGCTGCGCGCCGTGCACGCGCCGCGCAGCGACCGGGCCGAGATCGTCGTCGACGCACGCGTGGCAGCCACGCTCGCGGCGACCACGGCTCCCGCACGCGTCGCGCTCGCGATCGACGTGTGCCGTCCGTCGCAGGCGAAGCTGCGCTTTTCGTGCGAATGGCAGCGCGACGAGGTCCGCCTCGTCGTGCGTCGCGACGGCGCCGTCGTGGCCGCCGGCGCTCCGGTTGCGTTCGCGTGGCCCTCGGTGGCGTTCACGCTCGCGTTCGCGCACCTCGACGACGAGTTGATCCTGTGGTGCGACGACCGCGAGCTCGCGCGCTTCGACACCACGGCGTTCGCGTGCCGCGACGGCTGCGAACTGCCGGACACCTGCGGCATGGGGCCGGCGATGCCGTGCGCCGAGCAACACGCCGGCGTCGTGCTCGAAGGCGAAGGCGCGGGCAAGCTCGCCGTGCGCGACATGCGCATCTGGCGCGACCAGCAGTGGACGCGCGGCCCGCTGCCCGCGAACGCCGTGCTCACCGTGCCCGCCGGCCACTACCTGCTGCTCGGCGACAACCCGCTGCAGTCCGAAGACGGCCGCGGCTGGCGCTCGTTCCGCATCGGCGAGCTCGACGGCGCGGCCGTGCCACCCGACACACCGGGTGCTCTGGTGATCGTCGGCAGTCTGCAACCCGGCAGCCCCGATCGCCCGCCGAGCCGCGACGAGAATCCCGTCGCGATCCCGGCGCTAGGGCTGCTCGTCGTGCGCGACGTGCTCGGTGACCTGCACGTCCTGCGCGGCGAGTTCGCGCTCGCCGACAACGGCAACCTCGCGATCGTGCGCACGCGCGACACCGCCGGCCGCCCTTTCGAATGGGAACTCGCCGGCCCCGACGTGAACTTCGTGCCGCGCGCCGCATTCGCCGGCAAGGTCATCGCGCGCTACTGGCCGCTGCCGCCGTTCGGGCCGCTGCGCGCCGGCTGGCTGCGTTGATGCATGGGCCGAAGTGCCCGGCCCGCGACCGCCGTTCGACCGAGATCGGCGCGCCGAGGGCGGACGAGCGCGGCGCGTACAATCCAGCATGCAGGCACGGCGTGCCGACTCGGCCGCCGTGGGCTGCAGTCGCCGCCAGCGGAGGTCAATCGTGTTCTCTCACAAGCAGCCGGAAGTCCTCGTCGTCGGCGCCGGGCCGGTGGGTCTGTTCACCGCCCTGGCTCTCGTCCATCGGGGTGTTCGCGTCCAGATCGTCGACAAGGAGCCAAGCGGCAGCAGCCATAGCTACGCGCTCGCGTTGCACGCCGAGACGCTGCGGCTGCTCGAGGAGGTCGGCGCCCTCGGCGACGTGCTCGAGCGCGCTCACCGCGTGCGTCGCGTCGGCATCCATGACGCCACGACGCGGCGGGCCGAGCTGATCGTCAGCGACGTCGCCGAGGACTACTCGTTCCTCGCCGTGCTGCCGCAGCGCGCGATCGAGGACCACTTGGCAGGCATCCTGGCGCAGCGCGGGGTCAAGGTCGAATGGTGCCGCGAGCTATCGCAACTGGAGCCGCACGAGGACCGCGTCGGCGTCACGATCGATCGCATGTCGCTCGAAACGCTGGGCTACTCGGTGCAGCACGCCGAGTGGGTCGTGGCCAAGAGCAAACAACATCAGGTGCCGTACCTGGTCGGCGCCGACGGTCATGCGTCGATCGTGCGGCGTCGCCTGGGCGTCGAATTCCCGAGCGTGGGCGCCAGCAGCGACTTCCTGGTGTTCGAGTTCCGCACCGACGCCGACCTTCGCGACGAGATGCGGCTCGTGTTCGACGGGGACACCGTCAACGCCTGCTGGCCGCTGCCCGACGGCTACTGCCGTTGGAGCTTCGAGATGCGGGATGGCGAGGACTTCGACGAGCGTCGCAAGGACGACGACCTGAGCCCGCTCTACGAGGCGTTGGATCCACGACTCGGCGAAGAGCGGTTGCGTGCGCTGCTGGCCGAACGCGCGCCGTGGTTCCGCGGTCGCATCGACGAGATCCGCTGGCGCAAGGCGGTGCACTTCGAGCGCCGGCTCGCCGAGTCGTTCGGCCGCGGCCGCGTCTGGCTCGCCGGGGACGCCGGCCACCTGGCAGGCCCGGTCGGCATGCACAGCATGAACGTCGGCTTCCGCGAAGGCGCGCAATTGGCGGCAGCACTGGCGGGGCTGCTGCACGGTACGGCCGGGCCCGAGGTGCTCGAGCGATACGAAGCGACGCGACGGGCCGAATGGCTCGACCTGCTCGGCGTCGAGCGGGCCCTGCGTGCCGGCCCCGACACGGATCCGTGGATCGCAGCCCACGCGCAGCAGCTCGCCGACTGCATCCCCGCATCCGGCGCCGATCACGCGCGCCTCGCCGGGCAGTTGGGATTCGTGTACTGCCGACCAGCGGCGGCGGTCGCGCGGTGAGGCCGGCGCGCCTGGCGCGGTGAAGACAGGAGCGGCGGCGCCGCGTAGTGTTCGCGGATGCGCACCGCAGCCCTCGTCCTCGCTGTCGCCGGCGTCGCGCTGGCGCAGGTCCCCGAGAAGCGCGTCGTCGGCTACTACACGTCCTGGTCGATCTACGCGCGCAACTACCTGGCCACCCAGATCCCGGCGGCGCAGGTCACGCACATCAACTACGCGTTCGCCAACCTCGTCGGCGGCGTGATCGCACTCGGCGACTACTACGCCGACGTCGATCGCTTCTATCCGGGCGACTGCTGGAACCCGGGCTGCCGGCGCGGGAACTTCCACCAGCTCGAGATCCACAAGCAGAACAACCCCGGCCTGCGTACGCTGATCTCGATCGGCGGCTGGACGTGGTCGGGCGGCTTCTCCGACGCGGTGTTGACGCCGGCGTCGCGCGCGACGTTCGCCGCGTCGATCGTAAACTTCGTCGACCAGTACTACTTCGACGGCGCCGACATCGACTGGGAGTACCCGGTCAGCGGCGGTCTGCCGTCGAACCCGACGCGGCCGCAGGACAAGCAGAACTACACGCTGTTCCTGCAGGAGCTGCGCGCGCAGTTCACGGCCCGCAGCGTGCTCACCGGCAAGCAGTATCTGCTGACGATCGCGGCCCCGGCGAACCCGGCGATCATCGACAACCTCGAGGTCGCGCTGATCTGGCCGGTGCTCGACTGGATCGACGTGATGACCTACGACTTCCACGGCCCATGGGGCGATCCGGTCACCGGCATGAACGCGCCGATGTTCGCTGACCCGGCCGATCCGACGCCGGAGCCGGCGCATTCGCAGTTCAACACCACGCGCGCGATCGACAACTACCTCGCGCTCGGCGTGCCGCGCAGCAAGCTGCAGATCGGCGTGCCGTTCTATGGCCGCGGTTTCAGCGGCGTCACGGCCGGCCCGAACTTCGGGCTGTATCGCGGCTATTGGGGTCCCTCGTCGCCGGGCACCTGGGAGAACGGCGTCTACGACTGGACGCACCTGCGCAACTCGTTCGTCGACCTGAACGGCTACACCTCGCACTGGATGGACCTGCAGCGCGTGCCGTGGCTGTACAGCCCGACCGCGAGCACGTTCATCAGCTACGACGACCCGCGCTCGGTCAGCGAGAAGGTGTGGTTCGTGCAGGCGGCGGACCTCGGCGGCGCGATGTTCTGGGAGTTCTCGTGCGACCGGCAGAACGACCTGCTCAACCCGATCCACACGTGGTTGCGGCAGCGTCCGGCGCTGCGCACGCCGGTGCGTTCGTTGTCGCTGGCGTCACCCGGGCCCGTGTCGATGCAACTCGTCGGCGGCAGCGCGCGCGCCAACCGGCCATACATCCTGTTCGGCACGTTCGCGGACTCCTGGCCCGGCGTGGTCGCGGTGCCCGGCAGCCCGGTGCTGCCGCTGAACCCGGACTGGCTGGTCGGCGTGTTCACGAACCCGATACCACCGCTGCTGCAGCAGACGATCGGCGTGCTCGATGGTGCCGGCACCGCTGCGGCGGTGCTCGACCTGTCGATGCTCGCGCCAATGCCGGCGGTGCTGCTCGGCGTGCGCTTGTCGATGACCGCCTGGGTGTTCGACGGCGCTGCCGGCGCGAGCGGCCAGCCGACGAACGTCGCGCACGTGGTGTTCGTGCCCTGACAGCGCCGCGGTCAGCGGCGCCATCGCAGCCGCGACAGGTCGATGCCGTAGACGACGTCGCCGAGCTCGATGCCGTCGACGTCGGGGCCGAGCAGCGCGATCCGATCCGGCACGTAGAGCGGGATCACGGCGATGCGCTCGTCGAGCAGGCGTTGCACGCGCGCGTAGAGCGCGGTGCGCTCGGGGCCGGCCTCGAGTGCGCCGGCGGCGTCGATCAGCGGCACCAGCTCGGGGTCGGCGAAGAAGACCGAACGCTGCTGCCGAGTCTCGCCGCGAAAGCGAGCGTGCAGCGTCGCTTGCGGGTCGTATGGCGTTCCCCAAGTTCGGCTGACGTAGAGATCGAACTCACCGCTGCGGACGCGGCGGCCGTGTTCGGCCGGCGTGACGTTGTCGATGCGCAGCGCGATGCCGTGCGGACGCAGCTGGTTCGCGAGCTCGACGGCGAGCACGAGCTGCGCCGGATCGGTCGACATCACCAGCATGGTCGCCGCGGCGGTCGCGCTCGCCGGCGTCGGGCTTGTAGCCGCGGCGTCCACCGGCGGATCGATCACCACGGCGTGGTCGGGCCAATCGGCGATCGCCGGCGCGAACAACGACGTGCACGGCTGCGCGAAGCCCGCCTCGACGCAGCGCACCAACGCGTCGCGGTCGACGGCGTCGCGCACGACGCGGCGCCACGCGCGCTGCGCGAACGAGCCGCGTTCGTGGTTGAAGCAGAGCAGCTGCACCATCGCGCCCGCTCCCTGCACGAGCCTCGCTTTGTTCGCGGCGACGAGCTCGCGCGCGAGATCGCGCGGGATCGACGGCCGCCAGCTCTCGATCACGGCATCGACGTGGCCGCGTTCGAGCGCCCAGGTGGCGATCGGATCGCGGTCGGCGCCCGCGATCAGCGTGACCCACTCGAACGCCGCGAGCTGCGGCCGCACGCCGTCGTAGCCGTCGTGGCGTTGAAAGCGCATGGACCGCATCGGCTCGAACGCCGTGACGCGCCAGGGGCCGCTGCCGATCATCGGGTAGTCGTGGGGCGGCGTGATGCGGCCGCCGACGATGCCCATGGGGTTCATCAACGCGAGGTCGGCCAGGATCGCATGCGGCTCGCGCAGATGGATCGCCAGCGTGTGTGCGTCGAGCACCTCGAGCTCGCGGATGCGCTCGCAGGTGCCGATGAATCGGTCGAGGTCGCGCACGAGCCACGACTCGAAGTAGCGCTTGACCGCAGCGGCGTCGCACGCGCTGCCGTCGTGGAACGTCGCGTGCGGGCGCAGATGGAACACGTACCGGCGTCCGTCGGCGTCGCGTTGCCACGACTCCGCGAGCCCCGGGCGCACGGCGCCGGTGTCGTCGACGACGACGAGCGTCTCGTAGGTCAGCGTCTTCGGCAGATGGTTGCTGTAGACGGGAGGCACGATGACCTCCTCTTCTTC